>FZPS01000088.1_pt207 | contig 123898 bp, 96 predicted proteins | sample 1817821 | NCBI WGS metagenome assembly FZPS01 (sample SAMEA104158645, study PRJEB21678) | metagenome | place: Germany | collected 2015-04-21
ATACTAGGAAACTCTGCCCGAGCTGAACTATACAGCTCTTGCAAATGGAGCGTCCGTTTACGGAATTGCACAGTATCATCTGATAATAAGACAGCGCTGCCGGAACAACCGCGATGCTGTGCAATGTAATAAACATCAGCGCAATGAAGCCCTGTTTGCGAAATTGCACAATATCACGTGACAATGAGACAGCGCTGACTCGTAAACTACGATGCTGTGCAATGTAGTTTTCGAGTCAGCGTAATGCAGCTTAGAGATGTATAGTCAGAGCGAGGAAAAGCAAGCCGACTGTCTGAGGCCTGACGCAGGCGTTGTTACAGGGGCACTCCCTCCCCACTGGGGAATACCTCCTGCAGAAAAATGTCAGACTAAGGCAAAAAACAGGGGGCATTCCTCTCTCATAAAAATGCCCCCTGCGGATAAATGTCTCCTTACATTATTCAGTCAAGCAGCGACTCCCCGGTCATTTCCGCCGGTTTCTCGAGCCCCAGCAGTTCCAGCATCGTCGGTGCCAGATCCGCCAAACGCCCCTCCTTCAGCTTCCTGTCGCCAATGCCGATACCGATCAGCGGCACCACATTGGTGGTGTGAGCCGTAAACGGCCCGCCATTTTCATAGTCCAGCATCTGCTCAGCATTTCCATGGTCTGCAGTTATCAGAAGGATACCATCCTGCGCCCGGACAGCCTCAACTATCCTGCCTACGCATTCATCGATGGCTTCCACTGCAGCCTTTGCCGCTTCAAATACCCCGGTATGGCCAACCATGTCGCAGTTTGCGAAATTCAGTATGATGACATCATACTGCCTGGAATCGATCCTTTTCAGCACTTCCTCAGTTACCTCATATGCGCTCATCTCCGGCTTCATATCATATGTGGGCACTTTCGGCGACGGGATCAGGCACCTGTCCTCTCCCTCATACATCGTTTCTACTCCACCGTTGAAGAAAAACGTCACATGGGCATATTTCTCAGTTTCAGCAATCCTGAGCTGTCTGAGACCTTTTTGGCTGATATATTCCCCAAATGTATTGACCAGTGACTCCGGCTTGAAGGCCACAGATACATTAGGCATCGTTTTGTCATACTGAGTCATGCAGACATAGTGTACCGGGAAAAATCCTTTGGCTCTTTCAAAACCGTTGAATTCAGGATCCACAAAAGCCCTGGTGATCTCCCTCGCCCTGTCCGGCCTGAAGTTGAAGAATATGATCGAGTCATTCTCACCTATGGTAGCAGTCGGCTTTCCGTCCTTCAGGATAACCGTGGGTTTGACAAATTCATCGAACTCCTCACGTGCATATGACTCTGCCACAGCTTCTCCAGCAGATCCGGCTGTCAGACCCTGGCCAAGCACCATTGCATCATATGCCAGCTTGACTCTTTCCCAGCGGTTGTCTCTGTCCATTGCATAATATCTGCCCATGACGCTGGCTATGCTGCCGACACCGATCTCCTTCAGTTTGGCCTCCAGTTCTTCAACATATCCTTTTGCACTGTCCGGCGGCACATCCCTGCCATCGAAGAAGCAGTGCACGAACACATCCTTCAGTCCAAACTTCCGGGCCATCTCGATCAGCGCGTACAGATGGGTGTTGTGGCTGTGGACACCACCGTCGGACAGCAATCCGTACAGATGGAGTTTCGTGCCGTTTCTCCTGCAGTTTTCCATGGCATCGACGAGTTCTCTTTTTTCAAAGAAATCGCCATCCTCGATGGACTTGGTGATCCTTGTAAGCTCCTGGTAGACAATCCTGCCGGCGCCGATATTTGTGTGCCCGACCTCTGAATTGCCCATCTGCCCCCTGGGGAGGCCTACGTCCATACCGCTGGTATGGATGATGGTATTGGGATACTCCCTGAAATAACTGTCCAGGTTCGGCTTGTGCGCCGCCGCCACTGCATTGCCGTCATTTTGTCTGTTGATCCCGAATCCATCAAGTATTACTAATGTTACTAATCTTTTTTTCATATATGAATACCACTCCTCGCGTTCCGGCTTTTAATAAATCTCAAAAAGGCTGTCCGTTCAGACAGCCTTTTGATCGTCCATTTCCAGGTACACTTCTGTAAAGCTGTTTGCTGTGGTACTGCCCGGAAGGATACCTGTCTCTCGTCCCTATCCTTTGACTATCTTTTCGAAGTCATCCAGCTTGAGACTGGCACCGCCAACAAGGCCGCCATCGATGTCCGACATTCCGAAGAGATCCGATGCATTGCCAGCAGTAACACTGCCGCCATACTGGATGCGTACTGTTTCAGCAGTTTCCTCATCGTAAAGGCTCCTGATGGTATCTCTTATGATCGCACAAACCTCATTGGCCTGCTCCTTCGTCGCAGTCTTGCCGGTGCCTATGGCCCAGATAGGCTCATATGCTATAACAAGATCTTTCACCTGCTCAGCTGTAAGTCCCTGAAGAGCGATCTTAACCTGGTAGCTCACAAGCTCGGCAGTGACACCCTGCTCTCTCTGTGTCAATGATTCGCCGACACATATGATGGGCTTGAGTCCGTACCTGAATGCTGCATGAGCTTTCTTATTTACTGTCTCATCAGTCTCGGCAAAGTACTGTCTTCTTTCGGAGTGGCCAATGATCACGTATTCCACTCCAAGCTCGCTGAGCATCAGACCCGAAACCTCGCCGGTGAACGCTCCCTTCTCTTCCCAGTGCATGTTCTGAGCTGCGACCTTGATATTCGATCCGGCTGCTGCCTTTATAACATCAGGCAGACATACGAATGGTACACCAACAACTACCTCTGCCTGAGCATCTGCGACTCTCGGTATCAGTGCTGTGACGAACTCTGCTGCCTCTTTCGCAGTCTTGTTCATTTTCCAGTTGCCGGCAACGATTTTTATTCTCGGGTTTTTATCCATCAAAACTGCTATTCCGGGAAGGACCTTTCCTTCGAGGAATTCCAGTGATGCACCTCCACCCGTGGATATATGCGTGATCCTGTCTGCATAGCCAAGCTGTTCCACAGCTGCTGCCGAATCTCCGCCTCCCACTATGGAAACTGCTCCTGATTCAGCGACAGCCTTGGCTATTTCCCTTGTGCCATGCGCAAAATTCTCGAATTCGAACACGCCCATAGGCCCGTTCCAAACGATGGTTTTTGCTTTTCTTATTTCCCTTGAGAAATATTCGATGGTCTGTGAGCCTATGTCCATGCCCATCCATCCGTCAGGCATGTCATCAGACGGCACATACTTGTATTCCGTATCCGGTTTGAATTCCTTTCCGACTATGCTGCCTATTGGGAGCATAAGCTGGACTCCCTTTTTCTCAGCTTTTTCCATAAGGCTTCTCGCCAGATCCAGCTTGTCGTCCTCGCATATGGAATCGCCTATTTTACACCCTTTCGCCTTGAGGAATGTATACGCCATACCGCCGCCGATAATCAGCGTGTCCACCTTGTCGATAAGATTTTCGATGACACTGATCTTGTCAGATACCTTCGCACCGCCGAGTATGGCAACAAAAGGCCTTTCGGGATTGGACAGTGCTTTGCCCATTATATCTATTTCCTTCTGGATCAGATATCCGCAGACAGCCGGGAGGTAATCAGCCAGACCTGCAGTGGAAGCATGCGCTCTGTGCGCGGTCCCGAAAGCGTCATTTACAAATATCTCTGCAAGTGAAGCAAGTTCCTTTGCAAATGCAGGATCATTCTTAGTCTCTTCCTTGTGGAACCTGACATTCTCCAGCATCAGCACTTCGCCTTCCCTGAGCGCTGCCGCCTTTTCCTTCGCGTCAGGTCCGATGACGTCCTTTGCCATGATGACCGGTTTGCCCAGAAGCTCACTGAGTCTGGCAGCCGCCGGCTTCATGCTGAATTTCTCTTCCGGTCCGTTCTTGGGCCTTCCGAGATGTGAAACAAGTATGGTCTTTGCTCCGTTGTCGACCAGGTACCTGATAGTCGGGAGTGCTCCCACTATCCTCTTGTCATCTGTGATGTTGGCGTTCTCATCCAGCGGTACATTGAAGTCGACTCTGACGATGACCTTTTTGCCTCTTACTTCTATATCTTCGATTGTCTTTTTGTTATAATATGCCATGCTATTCACCCTTTCGAAAGCCAGTGCAGAGCTGCCGCTCCGCATCAGGTATAATCAAAAGGCCCACCCTTTGACCACTCACATAAGGTAAGGGCAAGAGTGGACCTTCATCAGTCCTTAACGATCAGACATTATTCAGCGTCTACCTTCGCCATGTGCATGATGAGATCGATTACTTTGTTGGAATAACCCCACTCATTGTCATACCAGGCTACCAGCTTCACAAAATTGTCGTTGAGAGCGATACCTGCTTTTGCATCGAAAATGGATGTACGTGCATCGCCGATGAAGTCTGACGATACGACATCATCTTCAGTGTATCCGAGAATACCCTTGAGTTCGTTCTCTGAAGCCTTTTTGATGACAGCCTTGATCTCTTCGTATGTTGCAGCCTTCTCGAGACGGCATGTGAGATCAACTACCGATACGTCGATGGTAGGAACTCTGAATGCCATACCGGTCAGCTTGCCATTCAGCTCGGGTATTACCTTTCCTACTGCTTTTGCTGCGCCAGTGGATGAAGGGATGATGTTGTGAGCAGCTGCACGACCACCTCTCCAGTCCTTCTTGGAAGGCCCGTCGACGGTCTTCTGGGTAGCAGTGATGGAGTGTACTGTTGTCATGAGACCCTCAACTATACCGAAATTGTCATTGATGACTTTTGCCAGAGGTGCCAGACAGTTTGTTGTGCAGGATGCGTTGGATACTACATTCATATCCTTCGTGTATTTATCATGGTTGACGCCCATAACGAACATCGGAGAGTTGTCCTTTGCCGGTGCACTGATGACGACCTTCTTCGCACCGCCCTTGAAGTGAGCCGAAGCCTTTTCAGCTGTGGTGAATACGCCCGTCGACTCGACTATGTATTCAGCTCCGCATTCGCTCCAGGGGATCTCGTCAGGATTCATGGTAGCATACACTGATACTTTCTTGCCGTTTACGACCAGCTTATCGTCCTCGGTATAGACTTCGCCCTTGAACTGGCCATGGACCGTATCATATCTGAGCATGTATACCATATAATCAAGATCGATGAACGGGTCATTTATCCCTACTACTTCAACCTCAGGATTGTCGACCGCAGCCCTGAATACAAGACGTCCGATTCTTCCGAAACCATTGATACCGATTTTTATTGCCATATTCTTTTACCTCCTATATAAATTATGGTTAATACTTATCGAAATCAAAACTATTTTATATTATTTGATACAGCTTTTCAATACCTGCGGCGAAAAATAATTAAATTTTTAACAAAGTCCAGCTGCCAAATACCGGCATCTGCCGGATATATGTCAGAATTCCGCAGTCTACGGCGGACAATCTTATGTTCTCCGGTATTTCAGAAAAGTATGCAGTCCTTTGTAGTGCCGATGTGAGGACAGCATGACGTCATTCAGACAGGATACACGGTAAATTTGTCCACCAGCATCAGAGGTTGATATGAAAGCTTGGCTTTTCTCATACCCTCAAGGCCCAGGTCCTGTTCCCTGTTTATATATGTGGTGCTGCCCCATTCATGCTCGGCGAACTGCTGGTTTATCACAGCATAGAGACCGTTCACCGAACCTCTGGCCTTTTCGATATGTATCACTGCAGTGTCTTCATTCAGCATCTCGCCCACAGTGAATGCCGCAAACTCGCCATCCACTCTGATCAGCGCGCCTTTGCAGCCAAGGGTCCTGAAATGCCTCAGGATCTCGAGATTGGCGCTGCGCTCACAGTAATCCCCCTCCTGGCACTGGCAATCCTTATCTCTGCACCATTCCTCCATTATCCTTGTACATTCATCCAGCAGGCTGCATTCCAGCGGCACATATTCAAAAGTATGCTCTCTTTTGAATCTGTTGATATGATTGCGCTTTCCGTCGTATTTCTTCCCTCTCAGCTCGATCAGGTCTTTCGTAAGGTACAGATAATCACTGTTGTCCCTGTCGTATACGATGGAAGCATCATCGGCGACTCTGTTTCTGAAATAAGTCAGTTCATCCCGGGTTATCCTGCTGAAACAAAGCTTCCGTCCTCTTTCATGAAAATAGCTCCTGATGGCATCATAGGCCTGCTCAAAATTTTTCTCATATACTTCTCCCAGAGGCATCATCGCATATGGCTCTCCTTTGCCGGGAACCGCTATGACACATAAGAGGTCTGCTATGACTGCATATCTGAATCTGTAATAATACCTCCAGGCGAAAAAATTCGTGAATGTCAGTTCGGATATTTGAGGATCATGCTTCTTTAAATATTTGTCGAATAAATACTTGCTGTTCAGTGTTATTTCAGAAAACTCCATATATGTCTGCACTCCAGTCATTGTTTAAAGACAATATACCAACATCTGCCGTTCATGAAACGCTGCGTATGATAGAGACAGTAAATTCAGCAGCTTTTACCAGATCATTTATCGATATGCATTCCCCGGTACTGTGCACCTTATCCATTCCAGTACTCACATCCACCGACTCAATGCCCATACCGTTGAAAATGTTCGTATCGCTTCCACCGCCGGTTTCTTCGGTGATCAGTCCAATGCCGGCAGTCTCCGCTGCCTTTCTCAATATATCCATAATCGGAGCATCCTCCGTTATGTTGAAGGAAGGATACAATCTCTCTGCCTGGAATCCTATCCTCCCGCCGAATTCTGCTGCCGCCTGCTCAAACCGCTCCTTCATGTGCCGGGTCTGCGCCTCCAGCTTCCTGTCGTCACGGCTTCTGGCCTCCGCCATGATCTCCACTCTGTCGCAGACTATATTGGTCTCACGTCCGCCATTTATCACGCCGACATTGGCGGTGGTTTCATGGTCGATCCTGCCGAGCTTCATGCCAGCTATGGCTGAAGAAGCGATCCGGATGGCATCGATACCCTTTTCCGGAGAGAGTCCCGCATGAGCTGCCCTGCCCTCCACAGTTATGATCATTTTATCCTGTGACGGTGCCTTTACTGCCACTGTACCTATCGGTCCGTTGCTGTCCATCACGAATCCATATTTCGCATATATTTTGCTGTAATCCAGATTCTTGGCTCCATACAGGCCGCCCTCCTCGGCAACGGTGAACACCACCTGTATGTCACCATGCTCCACCCCTTTTTCCCTGATGACCCTGAGGGCTTCCAGTATGCATACTATACCGGACACATCATCTCCGCCGAGGACCGTGGATCCATCTGTCCTTATTATATCACCGTCGATCAGAGCCTTTTTGCCGATGCCCGGTTCAACGGTATCCATATGTGCTGCGAACATGATCGCCGGGACTTGTTTGGTTCCCTTGACAGTGCAGATGATGTTTCCGGCATCGCCGCCTATCTTTCTGCCCGCATCATCTTCGAAAACATCATATCCCATGGCTTCCAGCCTGGTCTTCAGAGCATCGGCCATCTTTCGCTCCTTTTTTGAAAGGCTGTCTATACTCGTCAGCTCCAAAAACTCCTTAACCAATCTGTCCCTGTTTACCAATCGGATCACTCCATTCCATTTTTCCTCTTAATTCGAAACCCTTGAAACCATGTTGCCTCAATACCTCATAGAGCACTACCGCCACTGAATTCGACAAATTGAGAGACCGTATGTCCGGTCTCATCGGTATCCTGATGCAGTATTCCCTGTTTGCATCAAGCAGACTCTCTGGCAAGCCAGATGTCTCTTTCCCGAATACCAGAAAGCAGTCTTCCGGGTATTCGATCTCAGTATATGTCCGGGCTGCTTTAGTGGATGCATAATAAAAAGCATGATCCGGGTATTTTTGTCTCAGCTCCCCGAAGCTCTCGCTCACACTGACCAGCACTTTGTCCCAGTAGTCAAGACCAGCTCTTTTCAGATGTCGGTCGTCTATTGAAAATCCCAACGGCTTCACAAGATGGAGCCCTGCCCCGGTGGCTGCACAGGTCCGGGCGATATTACCGGTATTCTGAGGTATTTCAGGTTCAATGAGCACTATATGTACAGACAATTGCCGCATCCCAGCTTTCACTTGGAATCATTTTTAATGAGACTGCTGACTGACGGAAAAGTCTCGTCCGGTATCAGACGTAACTCCCGCATCACTCAGTCATTATTCTATATTACCACAAATATAACATACTTAATTAACAATTTGGCAGGGTTCTCTTGTAATGCTGCTCTTGAAATTCTTGACATGGTTTCATGGTGTTGATATAATTCAAACCAGCAAAACACAGGACAGAAGTATCTCATCCGGACCTGATGCGGTAAAGCGCATCGATTCAAACAGAGAACAATGCCCGTCATCAAAACACAGTTCACAGTGAATGTATCTGTGTTTTTTATGATAATTTTATATATCCTATATTTGAGAAGCACAAGGAGGTTATTTATGAGCAACACATCCTACAACCCCTATCTGACAGCGCAGGCCCAGTTTGACAAGGTAGCGGAGCAGCTCGGACTGGACGAAGCGACAAGAGAATTGCTGCGTCAGCCAATGCGCGAATACCATTTCACTATCCCTGTCCGTATGGATGACGGCACTGTCAGGGTATTCAAAGGCTACCGTATACAGCACAATGATGCCAGAGGTCCTGCCAAAGGCGGCATCAGGTTCCACCCTGACGAAACTGCTGACACGGTTCGTGCCCTTTCCATGTGGATGACATGGAAATGCGCAGTTGTCGATATACCTCTCGGCGGAGGCAAAGGCGGTATCGTATGCGATCCCAGGATCCTGTCGGAGCGCGAACAGGAGCAGCTGTGCCGCGGCTATGTGCGCCAGTTGGCCCGAAATATAGGTCCCAACAATGACGTGCCTGCTCCAGACGTCATGTCGAGTGCCAAGCACATGCTCTGGATGCTGGATGAATATGAAACCATCCATGGCGGCAGATATCCGGGAACCATCACCGGCAAACCGGTAGGCCAGGGAGGATCTCTCGGAAGAACTGAAGCAACAGGCTTCGGCGTGATCTATGTTCTCCGCGAGGCCCTCAAGAGACTGGGTATCAAGCCTGAAAACACTTCTGCAAGCATCCAGGGATTCGGCAATGTTGCCCAATACGCAGCCAGGATGTACAGCCAGCTCGGTGGAAAGATCATAGCCATCTCCTGCTGGGACAATACGGACAAGAAACCGTATACTTTCCGCAAAGCAGACGGTGTCGATGTGGACGAGCTCGTATCCATCACGGACGCTTTCGGATCAATAAACAAGGAAAAGGCAAAGGAACTGGGCTATGAACTCCTGGACGGGGAAGCATGGATCGAACAGGATGTGGATATCCTCATACCGGCAGCTTTGGAAAATCAGATCACTTCTGAAAATGTGCATAAAATAAGCAAACAGGTGAAAATAATAGCTGAGGCCGCCAACGGTCCGACTTCGACCGAGGCAGACAAAGTCATCAGCGACCGCGGCATATTCCTGATACCCGACTTCCTTGCCAATGCCGGAGGAGTCACCTGCAGCTATTTCGAACAGGTGCAGAACAACATGAATTATTACTGGGACAAAGACGAGGTGCTGTCCAAGCTTGACAGGATCATGACTGCCGCTTTCAACTCAGTGTATGACCTGTCCGTCGGCAGGGACCTCAGGATGCGCGATGCGGCCTATACCATCGCCATAGAACGCGTGGTCAGGGCTGTCAAGAGCCGCGGCTGGGCATGACTCAAGCTGGCATTATCCGGCTGATCACCATACCCGGACCTGGCCTGTAAGGGATGAAAGCCTTGTCAATGTGAACGAAATTTTTCCCTGTTGGGCCTTTGTGTCATAAATGCACACTCCTATGCAAAGAATAAGCACGATCCGAAGCGATCAATTTTATTAAGGAGTGATGCATCATGATCGACAAAAGGATAGCCGCCGGTATCCTTCTTGCCGGAGTCATTGCATTGACCGGGACCGCCTCTTTCGCTGAAAGGGAGCCGGAACCGCAAGCTCCCCGCTTCAGGACGGAAAAGGTGCCGACATCTCCCGTGACCCGGGAACAGATAAGGGATCGGATCAAAACTGCACTCGGTAATCTCGTAAGAGACGAAGTCATCACGCAGGCACAGAAAGATGCGGTACTGAAGGCAATGGATGCGAAGTGGGAGAGCTTCGATAAGTGTGAAAAAGCAGGCAAGCCGGGCAGCAAATGTGAAAAGCCTGAAAACAGGCGGTACAAAGGCAAAAAGCAGGGAGTTCTGAAGGACCTGGTGAAGGACGGGACAATTACCCAGGAGCAAGCCGATGCAATACGGAAAGCAATAAAATCTGTATATGAAAGCATGAAAAAACCGGATCAGACCCGGTAAAAAAACACCGGACCCGCAAACGGGTCCGGTGTTATCAATATGGGCATCTCATAGAAAAATGATCATTGCACCAAATACGTGTGATCATCACACAAGGCACGTGCGTCACATCCAAATCCGGTAGTTGCCGCTGAGAGCCAGCATCGCGAAGAAATACAGGCAGTTGTCGTAATACCGCCTGACTCCGGTGCGGACAGGAGTGTTCCACAGCAATTCGACACATTTGCGCGAATTCTCCGTGTCATTCGCAGCCAGTGCGGCCATTGCGTTGGTCGCTACCAGTCCTACGGGATGCAGGGCCTTTTCCTCCAGCGGCGTGCCGTCAATGGCATATATGCGGTAATCGGCGTTTTCGCCCATCGGGGCAAAAAACGCCTGTATCCTGTCAGCCTGTGTCCTCTGCCATTCGTCCTTGCCAAACCATTCATAATCGAGTCCTATGTTGGCAGCTACCCTGTAGGAATCGCTGTAAAAGTGGTGATGACCGTATCCCCATGGCGCCTTGTGAGGCCTGCCGTCATATTCCGAATACTCGGGGGCAAGCCCTGTCACTGGATGGCAGGCCTTTCTAAGGAACTGTCTGCTGGCTTCGGCTGCTTCCTTCCAGAACTCGCTGTCCTCCGGGTTCCCCATTAGTGAAAACAGCTCATAGAAATGAGGCAGGTGATACGACGGATCCGTAAATGGGCTTTCCGGAACAAATTTGATCAATTTCAGGGTCGGTTCCCACATCGGGTCCCCATTACCATCTTCACCCTTATGGACGCACTCCCTCAATATGTCCCTGGCCTGCCTGCTGTAGTCGAACGGCTCCGGCCCGTCTCCCCAGCGCTTCGACGCAAAAAGCAGCGCCATGGCAAAATACTCCTCGCCATCCGGCGCGGGCCCCTGGAACCGCCTGGTCCCGTCCGAATTCAGCGACCATGCGAAATATCCTTTATACCTGCCGGAACGGTGGAGCATATACGTATATGTCCACTTCCAGATCCGGTCGAACTCCTCCTTTTTGTTCATCTGCACACTCATCATCATACCATAGGACATGCCTTCCGTGCGCACATCGTTGTTGCCCGTATCCAGTATGTATCCCATATCATCGCCGACGGGCCAGTAAATTTTTGTGTTCTCATCACCGTAGAACAGCTTGTTCCAGGTATCCTCCACCCTGTTCCGGATCTCTTCCTCATCGTATCCGAACTCTTTAAAAACATTCCTGTACTGCCCGGTATAAAATGCTCCCTTCATTCTCTCCATCCTCCGTTCAGACAAAAACAGCCCATTAGAGAACCAGGGCCATTTTTATGAATTATGTGATTATATAATCATGTCATCCTATTTCCGAGGATATGTCAAGTTCGACTTTATCGTCACCGATCAGCAGGGGGATGCAGATGGTGGTCATTTTGCTCTGAGAGATCCTGATGTTTTCCCCTATCAGTAGCGACGGCGGGGTTATGTCGATATGTATGCCTCTGTTGTAAAGTATGGTCGCGGCATTTCCCATGATCATGTTGGCCAGTTCAGAAATGGCGCTCTTGGCCATATCATCCAGTTCCGTCACAGGCATGCCCATCATCATACTGGAAGCCAGCCTTAAACCAAATTCCCTGCGCATCGAAAAATTCGCCTGACCGCGAATCTTGCCCGTAAGGCCCACCATTATTACGATATCTTCACTGCTGTATGGTGAGGTTTTAAGATAAACCTTGCCCAGTTTCGCTTCCATCGATGCTATTTGCCTGAATACTGCCTGACTTGCTTCGATAAATGGATTAATATACTCTATATTCATGTATAAACCTCACAATGTGTAAAATTCAGCGTCTGTTGTACTATAAGTATTCTATATCTGATAACAAAATCCTTCCTTTATGCAATTTTTTCGCAATTTTTTGACAAAATACTGCATTCCATCACCTAATTATGTCTTTTAATTTTAGATGATTATGCTGATTAATGCAAGTACCGCAGAAAAAACTCCGGTAAACAGTATACACTCTCCGCCTTTTTGTCGTCTTCCCCATAGCACGACAGCCATACGGGGTCCCTGGCGATGGCGTCGTTCCCCTTATTGCAGTTCATCAGCTTTTGGCTCTGGGCTTGAATGCAACAGCCGCCAGGTATGAAAAGAAAACCGCAGCAGCCACACCGGCGGCAGTAGCTCTTATACCACCTGTGAAAGCACCAAGCAGACCATATTTGTCGACATCCCTGAATGCACCTTTGGCGAGGCTGTAGCCGAAGCCCGTCAGCGGTATAGTGGCTCCGGCACCTCCCACATCCACTATACCCTGATACACCCCCAGCGCTGTCAGCACCACTCCCATCGAAACAAACAGGACCAATATCCTTGCAGGTGTCAGCTTCGTCTTATCTATTAGCACCTGCCCTGCTGAGCAGATAAGTCCTCCTATGGCGAACGCGTTCAGATACTGCATAACTGTCTCCCGCATCACTGATTCACTCCTTTTGTATTTTCTATCGCGACTGCATGGGCTATGCATGGGATAGTCTCTCCCTGCTGGACACTGGTAGGGCTCAGTAATGCTCCTGTTGGCACGAAAAGGATCCTGTTCAGTTTCCCTTTTTTGAGCCTGTCATACAAGAAACCGGCAAAAACTGTCGCCGCACAGCCGCACCCGCTTCCTCCTGCATGCACGTCCTGCTTCGAATCGAAGATCATAAGCCCGCAGTCATTCAGCAACTTGCTTATGCGTATCCCGTTCGAGGAAAGCAGATCTTCTGTTATGCGCTTGCCTACCTTACCCAGATCACCGGTCACTATCATGTCATAATAGTCCGGAGACAGACCTGTATCCTCGAAATGAGCATATATGGTGTCAGCAGCGGCCGGTGCCATTGCAGCACCCATGTTATTCTGATCCTTTATTCCCATATCCACTATCTTACCGGTGGTAAACCTGGTAATATACGGCCCGTCGCCTTCTGCCGACAAAATGATGCCTCCCGAGCCGGTCACTGTCCACTGTGCTGTTGGAGGCCTCTGGGATCCCAGCTCCAGCGGGAATCTGAACTGCTTCTCTGCCGAGCAGAAGTGGCTCGATGTGAGACATGCCACATTGAAGGCAAATCCTCCCTCTATCAGAGCTGCCCCCAGCTGCATAGCCTCGCCGATGGTCGAGCATGCGCCATAAATACCATAAAAGGGTATATTGGATTCGCGTATGCCAAAGTTAGCTGCAATACACTGGTTCAAAAGGTCGCCGGCAATGACGAAGTCCAGCGCATCCATTGCCATGGAGGCTTTGGAAACAACTTTGGCGAGCACCTCCCGCATGAATTTACTCTCTGCTTTCTCCCAGCTTTTTTCGCCCCAGAATTCATCATCTACGGCCTGGTCAAAATAATCGGCGAGAGGACCCTTTCCCTCTTTGGGACCGACAATGGATGCAGTTGCAATTATCGAGGGAAATTTCTGCAGTTGAGATGTCTGTTTCCCTGCTTTTTTCTCCAACATTCATGCTTCTCCTTTGCTGCGAAATGGTACCTGCAGATTATGCCCCTGCTGGCTTATGATATATCGTGCGCGTCAGGGCATCAGTGTTTCAGCAGATAACGGAATATCCCGGCGATGATGGACATTGAGATCCCATATACCAGGACAGGACCGGCTATCAGAAACATCCTGGCGCCAATCCCCAGGACATATCCTTCACTTTTGTATTCTATTGCAGGAGATGCAACAGCATTTGCAAACCCTGTGATTGGTACTATTGAGCCTGCTCCTGCGAATTTACCCAGATCATCATAAAGGTTCAGCGCTGTCAGCGATACACCAAGAAATATCATGACTATAGATGTGAGCGAAGATGTGACCTCCTGGTCCAATCCCATCTGCTTGAAAGAATTCATGAAAAATTGTCCGATCATGCAAATGAAACCGCCTACTACAAATGCCCGCAATGTATTCCTTACTGTTTTGGAATTCGGGGACACCTTATCGACATATTTTCTGTAATCATTCTTTGTCATAATATGCTGCATCGTCTGTCCACTCCTTTGATGGCAAAACTTACGCCGGATGCCATGTTCTTTGCATCAGAGATACACCTTACTGGTGGCGGATATACCCTCATGTTCATCACAAAAACCCCTTTGGAAGGGATCTTGCTGCTTTTGGCCGATATCATCAGCCATATCACAGCAGCCAGGATGATGATCAGAAGGATCGCAAACAATATCTTGTACCTGCTCAAAACAATCAACATTCCATACACTCCGATTATCATTATTTTATTTTTATTATTGGATCATTAGAGAAAAGTATGCAGAAAAATAATTCTATTCTCAGCCGGACCACATCAGGCAGAAATTTTACAACATCCAAAACTGTGTATATTGCGTCTGCGTGTCAGCAACATATCATTGGACGCTTATCCGGTTGCGTATGTCCTCAAGGATCTTTTTTTCGATCCTGGAGACCTGTACCTGCGAGATGCCCAACATCCTGGCTATCTGGACCTGAGTCTTTTCCTTGAAGTACCTGAGTATTATGATTTGTCTTTCCCTTGGCTTCAATGTATCCATGATCTCCCTGAGGGCGATCCTGTCGATGATGTCCATTTCATCGTCATTGCAGCTATCGTTGATCTTGTCGATGAGCAGCAGTGATGAACTGTCTCCTTCACTTATGGGACTGAACAGTGATTCCGGCGAGTGTCCTGCTTCCATGGCCATCACAAGCTCCTCCATCGGTATATCGAGGCGCTGGGCCAGTTCACTGACCGAAGGTTCCCTTCCCAGTTCCCTTATCAGTATCTCTTTTGTTATCCGCACCTTGTTGGACACTTCCTTCAGTGATCTGCTCACTTTTATGATACCGTCATCCCTGAGGAACCTTTTTATCTCTCCGATTATCATGGGGACCGCATACGTGGAAAATCTCACGTCGAAGGACGTATCAAATTTATTGATCGCTTTGATGAGTCCGATGCATCCTATCTGGAACAGGTCCTCGGTCTCGTGTCCCCTGTTCTGGAATCTGCGCACGATGCTCCACACAAGGCCAATATTGTTTTCGACAAGGATGCTCCTGGCACGCCTGTCGCCTTCCCTGGCCAGCAGGATGAGCTCTGTTGTGTCTTTTTCTTTATATGTGTCCTCTGCCATATACCCAAACTATCCCCCGTCTGCGAGATCATCATTGGTGCAAGTCATTATGTGAATTCATGGATTTTATTACATTATTGCCAATTTATTACTATCTTATGCAAAAAAAATTATTTTCCCGCTGAACTGAATGTTTTGTAAAGGGTTACCGTCGTGCCTTCACCCGGCTTCGATCTGACCCTTACCATGTCCATAAAGCTCTCCATGACAGTGAATCCCATGCCGGAACGCTCCATTTCCGGTTTTGAAGTATACAGCGGCTGCATGGCCTGTTCTATGTCCTCTATACCCGCACCTTCATCGGATATCTCTATCTCGACACTTTTGTCATACTGGCGGCATACCATCGTGATGATACCGATCCTGTTCTCATATCCATGTATTATTGCATTCGTGACAGCTTCTGAAACGGCCGTCCTCACATCAGCCAGTTCCTCTATGGTAGGATCCAGCTGGGATACGAAGGCGGCTGCCACCACCCTTGCAAAAGCTTCATTGCTCGATTTGCTCAAAAACTCAAGTTTCATTTCATTAACAGGCTGCATCAGAATTTCTCCCCTTTAGATTCACTATAGCAAAGTGTATTTGGCCGTCATGCAGTAGAAAGCGCCCTGAGGGCATGGTCCAGTTCATCGTGTACGGACATGAGCTTCAATACCCCTGATATCTCGAGTATTTTTTTGATCCTCGTGTTCCTGCAGATGATCGCTGCCCTGCCTCCCAGCTTCCTGATATTCACATACCTTCCCACCAGCACGCCGATGCCGGAACTGTCCATGAAGCTGAGACCTGTGAGATCGAAAACCACATCTCTGGTAGTGGCCTTGATTAGTTCCCTTTCGATTTTGTTGCGGGCATATTCAGCGAAGTGATGGTCCAGTTCACCGGAAAAAGCTGCAATCAAAGTGGACCCTCTGTTCGAAAATTTTATTTCCAATACTATCCCTCCGAAAATTCCATTGCGATACTGTATTATTCTTTAAGTATCTGGAATTTCCTTCAAAGAATATTGGGAACATTTGTAGTATTGGCGTGATTTTTTATGCCGATTTTTGACATGCCTGATTTGGCCCGTTCTTCTGCTGGGTCATCTGTTTGCCGGGTCATTTTGCTGCCCCGGTTCTCTTTGCCTCCAGACCCGTCTGTCCTTCCCTGTGTTTTTCAGCTATCCTGTCAAGCTTCCTCAGCCTGTGGTTCACACCTGACTTTCCAAGGGGAGGGTACAGCAGCTGACCCAGTTCCGTCAGGCTCAGATCCTTGTGCTCCAGCCTAAGCTCCGCTATTTCCCGGAGACTTGCCGGAAGCTTGTCCAAACCGATATTTGCAGCAATATAGCGGATGTTCTCCACATGTCTGACCGCAGCATTTACAGTTTTGCTGAGATTGGCAGTCTCGCAGTTCACAAGCCTGTTCACATTATTGCGCATGCCTTTGAGGATACGTACATTTTCCAGCTCCATCAAAGCCCTGTGGGCACCGATGATATTCAGGAAGTCCACTATGTTTTCCCCTTCCTTCAGGTATGTCACATAGCTTCCCTTCCTGGTGATGGTCCTCCCGTTCAGTCCGTACAGGCTCATCATACGTCTGAGTTCATCTGCCTGTTCACTGGTCCTGGAGGTCAGCTCCAGGTGATATGTTTTTTCCGGATCGCTTATGGAGCCGCCGGCAAGGAATGCTCCGCGCAAAAACGCCTTGACGCAGCATGGGATTTGTTCATCTGTTTTCCGGGTCAGCACCAGCTCACACCGATCATCGTCCACCACAGCAGTTATACCGGTCTTTTCCAGCAATACATCCGATCCTGATACAGAAGTTATATAAAGCATATAGGATACGTGTTTTTTGAGCTTTCTGCTTTTTCGTATGGTTACTTCAGGAACGATGCCGCAGTGCTTCCTTATGCTGCTGTATATCCATCGGGCAAAAGCAGCATTCTCTGTAGTGATCCGTATATTGAAACCGTCACCAGGCACCGGTGCTGCCACGCCATTGAGCCATACCACTGCAGCAAGCTCCGACAGCACACAGCATTCATTCATATTTTCCAAACGACATAATTCGTTTTTTACAGATGACGAAAATGACAAAAAACACACCTCCTGTCCGACACATGGTCAGCGCTCCAACACGTGCTCTGTATATGCCCGGAGTACCTCCGCCACGCTCCACGCCTGTGCAAAGCAGCCTCTTGGCATCAGTGGCTCATTGCCGTCAAATATCTCGGAAATACTGCCAAGACAGGCATGCTGCATGTGATCGATAAACGGCTCTGTGAACGCTCTGGGCATATCAGCATAAACAGGCTCCCTGCCGAATGTCCTGGAGAAAGCAGTTATGAAATGACCTGTCAGCCAGGGCCATACGGTTCCCTGATGATAGGCGGAATCCCTCTCGAACCTGTCGCCCAGATAGTTTCCCCTGTAATTCTCCGAGTCCTGTGAGAGCGTTCTGAGTCCATATGCCGTATATAACTCCCTCCAGACCTTTTCCACCACCATCCGTGCCATGGATCCGTCTATTACAGGCCAGGACAGGCTCACGGCCAGGATCTGGTTGGGTCTGACGCTCTTATCCCTGCTATCGTCATTTACAACGTCATACAGGTACTTCCCTTCTTCATACCAGAAAACCCTGGCAAAGCTTTTTTTCACACCGTCAGCAATTTTCCTGTACCTGTCTGCATCAAGTCCGATTGCTGCGGATACATGCTGCATCACCTTCAGCGCATTGTACCACAGTGCGTTTATCTCCACAGCCTTCCCATGCCTTGGCGTGAATACCGTATCTCCAGCTTTTGCATCCATCCATGTCAGCTGTGTGTTTTCATTGCCGGCAGTGATCAGCATGTCCTCGTCCATGCGTATATCGTGGAGAGTGCCGTTGATATAGCTGTCGATTATCTGCTGCATGGAACTGTATAACCTGCTTTTGATCAGGTCAATGTCGCCGGTTTTTTCTAAATACTTGCTGATTGCCTCAAAATACCACAGGGCGGCATCAACAGTATTATAACCCGGCTCGCCGCCTGCGTCAGGGAACATGTTCGGCACCAGGCCATGTCTGACATATCTGCTGTATGTCACAAGTATATCAGCCGCATCCTCGTATCTGCCTGTTGACAATGCCAGTCCCGGCAGTGAGATCATTGCATCCCTGCCCCAGTCGGTGAACCATGGATATCCGGCAAGGATGGTCCTGGAGCCGGTGGAGCTCCTGTGCACGATAAAGTGGTCCGCGCTTCTGACCAGGGCCCGGTGGAAATCATCACTGCAACCTTTGGTAAGCGATTCTATCCTTTTCTTTTCACTCTCCATTACAGACCGGCCATAGGAAACATCTATATAAATGTCTGTTCCTCTGCCTTCATGTCTGTACTTGCACGCATCCGTATGCGCATATCCGCCTTTGTCTGTATGCCTGGCCGCATCAGCGATCCCTCCTGATGAAGCATCCGTCTCTCCACACCCGACAGTACAGACGAAGTAATAGCTGGTATCACTGCCTGCTTTTGCCCTTATCCTGAAAATGCCGGGTATATAATGGTCTTCATGGGCATGCAGCCCTCTTTCCCTCTCCACAGGATAAAACATGCCTTCAAACCAGCAGTCCCCGACAGCCTCGTAACTGCTGCCGCAGCACCCGATCAATATCCTGTGATCAGTATCATAAGGCTGTATGATCGTATGATCGTTCCCGGGCTTCTGGGTGAATCTCATATGATATTTGGAGGAATCGCCATGGTAATCCCTGAAGTTCACCAGCGGAGCCACCCTGACTTCGGCATCGTCGCAGCCTGTCCTTATCCGGTAACGGATCACCGCAGTGTTTTCACCGTAGACAAGGGACACCGTCTTTTCCAGCAGTGTATCACCGAAACCATAAGTGAAGACAGGCAGCGGGTCCAGTTCAAAAGATGTCTGCAAAAGATACCCTGCATTTATATAATTCCCTGTGGAAAATGATGAAAGACTGATTTCCCTGCCATTTATCACTACTGTCTCATGCAGTTGTGACAGTATAAGGTGTCTTTCGATCGGCGGCTCCAATGAAGCAATCAGCAGTCCGTGATATCTGCGGCTGTTGGCTCCGATGACCGTCGAGGAGGAAAATCCACCTATGCCGTTGGTAAGGAGCCATTCTCTCTCTATGCCCCTGTCAAAGCTGCTCCATTCCGATTTTCCGAATCTCACACGCCCACCCTCCTTCTATACCTCAGAGCACCGAAGTTGTTCCCGTTCCTTCAGTCATTTCTCTGCAGTTTTCAGCTCCTGCCTGAGCTCGCCTGAACCGCCTCCGTCATCGGCTACGGTGACGACAGCGGTTATGTTGGATGTAAACGTCTTCAGCCCACGCAGCATCGTGGAAAGACCGGTGCCCCCTCCGATAGCTACGACTTTCGGACCTTTCATGAGAAGATCCGTACGGGGGTCATTTGATCCGGCTCTCTGCAACCCGTTGCAGCGGCGGCCATTTTTTCCGAATGTTTTTCCTGCGGTTTCCCCCAATGTCATATGCCGCCACTCCTGCCGTCTTTATCAATATCCCTGTGCTCGATGACAGCCTTGTGTTTCTTTTCCGTCAGATTCTTCAGCAGTTCTTCGGCGATGGCAACAGAGCGGTGCCGTCCGCCCGTACACCCTATGCCAATCACCAGTTGGGATTTCCCTTCCCTGATGTAGTTCGGGATCAGAAAATCCAGCATCGAATTCAGCTTTTCATTGAATTCGATGGTCTCAGGCATGCCAAGTACATATTCCCGGACGTCATCATGCTTTCCGGTGAGTTTTCTCATGGATTCTATATAAAACGGATTTGGGATGAACCTGACATCGAACACCAGGTCACATTCTATCGGTATACCGTATTTAAAGCCAAAGGATATGATATTTATGATTATGCCTCCAAACTCCTCACTATTGTCTATAATGCCAGTGATAGCCTCCCTGAGTTGCTTCGGTGTCAGATTGGAGGTATCTATCACATAATCTGCACGTTCCTTTATTTTTTGCAGTACCCGTCTCTCTTCAGCAATCGCCTGCTTCAGTCTTCCCTCCTGTGCCAGGGGATGGGAACGTCTGGACTCCTTATACCGCTTGACAAGGACATTGTCGGAGGCCTCCATGAAAAAAATCTCATAAGTATGCCCTTCATCCGTGAGAGCATCGAGAGCAGGGAAAAGATCATTGAGAAGCTCGCCGCCGCGTATGTCTGTGACCAGGGCTATCTTGTCCATTTTCCTGTAGCTTTGGGAGCATATTTCAGCTATTTTGGGTATCAGCAGCGGCGGAAGGTTGTCTATGCAAAAGAATCCTGCATCCTCAAGATATTTGGCCACCAGACTCTTGCCTGCCCCCGATATCCCGGTTATCACAATAAATCTCATCTTCTGACCTCTCCGTTTCGTCTCACCGGTTTTTATTCCTCACCTATTATTTTCACTTCCGTCTGGAGCATGACTCCGAATTTCTGATATACGGTTTCACGTATATGTTCTATCAGTGATATGACATCGCTGGCCGATGCATTATCGGTATTGACAATGAATCCGCAATGCAGTCCTGAAACCTCTGCACCGCCCGTCCTGTACCCCCTGAGTCCGCAGTCCTGTATCAGCTTCCCGGCGAAATATCCCTCCGGTCTTTTGAAGATGCTCCCTGCGCTGGGCAGGTCCAAAGGCTGCTTTTCACGCCGCCTGGCACTGAAATCGTCCATTTTTTCCTTTATCTCTTTCCTGTCGCCCTTTTTTAACCTGAGGACAGTTCTCAGCACTGTACCCCCGTCTGTCTGTATGAAGCTGGATCGTTTCCCGAACTGATGCTCCTCATTGCTGAGTCTGCATATACTGCCATCAGGGCGCAGGTACTCGGTCTGGCTTACCACCATTGACATTTCGCCATCATATGCCCCTGCATTCATTGTGACTGCGCCGCCAAGTGTCCCGGGTATGCCTTCGGCAAATTCCAGCCCTGAAAGCCCATGTTCCAGCGCTATCCGTGATAATCCGGAGATGAGGATACCTGCCTCTGCACTGATCACCTCACCGGTCACCTCGTATCTGCTGACATTGTCAGTCAGCTGGATCACTGCAGCCCTTATACCTTTATCCCTCACTATAAGATTCGTGCCGTTCCCGATGACTATCGCCGGTATACCGTTCTCTTTACATGCCTTCAGAATGTCAGCTGCGCTTTCGATGGTCTCAGGTCTGATGAATACATCCGCAGGTCCCCCTATCCTGAAGGATGTGTGCCGCGACATGGGCTCATCAACGGCAACAGTGCCGCTGCCGGGGATCCGCCTTATCAGTTCCGCTGCTGCGTACTTGTCCAAACCAGATTACACTCCTTTTGCAGCAGAAGCCGCTGCCTTTTTGGCAGCTTTCCTTCTGCTCACGAAATCCTCTGTCCTTTTCAATGATGTGCTCAGCACCAGTTCCTCCGGGATCTGTGCTTCGCCGAGTATCTCCAGCACCTTGCCGAATTTGCCTATATCATAGCATATATGCGCATCAGTGCCGCAAGTGACAGTTACACCATATTTTTTACACTTCCTTACGAATTCCAGGCAATTCTGTAAAGACCCTTTCCTTACCCTGAAAGAGCCGTTGTTGATTTCTATAAGCTTCCCATATTCACCCGCAGCCCTGACCACCATGTCGATATCGACCTGGAATACAGGATTGCCCGGGTGAGCAACTGCATCCACATAGGGATGTTTCAGCGCATTTATCATACCTTCCGTATTCTCTTCAACACTGCCGGGGGTGATCACTATGTCATGAAAGCTCGCTATCACAAACTCCAGTCTCGACAGTATCTTATCAGGCATATCAAGGGTACCGGAAAAATCCATTATATCCGTCTCGGCCCCTCTGAATATCCTTATGCCGTCTATATATTCCGGTATGACCCCGAGATTCATGAAATGGACCTCAGTGGATGCCCCTCTCAAAGCAGGCCCGTGGTCTGTCATCGCTATGGCTTCCATTCCGTTGATCCGTGCCTGGACGGCATTTTCAGTTATAGTACTGTATGCGTGTCCGCTTGATATCGTATGCGTATGTGTATCTGCAACAAGCTTCAAATGTTACTCCTCCTGTTCCGTTGTATACTCCATGTACTGTTTCTCCTGTTCCGTTATATGCTCCGTATACTGCTCCATCCGACCAATAATGCTTTTATGTGGTTGCGGAGCCGCCGCTGCTCAGTCATCGTATTTAAGGAAACGCTCACTTAAGAGCTTTGCCGCATTGTAGCCCATCTTCTTCTGCCTGTGGTTCATGGCTGCCACCTCGACAATGATGGCCAGATTCCTGCCGGGACGGACAGGTATGACCAGGGAAGGTACTGAAATACCGAGAATATCCGTAAACTGGTCCTCCAGGCCCAGGCGATCATACATTTTGCCCTCTTTCCAGAGTTCCAGCTTTATCACCAGGTTTATATTTTCCTGCATCTTGACCGCGCCCATACCGAACAGGTTCTTAACATCGACTATCCCTATCCCGCGTATTTCTATAAAGTGCCTTATATTCTCAGGTGCTGAGCCCAGCAGCGTAGTGTCTGAAACTCTCCTTATCTCAACAAGGTCGTCTGCGATGAGTCTGTGGCCTCTTTTTACGAGCTCGAGGGCTGTCTCGCTCTTACCCACACCACTTTCTCCCAGGATCAATATGCCTTCCCCGTATACCTCCACCAGTACTCCGTGCTGTGATATCCTCGGAGCCAGCATCACATTGAGATAGCGGATGAGACCGCTCATGAATCTTGATGTGATATCCCTGGTCTTCAGGATCGGTATGGAGTATTTCTGAGAAGCCTGCACCATCTCCCCGAATGGCTCCTGATCCCTTGCGATGACAAGACAGGGAAACCCCGTTCGGAAATATTCGTCCAGCCTCTTTTGCCGTTCCTGAGGCGACAAGCTTGCAAGATATGTCATCTCCACCTTGCCTATGATCTGGATCCTGTCCGATCCGAAATATTCCATATATCCCGACAACTGCAGTCCTGGTCTGTTCACATCGGATGTGGTGATATCGATATCACCTGCAGATTCAGTCATGCAAACCGGTTCCAGGTGGAACTCTTCCATAAGCGTTTTGAGCTTTACAGTAAACATCCGCCGCCCTCCGTAACAAAGCGTACATGAAAAATACTATATCTTTCAGTTAGATTATATACCAACGAAACAGATTTTACGAGTCAAAACCGAAGATAAGCATACTGTATCACGAGAGCCATAGAGGAAAATCCGCGTACAGTATCCCAATAGTCATATTCCCCCGAAAAACAGGTTTTGTTGATAAAATGCCATATTCGCACCAAAAGCCCTCTGCTCATTCAGCAGAAGGCTTTTCAGCCGTGGAACTATATTATCTGATCTTGCTGCTGTGCGATTTGCACATGATATATCGATATGGTCTTGAGCCGTGAGACTATACAGCCTGGTCTTAAGCAGATTTCAAATCGGTCCGGACACTATACGGAACTAAGCCCCGCAAACAATCATCTCAGTCTCCGGGCAGAGCACAGAACGGCGTGCAGCTTGCATACCGCTCCTATTGTGCCCCGTATCTTTCCCTGTAGTGATGAGCCTGTTCCAGCATCATATCCTTGACTTTCATGAGCCTTGTCAGATTTCCTCTCTCGTTCTCATCCAGCTTCATGACTATATACTTGATCGTCTCCTCAAGATTCGGTATCAGGACATGTTCCAGCGCATTGACCCTGCGTCTTGTCCTTTCTATTTCATCAGCCAGCAATTGTGCTGCCTTCTCAAGCTCCGCCAGTCGCAAAAGCGTCGGAGTCAGCTCTGAGAGTGTGGCTATGGCCGCATCCAGCTCACTGGATGTGTTCGCGAAGCCATAGGGATAAATGTCTGATTCATCATCAGACTCGGTATGGAATTCCAGCACAGGGACATCGACGCTCATGATGTTCCTTGTCGATGCTTTCAGCTCCACCTTCTGCTTCGGGAACATGAGCGCTTCCTCCAGAACCTCGGAATTCATCTCGGCCCTGGCCATGACAAAACGCGAATGGACTTGCCGGAGCTTATCCTCCACTTCTTCTCTGAGAGTTTTGTTCTCTCTCACCATCTCGAGAAATCTCTTCATAAGCTCATCTCGCTTGTCTTTAAGCAGCTTGTGCCCTCTCCTTGCTGTTTTGAGCCTTTTTTTCAGCCCGGTCAGCACCATACGGGTAGGGTTTACATTCAATCTAGCCATCGACCGTTACTCCCCTGATTCCTTTTTTGGCAGGTATTTATCGATATACTCCTGCCTTATACGCTTCAGTTCGCCGACAGGCAGTATCGACAGCAGCTTCCATCCGAGATTGAGTGTGTCTGTGATAGTTCTGTCGGTATCATATCCCTGGGAAACATATTCCTCTTCGAATGCATCTGCAAATTGGGCATAGAGCTTGTCAACGTCGGTAAGAGCCGCATCACCCAATATGACCGCAAGCTCCTTGGCTTCCTTGCCTCTTGCGTAAGCAGCGAAGAGCTGGTTCATCGTATTGGCATGGTCCTCCCTTGTCTTGCCGGTACCTATACCCTTGTCCTTAAGTCGGGACAGGGACGGAAGGACGTCAATGGGAGGGGTTATGCCCTTTTTATGCAGCTCACGGCTCAGTATTATCTGTCCTTCTGTGATATATCCCGTCAGGTCCGGGATCGGATGAGTTTTGTCATCCTCAGGCATCGTGAGTATCGGTATCAGTGTGATACTGCCTTCATAACCTCTTTTCCTGCCTGCACGCTCATAGATAGTCGCCAGGTCTGTATACAAATAGCCCGGATACCCGCGGCGGCCCGGAACCTCTTTACGTGCTGCCGAAACTTCACGCAGTGCTTCGGCATAATTGGTTATGTCGGTGAGGATGACCAGCACGTGCATGCCTTTCTCAAAAGCAAGATATTCCGCTGCCGACAGAGCCATACGCGGCGTCGATATACGCTCAATGGCAGGGTCATTGGCAAGGTTCATGAACAAAACCGTCCTGTCGATGGCTCCTGTTCTTTTGAAATCGCTGATGAAATAATCAGCTTCTTCAAACGTGATACCAATTGCTCCGAATACAACTGCAAAATTGCTGTCAGTGCCCAAAACTTTCGCCTGACGCGCTATCTGCGCAGCCAGTTGCGAATGCGGCAGGCCGGAGCCTGAAAATATGGGCAGCTTCTGTCCGCGGACCAGTGTGTTGAGCCCGTCTATGGCAGAGATCCCTGTCTGTATGAATTCAGAAGGATAATCGCGGGCAGCCGGGTTCATAGGTACACCATTGATATCGACTCTCGCATCTGCAATGATTTCGGGCCCGCCGTCTATCGGCCTGCCAAGACCATCAAACACACGTCCCAGCATATCCATCGATACGGGCAGCTCCATCCCGCGGCCCAGGAAACGCACCTTGCTCGAGGAAAGGTTTATGCCGACGGCACTCTCAAACAGCTGTACCAGCGCATTGGACCCGTCGACCTCAAGGACCTTGCATCTGCGGATCTCGCCATTATTCAGTTCAATCTCGCCGAGCTCATTGAATGCAACTCCTTCTACATTCTGCACCAGCATCAGCGGGCCGGCGACCTCGGCTATGGAACGATACTCCTTCAGCATGGTTACTCACCCTCCTTTGCAAGCAGCGCATCCATCTGGCTGGACAGCTCCTGTTCGATAATATCGTATTCCTCGTCTATCTCATCCTGGGGTACGTATTTCGCACGTCCTATCTTCTCCCTGACAGGCATTTCGAAGATATCTTTCAGGGCCACACCTTTTGCTGCAGCCTTCTGTGACATGTGATAGTAATCCAGGATCATCTTGAGCATCCTGTACTGCTTATTCATGGCAGCGTAGGTGTCCACATCATGGAATGCATCCTGATGGAGATAATCCTCTCGAATCGACCTGGCTACATCCAGTGTCACCCTTTCCCTGGGCGACAGTGCATCGATACCTACAAGTCTTACTATCTCTTCAAGCTCCGCCTCTTCCTGGAGTATCCTCATCATCTCAGTTCTGCAGGCGTTGAAATCTCTGGATATGTTCTTCGTATACCAGTCTCCCATCCTGTCCACATAAAGCGAATAACTCGTGAGCCAGTTGATTGCAGGGAAGTGTCTCCTGTATGCGAGATTGGCATCCAGTCCCCAGAAAACCTTTACTATACGCAGTGTTGCCTGTGTAACTGGTTCTGAAAGGTCTCCGCCGGGTGGAGAAACGGCACCGATTGCCGTGAGTGCACCCTGGCGCTCTCCGGAGCCCAGTGTGACAACTTTTCCCGCCCTCTCATAAAACTGCGCAAGACGTGAGGACAGATATGCAGGATATCCTTCTTCACCTGGCATCTCCTCAAGTCGGCCGGACATTTCACGCAGCGCTTCAGCCCAACGCGATGTGGAATCCGCCAGCAGAGCCACCGAATACCCCATATCCCGGAAATATTCAGCTATCGTGATGCCTGTATAGATAGAGGCTTCACGTGCTGCCACCGGCATGTCCGATGTGTTGGCTATCAACACCGTCCTCTTCATCAAGGGTTCGCCGCTCTTGGGATCCTTCAGCTCAGGGAACTCCATCAGAACGTCGGTCATTTCGTTTCCACGCTCTCCACAGCCGATGTATACGACCAGGTCAGCATCAGCCCATTTCGCCAACTGGTGCTGTACCACCGTCTTGCCGCTGCCAAAAGGACCGGGTACTGCAGCCACACCACCCTTTGCTATCGGGAACAGTGTGTCTATGATCCTCTGCCCTGTTATCAGCGGTTCATCCGGCGCCAGCTTCTGCTTGTATGGTCTCTCTTTCCTCACGGGCCACTTCTGCATCATCGTCAGTTCCCTGGATGTCCCGTCCGGAGTCCTGATGACTGCTACCGTTTCTTCAACAGTGAACTCGCCCTCATTTATTTCTTCGACTACACCTTCAACTCCAACAGGCACCAATATCCTGTGCTCGAAGATCACATTTTCCCGGACAGTCCCCAGTATGTCACCCGGGACCACCGTATCTCCTTTTGAAACGGCGGGTGTGAAACCCCATTTTTTGCTCCTGTCGAGAGCCGGAATATTGATACCGCGGGTGATATTGCTTCCCACAGTTTCACGCATCACTTCCAGAGGACGCTGTATCCCGTCGAACATGTTCTCCAGCAGTCCGGGGCCCAATTCCACACTGAGAGGCTCCCCGGTCGACACCACCGGGCTCCCCGGTCCCAGACCGGAGGTCTCCTCATACACCTGGATGGACGCCCTGTCCCCGTGAATCTCCAGTATCTCGCCGATCAATTCACTCTCGCTGACACGAACCACGTCGAACATATTGGCATCCCGCATCCCCTCTGCTATCACAAGAGGGCCCGAGACCTTTATAATCCTTCCCTGGCTCAAACCATATCCCTCGCTTTCAGTTAGTATCTTAAGCGCATCTATGACACCTGTCACTTGTTTCTGTCCGGCAGCAGAGTCTGATGCCGGTTACTCCCTGATGCATCCTGCCGGTATCAGTCACGGAAAAGAATGTCTGCCCCGACAGCTTTCTCGACACATTTTTTAATGCCCTTCATACCAATTCCCATGCTGCCCTGTATCCCCGGGATGGGAATCACGGCCGGAAACCGGCTGTCTCGGTATTTGTCGATTTCCTGCTCTATACCTGCAGCTGTCTGCTCCGTGATGTAGATCACGGCAAACCTGTCTTCAGCCAGCTTTTTCAGCGTATCAGCAGCCTGTGCGCTGTTTTCCACGGCAAAGACCGAGAAGCCCAGAGCAATGAAACCAAGCACTGCATCCTTTTCTCCGATTACACCGATCTTATACATAAGTTTCCCGCAACCTTTCTCTGATCATGTCCATCGGCAGGTTATTTATCTTGCCTGTCATAATCATCCTGACATTCCTGATCTCCGTTTCCTTTGCAAACAGCCAGGCTATGAGCGGTTCCACCCCTATGGTGACCAGCCTGGCACTGCGGATGTACGACATCAGCAAATCATCCAGGGCCTTTTCGAGTCCTGAACTGTTCCTTCCCATTTCCACCATTTCGAGCCCTTTTCTGACAGAATCGCCGTATCTGCTTTTTCGGATGTCCTCAACAAAACTGTCTGTCGGCTTGTCACTGTTCTGTTGATATACTTCCCTGGCGATCATGCCGCCGTCAAGCAGCATCTTTCCGATAAAATCCCAAGTCTTGTCCAGTGACCTTGCACGAATAAACATCCTGATATTCGTGATATCGATTATGTAATCTGCCAGGTCCCATAAAAAAGGACTCTCTATGTTTCTTATATCCGCAGCAAACTGCCGATATGACGCGATATCCAGTATCAGGTCCACTGCCTGAGGATCCTGCATCCTTGCAAACACATCGTAGACGCGTTCGACAGCCTCTGCCATCAGATCCGTAAGCTCGCTGTAATCACGCTCCCTGATCATCCGTGTCAGAGAATCACTGTCGATGGTGCCTGTTCCGATAAGGATCGGCGGGATCTGCTGCCCTGACAGTTCAGCCTTGAGCAGGACCTTGATATTGAAATAATCATAACGCCTCTGAAAAACCTTTATCACTTCAGCCTCCGGGGTAATCTCAGCCAGCAGCATGAAGCATTTCTTCATCTCATCCGCCAGCAGCTGTTCAAATGCAAACACACCGGGGGTATTGCCGCTCAATCCGTAGCCAGAGTCAGTCAGCACTTTATAAGCTTCCTCCGCCGTGGCAGCATCCAGCATCCTCGCGTATTGGCTGCTGGTGAACAGCTTTGGTTCCTTTGCCCTTATAAGGCCGGAAGCATATGAATAATCACCTTCGTTAATTTTCAGCATCATTATCCCTCAATAACTCCATCCTGATTCTGTTGCTTAAGCTGTTCCGAAAGTCAGGAGCCGAACAGTATACTGACCACATCACTTTCCAGTTCCGTGCGGAGCATGCCGAACAGTATTTCAAATGTACTGTTTATCTCCATGTCTCCGATCTTCAGTATGAAGCCTCCGGCTGTCCTGATCCTCTTATCTGACAGAGTTATGGTCCCTTTCTTTCCCGATGCCGCAAGCCCTTTGTTGATGTTACCGATGAATTGTTCATCCATTCTGGCGGCATCCTTTTCACTCAGCATGACCTCTCCTTCGATGTACTCCTGCGAAACACCTGTGCCGGCAGCCTGTTCTGAAGGCTCTCTGTATCCGGCCGCGGCCTCGGAGATCATTTTCTCAAGAAGCTCCTGGTACTGTCTGTCCGGCAACCCCATGATTTTCTCAGCCGCTTTTGAGAATGCCGTATCTATCATCTCCTGCCTGGCACCAAGCAGCTTCTTGCGACCTTCCAGTCCTGCAACAGCCAGCATGCGCCTGTACATCTGCTCACCATCGGCTTTTGCTTTTTCCAGAAGCTCTTCCCTTTTCTGCGCAGCCTCCAGGGAAGCCTGGTCTAAGATGGCCCGGGCTTCCTGTTCAGCCTGATCCAGTATATCCCCGGCTTTCAGCTTTGCATCCTCGAGGATCTTGTCTTTTATTCTTTCCATTCCTGTCATTTGGATTGCTCCTTTATCTTATACAAAAGCTCTGATCCGTCCGCTGCAGATTTGCAGCAGGTCAGGCCGCTGATACTGACGGGGCCTGGAAATACCCGTATCAGCCTATCATCAATATGGAAACGATGAGAGACAGTATAGCGAACATCTCAACCATCAGTGCCAGCGTAACAGCACTTCCCAAAGCATCAGGGTGTTTTGCCAGCATCTGTATGCCTGCAGCCGATACTTTCCCCTGGTAGATGGCGGAAATAAAGCCCACAACGCCCACCGGAAGAGCAGCAGCAAAAAGATGCAATCCCTGAGTCACAGTCATGCCAGGTTCGATATTGCCGATGATGAAGAATGCTATAACGAACGCATATATGGCCTGAGTACTCGGAAGAGCTTCCATGATCATTACAGATACGAATTTGGAAGGATCATCGGTCAGCACTCCGGCACCCACCTGCCCGGCAAGGCCGACGCCTTTTGACGATCCAATGCCTGCCATTAAGAAACCAAAGCCGGCTCCCAGTAAAGCAATCAACTGTCCATCAATAATATTCATCGTTTTCTTACCTCCATTGTTCTTATTTCCGCAGCGGCTTCAATGCCCGTCCAGGCAACAGGCTCTCAAATGTCCGCATCGGGCTTGATTGTAATATATTTTGTATTTGGTTTCAAAGGTTCGAAGGGCTGGCCTCCACCTGTGAAAAACTTGCCAAAAAACTCAAGGTACTGCAGACGGCTGGAGTGGACATATGCTCCCAGTGCATTTATTGCGAAGTTGATCACATGCCCCACAAGCAATATTGCTCCGGCAACTATTATCTTGATGACCATCGGGAATGCGAACATAGTGCTCAGTTCATTTATGATCGCAGCGATGATCCCTGTAGCAAGACCAAGGGCCAGCAGTCTTGAATACGACAGTATGTCGCTCAGGAAACCGATCACATCATAAAGACTCGGAAGCCCGCCAAAAATCTTGCCAAATATGTTCTTCGACTTTCTTCCCTGGGTGATGAGCAGCAGCAATGCACCGCCTATCAGCAGATATTGCCCTATCTGTACCAGCGGGCCAACTGCATCCTTATCCACCTCCGGCGCATAGGGAACCAGCACTAAGATGACGCCTGTATAGAATACAAGGACAAAGCCCACATCGAACAATGCATCCAGGTATTGTTTGTCACGTATGAGGTTTGCGGCTTTGATACCGAAGCCTGCATACATATGGATAATGCCAAACAGCAGCGACCAGCTCAGCATCAGCTCAGGCTGTTCCACAGGGTTGATCCACAAACCGTATTTGGTCAGTGCTTCTATACCAAACCAGCTGCCGAACATGAATCCCCAGAAAATCGTAGCTATCCCGCACCAGAATATGAGCTTGATGAACTTGCGGGTCTCGTCCTCCAGCTTGAATTTCCAAAGCGCAAAGCCGGCCCCCAGAGCCATTATCAGCCCATAGCCGCCATCCCCCAGCATAAGACCGAAAAACATCACGAAAAACAGTGACATGATCAGATTGGGATCTATTTCTCTGCTGCTGGGCAGACTGTACATCCTTGAGATGGGCTCCCCTGCTTCTGCGATCCCCTTGTTTCTCAAAAGCACAGGGAACTCTTCATCTTCTTCAGGTTCCTTGATATCGACGCTGACAGTGAATTTCGATTCCACCGCTTTTTTCGCTTTGTCAGCCGCTTCCGAAGGTACCCAGCCACTGATGAGGAATGCCTTTTTTGTCACGAGTATCCTGCTGCTGGCCGTCAGCCTTTCCCTCTCCATGATAAGGCTGTCATGCAGGGCCTCCATATCTTCCCTGCTGTCTGCCAGACGCTTTATACTGTCAGCCATCCTGCCTCTCTCTTCAGAAAGACTCCTCAGATCGACTTCAAGCTTTCCGAGGATTTCTCCCACCATTCCGGCCATCGCCGGGAATGTTGTTTTGACAAAACCGTGGGTTTTGAGATATGACAGACATTCCTGCTCCGCATCCTTATGGACCAGCACATACACATAGTATTGGTCCTTATCAGCAGAAACAACTCCCAGTTCAGAGAATGGAGCCTTCTGTTCCAGTTTTTCCTTTGCCAGGTCAATATCGATCCCATAGGGTATGGTCCCGGGTATCACTGTCGTTTTGCCCGTGCCTGTCGTTTCCAGCGGGAACGGATACTCTTTCCATGGGATAAGAGAAGATTTCAGGTTGTCAAGCCTGTTTTCCTCGGTCTTTATCCTGATGATCTCATTCTCGCCGTCAGTGACCGCTCCCACAGCTTCCCATATCTTGTCCTCTTTCTCGAGCAGACCTGCAAATTCCGTACTGGTCAACTCCCGTCTGCCTGAAAACATCGGTTTTTTCTCAGGACAGTATTTTTTAAGGATGTCAAGTGCCGCATGCACTTCTGATATCCTGTTTTCCACATCCGCAAGATTCTGCCGGACATCAGGATTCTCAGCCAGTTCTTCCAGTTCGCCGGCGTCCACGGAGCTTATCTCCACGACTCCAAGATCCATCAGGCTGGCAATCAGGTCCTCCCGCTGGTCCTCAACACCCAGGATCGAGATTTTGCTCATTTTGACGATCACGGCTTCACAATCCTTCCAACTATGAAATCAACTGCCTTATCAAGCCTTTCACCGGCTTCCTTCCTGATATCGTCACACTGAGCCCTGATCCGGGCATCAGCGGTATTTATATCCTGATGTGCTTTTTCCTCTGAGGCTTTCAAAAGATCCAGCGCTTCATTTTCAGCCTCTTCAAGCAGCCTTTCCCTCAGTTCGGCCGCTTCCCGCCTGGCATCAGCAATCATCTCCCTGGCCTTTTGAGCAGCCTCGGCTTCAATTTGCTCAGCCCTGGCTTCAGCCGCCCTGATATCCTTCAGAATATCGACTGACATCCTTCCACCTCCTGATAATCTCTATTTATTATACCATTGTTGACAAGTATCTCAACATACAACAGTACCTTTTTTGCGAAACAATACACACATGCACCCCGATATGCTGCCGGACCGGTGCCCGAGTGTACATGGCACCTGCTGCATCGGTCATATGCAGAAGCCGGAGTCAATATAATTATTCTATCCAGTTCGTCAAAATCCTTCCTGAGTATTCACAAAAGAAATATTCAAATTCGATGGCACGTATTGCCAGGTTTGAATGGCCAGTTTCGAGGTCAGGTCTGAGATTTTACTTTTCGCCAGGTCAGGCTTGAAATAAAAAACCCGGTGTCATTCCACCGGGTCATCATGGAGCGGGATACGAGATTCGAACTCGCGACTTTCACCTTGGCAAGGTGACACTCTACCACTGAGTTAATCCCGCAGATATTCAACTGCAATACGATTTGTTCAAGCAGAAGTAATTATACAAAATAGTTGGAGCACTTGTCAAGGGTTCCGGAAAACAATGTCGCTGGAAGATTTTGCATCCTCCGGCGACACTGTTATCTTTGTAATCACAGGTTTTACTTTTTCCCGCTCAGGTATTCGTCAATGGCTGCGGCTGCCTTTTTGCCGGCACCCATGGCCAGTATCACCGTAGCAGCACCCGTGACTGCATCACCGCCTGCGTACACACCTTCGAGACTGGTAGCGCCGGTGTCCTCCTCCGTGATGATGCCGCCCCATTCGTGTGTTTCCAGACCTGGGGTCGTCGATTTTATCAGCGGGTTTGGTGACTGTCCGATGGCAATGATGACTGTACCGACCTCCAGCAGGTGTTCTGAGCCCGGCCTTGCCACAGGTCGTCTCCTGCCCGAAGCATCCGGCTCTCCCAATTCCATCTCCACACATTCCATGGCTTTGACCCAGCCGTCCTCTGTACCGATTATGCGGACCGGATTGGTCAGCAGCCTGAATATAATCCCTTCCTCCCTGGCATGGTGTATTTCCTCGGATCTTGCAGGCATCTCAGCTTCAGAACGTCTGTATACAATATATACATTTTCCGCACCAAGCCTCTTTGCACACCTTGCAGCATCCATGGCCACATTCCCGCCGCCCACGACTGCCACATTTCTGTCAATACAGACAGGAGTATCGCATTCAGGGTATTTATAGGCTTTCATGAGATTTATCCTGGTCAGGAACTCATTGGCCGAGTACACACCGTTCAGGTTTTCACCGGGGATACCCATGAAGTTGGGCAAACCTGCACCGCTGCCTATGAAAACAGCTTCATAGCCTTCATCCCTGAGATCCTCCAGTGACAGCACCTTGCCAATAACCATATTGGTCATGATATTGACCCCAAGCCTGCGCACTGTCTCTATCTCCTTCTGCACAAGGGCCTTGGGCAGCCTGAACTCGGGTATGCCGTACATCAGCACCCCGCCGGGCACATGGAATGCTTCAAATATCGTTACTTCATAGCCCTTCCTTGCCAGATCGCCGGCGCAGGTCAGACCTGCCGGTCCCGAACCTATCACAGCCACCTTCTTTCCATTCTTATCGGCTGCCTGAATGTTCATATCGCAGTTCTCCATGTACCAGTCTGCTGCAAACCTCTCCAACCTTCCGATCGCGACAGGTTCACCCTTCCTTCCCCTGACACAGAGCTTTTCACACTGCGACTCCTGCGGACAGACTCTTCCGCAGATAGCCGGAAGGCTGTTGGTTTCTTTTATCTTCTTATAAGCTCCTTCGAAATCTCCCTCGCTGATCAGCTTGATGAACTCGGGTATCTGTACATTGACAGGGCAGCCTGCCACACAGGGTCTGTTCCTGCAATCCAGGCATCTGTGTGATTCCTTTATTGCCATTTCCTCAGTATATCCGAGGGCAACTTCTTCAAAATTCTCTATTCTGACCTCCGGATCCTGCTCCGGCATTTTTACCTTTTCCAAAGACATATCAGCCATTTTGGGCACCCCCTAACCTGCAGATATGCGCTTCCATGGATTTCTTCTCCTGTTTCCTGTACATGGCCTGTCTTCTCATTGCTTCGTCGAAATCCACCTCGTGACCGTCGAAATCAGGCCCGTCCACACAGGCGAACTTCACATTGCCACCTACTGTGACGCGGCAGCCGCCGCACATCCCCGTGCCGTCTACCATTACAGGGTTCATACTCACAATGGTCTTTATACCGTAAGGCTTCGTCATCTGTGAAACCATTTTCATCATTATCAGGGGGCCGATGGCAATCACCAGATCATATCTGTTGCCTTCCTCCAGCAGTTTTTTCAGTATGTCCGTAACAAAACCCTTATTGCCATTAGAGCCGTCATCGGTGGTGATGAAGAGCCTGGAAGCCACCTGTCTGAGTTCTTTTTCCAGCAATATCAGACTCTCGTTCCTGAAACCTGTGATCACATCGACCTGCGCGCCCAGCTGATGCAGTTTCTTTGCCTGCGGGTATGCTATGGCAGTACCAAGACCCCCACCTATTACTGCAGCCCTGCGCACTCCTTCCAGATGGCTCGCTTTGCCGAGGGGACCTGCAAAATCCAGCAGATGATCTCCCTCTTCAAGCATCCCAAGCATCGATGTGGTCTTCCCCACTTCCTGGAATATGATGGTGACGGTGCCCTTATCTCTGTCAAAATCAGCGATCGTCAGAGGTATCCTTTCACCTTCCTCATTTATCCTTAGCATTATGAACTGACCGGGCTCTGCCTTTCTGGCCACATACGGCGCTTCTATTTCCAGCAGCTTGACTGCCGGATTGAGTACTTCCTTCCTTGCGATCCTGAACATAGAAAACCCCCATTGTCAATGCCGGATGTCTGACAACCGACATTAAGATCTATTGTTCCATGCCATTGCACGTCATTTGTATTTTAAACTACTGATATCAAATCTGCAACTCCGCCACACCATTTGGCAATAAATCCGGTATCAACGGGTATATTTACATAAGAGGTACCAGAGAGCATACCGATATGCATAAATGAATTTAATTGCTTTTTAGTTGAACTTGACAGCACTTTGATTGATGTTATAATGTAGTTAAGTTAAAATGCAGGAGGTTCGCCGTGAAGATAATTGATATGTTCAACAAGAAAAGACCTGTGATATCCTTTGAAATATTTCCGCCCAGGCCGGATGTACCACTGGATAGGATCTATGACCAACTTGAGAGTTTTGAAGCTCTCAGTCCGGACTACATAAGCGTTACCTACGGGGCCGGCGGAAGCCGGAAAGGACGTACCCTTGAAATCGCATCGAGGATAAAGAAACTGCACAACATTGAAAGCATGGCACATTTCACATGCGTGGGACACACTAAAGAAGAAATAGACAACATGCTGAAAGCCATGCACGAATCAGGCCTCGAGAACATACTCGCATTAAGAGGCGACCCCCCGGCAGACCAGCCGGATTTCGATTTCGGCAGAAGTGCATACAAATATGCCTATGAACTCATACAGCATATACGCCGGGTAAATGATTTTTGTGTCGCTGCAGCCGCCTATGTGGAAGGACATGTGGATTCAAGAAGGCTCAGTGAGGATCTGGCACATCTGAAGGAAAAAGTGGATACCGGTGTGGATTTCCTCATAACCCAGCTGTTTTTCGACAACAGACTGTTTTTCGATTTTATCGAAAAAGCGAGGGCTAAAGGCATAGAATGTCCGGTAGCCGCAGGTATAATGCCTATTTTCAAAGCGGACCAGATAAAATCGATTGCCCTGAAAAGTGGCTGTTCGATACCTGCCAGGGTAGTACTCATGATGGACAAATATCAAAATGATCCGGAAGACATGAGAAAGGCAGGCATAGAATATGCATCGTACCAGATCAGGGAACTGATCGGGGAAGGAGTGGACGGAATCCATCTGTATACAATGAACCGCCCGAAATCGACCCGGGAGATCATGGACAATATCTCAGACCTGCTGTGATGATCGCCGGAGGCTCTTCGCAAAAACAGCCGACGATATGGGTTTTCTCTACAGCGACCGACGCTGCCGATGGCGACGCTGCTCATTGAGCGCGTTGTCCAGTGCGGTCGCTTCGTTTATTGCGTCCTGTATTTCCTCTGATTCCTTATCGGAGATATCATTGGAAAGTATCCGGTGCTTCAGACTGAATATGCTGCTTTCTATCTGGTCAAACCGGACACTTGCCATCTCAAGCTGCCTTTTTTCGTCCTTAAGCCTGCTGAGCAGCTTCTCATCCATTTCTATGGTCCTGGTCAGTTCCAGCACCGCCTGATAGCTCTTAAGTCTGCCGAGTCTCCTGTTGTTCGCATTTATACGGGCAGTCAGCTCATTTATGCGCTGTGGAGAAAGCTCCCGCGCCCTTTCAGAAAAACTGCCTGCCAGCTTCAAATATGCCATGACGAGTTTGAGTGCCTGTTCTATGATCCTTTGCTTTATCGGATCCTCGCGGTACTTTTCGAAATAATGGAGCAACTGCTCCTTCTGTTTGAGCACTCCGATGACTTTCTCCCTCAGCTTTTTTCCAAGCCGTCGGGAAATCCGTCTGTATTGCTCTTCACAAGCCCTGTTCAGCCTGCTGATGATCTCCAGCTTTTCTGACAGCTCCAGCTCTCTTCTGAAATCATCGCTCCTCAGGGTGCCGGCAACAGCTGCCATATATACAGCAAGACCTGATGCTCCGGTCACAAGCTGTACCCATGGAGTCCCCGGCAAATATGAAGCGGTAACGGCTGTCAGGAAGATAACTGCCGCCAATATAAGGACATTCCTGAGTTTAAACGCCGCCTTCAACAGCATAGACATCACCTATAATATTATACCAGAAATCAAATGCCAGGCACGATACACAGGCAATGCCACAGATCCGTTTTTCAACTGCGCTGGTGTAAAAACTCATATAAGCTGAGTTTTCCGCCCACTGTACAAAATAAGTGTCCCCGTGTGATGGCTGCATCCTATTTGATAAGATGTTCAAATGTCATGTCGTCATTGCTGCCTGTAAGCGCATCTATTATTTCCTTTTCGGTGAACATGCCGATGATATTGAGCTCATCATCCAACACATAAATGATGTGGAATCTGTCAAAGTCCATGCTTTTGAGTGTGTCACTGAGCCTGGTGCTTTTCAGGACGACGAGGTCCCTTGCAGGATAGACCCCTTTTTTCAGCAGTCTGGATCTGCGGTAAACTATCTGTTTCATATTCATCAAAGCGCTTTCCGTCCTTCCGGTCATAGTAATCAGCATAATGTAAAGCCCTATAATGATCAGGCTTGCATTGTAGGATGATCTGTACAGCTGGTAGCCGCCGGCGGCCACGACGAATAGCGAGATCACGCATGCGAACCGGCGCAGCACCCTGCCGGCAGCCAGCATCCCTATATTCCCGGCCAGCACCAGATGTATCAGCCTGCCGCCGTCAAGGGGCAGAACCGGCAGCAGGTTTATGAATGCCAGCATCAGATTGGATGCAGACAGCAGTCTGAGAAAATACTGTTCTCCTGGAATCATATCCCCGGCAAGCATCGTGCAGACGAAAAATACCAGGCTGAAAGCCGGTCCAGCCAGACAGATGAGGATTCTTTCTCCTTTGCTGCAGCTGCCCTCCGGGATCAATGCGGAAAACCCCAGTATCGTCACACTGACCATGACGGCTTTTACTCCACATGCTCTTGCTGCCAGTACGTGACTGAGTTCATGGAGCATTATTGAAAAAACAGCTGCCGCATACTCCGCCGCAAAGCCGGATATCACCATGAACACAGTCATTATTGCCGCAGTGATGTGTATTCTTATCTCAGTTTCTCCAATGACAAATCTCACCTGATATTTATATTTATGTAATCAAGCGGATCCACAGGGGCATGGTCATACCAGACCTCAAAATGTATATGGCTGCCGCATTCCACGCGTTCTGTGCCTGCGTCGGCGATTACATCTCCTTTTCTCACATACTCCCCCTCATCTGCCTTAAGGGTCGAACAGTTTGCATATACTGTGACAAGACTGTCACTGTGCCTGATTTTTACATACCTCCCGTAGCCGGGTGAAGAGCCGGTATCTTCAACAATCCCGTCAAGAACAGCCCTCACCTCACTCATCTTATCAACCGCGAAATCTATGCCGATGTGTGTTTTCCATATACCTGCTGCACCTGCTACTTCGCCGAATGGTGTGACGATCATGCCCTCCACTGGTGCTATCATGCCCGTATCATCCTGTTTTTCAAAACCAGCGGTCACTTCTCCGCCAGAGCCACCATTGTTCCCGCTGCCTGCAGACAGTACCCCGGTCCCGGCTCCGGGGTGCAGCAAAGCATCATCGTTGCTGATGCCTTCAGATAGTGCTTTGTTTTCAAATGTTTCGAGTATGCCGGAGGATGCGTCTATCGTATCCGGTACAGTCATTTCTGCCGACAGCGTGGCAGTTTCCCCCGACGAGTCTGATGCTGCAGTCCTGAGATCTCCGTCGCCGCTGCTTTCATCTTTCAAAATGCTGTTCCTGATATCTGAAGCCAGAAATCCGGCATGATAGTATATTTTTTTCAATTCAACGTCATGCTCCAGTACGTATCGGGCTTTTTCAGTAATGAATACAGCAGCAGATATGTCAAGGCTTTTCGCCGTGACAACGATAAGCAGCAGCATCACACATATAATGGTCTGGAATGCAAGAAGCCTGCCCAGTCTGCTCTGTCTGGCATTCCTTCTGTATCTTCTGTGCGGACGTGTGCTGCGCGGCATATATTTCCTGCCGGTCATGCTGCTTTCCATACAGTTCCATCCCCAGTACTGCCTTTTTGTGATCCTGGTTAATTATATTGATTTGGATGACCATTTATGTATACGAATACATGCAGATGTGAAATATACAGGTGTCCGGAGACAACAAAAACACGGGCACCTCCGCGCACCCGTGTCCATTGCACATAAGCTGTTTTCCTCGTATTATTTATCAGGATCATCTATCTGATATGTTCGCGCCATTGCAGATCACCTCTCTCGAGACCCTTTATCAGTATCTCGGCAGTGGCAATATTGGTGGCAAAAGGAACATTGTTCTTGTCGCAGAGCCTCAGGAGCGTATGGATATCAGGTCCATGATCCCGCGCCATGGTCGGATCCCGCAAAAACAAGACCATATCGATTTCGTTGAGCGAAACCCTTGCAGCTATCTGCTGGGCACCTCCCAGCGCCCCGGGTGAGAAACCGTACACCGGAAGCCCTGCACCTTCTGAAATAAACGATGCCGTTGTCCCTGTGGAATACAGGGTATGTTTCCGGAGGATAGTCTTGTATGCAATGCATAAATCAACCATCAGTTCCTTTTTATTGTCATCTGCTATAAGAGCAATATTCATATCCGGCTCTAACCTTATTTCCCGCTGTTTCTGATATTCCGTATCGGGATGTTTGCGTAAAGTGCCGGCACCACGCTCTGACCGTCATCACTTTTTGTTTTTGTGAGCTGGATGTCCAAAGCACTTTCATCCACATCCATGTAATTGGTAATGACTTTTATAATCTCACTTTTCAACATCTCGAGAAACTGTGGCGAAACATTGGCGCGATCATGGATCAATACCAGTTTTAGTCTTTCCTTTGCAACATCTTTGGATCTCTTAGTCCTACCGAATAGTCTCCCTAAATCGAGCAGCATTTTATACCTCCCCTTCAGTTCGCCTTCAGGCCCAGTAATTTTTTGAGTTTCGGCATGAAGCCCTGATCCTCGGTCAACGACATAAAGGGTACTTCCTCACCTTTTATCCTTCTCACCACATTCCTGAAAGCTTGTCCTGCCAACGATTTGTTGTCACATATGGCGGGCTCTCCCCTGTTGGTGGACACAACTATTTTTTCATCATCGGGGACTACGCCTATCAGACCTATAGCCAGGATGTCTATTATATCATCTATGGACATCATATCCCCTCTTCTGACCATGTCAGCACGCAATCTGTTGACCAGCAGCTTCGGATTTCTGACCTCATTCGCCTCCAGCAGGCCGATGATCCTGTCCGCATCCCTGACAGCGGAAACCTCAGGGGTCGTTATAACTATCGCCCTGTCAGCACCTGCGATCGCATTTTTGAATCCCTGCTCGATGCCGGCCGGACAATCGATCAGTATATAGTCGAACTCCTCGCGCAATTCATCACACAGTTGGATCATCTGAGAAGGCTTCACCGCTGACTTGTCCCTGGTCTGAGCAGCAGGTATCAGATAAAGCCCATCATAACGTTTGTCCTTTATGAGCGCCTGTTTCACCCGGCAATTGCCTTCGACTACGTCGACCAGATCATAAACGATCCTGTTTTCAAGTCCCATTACTACATCAAGATTCCTGAGCCCGATATCCGTATCGATCAATACTGTCTTATGACCCGACAATGCAAGACCGGTACCTATGTTTGCTGCTGATGTGGTTTTGCCCACTCCGCCTTTTCCTGATGTGATTACAATGACTTCACTCATCAAAATACCTCCTATGTGCCTGTATGGGCAGATTACGGTGATGCTCAGATCGAGATTTCATGCATATGTAAAATATACAGTTTAAAAAGTTATTTGTCAATTAAAGCATTTTTTTGTAAATTACCGATTACTTGTATTGCGGCAGGAAAGTTTCTATGTAGACTATGTCATCCCTGACAGATGCTATCTCAGGCAAAAGGCCCTGTCTCGGCCCGTTCGTATCCGGCGGTCTGGTAATGACATCAGCTATGCGCAACTGTGTGGGCTGCAGCGACAATGCTGCGACGATCGCTTCCTTGTTCCCGTCAGCACCAGCGTGCACCATGCCGCGCAGCGATCCCATGACCACTACATTGCCTGTTGCCACTACTTCTGCACCTGGGTTCACATCGCCCAGCACGACAAGATTGCCGTCAAAACTGACAAGGGTACCCGATCTGACAGTCCCCCTGTAGAATTTTGTCATTCCTTCCTCCAGACCCTTGAAATACAGGAGCTTCATTTTGAGCTTATCCTTTGTCCTGTCCGGTTCTACATACTCGTATCCATTTTCCTGTTCCTGGGAGATGTCGTCTTCTTCAAAGCTTTTAACCTCAGCAGAAGCTTTCTCCGAGATCAATCCGGCTATTATACGCTCCTGTTCCTCATCCAGCTTCTTGCCGCGATACCTGACGTCAAGGCTCGCGCCCTTGAAAAACCTTCCTGATGAATCAAGCTTCCTGCTTATGCTTTCCAGTATCTCCCTGAAGTCGTCCTCTTCCCGCATCACTAAAATAAGCTCATTGCCTTTGGCTTTAAAGCTTACGATACTTTCTCCCATTGACTGTACCCCCTGTAAGCGGTATTGATTCACATAAACTATTATTACATTATTTATTGATATAAACAAGTGCAAACAGCATATTTTTGAGGGGCATCATGGATTGAACAGCGGTTTTTCCGGTTTCAGACCAGTATTTCTTGAATCAGCTGCCTTGAGACCAAAATATTCATCTATAATATCTCTCGCCACAGGAGCGACATTTGACCCCCATACACCTCTTTCCACGATTACGGCAATGGCTATCTCGGGGTCGTCAGCAGGTGCATAGCAGATGAATATTCCGTTGGGTGAGCGCCCGCCGCCGCTTTTGGTCTGGGCAGAACCGGTTTTTCCGGCTACTTCGAAGGGCAGGCCTTCAAAAGCTTTCTGCGCTGTACCGTCTATCGATGATGTAACTGCTACCATGCCTTCCTTGACTGCAGCTATCGTAGTGTCTTTCAGCGGCAGCTGTGTGTAAACAGGTTCGGTCCTGTTCACCACAGAGCCGTCATACTTCACTATTTCCTTGATGACATGCGGTCTGTACAACTTGCCGCCGTTTGCTATTGTAGCAGTATAATTGGCCATCTGGAGCGGCGTAAAGGAATTGTCGAACTGGCCTATGGCTACCTGTGCGGTGTCCGCTGGCCTCCATATGTCATTCCTCAGTTGCTTCTTCAATTCGATCGATGACATCATTCCTGAAACCTCATTGGGCAGGTCGATGCCTGTCTTTTTGCCCAGGCCGAAGCAGTTTGCCCAGTAGGTCAGTGCTTCGATGCCTGTCCTGTTGCCCAGTTCATAGAAATAGATGTTGCAGGAAGTCTCCAGTGCCCTTTTGAGACTGAGGGGACCATGGCCGTAAGTGGGCCTTTCAAGACAGAAAAGGTATCTTCCGCCTATATAAGTATGGCCTCTGCAGGCTATGATGTTGGAACCGGGTGTTATAACCTCCTTTTCCAGCCCTGCGACAGCCGTAATGGGCTTGAAAGTCGAGCCTGGTGCATAATTCTCCTGTATGGCCCTGTTAAGCAGAGCCTTCAGATTCTGTTCATCCTTCGTCAATTCTATGATCTTCTGCTGAGCTTCGACATCTTCGGGACCGGCCAGATAAATAGCCGGGTCAAAGCTCGGATAGCTCACCATTGCCAGCACTTCTCCCGAATTGACATGCAGGACCACAGCAGCTCCGGAAAAAGCGTCCCCGTAGTTGGGCCCTCTGTTGTCGTTACGAATCCTTTCAATATTGTAGGCCAGCGAATCCATGGCCACCTTCTGGAGGTTCGTATCTATGGTAAGGATCACATCATGGCCCGGTATCGGATCCATCGTCACCAGTTTCTGAGAGAGCTTTCCGTCCGCATCCACTTCTACGGTCATCCTGCCGTTTTTGCCGCGAAGATATCTCTCAGCGCTTTTCTCGATCCCGGTCTGTCCGATGAGATCATCGTTATCATATCCCTCATCTTTCAGTTCGTCGTATTGTCTGGAATTGATAGCTCTTATATAGCCAAGTATGTGAGCCTCTTCGTAGGCGTCGATATATTCTCTCACCGGCTCTGTCATTGTAATGATCCCCGGGAATTCATGCCGCCTTTCCTCTATCTCTGCCACAGTCTCCATGCACACGTCTTTGGCCAGCGGTACCATACCGCCTGTAGAGAAATTCCAGTTGTTTATAAGTATTTCGTATCTGAAATTCATTATCCTGTATGCCTGCTCGTTGGTGAGAAGAGGGTCTATTTTGAATTTTTCGTCTCTCAGATATTCAAAAAGTTCAAAAGCATTATACCTGACTTCATCTTTTTTCATGTTGAGCCTGTCAGGATTGGTCTGCCAGGAATATATCTGCTTCTCATTCATGTTGTTGAACCCGATGGGGCCGAAAGTCAGAAATTTTGAAAGGGTATTGACATAACCATCGCCGTTCTTCTCCAGTAAATCAGACAGCTTGAGCAGCATCTCGTTCATCTCGGAGGTGCTAATGTTCGTCTTGGCAATATACAGGGCATATCCCTGCCTGTTGACGGCTATAGGGGTGCCGTACCTGTCCAGTATCTTTCCTCTTGGGGCTTCTATTTCCCCTTCCTTGAGGATCCTTCTTTGTGAATCGGCTACATATTTCTCTCCCTCGACTATCTGCAAGTTGAAAAGCCGGAAAACGATCATGATGCCAAATACCATGAATCCCAGGCAGAGTATGAAATATCTGTTTTTCAATTTCTTGTCCAAATAATCCATCCCCCTCTGAGATCATACAGTTCAGTATTTCCGTGCTGACCTTGCCGCATCGAACCATTTGCCTGCGCTGACCAGCAGCGGGAACATCAGCACGGACACCGCACAGTTGTAGATCGCCTCCGGCAGTATTACCTTTGTGAATGCAAAGGTGAAGCCGATATCTCCGGACATTATGTTGTTTATTATGAATACAACAGACTCATAAGCTATAGAATATACGAATGTAAAGAATACTACAACCAGAACATTTTCCCTGTATATCCTCCTGCTCAGCGATCCGGCTGCAATGCCGGTATACATCCCAAGCAGCGCATAGAATCCCAGTACCGGGCCAAACTGCATATCGATGCAAAAACCTGAAAAAAAGCCCACAGCAGCACCTTCTGTGCTGTTTCGCACCAGGGCTGTCACGATCGTCAGCGTGATGAGCAGATTTGGCATGACTCCTCTGATCCTTGTGTACTGGAGCAAAGTAGTCTGCAGCATGAGTAAAAGAAAAATAATGAAAAAATAAACTACAAGCTTTCTTTTCATTGCTCAGCACTGCCTGTCTCATCATATTTTTCGGACTTTAATATGAAAACCTCCTCCAGCCTCTTAAAATCCGCAGTCGGCTGGATGATCGCATACCTGTCGAATTCGCTGTTGGTTTTTCTGACTTCGATGACCGTACCTATTTCTATGCCTTTGGGATAAATGCCGCCAACACCTGATGTCTCGATGATATCACCGACCTCGATATCGATTTCGATGGGTATATATACCAGTTTGCAGAGACCTTCCTCCTTGAGCTGCAGGTCTCCCTTTACGATGGCATGGCCTCCGCCGGGTTTGGCGATCCACCCGGAAACGGCACTTTCCTCATCGATGATTGTCTGTATGTTCGACGTGGATATATCGGTATCGAGAACTCTCCCGATAAGGCCCCTGGAACCGGTGACAACGGGAAAATCCACATGGATCCCGTCCCTCTCGCCCACGTCCACCTTGAACACACTGAACCAGTTGCCGGGCTCGACAGCTATGATATTGGCGCCTGCGATAGTATAATCGGCAAATTCTGCTTTCAGGTTCAATGCACGCCTTAACTCGTCATTTTTCTCCTTCAGTTCAGCAAACTCTCTGTTCTTTCTCCTCAGTTCCTCGACTTCTGACTTCAGTGCTTCATTTTCTTCCCTTAACACATCTATATCCTGAAAATACCCGAAAAAATCTTCTATTTCCCGGCCCACCGATGACAAAAAACCCTGAACCGGCTTCAGCGGTACGCTCAGGATATTGCTGAGCCAGTTGAGCTTGCTGCTTTTGTTTGCTGTCACACCAATCACGACCAGCAATACTATCGTAACAAGAGCCACGATGAACCATTTGCTTTTAACAGGACGCGGCAATGGAGAAATCTCCCTTCTATCTCAATTTTCTCGGAGTTATCAGCACACGTCTCAATGCCTCTATCTCTTCGAGAACCTTCCCGGTCCCGATGGCCACACAATCCAGCGGATTTTCTGCAATAGTGACCGGCATGCCTGTCTCTTCCTTTATCAGCTTGTCCAGCCCGCTAAGCAGTGCTCCCCCGCCCCCGAGCATGATGCCCTTATCCATTATATCGGCGGCCAGTTCCGGAGGTGTCTTTTCAAGTGTGAACTTGATCGAATCGATTATCGCGTTGATAGGCTCCTTCAGCGCCTCATTTATCTCACTGGAGGACAGTGTCACATTTTTGGGGAGTCCGGTTATCAGATCCCTTCCCCTGACCTCCATATATTCTTCCTTCGGTTTCAGAAAAGCATTGCCTATTGTGATTTTTATCTGCTCTGCCGTTCTCTCGCCTATCATCAGGTTGTATTCCTTTTTTACAAAAAGCACGATGGCAGTATCAAACTCATCACCGGCCACTCTGAGAGATTTGCTGGTGACGATACCTCCGAGTGAAATGACGGCAACTTCGCTGGTGCCGCCGCCTATGTCGACAATCATGCTTCCTGAGGGCTCTTCGACAGGCAGATCAGCGCCTATCGCCGCAGCCATCGGCTCTTCGATCAGATAGGCTTCTTTGGCACCTGCGGCCAGTGTGGCATCTTCCACAGCCCTCTTCTCGACTTCGGTGACGCCAGACGGCACGCAAATGACGACCCTGGGTTTTGAAATGAAACCGGTGCCCATGGCTCTTCTGATAAAATACTTCAGCATGTTCTGCGTTACGTCGAAGTCGGCGATAACACCATCCTTCATCGGCCTTATGGCCACGATATCGCCGGGAGTCCTGCCGATCATGCTCTTGGCATCGTCCCCGACTGCCAGGATAGCTTTCGTATTCTTATTTATCGCAACGACCGAAGGTTCTCTGATTACGATGCCCTTCCCTTTTACATGGACCAGCGTATTGGCCGTTCCCAGATCTATACCTATGTCTTTCGCAAATATTCCCATATTTATCCTCCCAACTCTTAGTGAAGAGCACGGGTCACATTTTTCTACATAAGCCCCTGCTCCCTTAAACTTATGTATCTTCCATCACCTATGATCACATGATCAAGTACCCTGATCCCCAGTATACTGCCTGCATTGATCAGCCTCTGTGTCGTTTCGATATCCTCCCTGCTGGGCTCCGGATCTCCACTGGGGTGATTGTGAACAAGCAACATACCGGAACAGCCTGATTTCACCGCTTCGCTGAATACCTCCCTTGGATGGACTATGGAAGCGTTCAGACTTCCTACCGAAATGTTCAGATATTTGATTATATGGTTTTTTGTATTCAGCAGGATTACCTTGAATACTTCTTTTTTAAGGTGGCGCATCTCCTCCATCAGCAACATGCTGACATCTGCCGGAGACTTGATCGTTACTTTATTGTCGTTGATCAATGAAGCCGATATCCTTTTTGACAACTCCATAACTGCTTTGATCTGCAGTGATTTCACTCTTCCGATGCCTTTGATCCTTCTGAGCTCTTCCACAGACAGATCATGGAGATGCACGATCCCTCCGTTGCTCTCACAAAGCGACAGCAATCGCTGTGCCAGCGCCACCGATGTTTCTTCAGCACTTCCCGTCCTGATGATCACCGCCAGAAGTTCCGCATTCGACAGGATCTCAGGGCCGTATTTTTCCAGCTTCTCATATGGTCTTTCACTGGCTGGTATATCCTTCATTCTAAGTCTGTATTCCATTTTGGTCAACCCCGCATTTCTTAAAAAATAATTACACATCACTCCTTTATAATACCATTTTTATACATTTATTTTCAACTTTATGGAAATTATTTGTAATTTATTGCCTGATCGCAAACTGAAACACCAAAATCCTTCAGTAAACAATACAGCCGGCTCAAAGGCAGCCCGACTACATTTGAATAGCAACCGTCAAGACTCTCGACAAAAATGGCTGCTCTCCCCTGGATGGCATATGCACCGGCCTTGTCGAAGGGCTCGCCCGATGATATGTAGTATTCGATTTCTCTGTCGGTCAGTTCGGCAAACCTTACCCTGGTCACTTCATGGCCTGTCCTGGCCTTCCCGCTCGAAGCATCCACCACTGCGATGCCCGTGATGACCTGGTGTTCCCTTCCTCCGAGCTTCATGAGCATCCTTCGGGCATCATTCTCATCCGCGGGCTTGCCGAATATCTCATCCCCGCAAACAACTATGGTGTCTGCTCCGATCACCAGACCATCATCCAGCCCGGATGCCACATCTTTCGCTTTCATATATGCCAGTCGCTCCGCCTTCTGTTCCGGAGTTCCGGATAAATCGGCATTGTTTTCATCTATATCTCCCGGCACCACCCTGAAGGGTATCCCGACCTGGGTCAGCAGTTCTCTTCTCCTGGGTGAAGCCGAAGCCAAAACTATCGTGGGCATTTAAAGTCAAGGGTCATTTCTGCGCGGCAGCGGTGGAGCATGGCCCAGAAATGTCCCTCATCGGACCTCCTTCCATCTCGCGTCAAAAACCGTCTTTTTATTCTATCTTACCATAAAAATAAATGGATATATATAATATATCCATCTGACTTTTTATTAAAAGTTTAACTCCCTATAAAACCCTTTAAAAGGAATATTCCTCAACTGCGAAACCCTGCTGCATGCCGGGGAGTATCCCTTCTCATTTATATATCGCAATGTCGATCCTTCTGTTCTTCTGTCTGTTATACTCAGAATCATTGGGAGCGATCGGTCTGAATTCGGCATTGCCGGTCGCAGTGAGATACTTCTCATCAACATCGCATTGATCTATGAGATACTTCACGACATTTGTCGCCCTTTTGGTGGACAACTCCCAATTTGACGGGAACTCCGGCGTGTTAATCGGACGGTCGTCAGCGTGGCCCTGCACCTGGATCTCAGTGTCAAGAGTCTTCAATATATCGCCTATTTTATCTATGACAGGTCTTGCCGACGGTTTAAGGTCAGCCTTCCCTGTATCGAACAGAATGATAGAGTCCATTCTGAGGATTATCCTGGCCCCCTCGTCTATCACCCTGATATTCTCATTCAGACCCATCCTGTCTATCAAACCCTGTATATCTGCTTTCAGTGTTCTGATACCCTCGGCCTGCTCATCAGCTTCACCTTCCTCGCCGACTTCATCCTCTTCACCGGTTTCACCTTCTTTTCCGGTCTCATGGTCTTCTTCGCCTTCCTCCCCGGCTTCTTCATCGAGCCTGTCCAGGATGTCCTGTTCGTCAATGTATGGGGTAAGGCTGATTATCTTGTCCCCTGAGTTCATTTCCAGTCTCTTGCTCCCGCTGTCACCTGCAAATGCGGCACGTAAAGACAATGCCACTTGCTGGAATTTTTGTTTGTCAACGATCGCCATAGAAAAAAGCAGCACAAAGAAGCAAAGAAGCAGTGTCACCAAATCACTGTAAGTAGTCAGCCAGGATCCACCGCCCGTGCTCTCTTCCTCTCTTCTTCTCCTTCTGCCCATCTATTTCACTCCTGTTATGCAGATACGGTACTATCTGCTGCTTCTTCTTCCTTCTCCTTGATGTCCTGCGCCCTTTCCTCCGGCGTGAGGAAAATCTTCAGCTTCTGCTCAAGCATCTTGGGATTCTCTCCGGCCTGGATCGATATGACGGCTTCAGCGATCATCTCCTTCTGATGTACTTCCTCATCGCTTTTCATTTTCAGCTTTCCGGCTATAGGTATGCAGATGAAGTTGGCCAGAATACTGCCGTAAAACGTCGTTACCAGGGCTACTGACATCGATGGCCCTATCTGAGCCGGATCATCAAGCTTCAACAGCAAATTGATAAGTCCAAGTAATGTACCGATCATACCCCAGGCAGGGAATATAGCGCCCATCATATTGAATATGGCCTGGCCTTTGCCGTGCCGCGCCTGCATATTCTCTATCTCAGTGTCCATGAAATCCTTTATGGTTTCCGATTCTATGCCGTCCACGACCAATTGGAGCGATTGCTTTATAAACGGGTCCTCCATTTGCTCAAGTTCCGGTTCGATAGACAGAAGCCCTTCTCTCCTGGTCTTCTCCGACAGTTTGACCAGCATTGCTATGGTTTCATTGGCTGAAGAGGCTTTATCGGTAAAAACCTTTTTTGTCACCTTCAATACACTTATCAGGTCCTTGAGTCTGAAATTGATGAGAGTGGAACACAACCCTCCGCCAATAGTTACGAATGCCGATGGAAGATGCAGATATGACGTTAGTTCACCTTCACCGATAACAACTGATATCACCAGACAGAAAACTCCCAGAACCAAACCTAAAATCGTACCAAAATCCATATCATTCATCCTCTGCTGTTGAAAGGTAATTTATCTGCTGTTCAAATATCTTATCGGATAAATACGCGATTTTCATTATATCGATTTTGCTCATGGATGTGAAAAAAAGAGTGAAACGCCGACAGTATAAGCTATACGAGGATCCCTGCGGCAAATGCCCTGGCCATGGGCACCTCCAGTGATTTCACCGCCAACTTCATCTTCAGCTTCAAATATTCCCTTTCAACTCTGCTGTAACAGCCTTTAAGTTCTTTGAAGCTGACAGGACAATATCTCTCAAGCTCTTCCAGATAGGCTCTTTCATATATCCTGCTGTTGCACGCGGCCGCTCCCATTATGAGCAGGATGATACTGTTCTTTATCGTTCGCATCATCGTAACTGCAGTGTCCCCGGCAAACAGTCTGTTATCCTCCAGGAGCCTGCATGTATAATTGATCAGCCTGTTTGTGATGCTCTGTACTGATGTCCTGCTGCCATTGACAGAAAAAAGCGTGCTGTGTCCGTTCCTTCTGTCATCTGCCGCATCCTGCAAATCGTCCACCAACTGCAGCAGCATTCCGAAGCAGAAGATGAAAACCGCTTCATCCTCTGTCAGGCTGCCCTTCACCAGGTATCCGTCAGCCAGGACTGAACAGCCTCCTTTTTCGGCGCTGATATCCTTTATTTCCTCCAGAGACAACGGAGAACCCTTATCCTGCCGCATGCTCCTGACCTGGGCGGCATGTATCCCGATAAGGCTCCTGTAGACCATGGGAAAGAGCTTGCGGTCAAACTGTCCCTCGATCATCTCCACCAGTTTGAACAACCTGTTCTCAAGCAGAGTTTCAGATCTGACAGGCTCACCACCCAGCCTTTTTTCAAGCCTGTCATTGGTTTCCCGCTTCTGCCTTTCAGAAACTTTGCCGGCATCGAGAAAGTTGTCCGTATACGGGTATAACATGCTGTATGCAAAAACAGACGGGGTAACGCTTATACCAATACCCAGGAGCACCTGGATACAGTTCATTATCCACACATTCCTCAAAGACTGGAATATGTCGTCCAGCCTGAAAGACATGTCAAATGCGCGTGCCTGTTCTATGAAGTCCGCTGTCGCCTCGCAGAACCCGCCATTCAGCAGCAGCTTCATGCCCGGATCATCGAGCCCTGCCATGCTGATACCGCTTTCATATATAAGTCTTTTGAGACAGGAGCCCCATGCAACCGGATCCTGTCCGGTCTTGCCATCGAACCCTCCGACGAGCTTCACGATATCCCCGATATATGTCTTCAGCCGTGCATGATTGGCCGCGTGGTCGCTGTCAGTATACCTCCGGTGCAGCATCGGAAAGTCGTCAGATGTACTGTCCCACATCTCCAGGCATATCTGTCTGAGCCTGCCGATGTCAATGTTTTTTATGTCCGCATTTGTATCCATCAGATCCCCGAAGCTCACCTTCTGCCCTTGTACAGTATTATTCCTCCGATTACTATAAGCAACAGCGGCATCATAAACTTAAACTGGAACAATGTCGGCATGAACTGTCTGCCAAGGGCCATGATGCCCACACCTACCAGTATGGCTCCTATGATGTACTTGGTTTTGTCAGAATCATACCGGGCAGGGCGGTCCCAACTGTCAGCATCACTGAAATAATCATTCCCGGCATCGTAATCCGAACCCGTTCCCATACCGGGGTCTGAATACGTGCTGCTGTAATCCGCCGTGCTGTGGCCGTGTCCCCATTGGCCTTCACCCTGTGTCTTCTCCTCAGGCATTATTATCGCAGCAATGATGTAGATGATAAAACCCCAGCCCATAAACAGTGCCAGTACGGCTACTATCCTTATGATCACTACATCTATATGCAGGTATTCGGACAGGCCGCCGCACACTCCCAACAACACTTTGTTCCTTTTTGACCGGTACAGTCTCCGCATATACATTCTCCTCTTCCATCTGTGTCGCATTGTGTATTCATTAAGATAATACGAAGATCTTACAGCAATGTCTAATGATCCGGGAATTTTTCTTAAAGATTATCCATGCCTGCCATTGCCGTTGTCTGCATCAAGAATGATCTTATGATCATAGACCGGGCTGATTTCTGCACCCGGCGGCACCTTCAGGAACTCTCCATCGTTCCAGTCACCGTTTATCAGCGCATCTATCAGCCGTGTGCTGCCTGTGATAAATCTCGTATCCTTTCCGTTTTCCTTTGCATACTTTATGAAGGAATCCCTTATGTCAGGATTCTCAAAGCCTTCTATCCCGATGAATGTGAGAAAGCCGACATTGTTTTTCAATGCCATCATATCGATGATATATTCAGCATTTTCTTCACCATATTTTCTGATCAGTTCTTCCCTGTATCCTGCCTGTTCCGATGCGCTCAATCCGGCGGCACTGTCGGGACACCATTCGCCCAGGCGCTCATAATAGCAGACCGATGACCACGGGGCACTGGGGTTTTGCCCAAAATGCTCCAGAAAGGCCTGCCGGCTTCCAAGAAAAATAGTACAGCAATCATGTGCTCTTGGTATGATCAGCGGTATGCTGCGCGCTTTCAGGCCTGCTGTCCCGTTCCCGCACAGACCGTATCCCAGCAGTATGGCATCATAATGATCCGGTGTGCTGTCTATGATCGTCTGTATCTGACCCCTGAGCTTATCCGGGTTTACATGGGATCTGAGCTCTGTGAATTCGATATCCAGAATATGCGGTGATTTCGCTGCGGCATGATAAACAAGCCTTGCGAAAACCTCGCAGGAAATCATTTTGAATCTCATATCCTGTCCATCCTGTTCTTATTACAAGCACGGCTGAAAGCGCAATATTACACTGCGCTCCGGCAATAGTGACACCCTGATGTGCGGATGTCTTTACATTTAAAAACCAAAACGGCAAGCCCGGCCCACGACATCTCCTGTAGTGTCAATGTCCGTGTGGACTCACCGCTGTTTTAACGGAAACGAAATGTTAACTGATCTGTCATGTGGATCCCGGCAATAGAACTGCTTCAGGCAAATACATTTCTCCGGGCATCTTATCCGTCCGGATCCTGTCTATGCCTTGGGCAACTCCTCATCGAGCAGTTCCACTTCCTTGTCAGTTTCCTTGCTGATGTTGATGCCGAGGACACTTACGTTGACATTCAACACCTCAAGGCCGGTCATGTCTTCAACTGCATCTCTCACTCTTTTCTGCATGTCGCGGGCTGCCTCATGGATCTTACACCCATACCGCATTACCACAGCCATGTCGATGTTGACCAGGTTGTCCTTCATTTCCACTCTGATGCCCTTGCTGGGAGCCTTTCTGCCAAGCATACCGGCGATGCCGTCGACAAAGCCTCCCCCCATCGATGCTACATTTTCATTGCCGGATGCTGCAATACCTGCGATGGTGGCAATCACTTCCTCGGAGATCTTGATCCTGTCCTCTCTCTTCGGCTGTTCTCTCACCTGTTCACTCATTCCATATGCCTCCTTTATAGATTGATGAGTATCAATATACTCTCAGAATTCTGCGGATTTTACCGTTCTCGGGAAAGGTATGACATCCCTGATATTGGACATGCCCGACAGATACATCACAGCTCTTTCGAATCCCAGACCGAACCCGGCATGCTTTGTCCCGCCGAATTTCCGCAGATCCAGATACCATTTGTAATCCTCCGGCGTCAGGTCCAACTCCTTTATCCTCTTTTCCAGCAGGTCATATCTTTCCTCTCTCTGACTCCCCCCTATGATCTCTCCCACACCGGGGACAAGCAGATCCATAGCCGCCACTGTCTTTCCATCATCGTTCAGCCTCATGTAGAACGCCTTTATATCCTTTGGGTAATCTGTAACGAATACCGGCTTTTTGAAAACAGTTTCAGTCAGGTATCTTTCATGCTCCGTCTGCAAATCCGCACCCCATTTTGCCGGATACTGGAAAGCTGAGTTGTTCTTTTCCAGTATCCTGACAGCCTCTGTGTATGACAGACGTTCAAAATCAGACCGGACTATGTTTTCCAGCCTTTCCAGCAGCCCTTTGTCAATAAATCTGTTGAAAAACTCCATTTCCTCCGGCACATTCTCAAGGCAGTAATTTATCAGATATTTCATCATTTCTTCTGCCAGCATCATATTGTCTTCGAGGTCTGCAAATGCGATCTCCGGTTCTATCATCCAGAATTCAGCAGCATGCCTCGATGTATTCGAATTCTCAGCCCTGAATGTCGGGCCGAAGGTATATATTCTGCCAAATGCCATGCAGTAGGCCTCTCCGGTAAGCTGTCCGCTGACAGTCAGACTCGTCTGCCTGCCGAAGAAATCCTGAGAGTGATCCACACAGCCGTTCTCATCCCTCGGTATGTTATCAGGATCCAGCGTGGTCACCCTGAACATCTCACCCGCACCTTCACAGTCACTTGCTGTTATGATCGGGGTGTGGACATATATGAAGCCCCTCTCCTGGAAAAACTGGTGTATGGCGTACGAAGCTGCATTCCTCAGTCTGAAGACCGCAGAAAAAGTATTGGTCCTCGGTCTCAGGTGGGCTATGGTGCGCAGGAATTCAAATGAATGTCGTTTTTTCTGCAGCGGGTAATCCGGAGCACAGAGCCCCTCAACTTCGATGGCCGATGCCTTCAGCTCAAATGGCTGTTTTGCCTCAGGTGTGGCCACAAGCGTACCACGGGCTCTGATCGATGTGCCCTGGGTCAGCCTGGCAACATCCTTGAAATTGTCAATGGTCCCTTCTTCAAAAACTATCTGCAGGTTCTTCAAAAATGAACCGTCATTTAGCTCAATGAATCCAAATGTTTTTGAATTTCTTATGGTCCTGATCCAGCCTGCTATTTTTACCTCACGACCGAAGTATGGCTCAGGATCCCTGTACAACTGCTTTATATCGAGTTTCAACTGGTATCCTCCTTTTGGAATAAGTGTTGCTGCATATCTTTTAAAGCATATGTATTCTCTGAAAATATACCCTGTAATGACAGCCGGATACCATACCGGTTTTTTCCAGGCAACCCCTGCCCTTTACATTGTTCTCTTAAATCAAGTATAATACTTTAAAGGTCCAAAAACAAGCTGAGGAAATCAATGTGAAAATGAAGATACTGGTCGTCTCAGACCGTGAAGAGCCTTATATATGGGATTATTTTGACAAGGAACGCTTTCGGGACGTGGAGCTGATACTGTCCTGCGGTGATTTGAAGGCCGAATATCTGTCATTTCTGGTGACAATGATAAATGCACCACTTTTTTATGTGCCGGGCAATCATAACAAGCGTTATCTCAAGCATCCGCCGGAAGGCTGTGAGTCAGCAGACGACAGGCTCCTGGTCCACAAAGGCATTAGGGTGGTAGGTCTGGGCGGCTGTATGAACTATAACAATGGTGAGTTCCAGTACACCGAAGATCAGATGAAAAAGAGGATCCGCAAGCTGCGCCGGACGATAAAAAGACATAAAGGCTTCGACATCCTGCTGACGCATGCTCCTGCCTATGGACTCGGCGATGGCGATGACCTTGCCCATACCGGCTTCAAAAGTTTTGTGGAAATGCTTGACACATACTCTCCCAAATACTTCTTCCACGGCCATCAGCACCTGAACTACGGCCGCCATTCAAGGATCCTGCAATACAAGAGCACCACCATAGTCAATGCATACGGCTATTATCTGATGGACTGCGAGTTTTAGAATTCGGGTGCCTGATACTACTTTTACTCAACTACATCCACGAACCAGTCCATGTTTATGATCTGCTCACGGGTGGCCACTTCGCCTTTCCTGACCATAAGGGTTCCATCCTGGCCGTATATGGGACCGGTAAACGGGTGGTAGAGTCCATTGCTGATCATTTTTACCATGAAATCCAGGAGCTTTTGGGTCTCCTGGGGCACCAGCCTTCTGGAGTAGAAGAAATCCACGATCCCCGAATCCATGCCCCACCAGAAGTTGATCACTTTCTGACCAGTGCCGAAAGGCTTCCATGAACTCTTCATAAGATTGTGCAGCATCTTTTCGTAAAATACTCCCCAGTTCCAGACGGGCGCCGCTATATGCTCATTGATCCGGCCTTTTTCACCGATAGCCGCAGCATACACTCCATATTCGCTTGTAACCTCCCTGTCTGACAGCGTGTCATGGTGTGAGATCACATCACAGCCCTGACTGACCAGCGAATCACTTGCCGCCTCTGCTTCCCGGGCATCGTCCCATCGGTTCAGGAATGTCACCCTGACCCTGGCATCCGGATTGACCATCCTGGCTCCGAGTGCAAAAGAATTAATACCGTTTATCACTCCCGGAACAGGCAGCGTTCCGACATATCCCAGCAGGTTTGTCTTAGTGACAGCCCCTGCAGCGATGCCAGCCAGAAACCTTGGTTCATAGATCCTCCCGAAGTAAGTGTTCACGTGCTTATATGAATGGGTCTCGGAACAGTTGAGGAACTTTGTCCCGGGAAATGACATGGCTGCTTTCAGCGTCGAATTGATAAATGCCGGGCTTGTCACGAAAACCACATCATTGCCGTCCTTTGCCAGCTTCTTCAGTACATCGTATGCCTCTGCTGTCTCAGGAACATTGTCTACATACGAGGTGCTTATCATATCACCAAAAACCTTGCTGACATGGATCCTGCCCATCTCCTGGGCATAAGTCCAGCTTGAAGTCTTCGTGTCTTTTGCATAAACGAATGCGACCTTCAGTGTTTTCTTCGGCATCACGAAGGCTGTCAGTGTCGAAATAAGACCTTCGTCAGTTTCCACAGGCACAGTCTGGATGTCAACAGGCTTGTTGCTGCTCATCTGATCCAGTTCTATGATAAGACTGCTCAATCTCGCCCTTACCCTATCCTCATCTATTTCCCGGGGCATGCCGTAAACGGTTATATATTCGAGGAACGCGTCACCCGTGGTGATGGGGAGCTCCTGACCGCCCAGTTCATGATATATTTTCCTGAACGGCAGATATATAGAGTTGGTGAAATACTTATATTTGTTGTAGTCAATGAATTTATCTTTCGGTTCAAAGTTTTCCAGATATCCCAGCAGCTTGTTGAAGGAATTCCTTTTACTGAACCAGATGGCATTGATATTGGTTATTTTATAGAAGTCAAGGAATTCATAGTATATCGAGATATTGTCGTCAGTTTCGTCCCTTTTGGGCACGAGCCTTAATACTCTCCCCTGAAAAGAGTAGGCATCAAAGTACTTCAGAACGCTGACCCTTTTGTTTCCTTCGACCACATAAAACCAGTTGAGATATTCATATACCTTGATCGGGTCTCTGATTCCCTCATTCAGATGCGCTTCGCACAGAGAGGTCCATTTTGATGCAAACTCTGTCCTCGGGGTCAGCAGAGGCATAAAGTTGACAGCGAACGACCTGCTCCTGGCATTTGTATAAGTACCAACTATTTTTTTCAGAGGGATCTCCACAACACCAAGATCGATCTCATAGACTATATCAATGTTCTTGAGGATGCCATCCAGCGCCGGAAGATATCCGGTCATACCCCTGGAAACGCTTCGTGAGTATTCCTTCTGCCCCAGTTTCCGGGCTATGGCATAATGATTTTCAGCACCAGATCTGTCCATTCAGCCACATCCTTTCTGCAGCATACACATATATTTACTACACACTTTATACGATTGTTGTCCTGCAATTGTTCCGTCATTTCCTGTATCGGAGGATATTCCCCTGATTGCCGTCAGCCTTTCAGGCAAATACTGTCCTGATGGACCAGCCATATCCTGAAAAAGAAGCCAGGATGTCCGGAAACCTGTTCATGCCGAACTGTCGAAGCTCCTGAAACGGTTGACTATACTCCTTATTATGCTCATATGTTCGATCCATGCCAACCTGTATGTCACTTCCTTCTCCCTGGGCACGCTGATTATTCCCAGCGTGTTGTATCCATCCGGATAGCATTTGTATTCCAGGATCTTTTCTTCCTCATCTCTGAGAACCCTGATCCATGTATATACAGGAAAATCCTTCAGAGCTTCGCCGATACCTTCCTCAGACTGTATATCCATATTGTTGATGCTTAAAATGATGTCGCCTCTCATAATGCCCATGGACTGTGCATTGCTTCCCGGGAGCACATCCAGCACTCTCAGTCCGCGTTTGACCGCACTGTACAGGGGTATGCCTCTTTTTTCCGTCACTATTGAGTACAGGGATATCCCCTCACGTCCCAGGATGCACAATACGGCACCGGCAAATCCGACCCACCCGACACTTCTTGAAATCAGCGCCAGAATCATAAGTACACATCCAAATGCAGCAAGTAACGCTGCACTTCTGGCGGATTTTTTTTCAGGCTGTGTAGCTATCGAAATATCTGAATGGCAAAGAAGCGCAATCAAACAGTCAAGTCCCAGTGCTCCCGCTGCACCGGCCACAGACTGCGGGCTGAACGGCATGGCCAGACCTGCCGCAGACTCCGGCATCAATGTACCTGGCTGCATCAGATATGTCAGGAATACAACCGGTATCATCCAGAACTTTCTTGTCAGAAAAGCACCCGTTATCTCTCCGTCATAATGTGTATACACGGGCGTATGTCCAATCCCCCTGCTGAGATAAACCAGCAGCCCTTCAAGCATCTGCAGTATCGCCGCCAGACACAAAAGCGACGGCACATTTACTTTCAGTGTTCCGAAGATGTAACTCAACACCGCAAGTATTCCCGCTGCATATGGAAAGTTCACGAATCTCAGATCGAACAGCAACAGCACACACATAATGTAAAACAGATACCTGACAGTATCTGTTTCTATTGTCACTCCTGCTGCCACAGTAAGGAAGCTGGAGGCAAAACCTGCGACCAGCCCGGTGAGTACCAGTCTCTCGATGGTTTCTTTCAGGCTCGACCTCGGGCTTCCATATATCTCCTCCTGCAGCTCGGAATATATGCGGTAATGAGATTTTACGAAAAATATTACCACCAGGCATATAATAAGGAAAAAGTAATCTGTCAGAAATGCTTTGAGCATCTCCGCCGCTATCGCACCTGCCAACTGCAGCACACAACCAACTCCTACTTCCTTTCGGAGAGTATTGAATCAAGGCGTTTGCGGACTTCTCTGAGGAAACCGGTGGTGTTGACTATCTTCTTGTCCTTCAACTCAGAGAGCCCTGCCAGATCCTTTGTCATCACACCTTCTTCTATTGTTCTGATGGCAGCGGTCTCAAGGATATCGGCAAATCTGATGAGATCGGCGTTCTCATCCAGTTCGCCTCTTTTTCTGAGCGCACCGGTCCATGCGAAGAGTGTCGCCATCGAATTGGTCGATGTCTCCTCTCCCTTGAGATGCCTGTAGTAATGCCTTGTAACGGTTCCGTGAGCTGCCTCGTATTCATAGCAGCCGTCCGGCGATACCAGCACCGATGTCATCATTGCCAGGCTTCCGTATGCTGATGCGACCATATCGGACATCACATCGCCGTCATAATTCTTACATGCCCAGATCATCCCGCCTTCTGACCTGATGACCCTGGCAACTGCATCATCGATAAGCGTATAGAAATATTCTATGCCTGCTTTTTCAAATTTCTCACTGTACTCGTTGTCGTATATCTCCTGGAATATATCCTTAAATGTATGATCATATTTTTTCGAAATGGTGTCTTTTGTGGCAAACCACAGATCCTGCCGCACCTCCAGCGCATAATTGAAACATGTCCTGGCAAAGCTGCGGATGGACTCTTCTGTGTTGTGCATACCCATTATGACTCCTGGTCCGCTGAACTCATGGATGGTATCACGGAAAATCTCTTTACCGTCCTGTCCTTTGAATACCAGCTCAGCCGTCCCTGGTCCTTCCACGCTGTATTCCAGGTTCTTGTAGATGTCGCCGTATGCATGCCTTGCCAGGGTGATGGGCTTTTTCCATGTCCTTACGAAAGGTCTGATGCCCTCCACCACTATCGGCGCTCTGAATACCGTACCGTCCAGTATCGCCCTTATTGTCCCGTTGGGACTCTTCCACATCTGCTTGAGGTCATATTCTTCGACTCGCTGTGCATTAGGTGTGATAGTTGCACATTTGACGGCGACCCTGTGCTTTTTTGTCGCCATCGCCGCATCGATGGTCACCTGATCGTCGGTCTCATCACGGTGCTTCAGACCGAGATCGTAATACTCGGTATTCAATTCTATATATGGAGCCAGCAGTTCATCCTTTATGAGCTTCCAGATGATCCTGGTCATTTCATCCCCGTCCATCTCCACTATAGGTGCGTGCATTTTGATTTTTTCTGTCATCTGCGTACCATCCTTTCATTATGCCAATTTTGTATTTTCAATGCTCGTTATGTATTCTCCGCCCTACTGTCCTACCGGGCTCCGCAGCACTTTTTATACTTTTTGCCGCTTCCGCACGGGCATGGGACATTCCTGCCCACCTTATTGCTTACAGCCATCTTTGACTGCCTGAACTCTCTGGCCAGCTCTCTTCTTCTTTCCTCCGGAAGTATATTGTCCCATTCCTTCAGGTTGTAAAGCCAATCAGCCTTAGCCTCATGCATGTTCCAGTAGAGTTTTTCAAAATCTATCTCGGAAGACAGTTCGGTCTCCTCATCCAGCGAATCCAGGTCCAGTTCTTCCTTAAGGCTGGTATTGATACCATCGAGAAAACCCGTAAATACCACAGGTTCCATACCGAAGCCGTCGGCCAGATCTTTTAGCTTCCCCTCGAGCTTTCCCATGCGTCTTTCCAGTATGCTGCGGTAGTTCTCCTTTTCTTTTTCAAAGTAATCCGCCCAGAATGCATTTTGCTGCTGCGGTGTCACAAGCCCTTCCACAGCCTTTTTCCACTGTTCGTATAGTCCCATCCTTTGCGCCCCTTTTATACTGGTGTAAAAAGTAAAAATTTATCATTCAAAATGTATTATAGCATGGATTCATGTAATGTCAAAACACTTGATGCACGGGTCCGCGCCTGTGTGATCCATGTGTTTTGTGGAATGTTCCGTTGATATCAAAAAACGGGATGCGGCAGATCACATCCCGTTCTGGTCCCTGAACCGGTTATTTCTTCAGGATCTTTCTTACAGCCAGTACTATCGGTATCGACAGAGCCACTGATACGATCATCTCGGCGGGTGCATTCGTCGCAGCCACTCCGAATATGGCAGCCGCTGCTTTGCTGACATCTATCCCGTTGGCCTGAGCATATTCGGCAGCATAGAGCAGATATATCATTCCCAGCACGCCCACTGTATTCGTCAGTGTCCCGACCACAGCACTTACCCCGATCTTTATGACTTTACTCTTAATGAACGGTATTTTGTGCGAATAATGTGTCGTGATACCTATCAGCACTCTCGGAAGCACCGATACAAGAGGATTCAGAAATGCAAATGAAAGCAGTGACGGATTCGTCAGATTCTGGATGATGCTGAACACTCCGAAGATCAGCCCTGCTGCCATCCCAACCAGGGGACCTTCCAAAATAGCCCCTATTATCACAGGGATATGCATGATGGTTGCCTTGGCCATGGGCAGTGGTATGAATCCCACACCCGATGCTCCCAGCACTATCGATATTGCCGAAAGCATGCCTACGATCGCGATTTGTCTTGTTTCAAACCTTTTCCTGCCTGCTGTTTTTTCCAATACAATCGACCTCCCGCTCTTATTCCCGAAGGATATAAGTCGTATTTTTATTATTTTTCTCAGTACGGTTTCCTGCGAATACCGTCTTTCAGACAATGTTAACACATTCTTGCAGCAAATGCTATAATTTTTTGCACACGTCAGGAGATCACTGTCCTTTATTCCAAATTCCTTCATAAAGTGATACAATATCTGAGAAACCAAATCCGGGAAACAGTATCAGACAACTGAAGTGTCGGCACGGGAAATCAGACCGGTGCGAAGGACGGTGGGAATAGCATGAAGGAACTTGTAACCATGTGGAGATACAGTATGATGGTAGCCATAACAGTGCTGTGTGCCGGCATATATATGCTGTTCCTGCTGCCTACCAAATCCATAGCCCTTATCCCCGGCATAACTGAAATAAGACCTGCGTCACTGCTTCCGGTTATATTTGGTCTCCTGTTCGGACCGGCAGGTGCATGGGGTTCGGCCATAGGGAACCTGGGCGGTGATTTGTTTGGCACACTTACACCGGGCTCGATATTCGGCTTCGCCGGGAATTTTCTCTACGCCTATATACCGTACAAGCTGTGGTATTGTATAAAGCAAAGACATGGCGAGGACATGACTCCTGCCATCAACTCACCCTGGAAACTGGCCAGGTTCGGCACCGTAGCCTTCATCTCAAGCACAGCATGTGCCGTCACCATCGCATGGGGGCTGAATCTGCTGAAACTGGCAAACTTCGCAGCACCGGCCATCATAATAACACTCAACAACACTGTCACCACTTTGCTGTTCGGTCCTGTCCTGCTTCCGATATTGTACAAAACGGCAAGTAAATATAATTTGCTCTGGACCGACCTGATGCACCCAAAGGACATCAGCATGCCTTCGACTGACAGACTCTATCCTTTTATGATCATAACCGGCTCGACAGGAGCACTCATATCAGGATTGGCGTCCGCTTGTCTTATTGCGGGGAAGGCTGTTACTGACTGGAAACTCCCGGCGAATGGCGCCGGAAATACAGCCGTTGCTCTGATTGTTCTGCCCTTTTTAGCAATTATGCTTTACGGATCGTTCAAATCTTGACCTTTTAACCGGACATACAACAAGATCAGTTCGTCAAGCTCTTTGCTGCGTTGTTGTACTATGGAACTGGACAGTTTTTCAGACTCGATCAGCTCGTGGAGTTCCTTCCTGAGCAAATCGATCTCTTTTTTGAGGCAAACACAGTCGTTGTCTTTCAAGGCTATTCACCTCCCAGTACACACATAACGGCAACCTGCCAGCTTACGACACACAATTCGACACAAAAGCCTGGACTACCTGACAAAAAAACCTGGGATCAGCCTGAATACTTAAAAATGGAACACTCTTTTTCATTAGTAATCTCATCTTTATTATATTACAATTATGTTACATAATCAACATAATTTCCCCTGAACTGTCAGCTTTTGTATGAGACTTGTCGCTGCAGTGACTGACAAGGCTTCACAAAACACTGACATATCCTGCATTCAGGAGTTTTCTTACTCAAAAAGCAAATCCCAAAATCAAACTTTTCGTACAGTCTTCTACGGGAAATAACCATTGATATTTCCGGTAATCATCAGAGCCCGACATTGCCTGGTCCGGGTATTTCAGTACAATCATTGCAATCTGCGGGCAAATGGTCATGATTTCCCGGCTACGGAGCCCATGATATCCAGTTCAGGCTCGGCCGACTGATAATCAGGTTCTCCCATTATTACCTCCACGTAGTGTTTCCCGGTGAGCGACAGTTCGATACAGTTTTCCCTGCTTACATGCCCGTCGACGATAATATGGGACACTCCACTGCTGACGCCATCGGGATTCCTGATTTCGATAAAAAAAGCTGCATCTTTATATTTGTACGTTATGCTGAACGATTTCCACGAAGCTGGTATGCAAGGACTTATATACAATTTTTCACCCTTCTTGCTGAACCCTGCGATATTTTCAAGTCCGACTTTGTAAAGCCATCCTGCAGCTCCTGTGTACCATGTCCATCCCCCTCTTCCTGCATGCGGGCTTACAGCATACACATCAGCCGCCATGACATATGGTTCTGTTTTATAACGCAGGTATTCCATGTCGGTCCTTGTGTGGTTGACAGGATTGAGCATGTGGAAGATCTCACTGGCTTTGTCTCCCATACCAAGCCTGGTAAAGGCCAGGACGACCCATACAGCCGCATGAGTATACTGTCCTCCGTTTTCCCGCACCCCGGGCAGGTATCCTTTGATATATCCCGGCTGGAGCTCACCTTCATCGAATGGTGGCGTCAGCAGCCTGACGATGCCCTCATCCGCATCCACCAGGAATTTCTGCACAGCTTCCATTGCCTCCCTGGCGCGGGCAGGCTTTGCCATTCCTGAAATCACAGCCCATGACTGGGATATGGAGTCTATCATGCACTCCGAATTCCTGGCTGAGCCAAGAGGAGTCCCATCATCGAAATAAGCCCGTCTGTACCAGCTTCCATCCCACGCCTCCCTCTCGATGCTTTCGATCAGCGACGCTGCCTTTTCCCGGTACAGTTCAGCCCTTTTAAAATCCTTCATCCGGTAGCATATCGGTATAAACCTGTGGAGTATCGTCAACAGGAACCATGCCAGCCAGACGCTTTCCCCGGAGCCGTACCTGCCGACAGCATTCATTCCGTCGTTCCAGTCTCCGCCACCAATAAGCGGCAAACCATGGGGACCTGTCACAAGTGAAATATCTATTGCCAGTGCACAGTGCTCATACAGGCTTGCCTCGATGCCCGACAGCCGTGGCTCTTCATACCTTTCATGTTCACTCTCGCTGAGCACATCGCTCTCAAGGAACGGTACACTCTCATGAAGTATGGAATCATCACCGGTCTTTTCAAGATATTCGGATGTGACAAAGGCGAGCCACAGAAGGTCATCCGAATACCTGGTGCGTATACCGTTCCCTCTTTCCGCATGCCACCAGTGCTGGACATCCCCTTCCCTGAACTGCCTGGACGCATGCAGCAGTATCTGTTTTCTCGATAATTCCGGCCAGACACTGAGCAGCGCCATGCAATCCTGCAACTGATCCCTGAAACCGTATGCGCCTCCAGCCTGGTAATAACCTGACCTGGCCCACAGTCTGCAGGCGACAGTCTGGTACATAAGCCAGCCATTCATCATGATATCAAAGGAATCATCCGGTGTCTGCAGTCGTATTGCTCCCAGTTTCCCGATCCAGAATTCCTTCACCCTGTCCAGCTCCTGCTTCGCTTCTTCAGGCGATGAGAACCGATCCCTTAAAACCATCGCTTCATCCTCACTGCCGGCACATCCCAGCAGAAAAACCGTCATAACTTCCTCCTCAGGAGCCGGTTCCACGATGCAGCTGACAACTGCACAGGGATCCATCCCCGCACCGGTTGCCCCATTGAGATTTTCACCGTACAAACCGGCGGGCTCTGCAAAATCTCCCCTGTGCCCCATGAAAAGAGCCCTGTCACATGTATATGAAACATTGCCTGAATTCACTGCGAGAAAAGCGATCCTGCCCCTGAAGTCACGGATAAACCTGTTTTCGATACAGAGCATCCCGTTTTTGTGGGCTTTGGTTGTTATGAACGGCGAAGTCAGGCTGTCAGTCACTCCGAGAACAGGTCTCATATAATATGCCATCCGCAGTCTGCGCTGCCTGCCGGTGAGGTTTTTCAAGGAAACGATGCATATTTTGACCGGCAGATCAAGTGCGGCGAACATTGTCAGACTCTGCCGGATGCCATTGCTCTCATGTTCAAAGACACTGTATCCGAAGCCATGCCGTACCGTATACGGTCCGCTGCCGCCGGCAGGCATGGGTGTCAGACTCCAGTGACACCTCTCATCCAGATCGCTTATATAGAAGATCTCTCCCTGTCGATCAGTCACCGGGTCATTTGCCCATGGCGTCAGCTTAAACTCACGGCTGTTCCCGTACCATGTATATCCGCCGCCACTTTCGGTGACCAGGAAGCCAAAGTCTTTGCTGGCTATTATATTGGACCATGGCAGAGGAGTCCGCCTGCCGTTCCCGAGCCTGATCACATATTCCCGCCCATCCTCGGAGAATCCGCCTATACCGTTGAAAAACTTCAGTTTTTCCTCTTCAGGCAAATCATGGACCTTGATGAAATTGCTCCTTTCGCTTTCAAAGCATGCATTGGCTGCCGGCACAGCTTCTGCCGCAAGCCGCGATTCCTTCAGTCTGCTTATGAACGAGTCAGCGCTGTCATCGATCACCAGCCTGGCTACAGTATATAACAGTGAGATCTGCTGCGGTTCTATGTCTGAGGCATTTATGACGTACACACCGCCGGGCTTCCCTGCAAGCTCCCTGGCATGACTGGCAGCTATGGCATTCCTTACCTTCTCGTTCAACGGCTGACTGTACCCCTCTACTTTATTTATCAATACCACCAGGTCGGTGGACAGGCCTTTCATCCTCAAATATTCATGCCCTCTGAGTATCCATTCCAGTATGTCCTCGTCCTTTGACTCCAACACAGCCAGTATGACGGGCAGATCACCGGAAATGCCGAATGCCCACAAATCCTGCTGTGAGCCTGTATTGTTGCCAATATGCTCCGAGTATCCTTTTTTGAATGAGCTGTTGTAAAGCAGGAAGGGCACCATATCGAGATATGATACGACTTCATCAGGCGAAAGTCCGAAATACCTGTTTTCGACCCTGCTTCTGGTCTGCGAGAGCTCAAATGCCCTCTCGGATATCCTGAAATCATTGTATTTGTCTGCCAGCTCCAGGGCCTCATCTCTTGTGGATGCCAGTGCCACGGCATATACAGCCCTGACAGTACGGCCGGGCTCGATACGCAGGCGTCTCCGCAGGCTCATTACAGGATCCAGCACCGAACCATGGCTGCCGCTCAGCGGCTGATCAGGCTCCAAAGCTTCAGCATTTGTGATATCTTTATTCCTGCCGATGAATTTCATCCTGTCCGTCTCAAATTGTATATTCCCTACGGCATGATCCTCTTCCACCGACATGGTATGAACCAGCCAGAGCTGTTTTTGCTCTTCGCTTCTCCGCCTTCTGACAGCTATCAGGCACTTGCGGTCCCTGACATATTCCGTCATGACGAAAAGCTTGCTGAAAGCAGGGTGGGCCGCATCCTCCTGCCCCGGAGCCAGTACTGCTTCAAAATAACTTGTCAGCTCCACGACCCGTGCATGTTCACTGTGATTTGTCAGCGTTATCCTTCTGATCTCCGCATTATCCTCAGGAGACACAGTTATCTCAAGGTGTGATTCTATATTTCCGTTTCTTCTTATGAATTCAGCCTTGTCCGGCGAAAACACCACCCTGTATTTTTCAGGTTCCTGGCCGTAAGGTTCATAAGTCGCAGACCAGGCGGTATTGGAGTTGATATTTTCTATAAATATATAAAAGCCCTTTTTTTCGAAGTAGTCAGGTACCCACCTGTTGACGGCAAAAGGCCCTGCCTTGCTGTACCCCGACCCTCCGTCGGTTATGACGACGGAATACTCACCGTTTGATAGTATGTGCGCATTGGGCGGCAGGTATTTGGGTATTCCGAATGTCCTCACTGCCATGCCCTCCACATGCTCCGTCCGCTTGATCCTGTTGTCCCATCTCTCTTTGTACTCACGGGCATAGAGGATCCTTTCCGGCATCTTTTCCTGCAGCAGCAGTTCAGCCGCACGGACTACAGGTATATTGTGGAACCGCTCCTGAAGGATATCCGTATTGAAAAAATTGTTCAGCGAAGCAAGGATCATGCCCTGATGATGCGCCATATAGCTCTTCACTATGCTGTATCTTCTGTGTCCGTCCAGCCTTGACGGTGTAAAATCAATTGCCTCATAAAAGCCGTATGTGCCCTCCATCCCCAGTTTCTGCAGTTCCTTAAGGTTTTCCGCCACTGCAGCAGGGCTCGTCGCCAAAGCCAGCAGTGATGCATACGGCGCAGTGACCATATCATTGGCCAGCCCCCGCTTCAATCCAAGTTCAGGCACTCCAAAAGCCTTATATTGATAATTGAGTTTGAAATCCAGTGCGCTGTACCCCGATTCAGAGATCCCCCAGGGAATGTTGCGCTGCCTGCCGTATTTTCTTTGTTTTCTCACCACGAAAGAATAGGTTTCATCGAGGATCGTGTTTTCATAGCTGCGCATGATAAGGGCAGGCATGAGGTATTCAAACATCGTACCTGTCCATGAAACAAGTCCCCTGCCGCCATCGGATGCTGTCAGTCTCCTTCCAAGGCGCATCCAGTGCTTCCGGTCCGCCTCGCCCCTGGCTATCGCTATGAAGCTCGCCTGCCTGGCCTCTGAGGCAAGCAGGTCATAGTACGATTTACTCAGATGCCCGTCTTCAGCATTATAGCCAATGGAAAACAAAAGCCGTTTTCTGTCAAAGAGCGGTGTGAACTCAGTCCTGTCTACAATATCCGATATTCTTCCGATAAGGTCATCATACAAGGCGGCAACATCCTCTATGTGTCTGATGCCATGTTCCAATAAAGCCAAAACCTGCCCATGCAGCGGTTCTTCTTTTACAGCCCCTGCAGCACCATCAAGGGCAGCCCTGGCTTTTTCAAGGCGGGCCAGAAGCTCTTCCGGCGAAGCAGGTACATACAAATCATCGGCCAGCTCAGAGTCAAACCGGCCAATATACTCGACGGAGCCGGGCAGGCGCAGGAACGGATAATATGAGTACAGTTCCTTTGTGAATTCATCGAGCATTTTCTCAAGTGCTGCCATCCAGCCGTCATCCGAATCCCTTATGTCCCGCGGCAGCCTGTCCGCCCAGCAGGCCAGATCAGCAAGCCCCTTTTCCCATGCCCTGACATCGGCAGTGCCTTCAACAGACATCCCTGATAATATTTCTCCGGCTTCTTCATCCATTCCATCACACAGGATGGACACTGTATCATGCAATCCGTCTGCCATCGCCCTGCAGGGCAGCTTTTTGCCCCGGTACTCCGCCATACCTTCACCGAGCACCATGAGGTAGCCGACCAGATTGCCGCTGTCCACCGTGGAAACGTATTTGGGTCTGAGGATTTCCAGAGTCCTGGTATCATACCAGTTATACAGGTGCCCTTTCCACTTTTTCATCTTTTCCAGCGTGCCTATGATATTGTTTATCCTTTCAGCCATCCCGTCAGCTCCCGTATATCCCATATCCCGGGCAGAAAGCACTGAAAGCAGCAGCATACCGATGTTGGTGGGAGAAGTCCTGTGCGCCGTTCCCCTGGGCGGGTCCAGTTGGATATTGTCAGGGGGAAGATAATTGTCTTCTGCGGTCGAAAAATCTTCAAAAAATCTCCAGGTCCTCCTCGACAGCTTCCTGAGCATTGCCAGATCATTCTCAGCCAGCCTGTCCGGCTTTCTGACCATAGGCCTGCTTATGAGATGTGCAACAAGAGGCGCAACAAGCCATGCAACTGCCGCTGTGGCAGCCGGTATTGGACTCCTGTCCGGGACGAAGACCAGAGACAACAGAGTCAGTGCCGACGCCGGTATCGTGAACCACATCTTTCTGTAATAGCTGCCTGTACTGTTTTTCGACCTCGCTTCCGTATCCGCCGCTGTAACCCATTCAAGCATGTTCTTATGCGAGAACATTACCCTGTAGACAGTCCGGATCACGGCATCAAGCATAAGATATGTCTGATGCGGTATGAACATGAATATGAGCAATGACTGGTAAACGGTCGCCTTCGCACCCGATATCATGACATTTTTTGTTTTGCTTTCCGTAAAGCTGAAGCTGCCGGCCAGCACTGAATCCAGCAATCCGTTGAATATGGGAACAGCCGCAACCGCAGCGGCAAAGCCGGTCCAGACATAGATGCTTCCCGGAAGTAACATGATGCCGGCGATAAAAAGGAGGAGCAGTGCCGGCGGCAGCAAGCTTCTTCTCATGTTGTCCAGTATCTTCCACTTCGAAAGACAGGAAATGCTGTTTCTGACCTTCCTGCCGGACCTGTCGCTGACACGCCTTCCAAGCCATGGGAGCAGTTGCCAGTCGCCTCTGACCCACCTGTGGAGCCTTGCAGCATAGGAGCCGTAGCTTCCAGGATACCCATCCACCAGTTCGATGTCACTTACCAGTCCTGCCCGCAGGTAGCAGCCTTCCAGCAGATCGTGGCTGAGAACGGTATTGTCCGGGATGCTCCCGTGCAGAGCCGCTGAAAACGCATCAACATCATAAATGCCCTTACCTGTGAAAATCCCCTCGCCAAAGATATCCTGATATATGTCGGATACGGCTGTGGTGTATGGATCTATGCCGCCCTGGCCGGCAAATATCCTGGTGAACATTGATCGGTTAGCTTCCGGTATACTGATGCTGATTCTCGGCTGCAATATTCCATAGCCCTCTTCGACCTTGCCCGTATCCTCATCGAAAACCGCCCTGTTCAGCGGATGAGCCATCGCTCCGATCAGCCTTTTGGCAGCACCCATGGGCAGGAATGTATCTGCATCGAGGGTTATCACATAACGGATGCGGGGAAGCTGCATCACATCGCCGGATACGATGCCAAAGCTGGTATCACGGGCACCTCTGAGCAATCTGTTGAATTCTGTTATCGCTCCCCTTTTCCTTTCCCAGCCCATCCACCTGCCCTGCGAACTGTTGAATACCCTGTCCCGGTGCACATAATAGAAGATCGGAGCGCCGCCATCGGCGTATTTTTCATTCAATTCCCCAACAGCCTTCAGCACTGCATCCGATATTTCCTTGTCTGTATCCAGCCTTTCAGCGGCAGCATCCCTGTAATCGCCGACCAGTGCAAAAAACAGGTTCGACTCCCTGTTGGCAAGATAATGGACTTCCATCCGTCGTACCAGTTCTTTTGCTTTCTCAGGACTTGTCAGCAGCACGGGCATTATTACGAATGCCGCACAGTCTTCCGGGATCCCGCTTCTCAGTTCAAGTTTCGGCAGCAGCACCGGACTGTAAATATGGCTTATTATCGTATTTGAAAAACGCAGAGCCAGTTCAGTACACGGCAGCAGTACAAAAAGCCCTGCAAGAACTGCTGTCAGAAATGACGGGGCATTTGCCCACGCATAATAAATGAAATAGCTGACCCAAAAAACTGTCAGGGATACTGAGAGGCCAATATAAAGCCTTTCAGGTTTCCCCAGCGGAGAAAATCGAAATCTCCATCTTCTCCGGACTGTTTTATCTATCCGCTCCAGCAGGATTTTCCGACCGCTTCCCACCAGGTAAAAGCCGACATGGTCCCTTGGACTGCCGCCTCCCTCTTTTGCACAGTCGATAGACGCTTCCGCCACCTGCGTCTCGGTGATGCCGTAAGCCCTGGCCAGCTTCTCCACTTCATGCCGGTAGTAGTCCCTGGACTCAAAGTCCATCAGTGCATAGACCCCGTTGGGATCCTCCCTCAGAATCTGCTCCGTTTTACTGAGGGATTCAAATATATCAGACCAGTCAAGTTCTGATATAAGTCTCAGCCCCGTGATCGAATTACCGATGGCCACCTGTGTTTCAGCCTGTATCCTGTGTTCTGTAAAAGTGAGCTCTTCTGCTGAAAATCCTTCCGATCTCAATCGCTGATCGAGAAGCGCCGTCACCACAGCAAGGATCTTTCCATGTTTCCTCAGCCTGCTGGTCAAATGCTCTGCAAATGAGGGCGAAATGCTTTTGGCAGCATCAAGTTCATTCCTCAGTACCTGGGCTATCTTCTGTTCATCCGTACCGGCATCCATTATCCGTGGAACGAGCGCTTCAGCACTGTGCCACTCCTTCCTCGATTCCCTGATTGCTTCGCATGTGTTCCGGATGCTTTCGATAAGAGCAATTCGGAGCATGAGGGGCATGGCCCAGAGCTCACTCATGGAGAGCAATGACTGGGTCTGATATGCCTCCAGGAATGATGTTATGCATTTTTCATCCATACTTCCGCTGGTATGGGCAACTATTTCAAGGGCAATGGAATAAACTCTCGGATAACCCTTGTAAAATCCTCTTTTGAGGACAGGCAGCCTTGAATACCGTCCCCTTGACAAACTCCTTTTTATCAGCTTGACCTGTTCCTCAATTATGTAGAAATTATCGAGCAGCCATTCGGCTGAGGGAGCAGTGGGAAATGATTCCATCACATCTCTGTTCAGATCTCTGTGCAAACTTCCAATAAAGCTGTAGTTGTCATTCAGCCGTCGTATGAGCCAGTTGAGACTCCTGGATGGCTTTCCTGCCGGATGGCTCCTGGCCATCTCCTCAGCATGTTTTTTCAGTTCTTCATCATCGGGGACTGTGAACTTCGCTTCCCCGGCAAACTCATTTCTCCGGGAGCGCAGCTCCGAAAGCAGATATATGACAAGACCTGTCAAAACCACACAAGCAGCAGCTATTATTGCCATTATATAAATCATTCGAAAATATCACCATTCCATGCAATTTTCGTTCATATAGCATGCCCTGAAATGGCGATAATCATGTTACGCTCCAAATGATTCCATGGGCTGATGGCAAATTTTTTCATAATATTGAAATCTGTCCGGCTTCAGTCAATGAAAATGTCATCCCGAATACTCTTCCTTCAAATACCTTTCCAATACTCTGCATGCGTCATCATAGCCCAGCTTCAGTCCTCTGCGGGCAGACCTGTTGCTGAAATCCATTACTGAGCACAAACTTTCAGACGGAGAGATATTGATTATGTTCAGTCCCTCGGTATTGACCCGTCTTTTGATGCCCATCCCGTATGTCCTCAGTACTATGATGTCCCGGAATCCTCTGCTGCTGACAAGATTTATGGGCAGATTGTTGTACAGCGCACCGTCAATGAATGTACGCCCGTCTATGATCGTCCTTTTGAATGCAGGAAAACTGGCGCTTGCGATCACATAGTCCGCCAACTGGCCTTCCGGTATTTCCTCCTTGTAGATCTCCACCGCTCTCCTTGCAGTAAGATCCACTGTGACTATACCGAACCCGACATGCGAACGCCTGATCCTGTCTTCATCCAGAACGCTCTTCACAAGCTTTTCCAGGGGTGTCACATCCAGCCCGCCCTCAGCCACCACCTTTTTGACATACCGTATAAGCTGTTTCAGCGTATCCGGGCCGTAATTTCCGTTGCTGAGCATACTGCGCAGGTCCGCGTCCAGTTTGATGACAAGCTCCGGATTCAAATCATGCCATATATCAAAAGCCCTGTCTATATCGCCCTGGACCACCATGGCTCCATTGAGCGCACCGACTGAGGTGCCGGCGACCATCGATATATCAAGGCCCATTTCCTTTATTGCCTTACAGGCTCCTATCTGATATGCTCCGCGGCCTCCGCCGCCTTCAAGTACTAATCCGAATGGCATAATGTAAAGTGACACTCCTCAGCAAGGAGCAATGTTTCACTGGTTGAGAAATGTCACTTTTTGATTTCCCTCCTTCACTTCTCTGCTACGGAGTGTCTCTTTGCCGGAAGAGAAATGTCCCCGTATGTCAGTCGCCATTTTATCGCTCCTTTCCCCCTTCCCCCCTTTCATTTTACCACCATTCCTTCCAGAAATATAGCATGGAAATGTGGTGTTGGTATCTGTTAAAATACAGGTCGACATAAAACAGGTGCTTCGACGATACTCGGCATCGAGGCAGAAGCACCATAAAAAGCCGAATCTCCGGAAGGAGTACGGGGGACAAACAGTGCAGGCCGCATGGGAACTCACCTGCGGCCAATGGGTGAATCTCTCAGGAGTAGGGTTACCTCGACCCGAACCCGTCAACTAACCTCGGAGGCAAAAGGGGGAACAAAATGAATATTTTGAAGAAGGCAGCATCATTCGTGATCACTGTTGTCATCACAGCCGTTATCCTGGCATCTGCCGCTTTCGGTGCGTCCTATACAGTCCAGAGCGGAGATTCTCTGTACAAAATCGGCATGTTGTTCAACACGTCGGCAGATGTCATCAGAAATGACAACAAATTACCCGGCAACATGATCTATCCCGGGCAAAAGCTCTATGTGCGTGCCCGTACACATACGGTCAAGAGCGGCGATACACTCAGCAGGATAGCGGGCTGGTACGGTGTCTCTCTGGCACAGTTGAGAAAGGCCAACAACAAGTGGGATGACATGATCTATCCGGGACAGATGCTCAACATCCCGGCCGGCGGGACAGGTACGCCTGTCGGCAGCGGAAAACCAGCGGTTTCCTATACACAGTACGAACTGGATCTGCTGGCAAGACTCGTCAGGGCTGAAGCCGAAAGTGAACCATATGCTGCAAAAGTCGGAGTGGCAGCCGTCGTTGTAAACAGGGTAAAAAGCAGTGATTTCCCAAACAGCATTTCATCAGTGATATATGAGATAAGCAGCAACGGCTATTACCAGTTCACACCTGTTGAAAACGGAATGATAAACAGGCCGGCGTCACAGCAGGATAAAAATGCTGCCCTCGAAGCATTGAACGGCAGCGATCCGAGCAACGGAGCACTGTTCTACTTCGATGACAGTGCTACAAACAAATGGCTCTGGTCAAAACCGATCAGGGCGTGGATAGGCCGTATGGTATTCGTATACTGATGCAGCAATTTTATTCCGGGATCATAAAACGGTCCGGTATCCGTCGGATATCGGACCGTTTATCTTTGCATTTCCAGCTGATAATACATTTATCATTTCCCGCTATATCATTCACAGGGGTTTATGCTCCAACTGTTCATGAAACCGCAGTGCTCAGATTCTCTCTCAGCGCATGCCTGGCCCTGAAGATCCTGTTCTTTATAATCGACATGGGCTTGCCGAGGTCCTCAGCTATCTCCTTGTAGGACATGCCTTTCTGATGATACATGACGATGGGCTCCTTATAGATCTCAGGAAGGCTGTCGATGGCATCCTGCACGACCTGGCACCTTTCCTTCCGCAAATAGTGTTCTTCGGGTGTATCTGTGTCTGAACCTGTGAAACTCTCTATCTCATCGAGGGAGACACAGTTCAGCTTCCTGCGCCTGACATGGTCCAGGCAGATATTGGTGGCGACCTTTACGCACCAGGTTGAGAATTTGTACTGGTCATTATACCTGGACAGCGACCTGTAGATTTTTATGAATGCTTCCTGCGCCATGTCATCTGCTTCCTCACTTTCTTTTGTAAACTTGTACGCAACGGAATATATCAGCCTCTTATACCTTGAAATAAGCTCTGCAAACGCGTCATTATTACCCAACAGACAGCTTTTTACCAATTCGGAATCAGTTCTTTTCATCTCTCAACCTCCGATAGATCAGATTCGCTTTGTCAGCTGATCCAGCCATTTCAGCGTGCGTTGTTATTTTTTTAACTATGTTTATTATAAATATCCCTCAACCGCGTTGCATCAGTCAGCAGGATGGATTTCAGACAGTCCGGATGTTCAGTTGTTTTCTGGTCATGTGTGCAGTCCTGCCTGGCCATAAGGCCAGTAACGATGATACAGCATCACGGAACAGGCCCGTACAGGATCAGCAAATGTTTGCATTCTGTCAGGAAATTTTATCTGATCGTATAAATAGCGGACAGCAGCGGCTCAGAACTGTCCCCCTTGCTCACAAAAGCATCGACACCTGCAGCCTTGGCCTGACTTTCAGCCTCAGGGTCGACACTCATTGCTATTATACGTATGTCTTCAGCCAACTCCCTTATCCTGGGTATGACATCGGCCATGTCACGGTTCGAAAGCTCCCAGTCCAGCAGCAGAAGATCCGGCTTTGTTTTCTCCAATTTGAGAAACAGACCGTCTGCATCCTCTGCCTCATCGATCACAAAATGCATCTCCTGCTGCTCGAGCAAAACCCTCAAAGCATTAAGCACATCAGCCTGGTCATCTGCGATCAATACCCTCACGATCCCACCCCTTTTCACGCTGTAAACCAGGTATTCTATCATGTATAATATCGATTGTAATAAAAAAAACCCGTTCATGCTTCAATCACATGGCGGGATTATTTTGACCGGACGGTCAGTATGAACCCTGGCCAGATGGCCAGGTGTGTTCCTGATGATAAGGTCATCCTGCTTCAGAAATTTTACATGATGCTAAATAATCTTTTGCTGCAGTGCTTTGGATACAGCCTCTGTCCTGCTGGCAGCGCCAAGCTTGGACAGGATGCTGCTGACATGGAACTTCACCGTGGATCTGCTGACGAACAGCTTCTGGGCTATCTCAGGGTTGCTCAGCCCTTCAGCCATCATCTTGAGCACTTCCTTCTCCCTGGCGGTGAGCTCATCGTCATATGGCTGCTTCCTGCGGCTGGTGGCCTTTATCAGTGCCTGTGCCGCTTCCGGCGCCAATGCAGGCTTGCCTGCGTGAGCCGAGCGAATGGCATCGGCAAGCTCATCTGCCGAGACATTCTTCAGAAGATAGCCTATTGCCCCTGCCTGAAGAGCTCCTTCGATCAGATCATCTTCCTTGAAGCTCGTGAGCACGATCACCTGTATATCATCAAAGCGTTCCCTGATTTCTTTGGTGGCCTGTGCACCATCCATCACAGGCATCACCAGATCCATAAGGACTACGTCAGGATGGAGAGATTCACATACCTCTACCGCTTCCTTGCCGTCTGCCGCCTCACCGACCAGTTCGAAATCATCAAACACCTGTAAAAACGCGCTCAGCCCGCTCCTCACCACATTATGATCATCTGCGATGACGATCCTGATTTTTTCGTCACTCATTGCATTGCCCACCTTTCATATAATCACCGGTAACCAATGTATTATCGGCATCTCGTTACAGCATTGCCGCATCCTTTCCGACCAATTTTTGCCACTGCTCAGGCGGCTTCACGATCCATGCTCTGCACATTGCAAAGCTGGCGGCTCCATGCCGCACTTTACGAGTTTCCTACCCATTCCAGCTCAATTTCTGTTCCGCAGCCCGGTTTTGATGTGACCCTGAGCTCGGCGCCCGCCGACTCCGCCCGTTCTTTCATTATACTCAGACCAAAGCGTCCGGAATCGATGTTTTGCAGCTCAAAACCCCTTCCATCGTCAGTGACGCGGAGAACGGCAACGATGATCCCCAGACGCGGATCCTCATTTACACTGAGCCCGACTACCGCCTTTTTTGCTCCTGAGTGCTTGGCTATATTGTTCAGCGCTTCCTGGGCAACACGGTAAAATACGATCTTGACCTCAGGCGGAAGCTTTGCAGTCCCCTTTATATCCAGCTTCACAGGGATGCGCGACCTGCCGGTCACAGCTTCACCCAGTTGCCTGAGCAATTCTTCTATCGGTGCCTCTACAAGCGTTGCAGGTCTCAGCTCGAAAAGGAGTGTACGCATCTCAGCCAGCGCCCCCCGGGTCAGCTGCTTGAGTTCATCAAGCCTCTTCATCCCTTCATCCCTGTTCCGCTCCCATATCTTCGGCACCACTTCTGCAATAATGCTCGCCGAAAACAATGTCTGGGTGACAGCATCATGGAGATCGCGTGCCAGCCGGTTCCTCTCTGCCACAACAGCAGCCTCCTCTGCCTGCTGCTTGAGCCTTGTATTGTCGATGGCCAGGGCAGCCTGGTCTGCAAATGACATGGCAAGAGTCAGGTCTTCATTTGAGACAACTCTGTCCATACCATCTCCGTCACACTTGAAGTAAAGTGCTATTCCACCGTATACCTCATCCTTGCATATCAGCGGGACGGCTGTCATCTTGCAGCAGTGGTCCCGGAGCCATTTCACATGTGCGTTCACAACAGGATGGTCATACATCGACTCATCTAATTCAGACGGGTCTGTCCTGACAATTGGTTTTTTCTCAGCAAAGGTCCTTTGCAGCATAGGGGCCCTGAAGCCCGCATGGCTGTCCAGATTCTCCAGGTGAGGCATCCCGAAGGTCGCAACTATATGCAGGAGCCCGTTCTCACCGTCGAGCCTGAACAGTGCCGCCCCATCCGCCTGGAGCAGCATGGCCGCCTGTCTGATTATAAAGCTGAGTATATCTTCAAGTGATCTGTTTGAGTTCAGCGCCCTCAGTATGTCCTTCAGGCTTTCTGCCACACGCCTTCTCTGTTCATTTTCCTGCAGTCGTCTTTTTACTTCATCATACAGCTTGGCATTTTCGTATTCGATGGCAGCCTGGTTGGCAAAAGCTGTACCGAGCTCCACATGATAATCCCTATAATATCCCGGCTCGGTATGGTCCAGCGTCATGATGCCGATTACAGTATCCTTGTAGACCATGGGCAGGCTCATCCAGCATCTCGCATCTTTGAAGATGGTGTCCATGTACCCCTGCATGTTTTTTCTGAATTCGACCGCCAGCTTGTCATCCGACCACAGGTCATCTATGACCACCGGCTTTCGGAGAATATCCTTTTCCAAAGGCAGTGAATAAGTGCGCTCCTGCTCAGGCTTGAGCTTGGATCTGTGGGCTATCACACTGACACGGTCACCCTGGGATATGAATATCTTTGCATCCCTGTATTCGATGATTGTCCTGAGCTTGTCCAGGATAGCTTCAAGCAGAGGTCTCAGTTCCATCGTCGATGTGACCAGATTGGACACATCCAGTAATGTGGTCAGTAATTTTGAGTTTTGCTGAAGTGCATCCTTATAACCTGCATTGTTCAGACAACCTGCATCATTCATGGTTTCCTCCGGCCGCAACCTCCGTTTTTCTGATTGTATCCCAAATACTCTCAAATATCAAGAAGCGTAACACATCCGGGCAGTGTCCTCAATATAATGATAGTGACATTCGGGGTGTATCCATATCCAACATATCAGGAACAAGGCTGGTGTTTTTTATGCAGACGATTTCCCGCGGCTCGTCAGGACCTGATGTAAGAGTCGTACAAAGTCTTCTGAACAGGATAGGGTATAATGCAGGACCGGTGGACGGTATATTCGGATCGAGGACATATCAGGCCGTCACCGCATTCCAGACCAACAACTCACTGGTCCCGGACGGGATAGTCGGGCCTGCAACATGGGCTGTACTCGACCGGCTGCTCCGGGGATATGACACATACACAGTCCGGCCGGGCGACACTTTATATCAGATCGCGCGTGCTTACTATACCTCTGTTGATGCCATCATAACGGCGAATCCGGGGATCGATCCGAATGTGATAATGGTCGGGCAGCGGCTTGTGATACCATATGGCATAGATGTCGTAACACTGGATGTGGCTCCCACATACGAGATCGTGCAAAGGCAGATAGAGGGCCTGAAAGCGAGATACCCGTTCCTCGAAACAGGATCCATCGGCAGGAGCGTGATGGGCAGGGAACTTTATTATATAAGGCTGGGCACGGGCCCCAGGGAGGTCTCCTATAATGCATCCCATCATGCCAACGAATCCATAACGACACCGGTACTGATGAAGTTTGCGGAAAACTATGCAAAAGCCTATGCGGCACAGGGCAGCATACAGGGTTACGATATCCGTGAGCTGTACAACCTTACGAGCATCTATCTGGTACCACTGGTGAATCCGGACGGCGTCGATCTGGTGGCCTACTGGCCCAATTACGATGACCCGGCATTCGCCAATGCAGCACGCCTCAACAGAACCGGGCTGCCGCTGCCCAGCGTATGGAAAGCGAATATACGTGGTGTAGATCTGAACTTAAATTATCCTGCCGATTGGGAAAAGGAAAAAGAAGAAGAACTGGAGCAGGGGATAACAGGGCCGGCGCCTAGGGATTACGGCGGTGAAGCACCTTTATCAGAGCCTGAGTCCAGGGCGATGGCGGATTTCACCCGCGCTCATAATTTCCGTATCGTTATCGCCTATCACACCCAGGGCGAAGTCATATACTGGCAGTTCAAGGACTATGCTCCCCCTGTCGCGCTCACCATCGCAAACCAGTTCGCTGCCATCACAGGCTATGCTGTCGAAGCAGGCACGCCTGAAGCTGCCTATGCGGGGTATAAGGACTGGTTCCTGCAGGAATTCAGAAGGCCCGGCTACACATTCGAGGCGGGAAGGGGCGTCAACCCTATCCCGTTGAGTCAGTTGCCGTCAATATACCAGGAAAATGAAGGCGCGCTGCTCCTGGGTGCAGTAGTCTGAAACAGTTGGATAGGCCGGGCAAGTGCCTGTAGATACTTCTGGCATGTGCCATTTGCAGACATGTCCCGGAAGCTTCATATCTGAAAACTCCGGCGGGCATTCGCAGACCTCAGCAGATATGCTATTTTTTGCGAATCACAGTGGTGAAATCATTTTTAAGATACGCTTCTATAAACTCGACGCTCCCGATCCTGTCCGAATAGACTTCCAGCAAATCAGCGACTTCATCGGGACTGGAATAGAAGTATTTGTCTTCCCTGTCCGGAGAATCCCTGTGAAGAAGGTTGAAGACCACATACTTTCTTGAAAGGTCCAGAAACAGCCTTATGGCCCTTTTCAGGAAGTCGATGTTGTTTCCCAGATCCAGGTTGAAAATACCCGATGTGTATATCACGTCGAATAACTCGTTTTCAAATATCCGGTTCTCAAAGATATCAGCATGGATGAAATCACCGGAAAGACCCTTGCTCTTTGCAATACAAATCATTTTGTCCAGCAGATCCACGCCAGTGTACTTTATGTTTATACCCTTGTTTATGATATGTTCCAGGAGATTGCCGGTACCGCATCCCACGTCCAGCAGCGCCTTTCCTTCGAGGTCCACCGCTGACAACAGCATGTCGAATCTCAGCCGCTGCGCCTCTTCGCTTTCCCAGCCGAGTATGCCGTATTCCGGCAGACCCTTCGATAAATTGGTCTCATAATATGTCCTGATGATATCCAGCTTTTTCATCACGATACTCCCCACCTGTGGCATGATAATATCATAGACCAAAGCCGATATGCGGTCAAGAAATCATGTGTTTTTTCGGGGTCAGGCTTTATTTGGCTTCCGGGTTGTTTTCTTTTCAGGCTCCATAGGTTATTATATTATGCAAATAGCCAGAATATCAGCGGAGGTATTTATGAACAAGGTTATCTGCGTCTATGCTTCATCCAGCAACCTGATAGACAGGAAGTATTTCGATATCGCATCCCGGTTGGGTGAAGCGATTGCGAGGAACGGCGATACGCTGCTGTTCGGCGGCGGTGTAAGAGGTCTGATGGGAGCAGCCGCCACAGCTGTCCACCGCCATAACGGCAGGGTTGTTGGCATCATACCGGAAGCACTGAATCAGAAAGGTGTCGTTTATGAAACCTGTGATGAACTGATAGTCACAAAATCCCTGAGAGAGAGAAAAGCCATTATGGATGAAAGGTCTGATGCCTTCATAGCGCTCCCCGGTGGTTTCGGCACTCTCGAAGAACTCCTGGAGATAATCACACTGAAGCAGTTGAAATATCACAACAAACCCATCGTGATACTCAATTTCGACGGATTTTTCGATGCACTGCTGGAACAGTTCGGGCACATCATGGATCAGCATTTCGCCAAACCTGAATCAAGCCTGCTCTACCATGTCACAACAGATACAGAAGATGCACTGGAGTATATCGAGACATACAAGCCGATCGAAATAAGGGAAAAATGGCTGACATGACCTGTCAGCAGTCTCCGGCTGCAATGTTTCACCTTCTGACGGCTTAATGCCGGAATATAAATCATATGTAAATATCGAGCCAAAGGAACTCTCTCTTCCAATGCACTTGATGCTCAGCTCATAAAAAGGACCGGCTATGCCGGTCCTGCCTTTACTTTATACCCTCAGTTCTGTAGGTTCATACCTTATGCGGAATTTCGGAAGCCTGTTGATCTTTCTGTAATAATTGATCTCCCAGTCTTCGCCCTGTGAGGGATCATTCATCCCGTCAGCTGGCGGTGCGAACATCCTGAACATCAGCTCCTGTCCGCCCCTGATCGGTCTTTCATAGAATGCGGGCATCAGGTCGATGGTCTTCACACCCGGTCCCTTATAAAACCACTTGCCATTGAATTCAAAAACAGCATTCAGATTTTCTTCGTCAAAAGTGACCTCGCAAAAGACCGGACTCCTCTCCAGCCGTACCGGTATCGCCAGACCATCCGCATCCTCGAAGCCTCCCCATCTCAGTTTGACAGGGAGTTCAACGGCTTCACCCGTTTCCATCGTCGGATAGAACCAGGGATCATTTATTATCTCCCTGTAAGCGTCGAACAAGGGCTGTTTTATGCCATTTTCAGGGCAGTTGGGGTCCTCCAGTTCCAGACCCAGACGCCCTCTGTCCCTGAACTGGTACATAGTGATGCCTGTCATCCAGTCGGCCTTTTCATCCCTGAACATATAGTAGAATTCCTTCACCATTTCAGCCTGTTCGAATGGCCCTGTCACGTCGCCGTCAGCATTGAGCTCTGAGATGACAAGCGGTTTCGGCACACCGTCATTAAGCGCGCAGAATCTCTCATATGTAAATCTGTTTATCTCGAATCTTTCTCTCACATCATAACGCCTGTGGGATTTTCCGCCCCGCTCCGCAACAGTGAACGGCCAGCCCCAGTTCAATGCAAGGTAATAGTCTCCTGACCATATATCAGCCGCTCTGACAGCTTCACGGAATTCCTTCTCATAAGGCATCTCTTTGGCTCCCGGCACAGCTTCACCGCCTATACACAGGATCGTTTTTATGTGAGCCGCCTCCTGCTTTATTATATTGTGGAAGCGTACATAAAAATCGGCGACCTGCTGATAGGTATACCGCTTGTTGAAAGCGAACCAGTTGCCCGTAGCCTCATGATTGATCCTCAGAAGCAGCCTGCCGAAGGGCTTCAGTTCCCTTGCTATTTGAATCAGATGTTCATCAGGCACGGCACAGTCAATGGTCAAAGTAAGTGTGACATCCTGTCCATGCCGTCTCACATCCTTCATCGAGATAAAGGGCTCACCGTCAGTGTTTCCCCCGATGCCGCCTGTATACGGAAAATAATCGTCATAAGCATAATCCCATTGAAACGATACGTCCTTATCTGTCTTCAGCTTGCTCGCCCTCGTCGGCCAGCCCTCATCCAGCGGATAATAGCAATACATCAGGTTGATGCTTCTGTGAGGCCTGCCCAGCTTATCCAGTATGTAATCCTGACATACATATTCACCCCGCTCGCTGCCGTCTCCCAGATCGACAGCACAGGGAGCAGGCCCCATATGAAGTTTGAAAACCTTCGCTTCACTGCTCATTAACAGTTTCATCCTTTCATTTGTCAGTTTTCTGTCAGCGTCCCAGGACTACTTCGACCTTGTTGCTGTCCTGCATAACATCAAGCGGGATAAGCGTTCCGTCCAGCTTTCTGCCGTTGACTGTCAGAGAGATTACTCCCCTCGAAACCTTGTCCGGGTTTCTGACTTCGATGTCGAAACGCTTTCCCCTGAACACTCTGCTCACCCTGAAGCCCTCCCAGTCCTGCGGGATGCAGGGGTCCACTATGAGTCCGTCATAATCTGCCCTGACACCAAGTATATATTGCGAAATGGCCACAAAGCTCCAGGAGGCCGTGCCTGTCAGCCACGAATTCCTTGCGCGCCCGAACTTGTACGGATGCTCCTTGCCTGTGATGAACTGCGAATACACATATGGCTCCATCGTGTAGAGGTCTGCATTGTCATTCTTCGCTGCCGGCAGGAAGGACAGATAATATTCGAATGCCCTGTCGCCTCTGCCCAGCATGCATTCGGCGACTATTGCCCATGTATTTGCATGACAGAATATACCGGCATTCTCCTTGAGGCCCGGAGGGAATGAAGTGATGGCACCGATTTCAGTATCAGGCTCTTTGTATGCAGGATAGTTTTTCACTATTCCGTGCTCTGTAGCCAGATACTCCTTAAGGCTATCCATCGCCTGCAGCCCTTTTTCTTCAGAAGCTGCACCTGATACTACCGCCCAGGTCTGGCTGTTTATGAATATCTTGCACTGGTCGCTTTCCTGTCCGCCCAGCTTTCTGCCGCTGTCAAGATAACCTCTCAGGAACCACTTGCCATCCCAGGCATACTTCTCGATATTTTCAGCTATTTCCGTCCTGTATTTCCGGAAATGCTCAGCATCTTCATTGCGTCCGGTCCTTTCAGCAAGCTCTATGAACTCTGTAAGCCCGCGGTAATACAGGAATGTGCTCCAGATACTCTCTCCCTTTCCTTTCAGGTTGATACAGTCATTCCAGTCTGCCGCAAGGCCCAGCAGCAGCCCGTGAGGCCCTCTTTTGCCCCAGGAAAACTCAAGAGCCTGCTTCAGATGCTCGAAAACTGTCGCCTCACCCTTATCGCAGTACGGCACCGCCTGGTCGAGGAAAGCCGTATCTCCCGTCTCCCTGATATATGCAGGTACCGACAGCAGCAGCCACAGATGGTCATCGGAGAATATATGCTGCTCCGGCGGCACATTATGCGGTCCCTGTTTCCATGTGAGGGGCTGAAGACCGTGCATAGCCGCCCCGTTCGATATCTGGCCCTTCAGCAGATCGATGATCTTGTCACGGCAAAGCTCAGGTATCGAATGCATGACTCCCAGCGTGTCCTGATTGGTATCGCGATAACCGAGACCGTCCCGTCCTCCTGCCTCATTGAAGGAAGCAGATCTGGACCAGTTGAAAGTCGTCTGGCACTGATACTGGTTCCAGATATTGACCATTGAATCCACCAGCGGTGAAGGAGTGGAGCATGTATAGGCAGAAAGCCTCTTTTCCCAGTACTGACGTACCTTTTCGAACTCTTTCTCCACATTTCTGCGGTCAGAGTACAGCTTTTTACATTCCTGTCCAAAGGTTTTTGCATCGCCGACACCAACTATATAGACAGCATATGCCTTTTCGCCCGGTTTCAGCTTTATCCTGTTCTGCACCGACGCACAGGGGCTGCCTCCGACAGCTATGGTATTTGCATTGGAACCTCTTTCAACGGCAATGGGATTTCCCTCATGCCGATAGCGCCCTATAAACTCTTCCCTGTCTGTTTCAAAGCTGGCCACAGGAAGCGTGGATGCCATGAAAGCCTTAGGCTCGGTTATAGGCCAGAGGCGTATCGAATAATCCACTACATCATTTTCGTAGCCCATTCTGCATGTGTAAAGTATGTATTGGAAATTGGTAAGATCCTGATCCATATTCCAGAAGCACCACTCTGCGTAAGTGAACAGCGACAGCTCCCTTTCCCTGTCCGATTTGTTCCCGATCTCCACTTCCCAAATCTCAACAGGCTTATCGATCGGTACGAACACCCGGTAATCGGATTTTATCCCTTTGTACTCGCTTTCGAACTTCGTGTATCCAAGTCCGTGGCGGCATATTGTCCTGTAGCTGTCCAGAGACTTGCCCACCGGCTGCCAGGATGCAGACCAGTAATCTCCGTCTTCATCGTCCCTGATATAGACATATCGGCCCGGACGGTCCATAGGTATGCTGTTGAATCTGAACCTCAGCATCCTGGCCGATTTTGGTGATTTGTAAAAACCGTAGCCGCTTGCGTTGTTTGAGATAATGCCACAATACTCGGCAGTGCCAAGATAATTCACCCAGGACATCGGCGTATCAGGTCTTTCGATAACATACTCCCTGCTGACATCGTCAAAGTAGCCATAGCGCATAGTGGTGCCCCTCCTTTTGACATTTGCATGTTTTATTTTTTAGTTACACTAGATTATTTTAGCATAAATCACATGCAAATCCTATCTTTTTAATCCTATCCATGCCATTCGGCGGACCATGCCCTCATACCGGACCCAGGGCATCGGCCCTGCTGTCAGCAGCCCGTTTCCGACCCGGGTCACAAGACGACCCTGATCATGTTTAGAAAATAATTATATGTAAATAATAACCTAAAAACAATGTGATCTCTCGGAGGTAACCATGGATAATCCAACACTGAAGCTGGAAAAAAGAACAGCAGTCGGCGGCGGCAAGGCCAAAAGGCTGCTGGAGCAGGGGCTCGTACCTGCTGTTGTTTACGGAAGAGGATTCGGTTCCGCTGCTGCCCAGGTCAAAAGGTCTGAACTTAAAAAATTTCTCAAAACCAATGGCAAAAACACAGTTTTCAAAACTGAGTTCGCGCATGAGCATGACCTCTCCATGATCATAAAAAACATACAATACGATCCGGTCAATAAGGAAATCATCCACCTGGATTTTCAAAAGATCGATTCGCAGGAAACGGTGCAGATGCACATACCCGTCAGGGTCAGTGGCGAGGAAACATATACAAAGGCCGGCCATTCAGTCTTGCATCAGCTGAATTCCATAGTAGTGGAGTGCCCCGCCGGCAGTATTCCGAAATATGCAGAGGCTGACATCACCGGCATGAAACCAGGTCAAAGCTTTACCGCTTCTGACTTTCGCTTCCCGTCCGACGTAAAGGTCCTGACCGATCCTGCCAAAGTGATCCTTACAATAAAAGGCCGCCATTCAGAACCGGATGCTGAAGAAAAACAGGCTGTCGCTGAAGAATAGCCTCCTCACAGATATCTGTCATATATCGCCGGTCCGGAAATACCCGACCGGCGATATTTTCACCCATTTGTCGCAGTAATAGCCATAATGGCTTTCCACCACCTTGTTTTTCAGATCGAAAACTGATAAGCAGCCTTCGATCCGTATTTCTTTCCCATCACTGCTTCTGGGATTGTCAGCGTAGTAATCTTTGAATTTGCCGTAAGGTTCAAGAAAACTTATCAGCTCCTTCGAATCCCCGAAGCTGATACTACCCTTCTCCGCCAGCTTATCATTTATCTGGCGGTTTAGCTCGTCATAGCGCCATTGTATATCATCGGTCCTCTTGCCGATGACTCGCTGCGTCCACCAGTGCATGGCAAAATAGCGCATCTCAGGGATGACATAATGGTTCGATGCCACCAGCAGTTCATCACTGTCTTCTCTCTGAGGCGGAAAATAAAACGTGGATGGACAGTTCTGATCTCCGGCTTTGTTGATATATGCGGTTTTTTCAAAGGCATCCGGATATATCACCTTGGCGGTTTTCTTCTTCATATTGTAGTGATCCCAAAGCCGATGATTGAAAGTGAGGTAATCCGCCGGATATTCGTAATCATTCCATCTGAACATTACTCCATTCCGGTACGGTATTGCAGCGTGGCTTTTTATAAACTCAATATCCGGCAGCAGCGATCTGAAATCTTCATCGGCATATTGTGTGAAATCCGGTTCAGGCCATGACGCACCTGCTTCAGCGATACAGGATCGCTCTGAGCCGTCTGCGATAATGTAAAGCCATGATACTCCTTTCGGAAGCTCAGCCATCAATGAGGCTGCATCCTCTGCACTTTTGCCGTATTGGACACATAGTCTTGTCATAAGGAGTGAATTGATTCCTATGTTCTCCGGGTCACTGTTTGCACCGGGTGACATATTCACACCCAGCGCGACACCTTTCAGGTTCATTGCAGCTATACTTCCCACCATGCCGGGAGCTGCTATATTCACGAACGGAATAGAACGACGCCCTGCCAGAACTCCGGAGACCGGATCTTTTTCAAGGCCACCCCCATGGCCATCCGAAGTATCCTCCGGGGAATACAGGATATATGCACAGGTATCCTGGAAAACACCTGCGGACGGAAACATGAAATCCCTTCCGAACCAGCATCCATCGCCGGCGCTTTTTCCACTGACGGTAAATGCATTGCACATCATCGGTATGTCAAAATCCTCAGGCTCTATGCCTTCCAGGGAGCGTTTGAGGAACTTCCCCGAATAGATTACTGAACAGAGGATATCTATACCTGTGTTGAGCACGATGAGCCGCTGCATATCCACACGGGTCTTCGAATTGCGGCTCCTGCACCCATCATATATGCCCTGTATCTCTTCAGTTATTGCTGGTGGCAGCTGTTTCCATATCTTTCGGGAAAGCTCATGCAGTATCTTTATCAGGATGCTCTGGACCAGTTTGATTTTTTCAAGCACTTTGCTGCCTATGAATGAAAAAACGACCCTGTCGGTGTAATCCATCATCCTGGCGATTTCATCCTCTGCCATTTTCCCCATGAGATAGCCTGTTTCATATGGTGTTCCTTCAACATAATAGGCCTTTTTGGGTCTGCCAGTATCGTAATTGACGACTGTCCTGCTTTCTGCGGTTATGCCAAGTCTCCCGTTATACACGACCGTCCTTGTAACATCAAACCCGTCATTGCTGAAAGCTTTCGCCAGATGTATCAGCCGCTTCCCCAACTCCGTGCTTCTGTACAAGCGAAACACCCCTTTAAAAAGCCGGTGCCGCAACCGCTGATGCACCCACCGACATATGGTTTCCAGTACCACATTATGCATGGGTCAGTGATGTTGTGAGACAGCTTGGCATTCAGTGAGCTCGACGAGATAAATTCCCGTCAGGCATTGTCAAAGAAAATCTCAGTTAATATATCAGACAAAGAGGCCGTAAAATCTTAGCAATGTGAGAGGTGTGCTAAAAATTTCTATCATCTCTCACATTTTCACTGACTTTCAAAATCAAAGTCCACTGTTGAGGGATTTGTAATGGAAATTACTTTTTCAATCGAGGACATTACAGTCCCGTTTGCAGCAAATAAAACGCAATTATCCTTAAGTCATTTGTGGTATACTTAATTAGGCGGATGCCTGCAAACAGGGATTCAGCAATGCAACCTCCTGGTAATAAACTCGGCAGATATCCGCTGCCAAATCACATGTGCAAGGAAGGTACAATTGAAGGCGCAGTATCAAAAGACTCTGCTGGACGCAGATTTTCCAATGAACATATTCTTTACCGATGTTACTGAGTTCCCGCCTCACTGGCACGAAGTGGTGGAACTGGTTTACATAACGGAGGGAAGCCTGACCATAGGCGTGAACAATGAAGTATATACGATGGAGCCCGGGGATATAATGCTCATCTCGGGCAGCGATGTGCATTATTTTGTCCCGATCCCTAATCAGGTTAACAGGCTGATCGTCCATTTCGACATGGCCTATTTTGAGGCCGCCTATCCGGAAGCAAAGAACAAACGATTCACAAGGGTGCATTTGAAAAAGGGACAGTCCCCGGATGGCGAAATTGACGTGCATAAGCTCCTGGAGGGCCAACTGACAGAAATCATCAATGAATACAATGAGCAACGCCCAGCATATAAAATCGTGTTGCGGGCCAGGTTGTTCGATATACTGTCCATACTGATACGGAACGTGCCCATGAAGCCCTATTCATCCCAGGAGCGTTCCAGGCAGCAGAAGCGCCTGAGCAGATTGGAAAATGTGTTCCGCTATGTCGAGGAAAACTATGCATCACCTATCACACTAAAGGAAATCGCTTCGGTGGCAAATTTCAGTGAGTATTATTTTACAAGGTTTTTCAAGGAAGCCACCGGAATGACATTCGGAAGATATCTAAACAATTATCGGGTAGAAAAGGCAGCCTTTTTTCTAAGGAACTCTGATGATTCGATCACAGAAGTTGTGTTCAAATCCGGCTTTGGGAGCATCAAAACCTTCAACAGAGTGTTCAGGCAGATAAAAGGCTGTTCTCCATCGGCATATAAGAAAGACAATTTGTGAAGCGCTTTATTCAATTAGTGACGAGCAGACTATACAATCATGATCTGAAAATGTTGACTTACAGCCTCTTTTTGCAGGCATCACCGCATTATCCATTTCGTCACAAAAAACGGCTGCCCTGCAGCCGCTTTTGTACTATTATCCTCTATACAAGCAATACGTCAAACTTGCCCCATGTCATGCTGCATGTGATGATATATGCCTTGCCCGGGTTGGTGAAAGTATAGTTCTCTTCTACCTGCTGCGGATGCATTTCAAGCTCTACACCGTTGTTTGACATATTCACGAGGAAGATGCCATTGTGCAGGTTCAGGAATTCACCCACCGAAGCCTGTGCCAGTTCGTCAGGCTCCGTGATCTCCTCCTGCGCGAATCTGGCGGCAAAAGTCACGAACACATCAGTGTCACAGGTTATGGCCGTATTTATGTTGATCTTCCCGAATATTTCCTGACTGGTAAACCATCTTGCGGTCACATCGGACTTAAGCTGATTTATCTCGACTGTCGGATAATCGTCCACAAAACGGATCAGGTTTTTCATCAGCAGAGTGACATAATCGCTGTACATTTTTCCAAGAAGGGCTTCCCCATAGCTCTGGAATATTTGTTCGATCTCCTCTGAATCATCTTTCCTTACCACATTGAACTGCCTGGTGGACATGCCATATTCCTTCTTGTAACTATCAAGTGCATCCTGAAGCTGATCGATGGTCAGATGCCCTCTGTCGATCAGGGCCTGTCCCAGCATCAGATGTCCCTGCTTTTGTGTTGCCAGCATTTCTTCGAGCTGCTGCTCATTTATATATCCCTTTTCTATTGCCAGCTCGCCGAACCTCTTGTCTATTCTCTTTTGCATATTGTGGATCTCTTCGACCTGCGAAGGAGTCATATATCCTGCATTGACAGCAATGACACCCAGCTTGAGGCGCACGGATCTCTGGTATTCAAGAGCATCGGTCAACTGCTCGGGGCTGATCAGCCCTTTGTTCAACAGGTAATTACCGAAATATTGGCTATACATATTTCACACCCCTTCCTGGAAAATATTCCTGATGATATGCTCGATCTGAGATTTTTCCCACGGTTTTTGGATAAAGTCGGAGGCACCGGCATCCATTGCTGCCTTCAGGTGTGACTTGGTACCTGAAGAGGACAGCATTATTACCTTTACATCCTTCTTTGCTTCCATCATCTCTTTCAAAGCCTCGATCCCGTTTTTGTCGGGCATCACTATATCCAGAAAGACAAGGTCCGGATCATGTTGCTTGAAAAGCTCGACGGAGCTTTGCCCACTTGATGCTTCAACTATGTTAAAGTCACCATATTCATTAAGGCAATCTTTCATTTTTTTCCTGACAAGAAGAGAATCGTCGCAAATGAGAATCGTAGGCCGGCTTTTGCTCATCACTATACCTCCCCGATAAAAAATGTAGAATTTTGTTATATAACTATAATATCTTATTTTTTCCATCATGTAAAGAAATTGCACGCGTTTGATATGTTTTAACGTTTTTATTCCTGTTGCATAGAATATAGAAGTAGCATTATTGTAAAGGGGTCTTCCAAATGCAACTGCCAAAAGGCTCGGGACTTGAAGTGCTGGACAGGATGGTCCGCAGAAGCATCAGATATTACTCAGATCTGTTCAGTACAGACCGATTCCGGCAAAGCATGGTGTCGGCATTGAAAAATCTCCCGACTATTGAGCTGCCGTCGCTGGCCAACCTGAGAAGACCGGTCGATTCCTTAGTGAAAACGCTTAACGACGCTGTTGCGCAGATGACCAGCAGACCAGCCAAAATTGATTATCATAACATCGTCAGCAGTTTTCTGCCGCCGGGTGCCAGTCTGATAAAACCCCAGTATCCTGAAAATGCAGGTGATATCAGGTTGATCGATCTCGACGGCGACGGACGCAGCGAGCTGGTCACATCATACATTTCCAGTGACGGCATCAGGACACTTGTGTTGAAGAAAGATGAGGTCCAGTGGTACAAGATGGCCGAGATCAACAGCCCTGGTTTCAGCAGCATACACTACTGCGGATACGCCGACATATCCGGGGAAGGGAGAAAGGACATCCTCCTCGGTCTCATCTCTGATCAGCAAAGCCGGAAGCTGTTTGCATACTCGCTGTCAGACGGAGGTTCCAGAAAAATATTCAGCAAGGGATATGATAAGCTGGAGGTACTCAGAAGTTCCTCCCGGACCTCGAGAGACGCGGTTGCACTGTGGCATGAGCAATCTCCCGGCATATATGACATTGAACTGATACGTTGGAACGGGATCGATCTGGAGCAGCTTGACAGGACTCGTTATCTTACTGCCAAAGTGTTGCCCTTGTATATAAGAAAGCTGAGACAGGATCCTTCTGACATCGTCAGCTGGTACAATCTTGCTGACACATTTATCGCAGCAGGCGACAGGGTGAATGCGGCCAGGGCAGTAAAATATGCACTTGAGCTCTCGCCGGACCCGATGATGAGAGACAGACTCATGGAACTCCGGCAAAAGCTTTGACTGCTTTGCCGCCGGTATGAAAAATACGTGGAGGAGACGGATATGAATGACTGGCGCGCCGCTTTCCCTGCTTGACAATATAAGGGTCAGCAATGGCCCGGAAGGCCTGAGGAGCTTTTTTTCGGAACTGCTGCATACTGACAGGATCGGACTAGTAGAACTGCTCAATGACAGGCATCTCTGTTTCAGTACACTGTACTTGCTGAAGTCAGACATCAAAAGCAGAAGCCTGCAGGATATGTTGTCCATTAAATACAAACGGGCACTGGAACTGGCAGATATGCTGTCCAAACCGGGACCTGCCGTCGTATCTTCAGTCAGCAGACGTTCAGGCAGAAGATCATTGGGAGAATACCAGAAGAACGGCAAAACAACGGTCGTTGAAGCAATGCGCTCAGATGCTGTTACTGTGTCTTCACTCAGTTGGATCGCTGAAACAGGCTGGGACATCAATATGCCCGAAGGCCCCTATGAGCTTCTGATGGAACGCTGTACGGCGCTGCTACTGGCATATCAGAGAGAAAGATCGATCCTGCCGGCAATAGCCGATACGATTTTTGAACGCCACAGGCATGGAAGGCTTATACACAATCTGGTCTGGGCTTTCTTTGAAGCACATCACAGGGAAAGCCTTTATTTGATTGCCCAAAGGCTGGATTCACCGGATATGCGCGATGTCATCCTGGCAAGGAAACTGCTTGGTTTCATCCCCGGAATGGATGATGACAGGGAAGACGGTCCTGCCCTGTATCACCGTGCGCTGAACTGGCTGACTGTGAACATGCCTTACATCTGCCGCACCGGTGAAAGCATGCAGATGTGTCCGAAACCCTTATTTTATACAGTTTCATATGAAGCCAAATACCTGTGCCGACAGGTGTCTGAAGACAGCGGAAAACAACCTGCGCCTCTGAATGAGCTTGAAGCTGAACGGCTCGAATGTTTCCGCAATCTGGATGAGCCGCGCAGGCGGCTGCTGGCAGATGCATCCTGCTCACTTTATATGAGAGACATGAACCAGTGGCTATCCTGGTTCAGCCTCCCCATTGATGACCAGCTCGCATTTGCATCTCTTATGACAGGGGGATCCGCATGATCAGATTTGAAGATGGCTTTTCTGACCTTGAGTCAATATTCGCGCAATACAGACGAGGCAGTCCCGAATACGAAGCCTTAAGCAAGCTTTCAGAAAGCAGCCGCAGTTATGTCTATTTGTCAAGGGAAGAACTGGAGTTTGAGTTAAGCCTGAGAAAGGGCATAATCGACGCCTCTCTGGCACTTTACAGGAGAAGACTTCCATTCAGGATATTCCAGGAGTCCTTTTGTAATGAGGCTTACTGGGACAGAAGGCAGGACGGCGGCTTTGTGCTGAAGTCCGGCGCCAGACCTTCCAGGGCTGTGGAGGACATTTTCATCAGCACCCGCATGTACGGGACAGAATGTGCCACAGCCATCGTCATCATATATTACAAGGCTGTCCTGGATGTATATATGCCAGAATTGTTTGACCGCGCTTTTCCCCGCATCGTTCTGATGAACTGGCGTGACATGGATCAGCTGATCGATCCGGCGACATACCGCGGGCTGGCTGATTATCTGCCCGGCGACTGCAGATATGTCAGGAATCCTGATGTGGATCCGCTGACTCCTGAATGGCAGGGGGAAAACGTCATAGACCTGGGCAACGGCAGATATTACGGACATGGCATAGGACTGGGCAGTATAGATTATTTCATCGACGCACTGAACCGCAACAGAAGAGAAGGCTCGCAGGCATCCGCCTACCTTATGGACACCGCTACAAGACCTGATTTTCGGAGTCTGTACCTGTACCGGAAAAATGCTTCATAAAAAGCAGGTTCACTGAATAACTTTTACTTATGAGAAGGTTGTATGATATACGTATATTGAAGACCCGACTCCTGGGGCAGATAGACAAGTTCTATCGGGACTCTTTTGTCCTGACGCTTTCAAATATGACCACAGGCATTATCGCCTTCTTTTTTTCCATCCTGCTTTCAAGGAAGCTGGGCGCCGAAGGCCTTGGACTGTATGGATTGGTTATGCCTGTCTACGGTCTTTTACTCTGTATCACCAGCGATGGCATCATAACCGCCATCTCAAAAATTTCGACTGTCTATTTCAACCGCAGTGAATACAAAAACCTGAACAGGACATTCAGCACCGTATTCATACTGACCATATTCCGGGCTCTCAGCGTGGCCCTGCTGGTGCTCATTTTCCACAGACCCATGGCGGTCTATGTGGTAAGAGATGCCCGCGCATCCGGTGCATTGATGGTATTGTCTCCGGCTCTTATCTTCGTGTCGCTTTCAGCTGTAATAAAGGGCTATTTTTACGGGATGGGCAAATACAAGACAACAGCTTCGATAGACATCCTCGAGAAGCTTCTCAGAGTGGGGGTCCTGCTGTCTGCCATCGCACTGCTGAAGCCTGAAAGCGTATCAGGAACGGTTGCCTCAGCTTTCCTGGCTCTGACGACAGGAGAACTGGTCAGCTTCCTGACTCTCCACATCTGCTACAGGATAGAAAAAGGGAAGCTTAAGGGCAGCACAGGCAGAATCAAATCAAGGATACAACTGGTTTTCGATGTACTGGTCATATCCGTGCCCCTGTGCTTCAACGGCATCGTCTCATCTGTGATATCGACTGTCTCTGCATTGATCGTCCCCCGCAGGCTCATGGCAGCGGGATTTTCCTACAGAGATGCCCTGGCGCTGATAGGCAAATTCAGCGGGATGGCCCTTAACATATCTACTCTGCCCTTCATAATTATAAATTCCATGCTCACTGTTCTGGTACCGGACATGTCCCTGAATATAAGCAAAAAGGACTACTGGTCCGCTGAAGAAAGGATAGCCCAGGTCCTGAGAATATCCTGCATCATCGGCATATCGACAGCCATCGTCTGTTTCGTCATGCCCGGAACTTTGGGATGGGTTTTCTATCAGAGAAATGATCTGGCAGACATGATAAGGTTTTCGGCACCCATCTGTCTGGTAACCTTTATATCATCCCCAACCTTTGGTGTGCTCAATGCCCTCGGCAAGCAAAACATCCTTCTCAAAAACTCTCTGATCCATTCTCTGCAGAGTCTGGTGCTCACCACAGTACTGGCCGGCATCCCGGCACTCAACATTTACGGCTGCGGCATTGCAATTATCCTCACATCTGTCACATCACTGGTATTGAATATAGGAGAAATCAGAAAAATATGCGAAATCAAAATCGATCTGCAGGATATCATAATAATGGTCGTAGCCGGCACTGCATCGTGGTTGTCAGCCCTGCTGGCTGGAAATGCACTGTCGGCAGCACCGCCTGCCGTGCGGACAGCAGGTGTCGTCACAGCCTGCTTCGGGTGTATGGCGGGGCTTTGTACATATGCCTTCAGGTTGAAGAGAGAGACCTGAACTGCATCACAAACACGGCCCCTCTTCCGTCTTTTACATTCTCAGCCCATATCCTGCCCTTCATCTCCGTCATGTAGTTGGCGCAACTATGGAGACCAAAACCGTGTCCTTTACGCTTAGTAGTAAAGCCATAGGCAAAAATGCTTTCCAGCTTGCCTTCTTCTATGCCCGGTCCCGTATCGCTGACCCGTATGAAGACGTGTTTGCTGTCCCTGGTGACTTCGATGGTAAGTACTTTATCCGCATCTTCGATGCTTTCCATTGATTCCACAGCATTTTTCACCACATTGGTCAGTATGTGGAACAACTTGGTGCTCTGGGCCAGAGCTCTTACAGATTTGTCATATGATCTGACTATCTTTATCCCCGCTCTTTCGATGGAATTCCGGCTCAACTTCAGTACATTCTCAATGACCGGTATCACATCCAGACGTTCGAGACTCGACCTTATGCCGGTCAGACTCTGCTGCGTGTTGATGATGCCCTCGATGAGGCTGACTCGCTCGAGGAGCCTTTCCACATGGTTCTTCAAATTGTTCCTGAACCTGATAAACGAATCGCCCAGCGTTGCATAGTACTTCATAAGCATTATTCCCTTTTCATCATCCCTGATAAAGGATTCAAGCTCGTCAAATCTTTTTGCGAGCATGTCGTTGGCCATTTTCAGATCATCAAGACAACTGTTTTCCATCAGGCTTTCAAGAGCCTGCTGCGTAGTGTTCACACTGTTCATTATATTGGCTATATTGTGCAGTATCCCTGTAGTGTCTGCCATGCCCTTTTTATGTGCCTGTTCCATCAGTTTCCTGTAGCTTTGATCCAGCCTCTCGAAAAGTATTATGCCATTCAGGGCGATACTGATGTGTTTGCTGAGGATACGCATTATCCTGATATCCGTCTGGCCTGGTTCGATAAGCAGGAATCCTATGAACTCATCGCCCACATACAGAAAATGGGACAGGAGGAAATGCGGCTTACCATCATGGGGCAAATCTTCGGTCAGGCTGCCTGAAACGCTTCGTTCGTGTTGTGGCCGTTCCTTTATCATTTTACCGTCATAATACTCAAACTCCAGTTGGTAATCAGGAAATGCGGAATTCTCTGATCGGTCACTGAACAGATAAAGCCAGCAACCCTTCACGCCTATCCTCGGCAGATTGACAGCAAGTGACTCCTTCAGGCTTTCCACATTGAATTGCGTAAGCAGTATCTTCCCCACTTCACGCAGTATGAGCTGGACCCTGTCGTACTCCACATGCTCTGCGAACACAGCGGTAGCAAGTTTATTCTGCAAAACTCCCTGCATCTGATTGAATAAATTGTCAGCCCATATCACTTTCTTCATATCTGTGCCGAAATAGGGAAGGAAGTGTGGCATGATCACCTTTCTGAAAACAGCCGCAGCCGTTTCAAAATCGCCGATTCTGTCATTATATCCAATTCCCCGGAGCATCATTTCAAATCTCATCAGAAAGGGACGGTACTCCATCTTCAGGAATGCCTGGCTGAACGAATCCATCAGGTCACTGATTTCTTCGAGAGTGAACGGGACGCTGCCGGCGATTTGCCCGGCCATGCCATCCAGTTCACGATCATTCAGTTCTTCAAATCTCCTGCCGGTCATGTCGCGCTTTTCCGTATCCAGCGAGACATCAGGCATTGGTGCACAACCGCATGAATATCTGTATACCACTTTGCCTGGCACCTCAGTCCACATTTGGATATCATAGCCTTCTATCAGCCGGTGTACGGTTTCACAGGCGTGATATCCCAGCTCTTTCCATGGGAAATAGACTGTGGTGTATGCAGGTGACGAGAATTTGCCAACCTCACTGTCCTCATAGCTTGTCACTGCAATGTCCTCTGGTACCCTCAGCCCTCTGTCTTTTATTTCTGCTATGACCCCTGTTGTCTCTTCGTTATACAGCGACACGACCGCATCCGGTCTGATCTTTCTCTCATCCAGCAGTATCTTTATAGCCTTTCGTCCTCTTTCGCTTGCATCCAGCCCCATCAGTTCAGTCCGGTCCACGAACAGCTCCGGATCATAGATACCGAATCTCCTCATCTCCCTTAAATACACATCGGTCCGCCTGTCCGGCAAGAACGGAGCAATATAAGCGATTCTCCTGTACTTGTGCGTTTCTATGAGATGATGCAGTATTTCACGTGTATAAGTCTCCCCGTTGAAATAGACTCCTGGGATATTGTCCCTTATAGATCCTACGCTGACCATGGGAATATCTCCGAACAACCTTTTGAAAAAGCTGTTATGTGTTGCTCTTGCCCATCCCAGGAAAATCAGCCCGTCGAACCTGAACTGGTTTATTTGTTCAAGCAGCATTTTCTCATGATATGTGCTTCTTACAGTCGAATGGACAAGGAAATGCCCGAAGCGTATGACATTGATGCCGTGCTCCTGTGCATACTCAGATACGCCCTTTGACAGCATATTATGGTATTCGTCATATGCATCCTCATCTATAAAGCCTATTGTCAGTCTTTTTCTCATATAACGCTCCACCTGTCATGAAAATTTCAGTATAAATGTTGCCCCCTTATTTATGCCTTCGCTTTCAGCACGGATGTATCCGCCCATGTCCTCCATATATGAAGCACAACTGTACAGGCCATAGCCGTACCTGCCTTCCTTTGTGGAATATCCATATTCGAACAGATTGTCCAGAAGGGCTTTGGGTATCCCTCTCCCATTGTCTTCTATGCTAAGGTACTTGCCGCTCTCATCTTCATACAGCCTGACAGTCAGCTTCCTTTCCCCGGTTTCTGAATTTGCCAGCGCATCCTTCGCATTGGCAATGATGTTGAAAATGATAAAAAACAGTTTTGCCCGATGGACACGAGCCTTGAATCCGGGCATATAATCTTTTTCCACGGTTATATGCAGCTTTTCGAAGGAATCATAATTCAGTTTGAGTGCGTCATCGACTATAGGTGCTATCAGGAGTTCCTCAAGCCTGGAATCAACGCCCGCGTAGCTCTGCTGAGCAGCGATAGCCTCATTGATGGTCCTTATTTTTGTCCTGAGCCTGGTCAAATTGGCAAGTAGCTGTTGGCGCAGTTTTTCAGCCGGACTGCCCAGGCGCAGGTAAAACTCCATCAGCTTTTTGCCCTTCCTGTCAGTGCATATGAATTCCTCGAGTCTGTCGATGTTTTGCTGCACCAGATCGGCCGCCATGGCTATATCGTCGATGACAGGCGAATTTGCACACTCTCCCAGTATATGGGCCGAAACATTTACACTGTTTAGTATATTGCCTATGTTGTGTAAAATGTTTGCGGCAATATCAGCCATACCTTCTTTCTGGGCATGCTCCACAAGCTTTTTATATGCGATGTCGAGTCTATTGAGCAGAACGATTCCATGCAGTGCTGTACTGATACTGGTCGCCAGGCTTTGGAAAAGCATCTCATCCGGTGTCCCGTCTCTCGTTCCAAACAATGCAAATCCCATGATCTCATCGGTTACATGCAGCAAGTAAGCCAGCGATACATTGCTGAGTTCTTCTGCCTGTATCACTGCAAGCTGCTTTCTGAGGCTACCTGCCCTGCCGGTGGTTTCTTTCCTTTCGCCGTCACAGTATCTGAAGATCAGAACACTGTTGTCAAACAGATCCTCTTCCACATCAGAGCCGGTGAAAATGGAATTGGAGATAAATATATGGCATCTGTCTATACGAAACGATTTCATGCATTTTTCAAGTGTGTCCAGCAGATTTTCCAGTGAAAATTCCAGAAAGAGCTGCTGTGTTATATCCTGGAGGATCTGGTCGTCTGCCTTGCTTTTCAGAGCGACACTGCCGGTGACCGCAACTTCGTTTCTGCTCACCAGCACCTGTGCCTTGAGGAACAGATCCCCCGACCACAGCATCATGTCGATATCCGAAATAAGATAAGGATAGAAGAGATATCTGATGTCGGCCACCAGCCTGCTTATGCCTGGAATGTCGCCGACATCACGAAGCTGTGCGTTCAGTTCAGACAGGAATATATCTCCGTCCCTTTGAACACATGACTCTATGAAGGAATCCACTATTTTTTTGAACAAGATGCCGGAGTCATTATATAGATTCTCCAGTGCCCGGATTATCGTTTCTTTCTCGACAGTTGTCATGACATCGGGTCCATACCCTGCAGGCCTGACCTGAACGGCATCTGCAGGTCTGACGTAATACGGCATGCATCCGCAGGATTCCCTGAATATGATCCTGACCTTATCCTCGATGGTCAGCTCTCTGTTACAACTACCTGTTCTCAGCAAGCCTGACAGCATTTTGCATCCTTCGTATCCAAGCTCTTTCCATGGGAAATATGCAGTAGTACATCCGGGTACCGAATACTTTGCAAAGTCGCCTTCTTCATAGCTGACAACAGCCATTTCATTGGGTATGTCGACTCCTCTTCTCCTCAACTCCTGCATAAGAAGAAAAGCATCTGTATATGTCAGCGATATTGCTGCCCGGGCACCGATGCTGAGCAGTATGTCCACAACCTTTTTGATCCTGCCTGTCCGGTCTGAGGCAGGCGGAAGGAGATCGTTCCCGATATACAGTGACGGATCGTACAGACCCGATTCATTCATTGCAAATTCATATGCTTCTTTTCTGTTGTCTTCCCTGTAATGCTCTATATAGGCGACCCTTTTATAGCCATGTGCATCTATCAGATGCCTGGTCAGCTTATAGATGGCCACGTCACCGGGGAAATATACACAGGGTATGTCACTGAAACCGGTTCCGATGCTGACCACAGGCATGTCTTTGAAACGCTCCACGAAATCATCCCGGTTGTACATCGCTCCAGCCTGTGTCCACCCAAGAAACAGCAGCCCGTCCAGATCATACTGCTGTATGTGGTCAAGGATCATATCTACCTGATGTGAAAATTTGTAGGCTATATGAGAGGAGTAATAACCAAACCTGATAATCTCTATGCCCGACTCCCGGGCCGCTTCGGATATCCCGTACAGTATCTGGTTATGGTACTCGGTTTCCATGTTTTCATCAAGAAAACCGAAAATATAACGGTCTTTCAGGACAGGTCCGGATTTCAGGTGATAAACCATATCATGCTCCTTGTTCAAGATCCTCCAAATAATCTTCGAACGGCTTTGGTGAATTGAAGTGATAGCCCTGCAGAATACACCGCCTGGATTCGAGAAGTTGTTTCTGCTCCTGAGTTTCGATACCGCTGATGATCACTTCCAGGTCCAGCATGTTGATGATGTCCATAAGTGAAAGCAGGAAACTGCGGTTCCTTTTGTCAGTCACGATATTCTGCACATAGGCTTTATTCAGCTTGATCATCGTCTCCTTCGGCATCTGCTGCAGGAAAGCAAATGCGGGATAGGCGCTCTCGAATCCGTTGACGGCGAACTGAACGCCCAGATCACTGAGCTCTCTGATGATAGTCAGTGCGCTCTGTGCAGCCTGAAAGGAAAACTTGTCCTCGAGATTGAGCTTGAGATGTTCCGGGGCGATCCCCGCCTCATGCAATGCAGACTTGATTGTGCTGATAAAGCCAGGATGATAAAATTCCTTTGCCGTGCAGCTGATCATCATGAACAGATCCCTGTACCCGGCTTCATGGATCCTCCTGAGATACATCAGGGCTTTACGCAAAACATAAGTCCCGAGTAATATGATCTGATCTGATTTTTGTGCAATATGCAGGAACTGACCGGGCTCCAGCTCACCGTATTCCGGATGGAGCCAGCGCACAAGCGCCTGTATGCCGACTACTTTTTCATCGCTGTTCACAAGGCTCTGCAGGTAGACCCTGATTTGATCCCTTTCTATTGCCTTTTTCAGTTCCTTTTCTGTTTTGATCTCATAAAGGTGCATATACGACTGAGAAAGCGCATGGAATCTGTAAACACCCTGTGTCCTCTTGGCTTCGTACAGTGCTATATCCGAATACTTGAGCAGCATATCGACGGGCACATTGCCGTTCATGTATATGCTGATACCAATGCAGCAGGAAATATCCACCTCATGATTGGATATGAAGTACGGTTCTTTTATCATGTCTATCAGCTTCTGTGCTATTGCTCCGACTTCTTCCCGTCTGGTTTCATCTATTACAGCGGTGAATTCATCACCACCAAGTCTGAATATCGCTTTTACTCTGCCATCTTCACTGACATAGTCCGAGATCAGGCTGGCATGCTGCTCAAGCACGCTGGAAATCCTTTCAGCCACCTCTATCAGCAGCTTATCGCCAACATCATGGCCATACAGGTCGTTGACACTCTTGAAATTGTCCAGGTCGATATAGAATAATGAAAACTCATCCTTATGGTACAGCCCGTCTTCGGTCAGCGCCATAAGGGACTTGTAAAAAGACCGCCTGTTCAGGAGATCCGTAAGCGAATCATAGTGGGCGGAGTATGCAAGCTGCTGCTCCTTTTCTTCTCTGAGAGCTATCTCCTGCCTGAGCCTGTCCACAGTTTCAGTCAGCTCATTAGTTCTCAGCGCCACTTGCTTCTCAAGGTTCTCTATATGCTCTCTGACCTGCATCTTCAGGCTCCACTTCGTTGTCATAGCCAGTGCTATCTGTTTCAGCGAAACATTGTCGAAGGGTTTCCGTATAAAGAGAAGATTATCGTTCTGACCAAGCTTGGCAACGATCTGGTCCCATGAATAATCTGAATATGCTGTGCATATGACAACACCTACATCCGGGTCGATTTTCCAGATGCTCTCAATGGTTTCAATGCCGTCCATCCCGGGCGGCATCCTGACATCCATGAAGACAAGTGAATAAGGATGGCCGGATTCTTTGGCCCTCTTCACCATTTCCACCGCTTCGCTGCCCTGGTATGCATCGTCTATGGAATACCTGATGTCTATGACTGCCTCGACCGTATCGTCTGCATCCTTCTCCCCAAACAACTCTTTCTTCAGCAGCTGTGCTTCCTGATACTCCTCCATATTGACGGAGGAAGTTTCAAGTATGTACTTTATATCGTCGTGTATGTCTTTGTTGTCGTCTGCTATCAGTATTCTTCTTTGAAAATCTTCCATAATATTCCCCGCTCTGGCGCAAGATTTTGGTTTTACTCTGACGGCTTATAAGAATACTCGACATGGCCCGCTGCACAGGCGCGATATCAAAACCGAGGTGCTCATCTGATGTCGATGGTTCGTCAAATATATATATTTATTATAATATTTCCAACAAATTATTTCAATTTATATTGTCTGATTGCGCTGTGAACGAGGCGTACCTTGATGCTGTGGACCGTTCCGTCGTCGACAAGGTCGATCACTGTTTCCTCATATTCCGTCGTTTCTTCGGCCATGCCTTTGTATTCCGTTATTCCTTCGGTCACGTTTTTGTGATCCGTTGTCCCTTCGGCCGTACCTTTCTCCGCACTTTCCGCCATATCTTCGGCCGTGCCATTCACCCTGCTTCCCGCCGCACATCTTGCTGAGCCGCCGGTTATGCTTTCCGGCGCGCATTCTGCTGCACTTCCAGCTGCGCCTTTAACCGCGCCATTCACGGCACCTTCTGACGCACTCATCGACATACCGACAAGCGTGCTGTCCGCCATACCGTACGCCGTTCCTTCAGTCGTTGCCGCTGCCATACCGTCCGCAGTATTTCCCGCAACTCCATCTGCGTCTGCGTCATGGCCCTGCTTCACGTCTATTATATAAAGCGATGTGCCGTACCTGTACGTGATCCTGTAATCCCCGAACCCTTCGGGGACCCGCGGCCTGATATGCAGCCGGCTGCCCCTCTTTTCAAGGCCGAGGAACCATCTGACCAGCCCGCTGTACATCCATCCGGCAGAACCCGTGTACCAGCTCCAGCCGCCCCTGCCCATACAGTAGTCGTTGTACGATACGTCAGCTGTCATCACGTACGGCTCTCTTTCGTACCTGAGGGCGTCCTTTTCCGTGATAGTGGCATATATCGGGTTGAGCATCCTGAAAAGCCGGTACGCCCTGCCGGAGTCACCAAGGATGGACGCGGCTATCGCAAGCCACACGGCTGCATGGGTGTACTGCCCGCCGTTCTCCCTCATTCCCGGGTAGTAGTTCCTGATGTATCCGGGTTCCCTGTCCGTCTTGTCAAATGCAGGAGTCAGCAACAGCGATATCCTTTCCTTCTCGACCACGAGATGCTTCCACGCCGAACTGAACGCCATGCGCGCCCGCTCCGGATCAGCCGCTCCCGAAATGATGCTCCACGACTGACTTATCGAATCGATCCTGCATTCCTCGTTTTCCTTCGAACCCATCTTCGAACCGTCGTCATAGAACGCCCTGAGATACCATTCACCGTCCCAGGCATGTTCCTCGATACTTCTCTTCAGCATCTCAAGCCTTTCCCCGAGTTCGTCGGCAAATCCATGGTCATTCTCGTGCCTGCATACGGGTATGAACTTCCTCAGCAGATCGCACATGAACCATCCCAGCCATATGCTCTCTCCCTTTCCCTGTATGCCTGCCCTGTTCATGCCGTCGTTCCAGTCGCCGCCTCCCATCAGCGGCAGGCCGTGTTCGCCGTAACGCACGCGTTTTATGGCATTCCTGCAATGCTCGTAAATGCTGGCGTCCTTCTCCGAAACCTCGGGTAAAAACATCATCTCCCCAACGCCGTCTTCAAGGGCAGGGCCCTTGATATACGGGGTCCTTTCGGAGAGTATGGACCAGTCGCCGGTGGATTCTATGTAATGCGCCGTCGCATACGGGAGCCAGAGCAGGTCGTCCGAGATCCTCGTGCGCACCCCGACGCCCTTCGGCGGATGCCACCAGTGCTGCACGTCCCCTTCCTCGAACTGCCGCGAGGAAGCCAGCAATATCTGCTCCTTCAGCATTTCCGGCTTTGTCCACACAAGGGCCATTGCATCCTGCAGCTGGTCCCTGAACCCGTATGCCCCTCCGCACTGGTAAAACGCTGCTCGCGCGAACAGCCTGCATGAAACCGCCTGGTAAAGCAGCCATCCGTTCACAAGTATATCCATGGCCCTGTCGGTCGTTTCGACCTTTACGGCTCCGAGCAGGTCATCCCAGTACTGTTTCACCCTCTCAAGCTCGGCGTCCGCAGCCCCGACATCCCTGTACCTGGTCCTCATCCTGCCGATCTCTTCTTCACTGTTGCTGCAGCCAAGCCCGAAAATCACCGTGACGCTTCCGCCCGGCCCGATGGACACGGGTACCTGTATCGCTCCGCACGGGTCATAGCCCTCGCCTGTCCGGCATGAAAATTTCTCTCCCAGCCCGCCGGGCTCGCGCACCGAACCGCCGGGACCGAGCACTTCCTGCCTGTCGCCCGTGTACGACGTTATCATCCCGCTCGAGAACATGAACGCCCTGAAACCGCGGAAATCATAGTTGTACACATTCCTGGCGCACAAATATTCATATTCGTTGTCGTACGACGTCACGACGTACGGCGCCGCAGATGCCCTGTCCACCCCGAGGACCCATTCGACATAATATGTCAGCGTGAAGCTACGTTCCCTGTCCGAATCATTTATGAGCGTGAGCTTCCACAGCTTGACCGGCTGGTCCACAGGGACGAAAACGGTCAGATGCTGCCGGATGCCGTCCTCTTCATGCTCGAAACACGAATACCCGAAGCCGTGCCTCGCCAGGTAAGCGCCCCTGTCCTTCCTGCCGAGCGAGACCGGCGTCATTATCCTGCCCGTTGTCTCATCCTTTATATAAATGGTTTCGGGACACTGGTCGATAACAGGGTCGTTGGACCACGGCGTCAGCTTGTTTTCCCTGCTGTTGAACGCCCACGTGGAACCTGCGCCCGTTTCCGATATCATGAAGCCGAAATCCTTATTGGCGATGACATTTATCCATGGGGCCGGCGGGACATTGTCCCCGTCCATGATGATGGCGTACTCCCTTCCGTTTTCCGAAAATCCTCCAAACCCGTTGAAAAACTCAAGGTTCTGCGCCGCGTTCACCATATGCACCTCCAATGCTGTTCCTGATACTCAAGCCTGCAGCAATGTTCGCACGCATTTGTCTTCCCGTTCATCTGTTTGCGCGCCACCTGCCCGTCCAGCCGGGCACATCGGCAATCACGTTCCTGAAGTGCAGGCCCGTTCTCTCTGAAATCACCACGCGGGCCACCGTATACAGCAGGTCGATCTCGGGAGGTACGAGCTGGTACTCGTGCAGGATGAATATGCCGGCCCGGTCCCTGCTGTTGTATGTCCTCAGCGAGCTGGTCATCTGCCTGAGCATGTCATCGAGCTCATTCATGTACCCGTACTTTGCGCTGCTCAGGATCACCAGGTCCGCCGTGACACAATTTATCCGCATGTATTCGTACAGTTTCAGGACTTTCCGTATGAACCCGGCCTCTTTGACGGAATCCACCGTCAGCAGCAGGATCGGGTTGTCTCCCGATATGCCGAACCTCCAGAGTGAGATCTGATCCTTCCAGTTGCGCCTGATTCGCTCGGCAGGGCCTCGGTAATACCTTGACGGGTAGAACACCGGTCCTATCAGGTTCTGGAAAACGTTCAACTGGTTTCCGTAAATGCCCAGGTATTTCAGTTCCGTTTCACTCTGGTTCCTGAATTTCTCCATGATATCGTCTATCCTGTACGGTATGCTCATCTCTTCGCCGATCCTGACAGCCTCCTCGCGGCTTGCGCAAACCCCGGTTATGAAAGATATGGATGCCTTGCCGCCGGGCTCGAGCAATATGCTCACGCGGAGGCTCATGATCGGGTCGGGAGAGAAGCCGCACCTGTTCGACAGAGGCAGCCCGTCCCTTACCGCCGCAGGATCCTTAAGCGTGTTGAGCCTCCCTATGAACCTCATCCTGTCGTTTTCGTATTCAACGGCCTTGTATGGCTTCCTGTCTGTCCTGACCATATGCATTATGACAGGTGCGCCATCAGCTCCCCTTCTCCTGGAGATAAACACGTCGCTTTCCTCGATGAATTCGCTCTCGATGAACAGCTTGTTGAAGGCCGGGTGTCCCGATTCCGCCATGAAGGTGTCTGCCACCACCTCGATATAGCTGGTCAGTTCGATCAGTTTCTCTTCGCTGCTGTGGTTGGTAACCGTAACCTTCCTTATCTCAAGGTCGTGTTCCAGGGAAAGGCTGACTGTCGTTTGAGTGGAAACGTCCCCGTCCTTCCTCGTGAACTCGGCCCTGTCGTATGAGAATACCGCCTGGTAGTGGTCCGCTTCCTTCCGGGTCGGGTTGAAAGCAGCGCTCCAGTACCTGCCGGCCTCAACATCCCGGATGTAAATATAAAACCCGGTCTGGGCGTATAAATCCGGCCTCCACCTGTAAACCATCATGTTCCCCCAACGGCTGAAGCCGTCGCCGTCGGAAGTCACGAGAACCGAATAGCTGCCGTTGGAAAGGTAGTTGACAACCGGTATCGGCGGCGACACGGTCCTTATCTTCCTGGGCACAGGCATATCCTCTCCTGAGGCCGCTTTCTTCCTGATATTGACCGTGTATCCCTTCCTGCTTACCGAAACGAACCATGAATGTCGTTTCTCCTCAAGCAGCGTCTCCGACGCGCGGATCATCGGGTCGGAGTGGAACCGGCGGCGCAGGATGCCCCCGTTCAGGTAATTGTTGATCGCCGCCATTATCATGCCCTGATGATGGGCCATAAACGACCTTACTATGCAGTAAGGCGCAGTGCTTACGGGATCAGGCGCGCTGAAGTCTATGGCCTCGTAGAAGCCATATTCCCCGTAAGCATTGAGTTCCCTGATCCTCCTCAGGTTGTTCAGGGTCTCCTTCCCGGCATACTCAAGTGCAAGCACCGATGCATAGGGGGCAACCACCATCGGATCGCTGTATACCGGCTGCAGCCGGAGCATGGGAACGCCGAAAGCCTTGTACTGGTAATTGGCATCCATGTCGAACATGTAGTACTGGGACTCGGAAATGCCCCAGGGTATGTTCATGCCCTTCGCGTACCTGGTGTTTTTAGCATACCTGATCTGCTGAAGCACTGCAGCCCGCGCGGAATCCGCGAAAACGGACCCGTCGAATTCCTTCAGCAGCAGGTTCGGCATCAGGTACTCGAACATCGTACCACTCCATGAAACGTGCGCGGGTATCCCCCTGATCACCGTAAGCGGCCGCCCCAGCTTGCTCCAGTGCTTCACCGGCACCTCGCCCCTCGCGATGGCGATGTAACTGGTCAGCATCGACTCAGAGGCAATAAGGTCATAACATCCATTGTCATATGTCTTTGTCGAATCGTTGTACCCGATATGGAACAGCATCCTGTTTTTATTGAAAAGCCTCGAGAAATCCACGCTTTTCAGCAGGTTGTCGATGACCCTGCACAGGCCTGCGATTGTATCGAGCAGTTCGGCTGCGGCCGTGTTTCCCTGTTCTGCAAGCCGGGCCGGCGTGATGCGGTCCTCAAGGCAGTATTCCCGGAGGCCGAGATTCTGTACTTCTTCCTCAAACAGTCCGGCCAGCCTCGCCAGTTCATCCCTGTCCCGGATCATGCCATCCCGTTCACCGCAACTTGCCGCAACCCGTTCCTTTTCCGATATCACAGCCTGTTCCTTAAATGCTGCCTGTTCTGCCACGGCAGTTGCGACCCGGCCCCCATCTTCCGGCTCCAGTATCGCCTCGATGGTTTTTAGTAGTTCGCCGAACTTCACGCGCTGCAGGTCCGCCGGCAGTTCAGCCCCGTTGAGCCTGGCAAGCCGCGCAAGTTCATGAACGAGCGCGCCGCTTACGACAGGATTATCCCTCTGCTCAAGCAGCCCGTTCCTGAAAGCGATCATGTCTCCTATGAAATTGCCGCTGTCCACGGTTGACACATACCTTGGTTCAAGGACCTCGAGCGTATTCACATCGTACCAGTTGTACAGGTGTCCTTCCCACTTGGGAAGCACGCTTACCGTGTACAGCATGTTTTCCGCGAATTTCAGCATCGAGCTGAACGTTTCAAAGCCCATGTCCCTGGCCGACAGCAGTGAAAGGAACTGCAGGCCTATATTCGTGGGCGACGTTTTTCCTGTGACCTTTATCTTTCCCCTGCCGAGGATCTGCACGTTGTCCGGACAGAGCCAGTTGTTCTCCCTCGTTGCATAGGTCCTGAAGAACTGCCATGTCCTGCGTGCCGTTTCGTTAAGCAATTCACGGTCTTCTTCCTTCAGCGTCGGCTTAGCATCGCGCCTGTGGCTTATAAGGTATGCGATGCAGAAAGACGCTGCCCAGAAGGCGGCCAGAAGGCCGTATACCACCACTGTCGGCATGCCCCTGTCGGACGTTGCAAGCAGCACTGCGGTAAGAGCCGCAGCGAACAGTCCGCTGTGCCCCATGTAGAACAGGTATCCCGTTGCCGTGTTCCTGGCCGTCCTTTCCACGTTTTCCGCCGAGTTCCACATGAGCAGGTGTTTCTTGCTGATTGCCAGGCGGTACAATGTTTTCAGTATCGCATCGAGCGAGTTGAATGCCGCCGCCGGGACAAACACCAGTTCAAGCAATGACCGCAGCATCATTATGCTGATCTCGCGGACCATCAGCGAATAAACGAGGGCAAGCCTGGGTCTCCTGATCTTGTGGACCAGGGTCGAACCCAGTATCAGTACGATTTCCAGCACCGGGCTGAACATCACGACCGGAAGGCACAGCCAGTATGCGCCTGGTACCAGCAGCAGGCTGAGAATTATGAAAAGCAGTTTGCTGACCGGTATGAGGCTGGCTATCATGTTGTCCGCGATCTTCCACCTGGACAGAAAACCCAGGTCCCTTTTGAACAACCACGGCAGCAGTTGCCAGTCTCCCCTGATCCAGCGGTGTTCGCGTTTTGCGTATGCCATGTAGCTGCCGGGGAAGTTCTCCATTATGCTGACCGTGCTGGAAAAAGCGGTCCTGGCATAACAGCTTTCAAGCAGGTCGTGGCTCAGTATCCTGCCTTCGGGCAGCCTCTTGTAAAGATGCTGGTGGAATGCCTTTACGTTGTATATGCCTTTCCCGACGTAAATGCCTTCCCTGAAAACATCCTGGTATATGTCGGATACTGCCGCCGTGTAACTGGGCAGTCCGGACACGCCGCCGAATATCTTGGCAAACGAGCCACCGCCTTTTTCGTATATATGGTTCCTCACGATGGGCTGGATGATCGCATAACCCTCCACAACCTTCCTCTTCTCCGGGTCCACCAGTGCCCGGTTGAGGGGATGGTCGATCATGCCTATGAACCTGGCAGCACTGTCCCGTTCTATCTCAGAATCCGCATCCAGCGTTATCACGTATTTGCATGTACGCAGAAGCTCTATGTCGCAAATCAGCGTGTCAAAACTCGTTTCCTTCGGGTCAACACCGTTGAGCAGGGCATTGAACTCCTCGAGCTTGCCCCTTTTTCTCTCCCAGCAGATGTAGCAGTCTTCCATCCGGCTCCATCGCCGCTCCCTCATGAGCAGCATGAACCTGTTGTTAGCCGAGGGATACATTTTGTTTAGCTGCTCGATTTTTGAGACAAGTGCCGACCTGATTTCCTCATCTTCAGGCATCCTGCTGGACGGAGCGTCTGCATAATCGGCCAGCAGCGCGAAATACAGGTTCGGCTGCCGGTTTACGAGGTAATGCCTGAGCAGCCTTTCAGCGTAGTCCAGGGCCTGTTCCATCCCAGATACTATCACAGGCATCACGACAACAGTCCGCGCGTTGTCCGGTATCTCCTCAAGGTAGTCCATCATCGGCATCTGCTGTGCCGGTACGATCCTCGACATTATGTTCCTGGCAAGCCGGGCAACCGCATCCTTCACCAGCGGCAGCGCTGCAAGCGCAAGGATCACCCGTTTGAATGTCTCAAGGCCTCCGGCGCTCCTTACGGCATAGTCCAGCAGGAAGAGCACGAGGACGAACAAGACGGCAGTCAGCATGAAATACAGCGTGCCCTTGAGCTTCCTGTTGTCCCCTGGCCGGCGGACTGGCCTGTTCAGAAGCCTTGCCCTGAGGACAGGATATCCTTTCCCGATCAGGTATGCGCCGACATGCCGCGAGCAGTATACATCTTTCCTTTCTTCAGCGGCGAGTTCCACGCAGGCTTCCGCAACATCGGGCTCGCTGGCGCCGGTCCTCCGGGCCAGTTTTTCGACGGCAGTCCTGTACATGGCACGGCTCGTGCTGTCCATCTCAGTATACACGCCTGCCGGGTCCCTGGCGAGTATGCGTTCGGTCACCGACAACTCCTCCACCAGTTCGTTCTCGTCGATCTGGTTGAGTTCCCTGAGGCTGGTGATAGCCGTACGGATCTGCGCCTCGAGTTCGGACTGCCTTCTTCCCTCTTCCCTGAATATGTCTGCCGTGCTGACAGTCCTTCCGTCGGCCTCGAAATGGTATGAGATGTATTTCTGTATTTCGTTTTCATCGACCGACATGCGCCTGAGCAGGTAAATAACGTGCGAGTGGAACGTTATCATGTCGTCATGTGAGCGGAACGGTATCCTGTCGGCGCGTGTGCGGCGCATTGTATTATCGGCACGAGAGAAGAACACTGTCTTGTCGGCGCGTGTGCGGAACGGCACACTGCCGGCGGCCAGATGGATTTCCGCACTGTCGGATCGTGAGCGGAACTTTTTCCTGTAGCTCCCGGAGTCCACCGTCACAAGCAGCGGGCTCACGTCCGGCTGTCCGTCCTGGTTTTCGCGCATTCTCTCCCTGACAAAAGCTTCGGCCCTGGTCTTAATCTTCGTAATGCGGATTATTTCTTCGGCTACCTCTATCGTGCGTTCAAGCAGGCAAAGGCCGAGCATTTCCTGGAGAGCGTGGATCTCCCTCTCTGTCAGCGGGTTTTCCTCCTGATACGCTTCGATCATGCGCACTATCGTCTCCCTGTTCAGATAACCGCGGGACAGTTCGATCATTTTCTTCGCAACTACATATACCCTCGGGTAGCCGGCATACTCCGTTTGCCTGAGCAGCGGCAATGGCAGGTACACCGTGCCCGTGACCTTGGCCTTCTTTATTTCGCGGTAAAGCATCTGGAAATTGTCAAACAACCACCGCGCAGAAGGAACAAGCGAAATTATCTCCGTCGGCGTGCGCGCTATCTGTTCCCTGAACATGTTGATTTTCCTGTATGCCGCCTGGTTGTACCAGGTAATGATATAGTTCTTCCTGCGGCACTTCACGCCGACGTGGCTGCGCGCAAGTTCGGCCATCTTCTGCTCCCATTCTTTCGGGGTTAGGTCTTCCTGCATGGTATATTTCTTTTCCTTCCTGCGCAGCATCTTCAGCCAGTTTATAAACATGACCGCCATGGCCACGACCAAAGCGGCAATTGCAGCAGATGCAAATGCAATTAATAGATTCTGGTTTTTGGTAAAACCGGACATACTGATTAAAAGCATTCGATCACTGCCTTTCCTTTAGTTTTTTCTTTTTGTCAGCCGTTGTGATTTACAGTTTCGGTTTGCCGTGATTCACGTGTTCCGGGTCGATGTGATCACCGTCCCGTTTTGTGTGACCACACGTCCTGATCTGCGTGATCACTCGTTCCGGTTTGCATGACCACGTTGTTTTGCTTGCTGTGATTACATGTCTGGTCAGCTTTGCGATAAACACGACGCAAACGTGTCCCGACGCAGGCTTGATTTGCATCAGCCGCGCCGCAAATGCAAAAAGAAGTTGGCTGAAATATGAGCAAATAATATTATTGCCGTTAATTGAACTTTCCTGCCGGTGCGATCCTTAACCGCTATAAAGTATTATAGCAAAGAAATATATTTTTTGCAAATGGGCGTGCAACACTGGTCTGATTGTGTCGATAATGGCAGAATACGCAAAACACAGCTGAAGTACAGACTTAGCAGCCTTAGCAGCCCATTTACGACCATCCATAGCATTAAGAATAGCCAGCTTCCGCGCTATAAAAACCAGATGATCAAATTTCCAACTAAAGTCCTTACAATACTATCTGTAAACAAAACCCGCTTTACATCATTGCGCGAAATCTTCACTCACGCCGCAAAATCTTCACTTACACAAATACAGCCTGCCTGTATCCAAAGCAAAATACATTATTCACCGCATACTTAGAAATAATACGAATATTGCATAGTTCACTGATAAAGGAGTGCTTACTGATGAAAATGTCAACGATGGACGGTAATCAGGCTGCAGCTTATGCCTCATATGCATTTACGGAAGTTGCGGCCATTTTTCCGATAACGCCCTCTTCGCCAATGGCCGAACTGGTCGATGAATGGGCTTCCCAGGGTAAAAAGAATATATTCGGCCAGGTGGTCAATGTTACCGAAATGCAGTCCGAAGCAGGCGCTGCAGGAGCCATGCACGGTTCGCTCCAGGCCGGTGCACTCACCACCACTTACACAGCCTCACAGGGTCTGTTGCTCATGATACCCAACCTGTACAAGATGGCCGGTGAGCTGCTGCCGGGGGTACTCCATGTATCTGCCCGGGCACTGGCTGCCCATGCCCTGTCAATATTCGGCGACCATCAGGATGTCATGGCCTGCCGTCAGACAGGGGCCGCTCTGCTCGCTTCCTCCAATGTTCAGGAAGTGATGGATCTGGGCTGTATCGCTCATCTGGCTTCCATCAGGTCCAGAATCCCGTTTATACACTTTTTCGATGGATTCAGAACATCCCACGAATTCCAGAAAATAAATGTAATAGACTACTCAGACCTGGCAGCGATCATCGATATGCAGGCGGTGAAGGATTTCAGAGACAGGGCACTGAACCCTGAGCATCCCGTTGTAAGGGGGACTGCACAGAATCCGGATATCTACTTCCAGGGCAGGGAAGCAGCAAACAGATTTTACGACAATGTGCCATCGACCGTCGAAGGATATATGAATGAAATCAGCCGGATAACAGGCAGACACTATCGCCTTTTCGACTATTACGGCGCACCTGATGCTGAATATGTGATTATAGCAATGGGCTCGGTTTGTGATACCATCGATGAAACGGTGGACTACCTCAATTCCGCCGGACGCAGGACAGGTGCCGTCAGAGTCAGGCTCTACAGGCCTTTTTCAGGAAAACACCTGCTGGATGTCATGCCCAAAACGGTAAAGAAAATAGCAGTGCTTGACCGTACAAAAGAACCCGGTGCTCCCGGCGAACCGCTTTATCTTGACGTCTGCAAAGCATATTATAGCCTGGAAGGGGAAAAGCCTGTCATCATCGGCGGAAGATACGGACTGGGATCAAAGGATACCCGCCCGTCCCAGATCGTCGCCGTATTCGACAACCTTGAATCCGACAGCCCTAAAAACCACTTTACCATAGGTATAGTAGATGATCTCACAGGAACATCTCTTCCAGAGGGTGACATGATCGAAACCTCTCCTCCCGGGACCATTAGCTGCAAATTCTGGGGACTTGGCTCGGATGGGACAGTCGGCGCCAATAAATCAGCTATCAAAATCATAGGTGACAACACCGATATGTATGCTCAGGCTTATTTCTCATATGACAGCAAAAAGTCCGGCGGCACCACCGTGTCACACCTGCGTTTCGGCCCTGAACCCATAAGGAGTCCATACCTCGTATACAATGCGGACTATATCGCATGCCACAATAAATCGTTCCTGTACAATTATGACATTCTCAAGGGTCTGAAGAAGAAGGGCATATTTGTGCTCAATTGCCCCTGGGATGATGAAGGACTTGAAAGCAATCTCCCTGCACAAATCAAGAGATATATAGCCCGAAATGAGATAGATTTCTACACCATCGATGCCATTGCAATAGCAGGTGAAATCGGCCTTGGCAACAGGATCAACATGATCATGCAAACGGTATTTTTCAAGCTGGCAAACATAATACCGGTGGATAAAGCCATCAGCTATCTCAAGAAATCCATCGAAGAAGCCTATGGCAGGAAAGGCAAAAAAATCGTCGAGATGAATAACCAGGCTGTGGACCGCGCCCTTGATGCCCTGCACAGGGTCACGGTACCGGAATCGTGGTTAAATGCGGCAGATGAAGATAAGAGGAAAGAACCTGAGACACTGCCTGATTTCATACTGAGGATCCAAAGGCCAATGGCCAGACATGAAGGGGATGAGCTTCCGGTAAGCGCGTTTGAAGGCATGGAAGACGGTACACATCCGCTGGGCACCACGGCTTATGAAAAAAGGGGCATTGCAGTCATGCTCCCCAGATGGCACCCTGAAAACTGCATACAGTGCGCAAGATGCTCCTTCGTATGCCCGCATGCCACGATACGCCTGTTTCTGCTGGATGAAGAAGAAGCCACAAGAGCACCTGAAAACTACACGACACTGAAGGCGGCAGGCAAAGGGCTTGAAAACTTCCGCTTCCGCGTCCAGGTGAGCACGCTGGACTGCACCGGATGCGGCAATTGCGCCGATGTCTGCCCCACATCTGAAAAAGCACTGGTGATGGTGCCGGCAGAAGATGAGATAGAAGCACAGAAGGGCAATTGGGAATTTTCGCTGAGCCTTTCGCCCAAAAAGAATGTTATGAGCAAAAAGACCTTAAAGGGCAGCCAATTCATACAGCCTTTGCTGGAATACAACGGTGCATGCCCCGGCTGCGGGGAAACCCCGTATGTCAGACTGATCACCCAGCTGTTCGGCGACCGGATGATGATAGCAAATGCAACGGGCTGCTCATCCATCTGGAGCGCAAGCTCACCTTCAATAGCCTATACGACCAACGCGGAGGGCAAAGGGCCTGCATGGGCCAATTCCCTCTTTGAGGACAATGCTGAATACGGATTCGGCATGTACCTGGGTGTCACTCAAATCCGGGAACGACTGGCCGATCTTATGCGGATGTATCTGGAACAGGAAGGGGCGGCGGAAAATGTGTCCAGGGCTTTCAGGCAATGGCTTGACTCGAAGGAGGATGGCGAAGCCTCGAAGGAAGCCTCCGCCTATGTCATAAAGGTGTTGACGGAAACAGATCTCAAGGGCGACCGGATACTGGAGGAGATACTCAGCAAAAAGGACCACCTGGTTAAGAAATCCATATGGATCATGGGTGGCGACGGCTGGGCCTATGATATCGGATATGGCGGCGTTGATCATGTGCTTGCAGCAGGTGCCGATGTGAATCTGTTCGTCATGGACACGGAGGTCTATTCCAATACGGGGGGCCAGTCGTCAAAGGCTACTCCTGCGGGAGCTGTGGCAAAATTCGCTTCTGCCGGCAAGAGAATAAGGAAAAAGGATCTTGGCCTGATGGCGATGAGCTACGGATATGTATATGTCGCTCAGATAGCAATGGGCGCAAACATGAACCAGACTATCAGAGCCTTGACTGAGGCAGAGGAATATAAGGGACCGTCGCTGATCATCGCCTATGCACCCTGTATATCCCACGGCATCAGGTCAGGCATGGGCACCAGCATCGCCGAAGAGCGCAAGGCGGTGGATTCAGGCTACTGGCACCTTTACCGTTACAATCCGGAACTCCGCAAAGAGGGCAAAAACCCATTCGTACTCGATTCCAAAAAGCCGGAAAGGCCTTACAGGGATTTCCTCACAGGCGAAGTGCGCTATACTCAGCTTATGAACATCTTCCCTGATCTGGCAGAAGAGCTGTTTGAGGAATCTGAGAACCACGCCCGTGAGCGTTACGAAACTTACCTGCGGCTCGCCGGACAGTAAAGTAAGCAAAACGCTTACAGAAGCAGTGCTTGTTTGGCAAACAGAAACCCGACCGTGCAGTTGTTTGACATACGGAAACCAACTGTATATCGGATTTCGAACCCACTGGCACCGCCTGTGATCGTCAAAACAGACGCGTTAAGGTAAGTAGCATTATAAAGCAAATGAGTCGTTTCAGGACAGAAAAGTGCATTCAGATGGATCACTTGAAGAAGCAAATGTACTGCGCCAGGGCAGACAGGCACATTCAGAAGAATCACTTGAAGAAGCAAATGTACTGCGCCAGGGCAGACAGCTAATCAGGTTGTCTGCCTTTTTCTTTCCGCTGATTCGCAAAACCAGCTTCCATCATCTGGAACCCTTTCATTAGATAGGCAAATACTTCATTTTTTATTTTAAGAAAGGGCTGGCAGCTCGTTGAATTTTACTGCAATATTAATTTGAGACATGTTTCTATATCTGCGGTTTTTTGATTGTGACAACTTCATTATAACCGAACAAAGAAACATGTTCTCTTTTTTTGTATTTCTTAATTTGCGCCATTATACGGACATAACTGATTTGGATTCGGATGCGTATAGGTGGATTCAGACGTATCTGGGTTGACTTGAGTGGATTTGGATACGTATGGGTGGATCTGGATGCATCTGGGTGAGTTTGAGCGGATTTGGATACGTATGGGTGGATCTGGATGCATCTGGGTGAGTTTGGATGTATTTGATGCGAAAAACTTTTTTAGCGAGATTTTTGTACCGTTTTTCGATTTCTGGGCATCGGACTGTACCATTTTTGGACTTCTGGGCGCATAAAGTGGCTAAATTTGGACTTATGTTAACCAAATCGCCTGAAAAGACTGTTTTTATATCCCAGAACTCAAAAAACGGTACAGAAAAATCGATTTTTTTGGATTCCAGGGTGTGTTTTCGAGCACAAACCCTTCGAGCCAAACGTCAAAATGGATTGGACCATTTGAGGCTTTATCTGACTTTGCAAAACTGACTTACACCTTTATTCAGACGATGCAGCCTTGGAACCGGGAATAAGATGAGCACTCAGCTTCGAACAATTATCATGCAAAATTGTATATGATTGTGCCTTCAAAGGAAAAAGCAGTTGTATTTGTTTCGCCGCTAAAGAAAGAAGCAGTTGTATTTGTTTCGCCACCATAGAAAAAGCAGTGGTATGTTATAACGCTGCTGATGAAAGAAACAATTGTATTTGTTTCGCCGCCATAGAAAAAGCAGTTTGTATGATAACGCTGTTAAAGAAAGAAGAGGCATATCCCTTGTGACTGAGATAATACCTCTCCTCCTGTGCTTCTTATCAATTTGAAATATGGCTCACAATAACCCCGCAGTTAAGCAACCCGGGTGAAATTCCGTTACTTCTCATTCTCATCCGCATATTCCTTGGCGTTGGTGATCTGGAACTCCGATGGCATGGTCACCCGAGAATGGGATTTTTTCTTCTCGATGTTGGCCCATGCGGCAGTATCGTGTTTTTCTACCGGCACACCAGGATTGTAGACCTTTTTCTTTTTCCCCATAACGATTCTCCTTTACGGCATAATGTTTCTCACAAAATCCATTGCGGTGCTGTCCTGCTTCAAAAACGGAAGCTGCACAAATCCTCGCCTGCCGGGCAGACATTTTGCACGGCCTCGTCCCCGAAGCAGACGCATTGTACGTCCCCGTCCCTGAAGAAGACACTTCGCACGTCCTCGTCCACTGAAGCAGGCGTTTTTGCACGCCACCGCCCCCGAAGAAGACGATTCGCACTCCCTGTCTCTGAAGCGCTCACTTTGCACTTCCGCGTCTTCGTAATCACGCATTTTTCCGCTACTTTAATAGTTTTGGTCGAATCGTTATTATTATGCGTATTGTGTCCTTCTGTTCAAAAGCGACAAAATCCCGGAAGACCGTTGATCCTGCCAGATTCATTGCATCCGCAGTCGACAGCCGGATGTGCTCAGTCTGTCAGGATCGATGGCAAACCATAAAATCAAATCCTTCAGCCAGAATGCCTGCCAATGATCAGAATATCTCCATCAGGCCGGGATGGTTTCCTGTGATGCACTTGCCTCCCCCAGGCGTGACAAGGAAAGTGTTTTCTATCCCAACCATTCCAACACCTTTTACTCCGGCCTTGGGCTCCACGGCAAGAACCATCCCTTCCTCCAGCGGCTCGTCGAAGCCCTTTGCGATCACCGGCATTTCATCCACCTGCAGCCCTATCCCATGCCCCAGGAACCTGACCCTTCTGGTCCCGTATCCCATGAAGTTGGGCAGGTCGTTCTCATTTATATCCTTCATGATGGTTTCATAGATATACGACGGTGCTGTGCCGGGTCTGAGCATTTCTGCAATCCTCGCCTGTATTTCCAGGCACTTTTTGTGTATTTCCACGGCATGTGCGGGAAGTGGTCTGCCGAACACATATGTCATGGTCTTGTCCGACTGATAGCCTTTATATCCACAGCCGGTATCTATAAATATCAGATCACCGGCAGTCAGCTTTCTCTCCCTGTTGCCCATTAGCTGCATTTCAGGCCCGAGACCGTAATTTCCTCCCGGCCCGTTGAAGTAAGTCGGATACAGCGAGCTTTCTCCAAATGCAATATGCCCGAGCAGTATCTCGGTGTCAAACATGCTGAACCGAGCGATACCCTGATGTCCTTCCTCCACAAGGACCCTGAATATCTCCGCTGTCAGCTCTGCCTCCGTCATCCCTTCCCTGAACAGCCGGGGCACGCGCTCCTCCATCACCCTTCTGTGCATGTCACCGGCCTTTATCATCAGATCCAGCTCATAAGCGCTTTTGACCGACCGGATCCTTGCAAGGACAGCGTCCATTCCTTTCACGGTTTCAAATCCGAAATACTTCTTCAGCCTGCTGCACATTCCAAACGGGACGGACTCCGCCTCGATGTGGACTGTCTCCGGAAGCCTGCCAAGCGAAGCCGCTGCATCCCTGTATGACTCCATAGGCCTTATATCAGGGAACAGGGACTCATCCTCCGCGCGGGCATGGCTCCTCCGGACATAGTAAACTGCATCCTTGTCCCTCGGTATGAACAGTATGCCGTCCTGCATCGTCCCTGTGAAATAAAATTGATTTATCTTACTGATGATAAGTGCCATCTCCCAGTCGGGCTCCCTGTCGTCCATTGCTTCTCTGAATCTGCGGAGCCTCTGCTCCAGTTCAGTCAGCGGTACTTTTGTCATCATGCTGCCTACCTTTTGTATTTTATCCTGCAAAGTCATCACATCCTCCAAAGTGCTAGTGTTAAAGCATTTGTTTACCATGCCCGGCCAGTGCGGTGAATTTGCACCCTTACAGTTTTTGCAATTCATATGATGTTTCACTGCAAACCTGTCTTTTCCCGGCAGAGTATAATGCTTTTCCGAACAGCTACGCACATTAATGATTAACCATTACTATACCAAAAAAAAAGGGCCTTTTGTAGAGGCACCGGAGCAAAATCCACTTCTTCAAGGCAAATGTACAAACACCCGGCTTACCAGGTATCGGATGCCCTGGCCATATGCTGTTCGGCACCGGCTTGCCGGACTTCAGAAGCGCCGATGCCTGATTTGTTCAAGGATACTGGCTTACCGGACTTTGGAAGCACCCATCACGGATCCACAACAGTCGCTGTGCGGCCGATGGATACAGCAAGCTCCGTCAGCCTTTCCCATGTCTGGCAGCCGACAATGCCGTCCGCATCAAGCCCCTGTGCCCGCTGGAAGTTGATCACGGCATTGCGCGTCCCGCTTCCAAATATCCCATCCAGACCGGAACCGGTATATCCCAGTGCATTCAATGCATCCTGAAGCGTCAGCACATAATTGTTCACACTGCCGAAGCGCACCAGCGGGTAACCGCCAGCGGCACATGCCGGCGGGGTTGCACGGGCATCAAAGTGGACCCAGGTCGGCGTCAGGTATGCAGGCTCCACATATGTCCATACGCCTGTAGCGGCGGCCACATTGCGCAGTTGGTCACGAGTTGCGCTGTCAAGATTCTGTCCGACATCAAAGGAAACCCCGGCATAGTGCTGGGACATGGCAGCATGGCCTCCCTCCCAGATCCGCTTGAAAGCAAATCCAACATAGATAGGCCTCCCCCACGCACTTCTTGTTATGTTGAAAGCCTCCATCGCCCGCCTTGTAGTCCACATCGTATTTGCACGGGAACTGCCCCGGAACTCGTTGACAGTCAGTGTCCTTCCAATGTTATAGGGCATCGCATCGGACTCGGCCAGTGTATAGTATTCCATTCCGCCCGTCTGATTATTGTATACATAAATGTTTGCCACAGTAAAAAACCACCCTTTACATAATATGTTCATACATATATTATGCAAAAAGTGATTCGGCTGTTCCCGGCAGCAACACCTGCCTGGACACCACACGCTGAATGCAGTTGTGCAGGCTTCCCTATGCCATATCCTCGAGTTCGGCAAGGTATTTTTTCGTCAGTTCCACATCTGACAGCACAGGTACATACTTGTTGCCATATTTCTGCCTGGTTTCATTGCCTTTGCCCGTGATCAGTATCACAGTGCCGGGCTCAGATGTCAGGATCGCATCCCTCACAGCCTCTTCCCTGTCATCTATCAGCTCGCAGTTGGCATTATTCTGCCGGACATACTGTGCTATATCCTCACTTATGGTCCTGGTTTCCTCGGGGCCCGGGTCTTCCGCCGTGAGGTATACTTTGTCGGAATGCAGCCCCGCCAGCAGACCCAGATCCTTTCTGCGCAGATACGCCTTGCCCCCGGGGCATCCGAATACTGTCACGATCTTCATACCGGGGAATTCGGCCTTTACCGTCTCATACAGCTTGGCGAAACTCAGCTTGTTGTGGGCATAATCGACAATGACTATCCTGTCCTTTGCCTTGTTTGCGAAATACTCCATCCTGCCGCTGGATCTTGCTTTGCGCAGACCTGTATATATGTGTTCCTCCGGTATCCTGAGTGCATAAGCCACAGCGATGGCGGCGAGGGCATTCTCCACATTGAACAGGCCGGGCATGGTAAGCACGAATTCCCTGTCGAACCGGTCGGTCTTCACCCGGAAAACAGTGTCCCATCCTCTCTTTGTGATGTTATACCCATATATATCAGCGCCTTCCCTGATCCCGAAGGTCAGTACTCTCTCAGCCGCGCCGGCGGCCTCCATTATTTCCGGCAGCCTGTCTGAATCCACATTTACGCAGGCTGTCCTGCACTGGCTGAAAATCTTCAGCTTTGAAGCAAAATAGTCCTCAATGTCGCTGTGTTCGATGGGGCTTATGTGATCCTCAGAAATATTGAGGAATACACCGGCGTCAAACCGCACCTCGTGGAGCCGGCCGTACTTCAGTGCCTGACTGGAGACCTCCATGACCATGTTTTCGATGCCGCTGTCCACAGCATTCCTGAAATGCATCTGCAGTTCAAGGGATTCCGGAGTCGTAAGGCGGGATTCTTCCCTGATGACACCGTCATATGTATCGATGGATGATATAATCCCCGATTCAGGTTTGCCCTGTACCCTCATATAGTCGTCCAATATGTACTTGATATAATAGGCTGTCGTGGATTTGCCCTTTGTACCGGTTATCCCTGTCAGGCAAAGGCCTTTCGCAGGTTCTCCGAAAAACATCGATGCTGCCAGAGCCAGTGCCTTTTTTACATCGCTGACCAGCAGGCACGGTACAGGTGCATCATACCTGACCTCACTGATATATGCGAAAGCACCCTTCCGGACTGCGTCATGCAGATAGGTTTCCCTGAATCCGGCACCTTTGCAGACAAACAGCGTATTGCGCATCACCTTGTTTGAATCGTATGCCACATGATCCACGGTTTGCTTTGCAGTTTCGAGCGTACAGTCATGCCGAAGAAGCAGCTTTCTCCCCTGAAGTTCCTCTATATATGCCTCCAATGCGTATCTTTCCATCTCGCACCCCCGCGGCTTATTCTCTCAATGGCTGTTTCCCGGGCTTCCTTCACAGGCTTGCTCCAATGATTTATCAAGCAGACTCGCAATGCCATTTCGTCACAATCCCTGTTCAACCCCGCCTGTATATTATTATTTTAGCCATATGTCCCTCATGTTTAAATATTTGGCCTCCGGCTTGTCCATTTTGCCGGTGAGTATACGGCTCCGTTCAGTTCCTTTCCGATCAGGAACCAACTGCATCCTGCATCACAAGCTCATCCGGAAGTGACGGCAGGAATTCGTAGCTCTTGTATTCCGAATCATCAAAATGCCACCATTCATTCTCCAGTGGTATGAATCCGGCAGCCTTCATCGCCTCTTCCAGTATCAGGGCATTCTTTTTCTGCTCAGCCGAAGCCAGCTTATAGTCCCTGTGAGCCTTTTGAGACATTTCATCGAAGCTGCTGGGCATATCGACCTCATTGCCCTCGGCATCCACCAACGTCACATCCACCGCTGCCCCGCGCGTATGATTGGAGCCGATCCTCGGATCGATGAAATAATAGCTGTTCTTCGCAGTTTCATGCAGCAGTCTGTGATTTTTCTCAGACCTGTACGCATCCCATACCTTAATCCTGTAACCCTGCTCCATCAAGGCTTCATTGGCCTTTTTCAGCTTGAGTGCCGTCCCTCTTCTCAGCCATGCAATATCCGAATCATATATGGGCTTACCAGTGATATTGTCTGTTGTGGCATATTTCAGTCCGATGACGATGTCCCTGGCTATCGAATCAAGCCTCACCATTTCATTCTTGTCTACCGATACCGCCATATCTCCTGCCGAATCAGGGACATAGGCCAGCTTGGCATAAATCCTTTCCTTTGCATCTCCTTCCGCAGGCGTTGGTCTGTAATCATTTACAGCACTTGTCGATGACACGGTATAAGGTATGACATCCGGAGCTTCGATACCGATCAGCCTGCTGTTCTGATCGAACAGGAAAGCCTGCTGATAGATCGCCGTATCAAAATCCATCGGCCTTTTGTTCCCGCCGAAACAGAAGTTGGCAAGGCTGTATACGATATACCTGTCGTTGTATATCTCGACGGGCTGCAGCACATGGGGATGGCTTCCCAAAACCAGGTCGGCCCCAGAGTCTATGGCGAGATGTGCCAGTTCCGTCTGTATCGGATCCACCTTGTAGTGATACTCATTTCCCCAATGGAAATACACAATTACGAGATCAGTTTGCCCGCTGATCTCTCTGGTCACATTTTCGACTTCCTGCCTGAGCTCATCCATATCGCGACCCTGTTCATACTCACCAAGCTGATTGAATCCGGCCAGACCGATCTCTATACCCTTCACCATATAGACAGCAGTGCTGGAATAGCCGAAATGCTTCACCCCAACTTCATCCAGCGCCCTGCAGGTAGCATCGAATCCCTTCTGTCCATAGTCATATGTGTGGTTGTTCGCAAGGCTGACGGCTTCTATGCTGCCTGCTCTCAGAATGTTTGCATACTCAGGCCTGCCATTGAACCAGTAATTGTTTCCGTAGTCATATTTTTCAGCCTTGTCTGTCTCATTGCTCAGGACACACTCAAGATTGGCTATCGTAAGGTCATCCTGTTCCAGCACCTGCACGGCATTGGAAAAAAAGTAACCGTAGTCACCGCCATTTTTCTCAAAAACATAGTCGAATGAATCCTTATAATTGAACCGCGAATCCTGTCCAAGCGCAACATCACCAACCGCGCTCACCACGACCCTGATGTTTCCTCCGTCATCCCTGACAGAACTCTGGACAAATTCAAATCCGTCCTCTCTCTCTATTGCATTTTTCTTCTGCATATATGTCGAAAAAGCTACAGCAGCGATGATCACTATCGCCAGAGCCCTGACAAATAGCCTGGTCTTCATTTGTAAATATCCTCCCGGATCAGGTTGATTGTCTAAACTTAATTTGCCATTTCCCGGTGTTTTTATGTATCAGCATTTCAATGCCGTCGTGTTCTGTGCCGGCGCGGCTCCAATATTGCAAAGTCGCTGCGCTGGCTCAGTACTAACATTTACCACTATTGTACTACATTTAGTCGCTGCACGCACGGACAATCCATCCATTTCAACACAGCAATGCTGCATGCATGGAAAATATCCCATAACATCTATCGGCATGCCCGCTGCCTCTATAAACAGGTCAGCACCA
>FZPS01000151.1_pt266 | contig 123623 bp, 124 predicted proteins | sample 1817821 | NCBI WGS metagenome assembly FZPS01 (sample SAMEA104158645, study PRJEB21678) | metagenome | place: Germany | collected 2015-04-21
CCGAGGATATCGCGGATCTCGGGCTTCGTGTAGGGCCAGAAGTTGATCTCGGTCGGATGGAAGACCGACCGGACACTTGCGTCGGCCTCCGCGTAGAGGTTCAGGGAAAGATCGCTTGTAACCGCAACGCATGCCGATCGCCGTCGATCCTCTGCTCATCCTCCACCTCGCATTCGTCGTCCCAGCCTGGGTCATCACCTCGACCGGTCCCATCGGCGCGGCACAGCTCACGCTCGGGATGCGAGAAAACCAGATCCTTGGGTTCATCTTCCTCATCGTCGAGCTCCAGGGTGTTGTACCAGGTCTCTCCCTGGCGACGGAAGGTATCCTCGCAGCCGCAGGGGTAGCCCTCGTCGTCCTTGCTCGCTTCATCGCCGGGAAGGTAACGAAAGAGCGGGTCGTCCTGACGATCCCGTAAGATAGGGGGATCGCGGGCACATACGACAGAGAAGGGGCTTTGCCCCTTCCCGCCCGAAGAACAGTATCAATCACCCGGGAGATCCCGCGCCCTACAGCACCCCATCGCCGTAGAGATACGATCTCAGGGGTTTTGGGATCGTGACCGAACCGTCTTCGTTCTGGTAGTTCTCGAGGATCGCCCGGATCGTGCGCGATGTTGCTATCGCGGTGCTGTTCAAGGTATGCGCGTAGCGTTTCTTCGTGAACTCGACAGGATCGCGCACCCTGATGTTCAGCCGAACCGCCTGGTAGGCCGTGCAGTTCGAGCATGAGACCACCTCGCGGTAGCGCTCCTCGCGCGGCATCCAGACCTCAAGATCGTACTTCTTCGCGGCGACGGTCCCGATATCACCCGTGCAGATCGAGACGACCCGGTAGGGGAGGCCAAGCTGCTGGAAGATATCCTCAGCGTTTGCCAACAGCTCTTCGTGGAGATCCCAGGATTGTTCCGGCGTGGCATAGATGAACTGCTCCACCTTGTGAAACTGGTGAACCCGGAAAAGCCCCTTCGTATCGATCCCATGCGCCCCGATCTCGCGGCGGAAACACGGACTTATGCCCGCAAACCGGAGCGGGAGATCCTTTTCCTCAAAGATCTCGTCGCAGTACATCGCGGCCATCGGATGCTCGCTCGTCGCTATGAGGTATGCATCCTCGTCCTCGATCTTGTACATGACGTTCTCAAAGTCAGCGAGATCGGTCACCCCTTCGTATGCGGCCCGGTTCATCATGTACGGCGGGATCATCGGGGTGTATCCGCGCGCAGCAAGCAGATCCATCGCAAACCGCTGAAGGGCCATATCGAGCAGAACGAGCCTGCCCTTCAAGAAGTAAAACCCGGCGCCCGAGATCTTTGTCGCGCGCTCGAAATCAGCCCAACCATGCTCAACGGCGAGCGCACCATGATTCTCCAGATCAAACGCCGGGACGCGCGGTTCACCCCACCGCTTGATCTCAACATTCTCGGTATCGTCCTTACCGACGGGCACACTCTCGTGCAGGATGTTTGGGAGCCGCATCAGGCGATACCTGACCGCTTCGGTGAGGGTATCGCGTTCCGCCTCCACCTCTCTGATCCGTGCGGGAAGATCTCGTGCCTCTGAAATAAGCGTTGCAGTATCTTCTCCAGTCTTCTTCGCCCGGTTTATCTCACGGGATATGGTATTTCTCCGGTTGCGCAGATCTCCGATCATCACGGTGAGTTCCCGTACCCTCCGATCCATCTCCAGCACCTCATCGACCCAGGCCAGTTTTTCGGTATCTCCTCGTTTATTGAGGTCTGCCCTGACGGTCTCGGGGTGTGCACGAACGAACTTCAGCTCAAGCATACTCTCTCTGTAATGGTTCGCCATGACGGTATAATATGGTCATGTTGCCCTCAGGGCCGGGGATACATGCGAGGATCACCCCCGCCCAGAGACCCACTCTTATAATCTCCAGCGAACCAACTCTTTTAGTATGGAGAAGAACCAGAAGATCATCCTGGCGGCAGGAGGCCTCATAACGCTTGCGTTACTTGCTATCGACGTCTTCCTCGCTCTCATCCCACTGGTCTTCGTACTCATCCTTCTGATGACGTTCCACATCATGGAGGAGACCAGGAGCTACACGCTCATCGCCGCAGATCTCTCGGAAGATGCCCGGGAGGTCATCATAACCAACACAGGCACAGCAGAAGCACGAAATGTCCATGTTGTCATCGTTCCGTTTGATATCGAGTTTGATATCGCGTCGCTTGGACCGGATGAGGCATCCAGATTCAAGTTTGAGTCCATGGTGGCGGAGGCGAGGGCGGTCGTCACCTATGAAGATACCGCCAACCAGAAGTTCACGCGCACGTATTCGCTCACGGCGCTCGGCAGTGGGGGCGACCTGTTAAAGCCGATATTTCCACTCTTCGGGCACCGTTGAGATGATCTAGAAGGGGTGGGGATCCAGGTCTCCCCGGGCGCCGACCCGAGGAGTTCACCCCGGGTGGGGGATTCAATTAGGTGCGAAAACAACATGAGTGCATGGGATTCGTAACCAGAAGTACCTATTACTTCGATGCCCCAGGCGCGGAGAACACCTCCGACGCCGCCCGGTTCGCTGTCGAGCGGGCTCAGGAGCTTGGCATCAACAAGATCGTGGTCGCGAGCACCAGCGGCAGGACAGCGCTTGTCTTCCGGGATGCCATGAGGGGGACGGACCTCAAACTGATCGTCGTCACCCACGTGATCGGCTTCTCAAGGCCCGGTGAATGGGAATTCGATGAGGAAGTGGCCGCATCCCTCCTGGCGGAAGGAGTGAAGATTGTCACCGGCACGCACGCGCTCTCCGGGCTTGAGCGTGCGCTCACCCGCTCACCGAAGCTCGGTGGCAGTTCCCGCACCGAAGCCATCGCTGAGGCGTTGCGGCGCGTCGTTGCGATCGGTCTGAAGGTTGCGGTGGAGTGCGTCCTCATCGCAACGGATCAGGGCGCTATCGGCGTCGATGAAGAGGTGGTCGCGGCGGGAGGCACTGCCAGCGGTGCCGATACCGTCTGTGTCATCCGCCCGGCGCATACAGCGGCATTCTTCGATCTACAGGTGCGCGAGATCGTCGCTATGCCGAGAGATCGGTGAGTATGGTCCTCGAGTCACTCAAGGGTGCTCTCGGGCTCCTCCGGCACCCCGTCATCTGGTCAGTCGGTCTAGTTGCAGGCGTTGCTCTCTTTGCAACCACCATCATCGCCACCTCGGGGGGAGCTTTCTACACGCAACCTCTGATGCTCTTGCTCTCCCTCGTGGTGCCATTCCTGGCCGGCGGGATCTACGGCACAGTCAGGGATGAGGCGTTCTCCGCGGATGCCTTCGTGCAATCGGGGAAGACCTACTACTTCAGGATACTCCTCCCGGGGCTTCTCATCTTCTTTGCAACCCTCCTGACAGCCTTCCTGCTCGCCATCCCGCTCACGCTCCTCGGCGGCAGTGTCGCCGCGGGTGCAGCGCCGCTTCTCTTTGGGGTACTTGTATCGATAGTCTTCTTCACGTTCTTCTACGACACCGTAGCAGTCTTTGAAGGGACGAACGTCTTTGAGTCGATCCGGCGGAGTATCGAGTTTGTCATGAATAACCTCGGCCGCACCACCCTTTTTTATCTGACAAACATCGTCGTCTTCATGGTGCTCTGGATCGCCGGTTCCTTCATCTGGACGACGCTGCTCATAGACAAACTCGAGCCACTCATCGGCATGGATCCCTCCGAGATCCAAGGCTTGATGCCTCAGGACATCCTTGCGTTCATCGGGACAGAAGGGGTGTGGATCGTCGCAGGCGTCACAGCGGTAGTGGTCGTACTCTTCTCGGCGTTCATGTACGCCTATAAGGTGAGTTTCTTCCGCAGCCACGCAGTAAATGCGCATACGCTGCAGGGTGAATACGACGAGAAGGGTCGGTGGTATAAGTACTGAGGGGTTACACCCTCCACCCCCTCAAAACTATTCTTGCCCCGGGCAGCTGCACCGGGCACGCCCCTCTCACCTCAGAAGGTAGAGGACCATACCCGAGACCCCGCCAACGAACGTGGCAGCCAGGTTTGTTCCAGAATTCCCGATCTTGCCGCTGTTCTCAAGTGTTGCGCCAACGAGGCTATCGACGTTTGTCCCGATGAAGCCAGCGATGACCGTGACGCCGACCATCCAGGGATCGGCAACGCCCATCAGCCAGGCGGCGGCGGCGACGATCATCGATGCGATGATGGCCGCCACCTCGCCACGGAGCGTCACGCCGCCGTTCGTCCCCCGGGGCACCGGTCGGAGGGTCGTGATCAGGTAAGGCGTCTTCCCGGTGACCCCGATCTCGCTTGCCGCTGTATCAGCGGCTGCAGAGGCGACGCTTCCCATGAAGAGTGCCACGAAAGCCGGATGTCCGGTTATGCCGTAGAGGATGGCTGCCCCGGTTGCCACAAGGCCGTTTGCGAAGACGTTGAAGTAACCGCGTACGCCTCCGTGCTCCTGCGCGACCCCAAATCGCTCTTTATCCCCGTGACGGTACCGGGTGGCCCCGGCACCGATAATGAAGAACGTGAGCATGACCAGGAACCACCGGACATCCGCAAAGACGATGAGGATGATCCCGATCATGGCCCCTGAGAAGAGGCCGCTTACATCCGCAACCCGGAGTCGGTAGGATGTGTAACCAAACCCGAACGCCATGATCATCGCAGCAGCAAGTATGGCCAGGTTGACCTCAAAGTTGAGCTCTTCAAAGAGGAACATGGTCATCGCTACGCCCAGCGCCTCGATCATCAGGGCGTCATCCCGGCCCCGGAGGATCGCCCGGAGGAGCACCGCGACAACCACACCCATCACAACGACGAGCGGTACATTGTACCCGAGGTAGAGCATCACCGCAAGCGACGTAGCGATGGTGGCAACCAGATGGTAGAGGTAGGATGTCAGCTCCCCCTCCGTGAGACGGAACGCCAGCTCCCCGATAACAACGATACCGAGCGTGCAGGTGAAGACGAAGACCGAGAGCCAGCCAATCCCGTAGAGCGCGGCGAGCACGATGATCGAGAGCGACACGTACCGGGTATCCCGGATAAGGAAGAGGACGAGCGAGAGGAGGATGAGAAGACATGAGAGCAGCCATGCCGGTTGGAACAGGGGGGCAAGACCTATGAAGATGAAGGTGAGCACCGATGCCAGAACCAACCCCAACGGCTTTGTCATTCCTACACCATTGGTGCTACAGGGAAAAAGCCTTTAGGATCGAGATCGGGCTCTCCTTCTCCTAGAACGCAGAAAAACCCTGCAGACCTGAATACAGGGAGAATGGGATCGCGCACTGCACCGGACGTTGGTCGAATCGATCGCCCTTCTGGAAGAGTTTTTGAATAATCGCTCCTGGGGCACCTCCGTTGGCTCAAGTGACGTAAGATATGAGGATAGATCGTGTCGATCAATATATTTCACTGGAGAGAAAGAGATAATACGCTGAAAATGTCGCCGTCACATCAATTACCAAAGAACTACGATATCGGGGAAGTGGAGAGGCGCTGGCAGGATACCTGGCGCGATGAGGATAACTACTTCGACCCGGACTCAACGAAACCGCAGTTCATCATCGATACCCCTCCGCCATACCCTACCGGCAACTTCCATATCGGGAACGCCCTGAACTGGTGCTATATCGATTTCATTGCCCGATACAAGCGCATGTGTGGGTTCAACGTAATGTTCCCCCAGGGATGGGACTGCCACGGTCTCCCCACCGAGGTAAAGGTCGAGGAGACCTACGGAATCACCAAAAACGATGTATCGCGGGAGAAATTCCGGGAGATGTGCCGCGACCTCACGACCAAGAACATCGAGAGGATGCGGGCAACCATGCGCAGGCTCGGGTTCTCCATCGACTGGAGCCACGAATATGTCACCATGCTCCCGGAGTATTACAGAAAGACCCAGGCGTCGTTCCTGCAGATGCTCAAAGCCGGTGACATCTACCAGAGCGAGCATCCGGTGAACTTCTGCACCCGGTGCGAGACGGCGATCGCCTTCGCCGAGGTCAACTACACTCCCCGCACGACCACGCTCAACTACTTCGACTTTGACGGCATCGAGATCGCCACCACAAGGCCTGAACTCCTTGCGGCCTGTGTCGCGGTGGCAGTCCACCCCGAGGACGAGCGGTACCGGGGAATGAAGGGAAAGGAACTCGACGTCCCCATCTTCGGGCACCAGGTTCCGGTCATCGAGGACGTTGCGGTCGATCCGGACTTCGGCAGTGGCGCGGTGATGATCTGCACGTTCGGGGACAAGACCGACGTCTACTGGTGGAAGCAGCACGACCTGGGACTCCGCAAGGCCATCGATCGGAAGGGTTTTATGACCTCGATCGCGGGCCCCTACGCCGGTATGTCGGCGGAAGCCTGCAGGGAAGCGATCCTCCGGGACATGGAAGAGGCGGGTATCCTCTCGATGCAGGAAGAACTCGAGCAGCGGGTGGGGGCCTGCTGGCGGTGCAAGACCCCGATCGAGATCCTCTCCGAACGCCAGTGGTTCGTGAAGATCCACCAGGACGAGATCCTGGATGCCGCCCGGAGGATATCGTGGGTGCCGGAGCATATGCTCACCAGATTGGAGAACTGGGCAGAGTCGATGGAGTGGGATTGGTGCATATCAAGACAGCGGATCTTTGCCACACCGATACCGGTCTGGTTCTGTGATGCTTGCGGCGAGATGGTCCTCCCCGCTCTGGAGGATCTCCCGATCGATCCTACCGTGGATATGCCGAAAACCCCCTGCCCGCGGTGTGGTTCGTCTGAATTCACCGGGGAGGCAGATGTCCTGGACACCTGGATGGACTCATCGATATCGGTGCTTTATGTCACAGGATGGGATGGGAAGGAGGGTAAGCCCCCGTTCTTCCCGGCGCAGCTCCGTCCCCAGGGCCACGACATCATACGGACATGGGCGTTCTATACGATCCTCCGGGCGAAAGCCCTGGCCGGCAGCCACCCCTGGGACCAGATCCTGATCAACGGTATGGTGCTCGGAGAAGACGGATTTAAGATGAGCAAGAGCCGGGACAATATCATATCCCCCGAGGAGATCGCTGGCACCTACGGGGCAGATGCGTTCAGGCAGTGGGGGGCCGGGGGTGCGACGACCGGCTCAGACATCATGTTCAACTGGAACGACATCATCGCCGCGTCGCGTTTCCAGACGAAACTCTGGAACATCTTCAGGTTTGTCATGGGGCACCTGGAACGGGTGGATGAACCCGGAGCGCCGGTGACTGAGCTTGCCGATCGGTGGCTCCTCGTCCGGCTCTCAGATGTCGTCGCGGAGGTCACCACTGCCATGGAGACCTACCAGTTCGATCGGGCGTTGAAAGCACTCCGGGAGTTTGCCTGGAACACGCTCGCCGATGACTACATTGAGATCGTGAAGGGGCGCCTGTATGCGGAGGAAGCGAGCAGGGCCAGCGCCTGTAACGCACTCCGGATGACTATGGATATACTCTGTCGCCTCATCGCCCCGATCATCCCGCACTTCGCCGAGGAGTGTTACAACAACCTGACCGGGAGGAGTGTGCACGGCGAGACCTGGCCTGACTTCGCATACGATGACGATGAAGCGCGGCGTCAGGGTGACCTCCTCGTGAAGACTGTCGCTGAACTCAGGCGCTACAAACACGATCGGGGCATGGCGCTGAACGCGCCGCTCGGCCACGTGACGATTTATGCGCCGGAACCAGTCGATGATGCCGGTGATGCCGGGAGAGCGCTCGCCGCCGATGCTCGGTGGAACACCGGCACGCCCATGCTCGAGGAGGTCATAAGCGGCGTGGACTTCAATATGGCGGTCATCGGTCCTGCGCTACGGAAATTGGCCCGACCGTTCATGGAGGTTGTGGAAGCGCTCCCTCTTGAAGACCTCAGGAGTCCGCCCGCGACCCTCATGGTCAACGGTGAGGAGATTGTGGTGCCAGAGGAGGCCTTCACGCCGAAGCTCGCCTACCAGGTGGCAGGAGAAGAGGTCGATGTCCTCACGCTCGAGGACGTCGTCGTGACGATCGGGCATTCATCCTGATCTCGTCGGCGACGAACCGGGCGATCTCCTCTTCCGGGAGGAGCGCATCGATGATGATGAACCGCGCAGGATCGGATTCAGCAAGGTTCAGGTAATTCTCCTGCACCCGCGCAAGGATCCCAGCGCTCTCAAAATATTCTCTTTTTTTTGCAGGATCGAATCTCTCGATGGCATCCCTGACCGGCAGGATGAGGAGGAACGTCAGGTCCGGCCTGATCGACCATCCGGCATGGATCTGTCGGAGCCAGAGGAGTGGATCGGGGAGGAGGCCATCGAGGACGACCGGCTGATAGGCGAACCTGGAGTCAGAGTAGCGATCGGAGATGATAAGCTTCCCTGCATCGAGCGCGGGCCGGATCAGAGTATCGGTATGCGCGGCATGGTCGGCACAGAAGAGGAGCGCCTCAGTGATCGGATCCATCCGCTCGGCGATCGCCCGGCGGACGGACTCGCCCACCCAGGTGGATCCTGGCTCGCGGGTGAGGATAGGGTCTAGATCGTCGAGCAGCCTCCGGAGCCGGGCGACAAGGGTGCTCTTGCCACTCCCGTCGATCCCCTCGATGGTGATCAGCACAGATGACCTCTCTGGATCCAGTCGAGCGGCACCGCGCCGTGGTGGACGGCGGTTGCGATGATCGCTCCATCGAATTCGGCATCAGAGAGGAGATAGATGTCGTCGACTCCGGAGACGCCGCCCCCGTAGAAGAGGCGGCCCGGATAGCACGCCCGCATCTCCTCGATGCTCTCCCGGGTGAGTCCCCGTTCTGTCCCCACAGCACCGATATTGAGTATGATGCATCCTTCAAACGCCATATCTGCCGCGTAACGTAGCATATCGGCTGGTCTGATGCCCCAGGGGAGCACCTGGCCTCCTTTGATATCGATGCTGAGATAGCCGGTCCGGTACTCCCGGAGGTCATCGATGGTGGTAGCGGCGGTCTCGGTGCCGACGATCGGTATCACCCCGCTGACCGCCGAGCACCCGGAGGGGGACCGGCAGCCCCGGTCGAGGTAACAGCGCTCTACCAGGGCAGCGCAGCGTCTGACCAGGTCATCCTGTGGGGTTCTGCCCTGGATACTATCCAGATCCGCGATATAAAGAAACCGTGGCCGCAGAGTCGATAGATAGATCTCGGGTTCAGCTGAGGGAGCAAGCCCCCAGGTGAGGGGGCGGTAACCAGCGCGGTTACCGGATTTTCCGTGCACAACCAGGCCGCCTGCAAGATCAACTGCAAGAATCAGTTCCATGTCTTCAACGTAATCACTATTAGGGTGAACGAACATTAATTTCTATGCAATTACTCGTCAGCCCGAGCAGCATTGAGGAGGCGAGAAGCTCACTTTCCGCTGATATCATTGACGTAAAGAAGCCCTCAGAGGGATCGCTTGGTGCGAATTTCCCCTGGGTCATCCAAGAGATCAAGAAGATTGCCGGCAAAAAGCCTGTTAGTGCTGCAATCGGAGATAATGAGTACAAGCCAGGGACCGCGGCTCTATCGGCGTATGGTGCCGCGCACGCTGGTGCTGATTTTATCAAGGTCGGTCTGAAGTTTGATGGGATCGACCATGCCCGCGAGGTCATTGAAGCGGTGACCACAGCGGTGAAGCGAGATTTCCCTGAAAAAAGCGTGGTTATCGCTGCATATGCTGATTTCCAGAGGATGGGTACCATCTCTCCGCTCGCCATCAGCCAGATGGTCGCTGATGCTGGAGCGGATGTTGCCATGATCGATACCGGCATCAAGGATGGAAGGAGCGCCTTCGAGTTTATGGACGAGGTGGCACTGATTCGGTTCGTCGAGCAGAACCGGGAGCTCGGGCTACAGACGGCCATAGCCGGCTCGCTGAAGTTCGAGGATCTCGATGCCGTAAAGCGCATCGGCCCCGATATCATCGGTGTCCGTGGAATGGTCTGCGGAGGCGATCGATCTGCCACAATCCGGGCTGAACTCGTAGAGAGAGCGATGAAGATGCTTGTGTGATGTATGTTTATCGAGAAGATGAAGATGGAGACGGCGTTCACGTTCGATGACGTCTTACTTGAACCAGCCGAGTCGTGGGTCGAGCCCGATGAGGCCGATGTCAGCTCACGGTTCTCACGAAACATTCCCCTGAACATCCCCCTTGTAAGCGCCGCCATGGATACGGTGACCGAGTCGGTGATGGCGATAGCAATGGCCCGAGAAGGCGGTATCGGCGTCATTCACCGGAACATGTCTCAGGACCACGAGGTTGCCGAGATCCGGGTTGTCAAGCAGGCGGAGGATCTGATCGAACGTGAGGTTGTGGCGGTCGGCCCCGATGCTACGGTCACCGATGTTGAAGTGGTCATGAGGCGTTACGGCGTCGGCGGTGTGCCCGTCATCGATGACAGCAAGGTGATTGGTATCGTCAGCCGCAGGGATATCAGGGCGATCCTTCCCAGGCAGGGTGAGGCGAAGATCACCGGCTATATGACGAAGCGGTTGATCACTGCGTCCGAGGATATCACGGCTGAGAGTGCGCTTGAGACCATGTACGCAAATAAGGTTGAGCGTCTCCCCGTCGTTGATGCGGAAGGATGTCTCGTTGGCATCATAACGATGCGAGATATACTCGAAAAGCGACAATATCCCCACGCAAATCGTAATGCCGCCGGAAAACTCCGGGTGGCCGCTGCGGTCGGCCCCTTTGACTTTGAACGGGCCATGGCGCTCGTGGAAGCGGGTGCCGATGCCCTGGTGGTGGACTGCGCACATGGTCATAACATGAATGTTGTGAAGGCGGCCAGGGAGATCAAGGAGAGTGCCGGTATCGATGTGGTGGCCGGGAACATCGCCACGACGCAGGCGGCCTCCACTCTGATCGACTTCGTTGACGGGGTGAAGGTGGGTATCGGACCGGGCTCTATCTGCACCACGAGGATCGTCGCGGGCGTGGGTGTGCCGCAGGTCTCCGCGATAGCGAACGTCGCTGAGGTGACGCACGAGGTCGGCGTGCCGGTGATCGCTGATGGCGGTATCCGCTACTCTGGCGATATCGCAAAAGCGATCGTCGCTGGAGCGGACTGTGTTATGGCGGGCAGCCTCTTTGCCGGTACCGATGAAGCGCCCGGGAGGATTACGACGATCAAGGGGCGGCGGTATAAACAGTACCGTGGAATGGGATCTCTTGGTGTCATGAGCGGCGGCGAGTCGAGTGACCGCTACTTCCAGAAGAAAGAGATCGGGAGGACCAAGTTTGTCCCTGAGGGTGTTGAGGGTGTCACCCCCTACGTCGGTAGGGTCTCGGATGTCATCTATCAGCTTGTCGGAGGCCTGAAGTCTGCGATGGGCTACACTGGGTCAAAGACGGTAGCAGATCTACAGAAGAACGGTAGATTCATCAGAATCACCCCTGCAGGTTATGGCGAGAGCCATCCACATAACATCATGATCACCGATGAGGCACCGAACTACCGCCTCCTCGAGTGAAATATTTTTATTCCAGGATCACTAACGTTTAGTAAACATGCTTGAGGGTGGCGAAGTTTCCCGTCTCCTTGATATACTAGGAAACCGGAACAGGCGACGGATACTGGAACTCCTGAGGCAGAAGCCGTGCTTTGTAACTGAGATCTCCGAGCGACTTGTGCTCAGTCCAAAGGCGGTGATAGATCATCTGCAGATGATGGAGCGCGAAGAACTTCTTATATCCTGCCAGGATGAGCGGAGACGAAAGTATTACTACCTCTCACATGACATCAATATCATCGTAAACCTGCAGAAGCAGGATGGGGTTACACTTCCAGCTGCTGACGATGATCAGACAGTCAGGTTCACGAGAGAACTTGCGATATTCAAGAGGATGGTCCGGTCTCGCGATGAGCTTCTGGATAGTCTTGAACAACTTGAGCGGGACATCGAGTCGAGGTTTGCCGATATCGCATGTATGGAGGGAGATTTCATCGCCGGCGACGGTGATCTGGAGATCATCCTCGCCCTCTCACACTTTGATCTGACGCTCGCAGAGCTTGAGGAAGTGTGCAGTCTATCCATGGATGAGCTGAAACAGCGACTGAACGACCTCATGTCTATCGGGGTTGTGGAACAAGCTAACGATCGATACCAGATACGTGGTACACATGGCGAATAATCCATACGACGAGATGTTCAAGAATATTGCGCGGCTGATGGAGAAGATCCTGAGCGAGATGCCCCTGCACGATCCCAGAATCATTGGATTTACCATCATCAGCGGGTCGCCGGAAGATGAATCCTACCATAACACATCCGAGGATGGAGATGAGGAGACCGAGTTTGAGGTGATCGAAGGTGATGATTGCATCTACATCACGGCTACGGTGGATGCCCGGGCAGATGGCGCCCCTTATGTCACGTTCCAGGAAGATTCTGTGACCCTCTGCACCGGGGGAGACCAGGAGATGGTCATCGATCTTGAGTGCAAGATCGATATCCTGCACAGCTTTTATAATGTGCAGCACGGTGTTATCGACGCCATCTGCTGGAAGAAGAAGATGACAGGCGGGATCGCCCGGTCCTGAGGAAGGTGTGGATACCCGGGCGGGGTGCCGCTAAACCCCGCTCTCGATCGGGTGTGCGGGAAATTCGTCGATCCAGAGGGGGGTCAGTCGCTCTCGCCTGCTCCCTGCAAGGGGGAGTTTGCGTGCTCACGTCGACGGCAAGTTTCGCAAAAGATGGTATAGGAACCCGATGTTGGATATCTCCGGTCAAATTTGTTTGAGATCGAGTGTCAGCCATATACTGAATTACGGCCCAATGGGATCTGCCCGCATCCGCGACCGGGGACTTCTCATTCCCCTCTGAGCTCCCCCCGCGAGTTGAAATATGAGTCTTCCACTCGCATTCTTCACAAACGCCCGGGCATCCGGTCAAAACCTTTATTCCCTGATCACTCAAATGACAAAGGTTAAATACTTAACCGGACTAAACATGACCAGGGAGATTAGGATCGCGCTAGACACTTCCCCCCTTGACGTCGTCTTTTCGTGCATCCTCTTCTCTCTAACACCTATCCTCAGATAAGGGCCACCTTCTGGATACCTGCGGATCTTTCTCTACGCCGCACACCAGCGCTGCTGCATCCCTGTAAAAGCGCACGGTATCATCCCGGCACAACACTCCTGGCCTCCCCTGTCTGGTATGTGCCTACAACGGTGGGTCCGGGGCTCTGATCCTGCAGAGAGCGGTCAATCGGCGGGAGAGTCTAGCCTTTCGGGGTGATGCAGGCATACTATCAATCCTGATCAGCGCAAACGTTCTCTACCGGTGGTAGCGTGGCCAGTCTCATCTCAATCATCGTTCTCGTCGCGGTCTTTCTCCTGATAGCGGTTCGCAAGGTCGGGAACGTCAGTCTCAGCATATGGCAGGTGATGTTCCTTGGGGCCGCCGCCGTCCTGCTGACAGGGGAGATCACACCGATGGAAGCACTTGCATCCGTAGATACCGACGTGGTGCTCTTTCTCTTTGGTATGTTCGTGGTAGGTGAGGCGCTCGCGGAGAGCGGTTACCTCTATCACCTGGCCTCCCGCCTCTTCTCCCGGGCCGACTCAGTCGGGCACCTGATCCTTCTCATCCTCATAGGTGCCGGGGCGCTCTCGGCGCTCCTGATGAACGATACTCTTGCGGTCATCGGCACACCACTCATGCTCTACTTTGCGCGGCGGCACGACATATCCCCCAAACTCTTGCTTCTGGCACTTGCGTTCGCGATCACGACAGGGAGTGTCGCAAGCCCCATAGGGAATCCACAAAATCTCCTCATCGCGCTTTCAGGGGGCGTTGAGAGACCGTTCATCACATTCCCCCTCTATCTCGCCATCCCAACGGTGATCTCCCTCCTGGCGGTCTACGCATACCTCCGCCGGGCATTTCGTGACGAATTTCATCCTGCAGTGTTGGTGCACGGGAAGGCGGAGATCCACGATCCTGCCCTTGCGGCTCTCGCTCGCCTCTCGCTCGTCCTGCTCATCACCCTGATCGCGATCAAGGTCACTGTGGCCATGCTCTTCCCGGGAATCGATATCGGATTGACCTGGATAGCGCTTGTTGCAGCACTCCCAATCATCATCGGGAGCAGGCGGCGCGCCGAGATCCTCCGCAAGATCGACTGGCCCACCCTGGTCTTCTTTGTCAGCCTCTTCGTTCTCATGGCAAGTGTCTGGCAGTCCGGGTTCTTCCAGCCACTCATCGATAAGAGTTCGCTCGATCTCGCATCCGCCCCGGTCATTATCACGGTAAGTGTCGTCGTCTCGCAGTTCATCTCAAACGTCCCCTTCGTCGCCCTCTCCCTCCCGGCCATTACCCACCTGAGCACATCCGCGCCCGCTATGATGGCGCTTGCGGCCGGCAGCACAATCGCCGGGAACGCGCTGATCCTCGGTGCGGCAAGCAACGTCATCATCATCCAGAGCGCTGAGAAGGACGGTGAAGCGCTGACGTTCTGGGAGTTTGCACGGGTCGGCATCCCGCTTACCATCACCCAATCAGCGATCTACGCCCTTTTCCTCTCGTTCCTCCCGATGTGAGATTCCATCGATCCGGGTTCAGCATCGATATCCAGGTTGATAGAACCAAACCTGATCGATGCGATGGCGGCAGGATCGAAAGGCGGGGCAAAGACTGAGAGCCGGCGCCGTCTGGTGCGCATCTCTCCGGCGATGCCAAGGGCGAGGACGAAGTTATCGTGATCGTTTAAGGATATCAGGCGCTGTCTGGCGCCGTGGGGGGTCGCCAGATCAGGTATTCGACCCTGGAGACCGAGCTTGCGGAGTGAAACCTCTTCGAACCGTGCATCAGCAAAATAGGCAGTGAAACGTTCTTCACGGTAGCGTCGCCGCTCGGGCGTGGTCCGGGTAGCGGTCGCCGGTGACACGGTGATCCGGTGGATCGTGATCGTGGGGTTCCTGGCAAAGTTTGCGAGTATCGGTTCCAGCTCCCGCCCATGCTGGAGGGCGACGATCCTTGTGGGACAGAGCAGGTCAATCATCTGAACCTGAAACTCGATGCCCACACCGCCGGAGATGAGCCCAGGTGAGTCGATGATGGTGGCGTCTGCCTCAAGCTCGGCTGCCTTATCGACAAGCCGCTTTGCTCCCGTCAGCGTCTGGAGGAAGTGGCCGCCCGGTGACGTTGAACCGACGAACCTGAGGTAGATCCGGGCAGGTGATTCTGCTGGTGGGAGGGGGTAGAGGGCCATCCCCTCGGTCGTGGGTGGGCCGATCGTCGACTGTCCGGTATCACAGTCGACATACGCAGCCCGCCTGTGAGACGGTAGTTCACCGACAAGGTAGCGGCATAGCGTCGTCTTCCCGCTACTCGTTGACCCGACGACGTATACGCGCTCTCCGGCATCTGTCTGAGAGAGCGCAGCGGCAAGTTCCTCCCACCCCTCTTCGACGATGATCATGGCCCGATAGACCTCATGGCAGAACAAGGTTGGGATTCAGTCGGTACCAGCGATTGATCGCCTGGGAGCCCCGGGGGTGGTCGATCATCGTATGCGTCCAGGCCCCTTCTCGCTGAAAAGGGATGGGGTGGCCACAGAGGGCCCTTAGCGTGGAAGGTGAGCATCAGGTGAGGGTTATATGAGCCCCAGGCTGGAGAGCTCGGAGAGGATCCGTTGCACCGCCCGTTTGGCATCTTCGGGCTGTTTGCCGCCCGTTATGATCAGTTTACCAGATCCGAAGAGGAGGACGACCACTTTTGGGTCGTCGAGACGGTAGACGAGGCCCGGGAACTGTTCGGGTTCGTACTCGATCTTGTCCAGGTTGAACCCTACGGCTATCTTGTTCAGGTTGATCGGTACCCCGAGATCGGCTGATGTAACGATATTCTGGACTTTATAAGTCAGGTTCTCGATGATGTCGATATCCAGCGCCCGTAGCCGGTCGCCCAGGATCTGCAGGCCCTGCGAGAGGTTGTCAATGCTCTTTGCGCCGGTCAGCACAACCTTCCCTGATCCAAATATGAGCGCTGCGATCTTTGGATCCTTCATCCTGAGAACGACGCCAGGGAACCGTTTCTTATTGTACTCCGCGTCCTTCAACTGGGAGGCAAGGGAGTTGAGATCAAGAGAGTCTGTCACTTTTGCGGAAGCGACAATATTTTCTATCTTGAGTGACTCCTCCGGTCTGTGCTCATTCATATTTATAAAGTGCTTAAAACACTATATAAATAGTTGGGTATTCTCTTGCAGAATTCCAGAGATCAGGTGGGAAGACCCCCTGCGCACGTCAGAAAGTATGAGCAACGCTCCTTTCAGCCGAATCACGCCTCTTCTGGCCACTTTTAGCAACATGGCCCGGCATCCCGCGCCACGGGAGGGGATCTGCCCGGTCGCGGGGATCCCCTTCCCGCCGGGCGCGAAGCGCCCGGCAAGGCAGTTCACTCTTCCAGGGTCGACGTATCTCCGGGGTCCATGCCCAGTTCCTGCGCCTTCAAGACCCGCCTCATGATCTTGCCGCTCCGGGTCTTTGGGAGTGCATCAACGAAATCGATCTCAGATGGTATAGCGATGGGACCGAGCGTTGTCCGGACGTGGTAGGCGAGATCTTTCTTCAGTTTATCCCCAGGCTGTTGGCCATTCCTGAGGATGACGAAAGCCTTAATGGCGTTGCCCTTCAGGGCATCAGGTTTTCCGATGACGGCTGCCTCAGCCACCGCATCGTGGGAGACGAGCGCGCTCTCGACCTCTGCAGTGCCGATGTTGTGCCCGGCGACGACTATCAGATCATCAGCTCGCCCGATGACCATGATGTAGCCATCCTTATCCTTCACCGCAAGATCTCCAGCCGTGTAGCATCCGGGTATGGTGTTCCAGTACTTGCGATAGCGCGCATCGTCCCCCCAGACCGTCCTCATCATCGACGGCCAGGGTTCCTTGATGACCAGGAGCCCACCCGTTCCCGGGCGGACTGGATTGCCCTGTTGGTCGACGACGTCGGCGACAACGCCCGGGATCGGTCTTCCCACAAACCCTGGTCGCATGGGCTCGCCAATCATCGTGGTCAGCATGTGCATCCCGGTCTCGGTCTGCCACCAGGTATCCACGACCGGGCACCTATCCTTTCCGATGGTATGATAAAACCACTCAAATGCCTCGGGGTTGAGTGGCTCGCCGACCGATCCGAGGATACGGAGCGATGAGAGGTTGTAGCGGTTTGGCCACCCCTCACCCACCCGCATGAACATCCTGATAGCTGTTGGAGCAGTGTAGAAGATGGTAACACCATACTCCTCGATGAGGTCCCACCAGGTGCCCGGGTTCGGGTAGTCGGGAGTCGCCTCAGCGATGAGACAGGTGGCGCCGTTCAGGAGCGGGCCGTAGACCCCGTAGCTGTGGCCGGTGATCCAACCGGGATCGGCGGTGCACCAGTAGACGTCGTCATCCCCGACATCGAAGACATGCTTCGTCGTGTAGTAGGTTCCGACCGTATACCCGCCGCAGGCGTGCACGATGCCCTTCGGGGCCCCTGTGGTGCCGCTCGTGTAGAGGATGAAGAGTGGATCCTCGGCATCCAACGGTTCTGCCGGACATTCGCGGTTCTCACCGTCCACCAGATCATAGTAATCAACCTCCATCTCAGGGTGGAGGTCCACGGGATTATCGGCATCACGTCGCAGGACGACGATCCGCTCCACGCTCGGTGAGTTGACGATTGCTTCCTCAACGATTGGCTTGAGGGGGATCGCCCTTCCGCGCCGGTAGGTGAAGTCGGCAGTTATCACCACCTTCGCACTAGTTCCCCGGATCCGTTGGTTGAGCGCGTCGACACCGAACCCGCCGAAGACCACCGAGTGGATGGCCCCGATGCGAGCGCAGGCCAGCATCGCGATTACCTGTTCGGGTACCATCGGCATGTAGATGCAGACCCGGTCCCCCTTCCTGACGCCGAGGCGCGAGAGGCCGTTTGCGAACCGGCAGACCGCATGGAAGAGCTGGCGATAGGTGTAGGTCCGCTCTTCGTCCTCGGTCTCCCCACGCCATATGAGCGCGACTTTGTTGCGGCGCTGGCTCTGTGCGTGTCGGTCCAGGCAGTTGTGGGTGATGTTGAGTTTCCCGTTCAGGAACCATCTGGCATACGGGTAATCCCACTCCTTCACCCGGTCCCAGGGTTGGAACCACTCAAGCTCATCGGCGATCCCACTCCAGAATCGGTCGGGGTCTGCAAGGAACGCCTGGTAGGTCTTGTTGTAGCTACCTATCCAGGACTGTTCCCTGCACCTGACCTCAGGAGTGTAGTACTTCGCCTCCTCGAGTTTGACGCTAAAGTTTTCAGCCATCCGATTACCCCTATTCTACATTATTAATAATGTAGATCATATATCAACGTTCTGGTCAAAAGGTGAGATCTGGCATGGAAACCATACCTCCGAAGAGCAGTCAGGGGTACGTGCACCTGGAGGCGGGCTGTAGAGAATATGCGTCAAAAATTCGTTCTATCTGAATATTAGAGATTTTTCGAGGCTGATCTGGGTCTGGTGGATGCGCCGGCACCACCTTGCCGGACTGGGGAGCCTCGCGCGGCACTTACGGGCGGCGGCGACAGGGTATATCAATGCTCCGGATCGTGCCGAGGGATCCGTGTTGCAGCGGCGCACCGGGGTGCGCCACCGCCCACCGCCCGGATAGGGCAGCGGTCGCAGAGCGGCGACTTCCTGCAGGTGGTCTTCCCGAGTCGGACGATCTGGGCGTGGTAGTCGTTGAAGAGATCCACATCAGGGGGGAGATGGTCAGAGAAGAAGTGCTGCGCCTGATCGTAGGTAACCTTCTCTGGCAGGAGGCCGTATCGCGAGAATATCCGGCGGGTGTATGCGTCGACGACGAAGATCGGTTTTCCACAGGCATAGAGCAGGATGGTATCCACGGTCTCCTCTCCAAAACCCTTGATCGCGAGCAGGCGCCGGCGCAGTGCGCCCATCTCCGCGGCAGCCATCACCGCCGGGTCAGCCTGAAACTCAGCGACGTAGATTCGGGAAAACTCCCGGATCCGCTCAGCTTTCTGGTTGTAGAACCGGGAAGGAACGATGTATCGGGCAACATCTTCCGTATCTGCCGTAGCGAGCAGCCTCGGATCGAGCATCCCGGCAGCTTCCAGGTTCTTGACAGCCCGTGCCGCGTTCTTCCAGGAGACGCTCTGGGTGAGGATAGCGCCGATCATCGTCTCGAAGGGAGTCTTTGCAGGCCACCAGTGCTGGTGGCCAAACGCCGCGTGCAGGGCGTCGTAGATCGTGAACAGATCGCTGGTGAGGGATGTTGTTGCCATCAGGAACCATCCTCCCGCCACCACGGCCGCGCGGCGATCGGCATCTGCCAGTCGGTGCCGAAGGCACGATCGGTCACCCTGATCTCCGGCGCGGCCTGTCGACGCTTGAATTCAGCCCGTCTGACCATCCCGAGGACCCGGTGGACGATCTCCTCAGGGTATCCTGCAGCGATGATATCACCGGGAGACTCGAAACAGTCGATGTGGCGGTGGAGGATGGCATCGAGAACGTCGTACGGGGGGAGGACGTCCTGATCGATCTGGCCGGGACGGAGCTCAGCGGATGGCGGCTTTTTGAGCACCCGATCGGGGATGACCGGGCGCCCCCTGTTCAGCCACCGGCTGATCCTGTAGACCATCCCCTTCGAGACGTCGCCGATCACCGCAAGGCCACCTGCCATATCCCCATAAAGGGTCGAGTAGCCGACCGCGGACTCTGATCGATTCCCGGTGGAGAGCAGCATGGAGCCGAACTTGTTGGCAAGGGCCATCAGGATGACTGCCCGGATCCGGGCCTGCAGGTTCTCCTCGGTGACGTCTTGGGGGAGTCCGGTAAAGATCTCAGCGAGGATATCCTCAAACGCCTCCATCGCCGGGGTGATGGGGAGAGTGTGTGTCGGGATGCCGAGGTTCGCTGCGACCTCCTGCGCATCCTCGATGCTCTCCGGAGATGTGTAGGGTGAGGGGAGGAGCACCCCGAGGACGTTCTTTGGCCCCAGAGCCCGGGCAGCGACTGCAGCCACAAGCGATGAGTCGATCCCACCTGAGAGACCGAGTATGACCGATTGAAGACCGCATTTTTGAACGTAATCGTGGGTGCCGAGCACCAGCGCCCGCCAGATCTCAGATTCAGGTGTGAGATCATCGGGAGCGATCGCCTGTGGGCCAGAGCGGTCAAGATCGGCGGTCACGATGTCTTCAGCGAAGGCCGCCCCCCGGGCGATGAGGGTTCCATCGGCACCAAAAACAGAACTCCGCCCGTCGAAGACCAGATCATCATTTCCACCGACGAGGTTTGCCGCGGCGATCGGGACCTGGTGATCCCTTGCGATGCGGGAGAGCGCCTCCTCGCGCAGGGCCTGCCTTCCGACAGCAAACGGTGTTGCAGATATGTTTACGATCACCTCGGCGCCGGCATGGACCAGTTCCCCGGCAGACCTCCCGCCACGCCAGACCTCCTCCCCGATAGAGACCCCCACCCTTCTCCCGCTGATGTGAAGGATCCGGGGGGCCCGGGCCGCCGGTTCAAAGTAACGGCCTTCCTCGAGCGCACCGCAGGACGAGAGGTAGGTCTTCGCGACGGTCTCCTGGACTTTTCCGCCCTGGAGGAGTGCTGCAGCGTTGAAGAGCGGTCGGCCGCGGCCGGAGCGATTCGGCACAGCGAGACCAACCATCACCGGCGGCGCACCCTCAAGGTCGGCGGCCAGAGTCTCCAGGACCGAGAGGCTCTCGGCCACAAATCCCTTCCCAAGGAGGATGTCCTGGGGGGGGCATCCGGTCAGTGAGAGTTCCGGCGTCAGGATCAGGTCCGGCTGGGAGCGCGCTGCCTCCAGAACCCCTGCTACTATCAGATCGGCGTTGCCGCGAAGGTCCCCGATGACCATGTTCGCCTGGAGGAGTGCTAGTTTCATCCGTCTCGATCAATATTGGCGGGACCGATGGCATATGCTTTTGCACAACCCTGCTTGCACGAGAAACTGCGCTTCAGAACCCTGTGAGGCGCTCCAGATCAGATCGATTATAAAGGCCGGAGGCCAAAGCACCATTACACAATGTGCAGAGAGCAGACCGTAGAACAACAGCCCTTACCCCGCGCAGAGGCCTCATTCACCCTGTATTCGCGCCAGAGGGAGGCCTTGCCTGATGGCCTCTGAGCACTGGCCTGCAGGTGGGGATACCCGACCTCTCCTTGTTGCGGCATCAGTCATCATCGCCTTCGCTGTAAACACTGCCGGGCTTCTCGCCGGCATCACCAGTGTCATCCCGCACATCTTCTATCTGCCGATCGTGCTTGCCGCCTACTACTTTCCCCGCCGTGGCACCGTATTCTCGTTCGCCCTGGGCCTCGGCTACCTTGTGGGGACCCTGCCCTTCATCAGCGGAGAGGTGGGGCTGGTCGTCGCGGCGATTGCGCGGGCCGCGGTCTTCGTCATCATCGGCTCCACCGTCGCACTCCTCTCCATGAGGCTGCGGGAACAGGAGCAGCGCTACCGCGGAGTCTTCGATAACTCCGAGGCAGGGATATTCATCGTCGCCCCGGGCGACGGCGGCCCCCACATCGAAGAGGCCAATTACGTGGGCGCGGCGCTCCTCGGCTCTACTGCGAAGAACCTCATCGGTGAGCCCATCACCCGGTTCCTTGATGACCCGGGTGTGTGGGGGGATCTCCAGGTGAAGGTCCGCTCCGATAAAGCCGTATATGGCTATGAAACGGCCCTTCGCCGCCCGGATGGGACTGTCGTCCAGGTTATTGTGTCAGGTGGCCGGCTCCCGGACGGGCGGGTCATCCTCACGCTTGTCGACATCACGGACAGGAAAAGCGCTGAGGACGCGCTCCTCCAGGCCAACACGAAACTGAATATGATGGGGCGCCTCACCCGGAACGACCTGATGTCGGCAGTATCGGCACTCCTCCGGAGGATCAACAGGGGCATGAGTGAGTTTGATGATCATACCATCCGCCGGTATCTAGAGGAGCTTCAGGAAGATGCCCGATTCGTCCAACGGCGCGCAGAGATCACCCGGGACTACCAGAACCTTGGCCTCAGACCATCGGGCTGGCAGCCCCTGCAGGATGTGGTTCGGGAGGTGACGTCGTGCCTGCTCCTGCCCGGGGTCTCGGTCCGCCCCTGGGTGGAGCGGCTTGAAGTCTTCGCCGATCCGATGCTCGACCAGGTCTACTCTAACCTGATCGAGAACTCCATCCGCCACGGAAAGACCGTATCCGAGGTCGTCATCACCTACCAGATCCAGGACGGTGGTCTTGTGATCTATGTTGAGGACGACGGTGTGGGCATCCCTGAGGCAGAGAAAGAGAAGATCTTTGAGTACACTGCTGACGGAGAGGGCGGACTCGGGCTCTTCTTCGTCCGGGAGATCCTCTCCATCACCGGTATGACGATCCGGGAGACCGGAAAGCCGGGTGAGGGTGCAAGGTTCGAGATACATGTGCCACCGGATGGATACCGGATTGTGTGATGTGAAGTCCATGTTTACAAAGGTGCTCATACCTACAGACCTCTCTCTGGCTTCTGCCACCGCAGCTGAGAGGATAGGCGAGGTCCCGGGCGTCCGTGAGGTCGTCCTCTTCCACGCCAGAACTTCGGCCGGACCCCTGCCTGACGATGAGCCGCTTCGGCAGATGGAGGAGTTGGTGCGGAGGCAGGATATCCCTGTAGAGGTGATGATCGCGGAGTATGATGAGACACCTGCCCCGAAGAGAATACTTGGTGCAGCGGCCAGAACCGGCGCCGACCTTATCGTGATGGGCGTCCGAGACCAGGGACTGCTCCGAAATCTCTTCTCCGGGAACGTCGCGGCAACCGTGCTCCGCGATGCCAGGATACACGTTCTGGTCATCCCTCGATCAGGGGATGGCAGCGGACTGCTCTTTTCACGGCTGCTGGCACCGACTGACCTTTCTATGCCGGCGCCGGAGGTCCGCTCGATCCTGGAGGAGCCTGTGGATGGCGGGACGGCGGTGCTCCTGCACGTCATCGAGTCGGCGCAAGCGGATGCCGGGCGTGAGGCGGCGGACCGGCTCGATGCCCTCCAGGCTACCCTCTCGCCCGCTGGACGGGAGATCCACAGCCTGATCCGGATCGGGAGCCCGGCTCGCACCATCTGTGCGGTGGCAGATGAGATCAGTGCCACCGCGGTCATCATACCGCGCATAGGGAAACGTGATGCCCTCGGGAGTGCTCCGCTTGGAAGCGTCACCGCAGGTGTCGTAGAGTGTGTGAAGCCTCCGGTGTTGGTGCTGGCAATCCCCATTCACCTGCGGATAGTGACCCGGGAGCTCCGGAGAGAGGAGTTCGCACTTGCGGAGGAGCTGTGGATCGACTACCATCAGCTGAAGGCAGACCCAGGGATAGATAGGATATTTGGGGTCTTTGCGGACGATACTCTTGTCTCGATCGCCCGTTGCCGGCGGCACCCGGACGGCTACGAGGTGGATGGCGTCTTCACCCCGGTCAGGTTTCGGGGGAGAGGGTATGCCCGGAGAGCCATGGATGCACTCGTCGAGGCATGCCAGCATGATACCCTGTACATGCATTCGGTCAGAAATCTTGTTGAGTTTTACGGAAAGTATGGGTTTGTGTCGATACCTGAGAGTGGTCTCCCGCCGAGCATTCAAGAGAGGTTTGCGTTCGCCCTCGGGGAGATGGAGGGCGCAAACGTTCAGCCGATGCGCCGAGATGCAGGTCGGTTCCGGAAACGGTAATAAGCCGCTCCCGCGCGAGGGCGGCCCGGTCCACTCGTCGTAGGGCATCAGAATATCCGTGGAGTTACCGCGATCGCTGTAGTGCTGGGTATCAGCGACCACCGTGTCATTCTCCCATAACAGGGATGGGTGGGAAGCAAGCCTGGTAGGCCGTCCCGTGGGCCGCACCGGATATGGGCCCAGGTGAAGCGGTGATACGCCATTCACAGCATGTCACTCAAAGCCATGCCTTGCGGGAATCATGCAGAAAAACAGAATGCTGCTATGGGGATTCGAACCCCAGTCGTAGGAGTGAGAGTCCTACATGATTGGCCGGTCTACACTATAGCAGCGCGTGCACCATTGTGCTCTACATTATTTGTAATATCAGTACTTATACCTATCTTTTGTTCTCCGACATCCGGTTCGGCTGTTGTCCGGGCAATCAGAGCAGGATCCTGGCTTTGTTCTCTTCTCCGCTCCATGATTCTCAGGATAGACATCAATAAGTATCTTCCCGGCACATATATGCTGGCAGCAATGAGCAGTGTTGAAGAGGAGATCCGGGAACTTGAGGATGAGCTCAAGAACACCCCGTACAATAAGGCGACCTCAAAGCATATCGGGCGCCTCAAGGCGAAACTCGCGAAGATTCGCGATGAAGCGGTAGCCCGGGCCATAGCCTCCTCGGGAGGGGGCGAAGGCTACTCCGTGAGAAAGTCTGGAGATGCTACCGTCGTTCTGGTCGGCTTTCCATCTGTAGGGAAGAGTACACTGCTCAACAGGCTCACCGGCACCGATCTCAGCGAGACGGGAACCTACGCCTTCACGACCGTCTCCGTCATCCCGGGAGCGATGGAGCACCGGGGCGCAAAGATCCAGGTTCTGGATATCCCCGGCCTGATCGCCGGTGCCGCAATGGGTAAGGGGCGCGGAAAGGAGGTCATCGCCGTCGTGCGGAGCGCCGACCTGATCCTCATCCTGGTCGACGTCTTCAATGAACAGCATACAGATGTTCTTCTCCGCGAGCTCTACGATGCCGGGATAAGGATCAACAGGCAGAAGCCAGATATCACCATAAAGAGGACTGCGAGTGGAGGTATCAGACTCAACACTGTCGGCAACGTCGATCTCGAGATCGACGAGATCCGCTCGATCCTCGCAGAGAATAAGATCGTCAATGCGGATGTCTTGATCCGTGGCGACATCACTCAGGATGATTTCATCGATGCGATGATCGGCAACCGGGTCTACGTCCCTGCGTTCATCGCAGTCAATAAGGTCGATCTGGTAGATGGGAAGACGCGGATGCGGATCGAGGAGGAACTAGCGGGTCGGTTCGGTGATGCGCCCATCATGGTGTCAGCCCACAACGGCTACCGTGTCGAGGAACTCAAGGATGCCATATTTGATAGTCTGGAGTTCATGCGGATCTACCTCAAGCCCACCGGCGGGCCCGCGGATATGGATGAACCGCTGATCATCCAGCGCCCTGCCACGGTCGAGGATGTCTGCAACCGAATTCACCGGGACTTCACGGACAAGTTCCGATACGCGAGGGTCTGGGGTAAGTCGGCAAAGCATGATGCCCAACGCGTCGGGATCACTCACCAGCTGGCGGACGGCGACGTCCTCTCCATCGTCACCCGCCGCTGATCACCTCTCTGAGGGTCTGGAGAGGTGCATCGGTCTTTAGGGCTGTTCCCGAGTAGTGGGCGCGACTTGCCCGGTATCCAAGAGCCAGGAGTCGTTCGATGACGGTTGCAATGCTGCCGGGGGATACCCGCTCAGCTTTTGCAATAACATGGTAATCATAGTGGCTCGAGGTGTCCAGCTCCTGGCGGCAGGTCGCGAGCAACCGCGCGATCCTTGGGCTGGTGCCAGCCACCACACCAGGTAACGCCTCCTGCATCCTGCAGAGCGTCTGATCGTCATTGATGCTCCCCGTCCAGAGGGGACCGACCGGCACGAGGGCTGCACCGCAGAGTGCACACTCCTCTGGTTCAGGGAGCATCCCCGCCTGCTCTGAGCGGTAGAGACACTGCGGGCACTGCATTATATAGCCTATCCGGGCGAGTGTACGGTCGGCCGCTGCCGCCCCCTCTCTGAGCGCCAGATGCAGGCGGTGAAAATGTTCGTGCGCGTAGCAGAAGAGGGGCTCCACACCTCGATCGTATTTGATAACCTCCCGGACAACAAACCCGAGCAGCGTTCGGAGACCGACTTCAGCGTGGTACTCCGTGTTCCGGGGGCAGGAGAAGTAGCGGCGCATGCCGGCCCGTAAGTGCGCCCCGCAGAGGGGTGCGGTATCGGTAGCGGTGACAAAGAGGTACCTCCCTGCGCTCCGCGCTGCCGAGTCAACGAAGGGTGCCGGCGTCCCGAAAGGATCGAGATCGATAGCATCAAACCTTCTGCCGCTCATCAGCACGTTTGCATCTCCCCCGGTGACCTCACCTCTAAGGCCCAACATCTCGACGTTCCGCCTGATCAGGTCGACCGCCATCGGGTCGCGATCGTTGATCACCACGGGCACCCCGACTTCATGCGCTACCCGGAGCCCCCGGGCGCCGGATGCCCCCATGGCGTCGAGGTAGTCTTCAGGCCGCAGGATCGAGAGCAGAAGGACGGTGGCGTCCCGGCTCATCTCCATGCGCGGATTGTAGAAGACCGGGCTGCTCCCCGGCGGGAACTGGAGACGGGGATCCTGTTTGGGCACGAAAAACCGACTCTCTCCCTCGGTAACCTCGACAATATCCATAATCCTAAATGGGTGGATACTCGATATCCTTATACCTTCTCATGAATAATAGTATTACTCCGATATTGGGGCTTGTGGCCTAGTCAGGATATGGCGTCAGCCTCCTAAGCTGAACATCGGGGGTTCGAATCCCCCCAAGCCCGTCTTTTTCTATCAGGGTCCACACGGAGGCCCGGCGAGGGGATGCATGTGCAGAGGGGATCCGCCCTCCGAAGTCGCGCTCAACGGGCACCGGGTTATTTATCTTCTACCTGAGAACCTGATCCTTCGAGAATGAGTATCCCTGCCTTCGTCAGGATTACCCGCCCACATAACGCCATTGTCGCTGGCCTTGCTGCGCTCCTTGGATACCTCATTGCCACGGGGACGTTCACGCTGCCATCGCTCATACTCGCCATGGCTGTCGCATTCGTCACTGCCGCCGGGAACGTCGTAAACGACATCTACGATCTCGAGATCGACCGGATCAATCGACCAGATCGACCGATTCCCTCAGGAGAGATCAGTCTCGGGGCAGCAAAAGGGTACACGGTAGTGCTCTTCGCCGTCGGGATAGCGTTTGCTGCCCTGACGACGTCGCTCTGTCTTCTGATAGCTCTTATCAACTCAGCAATCTTGGTAGCCTATGCCGTCTGGCTTAAGCGAACCCCGATCTTGGGCAACGCGTCCGTCGCTTACCTTACCGGCAGCATATTCCTCTTCGGCGGTGCGTTTGCTGGCATCGAGGGGCTTGTCCGGAATATCCCGATCGCGGCGATCACGTTTCTTGCCACCATCGCACGGGAGATCCTAAAGGACGCGGAAGATGTGGATGGTGATACGGTCGGTGGCGCACGCACCCTTCCGATGATCATCGGCATCCCCAAAACCCAGGTGGTGGCGCTCGCTTGCGCCTGCGGCGCAGTGGTAGCAAGTATCCTTCCCATCGGCGACTGGTGGAGCCCTTTCTACCTCATCACCATCGGGGTTGTGGATGCTGTCATCCTCTTTGGGGCCTCACGGGGCTTTGGGTGCACAACACCCGCCTGCGTCCAGGAATCCAGGGCAACCTCGATCCTGCGGGCGGGCATGTTCGCCGCACTCGCGGTCTTCGCGGTTGCCGCGGTGGTGTAAAGAGCCTTCTCTGACCTGCTACTGCGCTAGCAAACCTGCAGGTCATCTGCAGTCAGGGGTCGCCCACATCTACTTGAATCTTCGTACCCCCTCCTGCATACCCACTGAACGGTAACGGTTCGGCACCCCTCAGATCACCCGCTCCAGCTACCAGACAGAAGAGATCCCGTGGCTGCAGGTCCATTGATGGGGCAGGTTTTTCGTAGCACCTCATATATCTCACCATTTGAGGGGCGGCGCCGTTATACTGGCAAAACTATATATGGTCTGAACCCCCTCTGGAGTTCAGCGCGTCAGTGGGGGAGCGGTATTCCAGGTTGTATTGGAGCGGAGGGGACGATCACGCAGATCATTTAAGCATGGGGTACCCGGGATGGAGGTGAGCAAGGCAGAGATCTGCAATCAAGCGCTCAAACAGAGGTATAACCTCTCACCAACCGGAGCTACAGATGAAAGAGGGGGAGATACATGTCAATTCGGTTGCTTGCTGTCGGAGATGTGTTGCTCTGGACCCGGAACAACACGATGCCCTTTGACCGGGTGCAACATGAACTCCGGCAGAAAGACCTGCTCTTCGGGAACCTCGAGACAGTCCTCTCTGAGAGTGGTGACCCAAGTCAGAAGCGCTGGATTAATACAAACCCTCCTGAGGCAGGAGTGTACCTCAGGGATGCTGGATTCGATATACTAAGTGTGGCGAACAACCATACGCTCGACCTGGGACGGAAAGGATTCGAAAAGACCCTTGATGTGCTTGAGAGCCACGGTATTGCCTACATCGGAGGGGCCCGGGGTGATGATCCTCCACGGGGACTGGTTGTTGAGCGGAACGGAATACGGCTTGGATTCCTTGGTTATACGAGTGGTATGTTCCGATCGCCACCGGGGGTCACGGTATTCAGGCTGAAGAAGAGGAGTATCATCAACGACATCGTGGAGCTGAGGGATCGGTGCGACGTTGTCATCGTCTCCCTGCACTGGGGAATCGAGAATATTTACTACCCCTCCCCGAGCCAGATCAGGCTCGCCCATAGCCTCATCGATAGCGGAGCGAGCCTTATCCTCGGGCACCATTCACATACCATCCAGGGACTGGAACGGTATAAAGATGGTCTGATCGCCTACTCCCTCGGGAACTTTCAGTTTGATACCGAGCTCTTCAAGGAAAAGATCAAGAGCACCATGATCCTCTCGGTGGACCTTGACCGACATGGTATCAAAGACTGCACAGTCATCCCCTGTATCATCAACGACGATTTTCAGCCGGAAGTAGCAGAGGGGCAGACCCGGGAAGCGGTAGAGGGCTGGATCCGGAGATGCTCGGAGCGGGTAGAGAGCGGGCAGGTCACCCGGAGGTGGTGGTACGAGGAGATCGGGTACGAGTACCTGACCTACAACCTGGAGAGCTACCGCTACCGGATCCGGGAACACGGGCTCGCACCCCTGATCGAGTGCGGTATCTGGCTGGCGACGCCGTTCTGCCTGAACTGTTACGCGGGTGTGATCAGGAAGAGGCTGAGACAGAAGGATACCAAGGAGAAGGTGTCAGCCACCCCGCCCTGAGATGCGGGGTTTGGTCTGCACCGGGAACCTTATGGGAGGTTACAACGATGCGATTTAACTCGTCAGAAGGTTGCCTGAGCGGGCTTCATCCGCGCAGGCTGGTCGACGCGGTCACTATCGATTACCCCTGGAACCATGGGGTCACCGGCAACTTCCTCTCGCCTGACAGCGCACGCCATCCGCGAGCAGGAGTATACGTAAAAACTCCCATTCAGGAGTCGGTACCAATGTGCTGGCGACGAAGGTATTGCTATCAGGACACAAAAATAGGACGGAGGGGCAATTCTTCCCCAGCCTGAGCGCCGGGGTCTTTTTGCCCGATTACGATGAAGATTTTGCAGGTAACGCCGTTCTTCAAACCGCTCTGGGAGTCGGGAGGGGTGGCCAGGGTTGCATATGACATCTCCCGGAATCTGCACGAGAACGGACACGAAATCACGGTTTATACGACAAATAGAAGCATCTACCCAAATGATCTGCCGACGAATCGAGTGACATGTGTCGACGGTATGAACGTATACTACTTCGAGAATCTGCGTAAATACATCCCCAGCATGACCCCACCGGTGGTACCTTACCGTATGCCGACCGTCGCGAGGAGGGAGATCGCACAGTTCGATGTCATCCATATCCATGACCACCGCACTCTGCTCACCGTCATCGCCTCCCACTACGCGATGAAGCATGGCGTGCCCTACGTACTTCAGGCGCACGGGGCGCTCCCGCAGGATACAGGTTCTACGCGGATGAAGCGGCTGTTCGATCTGTTCTGGGCGAAGAAGGTGATCCTCGGTGCTGAGGGGGTTATAGCGCTCAATGAGACCGAGGCCGAACATTACCGCGAGTTGGGCGTCGACGACGATCGGATCGCGATCATCCCAAACGGCATCGATCTTGCTGAATATCCTGACCTCCCGGTCCGTGGCAATTTCCGGGCAACGTGGGGCATCGGCGATCACGCAGAGATCGTGCTCTACCTGGGAAGGCTTGACCCGACGAAGGGGATCGATATCCTGATCCGCTCATTTGCGGTGGTCGCTCGGGAGTTCGATGATGCCGTTCTCGTGCTGGTTGGCGGGAATATGGGGTATGATGAGGGGTTCAAGGAACAGGTCAGGTTGCTGGGCCTCGATGACCGGGTGATCTTTACCGGGTTTGTGAGCAAAGAAGATAAGATGGCAGCGTTCACCGATGCCGATGTCTTTGTGACGCCGAGTTTCACCGGGTTTCCGATCACGTTCCTCGAGGCATGCCTCTGTGGAACGCCTATCGTGACAACGGGCCAGGGAGATCTGCTCACGTGGATAGAGGATACCGTTGGGTATACTACCAGGTACACTCCTGAGGCGCTCGCCGGCGCCATCATGCATTTGCTTGCCGATGACGCCTTACGGGCCCGATTTGGCGAAAAAGCGAAGGATCTTATACGGACGAAGTACAATTGGCAGGCGATCGTCCGCGAGGTCGAAGCCTTGTACTCTGACGTCACAGGTAGGGCCCGGGGTGTCGCAAGCCCCGGTGCGGATACACGCTCCCTGACCGACGCTTGACGCGACCTTCGGGATGAGCCTTCCGCACACTGCCGGGCTGTACGATCGGCGCTGGTTCGGTGTGCCAGAGGGAGGGGATCGGAACGTCGGGGGATCGAGCACGGGGTGAGAGGGTGCTTTCAGGAGGGCAATCAGTGGGGTTCCCAGGAGCTTGGTGCCAGACTCGACCTGCCCTTGAGTTCGACCCATTCTCACAAAACTTCTTCCTCATGCTGTGGACCGTTGGCAGCTGTCGCTATGGGGGGCGGGGTTCGATGGAAAACCGTGCCCTGAGTGCATGCAGGCGCAACCACCCGGATGGGATCTCAGATGACCAGAAGAGAGAGATTGGCGGTGTACAGTCACGGCAGGATCGCTGCAACGGGGCTCAAGGATCAGTGATCCGGTCGGGGAGACGGAGCGAAGACAGAAGTACCCAGATAAAAGATCTCCAGCACAGACCGAGTAAATGGGTGGTAGAAAGCATGAGGGTGGCTACGGTTGCGGTCGGTGGTCTTGTGGTAGAGGAGATACCACAAATCAGAACAGGGAACACTCGATCGGAGCTGATCGACAATAGAATGCCGGGCACCTGTCACGGTTCACTGGATTTTTGGCCTATAATGCGGAGTGAATAGGTAAACGGATAATAGTGGTTGGTGAACATTATACTCGCAAAACCTGTTGTGGATGTGGGGTAATGCATGGCATGTCACCCAGGAGCCGGGTACTGGGGTGTGAATGGGGAGCTGCCGTGGATCGAGAACACCATAGCGCGATCGCTATCATGGCCCGGTTCCTATCACAATGCGTCTTGTGGATGGGTTATCAGCAATTTGTTGGTAATCTACGAAAAACAGGCCCGGGGTTTCCCGAAGCCCCGGTACACTCATGGAGCTCTGCACCATGAACGCAGGTATCAATTGCAGACAAAACCGGAAGAATATCCGGGCAGAAAAGCTGATCTGGTGTATTGTATGAAGTCTGGAGATCTAAAAATTGCGTGGGCAAAGCAGTACATGCCGGTACTCTCGTCCATTCGAAGACGATTTGATGAGGAGATGCCGTTCGCCGGCATGACCATCGGCATGGCCCTGCACGTCGAGGCGAAGACCGCTGTACTTGTCGAGACCCTGGCGGCAGGCGGCGCGGAAGTTTATATCACAGGGTGCAACCCTCTCTCAACCCAGGATGACGTCTCAGAGGCACTCAATACCCGGGAAGGGATCCATTCCTATGCCCGACGCGGCGCTGGCGTTGAGGAGTACTACGCGGCCATCGATCGGGTGCTTGATGCCCACCCTGCCATCACCATCGATGACGGTATGGACCTGATCTACCGCGTCCACACCCAGCGGCGTGAAGTACTGGATTCGATCATCGGTGGATGTGAGGAGACCACGACCGGTGTCCATCGGCTCCGGGCGATGGCCCGGGAGGGGGTGCTCGCGTTCCCGGTCATCGCTGTCAACGATACCCCGATGAAACATTACTTCGACAACGTCCATGGTACGGGGGAGAGCTCCCTTGCCTCCATCATGATAACGACAAACGTCCTCATCGCCGGGAGGCGGTTCGTCGTCGCAGGTTACGGTTTCTGCGGCCGAGGACTTGCACAGAAGGCCCGAAGCCTCGGTGCCCGTGTCATCGTGACCGAGGTCGACCCCAGGAGGGCGCTACAGGCGCATATGGATGGGTTTGATGTCATGACGATGGATCAGGCTGCCCCCCTTGGCGATATATTCGTTACCACCACCGGAAATACAGGCGTCATCACGGAACGACACTTCCCGAACCTGAAGGATGGGGCCATCCTTGCCAACGCCGGGCACTTCGATGTTGAGATCGATGTGGAATGGCTCGCAGCGCGCGCTGATTCCATCACCCACCGAGACGGTATCGATACCTATCTCCTCGGCGGGAAGGCCATCCATATACTCGCTGAAGGGAGGCTCGTGAACCTGGCAACACCGAAGGGCATGGGTCACCCCATCGAGGTGATGGATCTGAGTTTCGCAGTCCAGGCTCTCTCTGCAGAATTCATCGCAGAACATGGCCGCCAGCTCGCTCCCGGCGTGCATGACGTTCCTTCGGCCATCGATGAAGAGGTGGCGCGGCTGAAACTTGCAGCGCTCGACCTCTCTATCGACCGTCTGACGCCCGAGCAGGAGGCGTACATGAGCAGCTGGACGATCGGGACGTGATGCTGCCCGTTCCTTCTTCATTGCAGCCTGGAGATGTGAAGGAGGTCCCCTGTCCCCAGATCTCCCTGAACAAAGGTCCCCTGCCACGGTTCGGGGCTTGAGGGATCTCGTCATCCCCCCCTTTAGCCCGGCACCCGGAAGCCCGACCCCATGCATCGGGGGGCTACGCCTCACGCGGACCTTACTGTGCAGGGGCAGGTGGCTGTACTTCTGGCTGCAAACACCCAGATAGTGGGGAAAGGTCGATACCCCTTCCGCTGAGAGCATCGGTAGCTGAGAATCGGTGCACTAGCGATGAGTTCCAGGACAGAATGAGTCGACTACCCATGGTCGGCCGGGCCTGGTGAGCATCAGCCGCCACCGTCGATCCGGGTCATGAAGCCCTGGCCGCACTGCGGACACCGGTACTGTGTGTACAGGATCTGGCCCGGAGCCATGACGTTTCCTAGAAATTCTCCTGGTGATCCGCATCGGGGGCATACCATCCCCCGATCGTCAAACCGTGCGCCACATCGGAGACACTGGTGGACGGAGTGAGATACCGGGTTAGCGGTTATGGTGTCTTCGATGTGGTGCTGGCACCCGCAGAAGGGGCAGGGAGTCTGCATGGTCTTCCCGGGGCCATCCGACGGGGGCGTTGTCTTTGGGGTCCTACCCGGTCTATGCATACATCATCTCCTCTATCTTGATCGCGCCTTTTCGTCTCTTCTCTGCAAGCTTGGTGATACTCCAGCCCTGCTTCATGCGCCACCATGGGATTTCATACGGCTTAATGATACCTATTGATACCTATCGGTATCTAAGTGGAAAAATAAAAACAATGCAATATAATTGCTTTCCCTGGATACCAGTATAGGAAGATGGACTCTCCTGATTATGTCTCAAGCAAGCAGGTAGGTGTGCGGCTACCTGGCCACCTCTACCGGTGGTTGAAGGAGAAGGTCAATAACGGCGAATACCCGAACATGGCGCAGTCAGTCATCGGTGAACTGACGAAAGCCCGGACGCTTGAGGAGATACGGCATCGCGAGGCCCCATACTACAGTGCCCCCGAGGGAGAAATCCTCGCCCAGATGGTGAACGAGCGCATCGAGGGACTCCGTCGCGAACTCCTGGATGAGATGGAGCGGCGGAAGCGAACCTGATCCGCACAACAGCTCTCCTGATCTCCTGGCCCCTTTGCTCCAGTGCCGAGCTCGATCTCCAGTCCGGTCTGCCACGTACCGATATCCAACGCGCCATCGCTATCCGGTCAACAGAACGCATGGCACTATCTCGAGCTTTAAATATCGCGGATTATTGTAAACGCAAATTGCTTAATAGGGGTGCAAAACGAACGAAATAAAATACCAGGAGCCGTAACTCCTTGCATACGTGGTGTTTTTATGAAAAGGTCAAACCAGGCAACCCTCGTTGCAGTAAGTCTCCTGATCGTCGCCGCTCTCATGGTTGCGGGATGCACAACCACCGGTGAGACCCCAGGAGAGACGACAACCCTGACCGTCTTCACGGCGGCATCGCTCACGGGAGCCTTCACCGATATCGGGAAAGCTTTTGAGGCAGAAAACGAAGGCGTTAAGGTCGACTTCGTCTTCGATGGTTCACAGGCTCTCCGCACACAGATCGAGCATGGAGCGGTCGCCGATATATTCGTCTCCGCGAACATGAAGCACATGAATGCCCTTCGGGATGGCGGGTTTATGGACGATGATACCGTGACCCCGTTCCTTGAAAACAGCCTGGCACTGGTCACTCCGGCCGACAACCCGGCAGGGATCACGGGCCTCGCCGATCTAGCAAACCCCGGCGTGAAACTTGTCATCGGCACCAAAGATGTTCCCTTCGGCGACTATACCCGCCAGATGCTCGATAACATGGCCGCTGATCCCGAATACGGAGAGGATTACCGCGATGCCGTGATGGAGAACGTCATCTCCGAGGAGACCGCTGTGACCTCCGTGATGCCCAAGCTGATGCTCGGTGAGGCGGATGTATCGATCGTCTACGTCTCTGATATCTCTAAAGATGATCGGGACAAGCTGAAGCGGTTTGACATTCCGTCAGAGTATATCACCGAGAGACCCATATACCCGCTCGGCATCCTTGCTGAGTCGCCGCACAAGGTTGAAGCAGAATCGTTCATAGCATTCGTCCGGGGTCCGGACGGTAGCGCCACCCTGACAGACTATGGATTTGACCCAATTCCAGCAGAAGAGTGAGGTATCCCGGCATAGCAGCCGGACAAGGCTGGGGAGGGCAGCACTCACCCTCCTCATCGCCGTCCTCCTCGCCCTCTTCCTTCTCTTCGTCACAGTACCGATCGCCTCACTCTTCCTGCGCATATCGCCGGAGGCGTTCCTCCGCTCACTTGCAGAGCCGGTGGTACTCGATGCGCTCTCCCTCTCCCTCATCACCGCAACGATGAGCACGGTGATCGTCGTCATCTTTGGAACGCCGCTTGCCCTGATAAACGCCCGCCATGACTACCGTGGCCGGGATCTTGTCGATACCCTCACCGACCTACCGATCGTCCTGCCGCCGGCGGTAGCAGGCATTGCGCTTCTCATGGCTTTTGGGCGCCGGGGCGTCGTCGGACAGTACCTTGATCTCTTTGGCATCCACATCGCTTTCACCACCGTCGCGGTGATCCTGGCGCAGGTCTTTGTGGCCTCGCCGTTCTATATCCGGCAGGCGAAAGCAAGTTTCGAGGCGGTCGACCGCATCTATGAGGATGCGGCGCGGACCCTTGGCGCCTCCCCCTGGGCCGTCGCCCGCAGGATCACCATCCCGCTTGCGTGGGGCGGACTTATCTCAGGAGCGATACTCTCGTTCGCCCGAGCACTCGGTGAATTCGGTGCCACGATCATGTTTGCCGGGAACTTCCAGGGTAGAACTCAGACGATGCCGCTTGCAATTTATACGACCATGCAGGGAGATCTCGATGCCTCGATCAGCCTTGCAATCATCCTCGTCATGATATCGTTCGCCGTGATCGCCGCGGTGAAGGTCGTCACCCGGAGGAATTTCTGATGTTTTCCCTTCACGCTGTCAGGCGACTGAGAGATTTTGTCCTCGATATCACGCTCTCGATCGGGCAGGGGGAGACCCTCGTCCTTATCGGTGAGAACGGTGCGGGTAAGTCCACGGTGCTGAATCTGATCTCAGGCATCCTCACGCCCGATCGGGGCGAGATCGTGCTCGGCGAGAGGGCGCTTTTTTCATTCGATAAGCGGATCAACATCCCCACAGAGAACCGGAATATCGGGCATCTCTTCCAGTCTTACGCCCTCTTCCCACACATGACCGTCGCCGAGAACGTGGCGTTCGGCCTCCAATGCAGGCAAGTTCCAAAGGCGGAGATAGCAGCATCGGTGACAGAACGGCTCGCTGTGATGCGGCTCTCCGATCTTGCGGACGTCAACGCCAGTCGGCTCTCGGGGGGGCAGCGGCAACGGGTAGCCCTCGCCCGGGCGCTGGTGCTCGAACCTGAACTCCTCCTCCTCGACGAACCGCTCGCTGCAGTCGATATGCGGGCCAGAGGAGCTATGCGAAAGGAGCTCCGCGAACAGATCCAGAACGCCGATATACCCTGTATCATCGTCACCCACGCCCTCCATGATGCCCTCGAACTCGCAGACCGCCTCTGCCTCATCGAGGAAGGAAAGGTTGCGGCTGACGGAGATCCGGAAGAGGTGCTCGGTATGCAGGAGAACGGGTTTATCGCGAGTTTCACCAACAGATGAGGGGTTCTGGGGAGAGGTGGATCCCACCGCTACCGGCCGCCTCTCTTCTGCCACTCGGCATGGCCCCGCATACAGTAGAGGTATTCCTGGGCATACCCTGCGTACTTCCCAAAGTAGTCCTGTGCAAACCGTCGGATTCTCTCGTAATCCGATGGCTTGCAGCTCCTCCCGGCGATATCAGGAAGATAGGTTGTTGCCATGATCCGATGTACCCAGACATCGACCGGGAACGCTTCGAAGGAGTCGAACGCAAAGAGTAACACACAGTCGGCCACCTTCGGCCCGACACCTCGGAGTTCCATCAACACCCGTCGTGCGTCCTCGAGCGGGAGGGCTGCCACCCTCTCCACCCAATCCGGGTGCTCCGCTACGAGGGCGGCAGCAGAAGAGATATAATCAGTCCGGTAGCCGAGCCTGCAGTCCCAGAGGTCATCAAAGGGTGCTGATGCCAGCACCTCAGGCTCCGGGAATGTGTACGCTGTGCCGAAGGGGCCATCCACCGGTCCTCCAAACCGCTCTGCCATGAGTGCAATCCGGCGCTTCACCGCCGGGATGTTGGTGTTCGTGGCGCAGATATACGATGCCAGGCACTCCCAGGGTTGTTGCCTGACGAGGCGCAGGCCCCAACACTCCTGGATCGCTCTGGCAATCACCGGGTCGCGGTCGATGGATGAGAGAATGCCGGGAAGATCCTGATCAAGCCTGAAGTAGTCACAGATGAACTCCGCATCCACCCCGGAGAATGTGAGGAGATCTGCATCCTGCCGGATACGGATGGCCCGGCCTTCAACGATACCCTGCCACCAGCCCTCAACCTTCTCCCAGCGGAAGGCCTGCCCGCAGGAGAGTGTCCGGTCGAGGTCAAACGGCTGATCAGGTCGGAGCGTGATCGTTGTCATGATCCCTCTCGCTTCAGAGCATGGCACTCAAGGAAAGGTGGGGTTTTGTTTACTCCTCTTTCTGATCTTGGTAGATGCAGGACTGCACGTCCTGACCAAGTTTCCCGATGGCATCCGCCCGGCAGCGTGCACAGTGGCGCATCTGTTTGATGTAGGGGGCGCACCGATCTTGCATCTCCCGCTTCTCCTTCATGGTGGGCGGGGTGATGTCAGCGAACTTGTACAGGGGGATGAGCGGGATGACGTTGAAGGTGTACGCCCCCATCTCACCGACCTTCTTTGCGATCTCAGGGATATGCTCGTCATTGATCCCGGGGATGTAGACGGTGTTTATCTTCACAAACATCTTCTTTGCAACCGCCATCTCGATCCCCTTGAGCTGCTGGGATAGAAGGAGTTCCGCTGCCTCACGTCCATGGTACTTCTTCCCTTTGTACTCGACCCAGGAGTAGATCTTCTCGCCTATCGCGGGGTCAACAGCACTGAGTGTGACCGTGATGTTCCCTACATCGTACTTCGCCAGTTCTTCTATCGACTCAGGAAGTGTGAGGCCATTTGTGCTGAGGCACATGATCAGGTGCGGGAACTCCTCATGGACCAACCGTAGCGCCTCAAACGTCTCGGGGTTTGCGAGCGGCTCACCCGGCCCTGCGATGCCGATCACCTTCACGTAGGGGTAATCCTTAACGACCCTCCTGACCAGATCAAGGGACTCCTCCGGGGAGAGAACCTTGCTTGTCACGCCCGGCCGGCTCTCGTTCACGCAGTCAAAGTCACGCACACAGTAGTTGCACTGGATGTTGCACTTCGGGGCGACGGGGAGGTGGCATCGCCCGAAGACGTGGCACGCCTTGGCGGAGTAGCAGGGGTGCTCACTGATCTTGCGTAACTGCTCAGGGTCGTAGGGGACCTCCCTGCCCTGAACCGTCGCGGTTCGATACGATTCGTCAGACATATCTTAGTATCCATATAACCTGTGGTACCATATAGTGATGGGTGTTGGCCAACGTGGTAGCGTGGGTAGGATGGTGTGATTACCTCGCGTGTGATCCCATCCTGCAAGCGTCTCTCGCTCCATCGGTGCAGCCAGATCATTCCGGCAAAAAAAAGATACAGAGGGATCAGGCCGCCTCCCGTGTGCTATCGAGGGGGAGAGATTTCGCCTTGGCACCATAGGTATCAGTCCCGCGCTCCAACCCGAACCGATCCTCTGCAGCTTTTAGGATCTGTTCAAGCATCCTGGAGTATGAGATGTCTGCGTACTTTGCCATCTTTGCGAGGTGACCATCCCAGCACCACCCCGGGTTTGGGTTGACCTCGAGGAGTTTTGGACTGCCATGCTCATCCAGACGCCAGTCGAACCGACAATAGTCGCGGCACTCCAGGCGCTCAAAGAGGGCGAGACAGCATTGGATGACCGTCCTCTCGGTCTCCTCGGGGAGGCCTGCGGGCCTCGATACGATCTTCCAGTATGGTGAGTCAGGGAGCCACTTCGCCTCGTAGCCACAGAGGTGGGGGAGCTCAGGAGGCAGCGCTGAGTAGTCCTCTTCGGTGATAGGGAGCACCGTGCAGTAGCCTGATGGGTTCCCTATGATGCCGACGCTGATATCTTTCCCGGTGAGGAACTCCTCGACGAGGAGCGACTGATCATACCCGAGCGATGCCCGGAGGGAGTTGATGACATCGGCGAGGTCCTCGAGGGTGTGGACGACGCTCCTCTGTGTGATGCCATACGAAGAGTCGCCGGAATTGGGTTTGACGATCACGGGGAGTCGTATCCCAGCATCGTAGGTGCGATCACCGGGTGGGATGAAACAGGCATCCGGGACCGGGATCCCCATCTCCTTCGCGATACCGCGCACCAGGGACTTGTCATAGCAGAACGCGAGCGACTGCGGCCCTGACCCCGTGTACGGGATCCCGAGCATCTCCAGGAGCGCTGGAACATGGAGTTCTCTCCTCGGATCGTTGTTGAACCCCTCGTCACAGAGGTTGAGGACGTAGTCCACCTTTCCTTTCAGCCTTGCGAGGTCATGGATCAGTGTATCATGTCTGCAGAGATAGGTGAACCGGTAGCCTTTCAGCTCCCGGAGGGCCGCCTTCATCTGGTCGATGGTGTAGAAGTCATCATCGTCAAAGACACAGGATGGTTTCAGGGCATCTGATCTGGTCGGATCGCCGAGCAGCACCACGACATGCTTTGCCCTCTCCTGCCCTCTCACCTTCGCCATTGACCACTCCTTCTTTATGACTGCGGTGACGATGTGGCGACGCTCCATCATACCGAGATCCTGGTTCCGCCGAGATTCTGTGGCGATGTCGTGGAAGGCGATATCGGAGAATCCTGCCCGCTCCAGGATCTGTCTGAGCGTCCCCGCCGTATAGAGGCGCTCGGCGTAGAACTGGTCGGCTATGACACCCTTATCGACGTCGGTGATCACCTCTCTTGAGATCAGGCGCTGCCCATCGAGTGAGAGGGAGCGCTCCCGGCAGACGAACATCGTCGGGTCAATCCACTCCCATGACCGGGGTTGGAAATGTTCCCTCAGGTACCCGCCATCGGCCACATCCAGGAGCACCCGTCCCCAGGGTTTGAGGACGCGCCTGAGCTCCATAAGGACCCGCAGATCTTCCGCGACGGAGTCAAGGTAGCCGAAGCTGTTTCCGAGGATGAGGATGGTGTCGTAGGTATCGGCGCGGTATGGCAGGCGGCGTGCATCCCCCTCCCGGAACCGGGCCGGGAGTCCCTCTTTCTTTGCGGTCGATCGGGCCCGCTGGATCAGGTAATGCGACTGGTCGAGTCCCTCGACGTTGTAACCCCTCTGAATGAGTTCGAGGGCATGCCTGCCCTGGCCGCAACAGAGGTCGAGTATCCTCTCGTCAGGTTGGAGGTGCAGGATCTGGATAATCCGGTCGATCTCGGATCTGGTGATCTGCTGGTCGGCGACGACATCACCATCGGTCTTGAGATAGAGGCTGTTGAAGATACCCTTCCACCAGTCGGATTTCACATACTCTTCAAGGTCAGAAACCGGACCGAGTGTTCTTGGGCTTCTTCCCTTCCGTCTGCCACCAGAGGGATCATGTGCGTGGGTCTCATCGGTCATCTGAGCCACTCACCATCGAGCCTGTCTCCGGGCAGGGCCGGCACGCTGCCGGGGCGCAAAAGAGATCGGTTGACGTGTATCATTGTTGGATGATCATCTGGTGGGATGGCATGGGTAAAAGCGTTATGTCGCAGTCTTCGCCGCCACGTGGAATGACTGCCTGCCGGCGCCCTCCCTCCGGAAGAGCTCTGCCAACCGCGCCATTGGGATGAGAATCCAGCGCATCCCTGGCGCCGGGGATCGGGCGCGGCAAAAGCCTGCCCGGGATTTGTGAGACGCACTTATATATGCACGCAGGTGGTTGTGTACTTGCAGATTATCTGCATGGTTGAAGTATATGGATGAGAGATATTCGAGCAGGGGTCCACGGTCGTACCAGAACCGCCCCCGCGAGTTCCATAAAGCAGTCTGTTCCGACTGCGGCAAAGAGTGTGAAGTTCCTTTCAAGCCAACGGAGGGTAGGCCCGTCTACTGTCGTGACTGCCTCCCGAAGCACAGGAAACCTCGCTATTGAGTTGTTTTGTGTGAATACAGTTTCTCAAGCGTGAGTGAAGTTTCGATGGATGAGAGATATCCAGGTCGGGGTCCGCGGTCGTACCAGAACCGCCCCCGCGAGTTCCATAAAGCAGTCTGTTCCGACTGCGGCAAAGAGTGTGAAGTTCCTTTCAAGCCGACGGAGGGTAGACCCGTCTACTGCCGCAGCTGCCTCCCGAAACACAGAAAACCCCGATTCTAACTTTTTTTCGTACGGGACCACACGCGGGCGCCCCGTAAGCCTAGCAGGGTCTTGCTCTGTCTGCTTCAAGCCTACAGATATCGGATATATCCGAACTGGGAGCAGGTTTCATCACTCATGCAAAATTTCTGCTACGACTTTTCCATGGAAGATGGGCCGGTGGTTCATAGCACCGCCTCAACAACCAGCGCCGCCGCGAACGTGACAAGGCCCGCCACCGAGAGCGGCAGGGTATAGTTCCGGATAACGCCGGAGAACTCGTCGCCCGTCATCCTCTTGAGCACCCAGAAGAAGGGGTCACTCACGTATGAGAACATAAACGCCCCTGCAGAGATCATGAGCACCAGGGCGAGTGGGTTGATCGTAAGAGCGGCCGGGATGGTGGCAAGGATTGTGGATGTGACGGCTGCGGTGACGACCCGTGATCCCTGTGCCGCCTGCATCAGGGCGGCTATGACAAACGGGAGGAGCGTTATAGGGAGAATACCCTGGATCAGCGTGGCCATGTCGGCGGGGAACGCGCTTGCCGCGATGACGCTTCCAAACGCTCCGGCACCGACGAGGTCGAATATGATGATCCCGGCGTTCCTTGTCCCCCGTGCAAGCGCTTTCTGCTGGACTTCGCCTGGGACGGCGGCGAGGGCTGCGAAGAGCCCGGCGAGGAGCGCCAGGTTGATGTCGGCGAGGATGTTGAGCCCGGGAACCAGGGATCCGACCACGAACATCAGCAGGATGACGATGAACGGGAGCCAGGCGCGGAACATCTCCCCAGCAGATCCGATCTCGAGGGTTGGTTCTGCCGGTGGCGTTGCCCGTGGTGCGCGGATGTGCAGGGCAAGGAGGAATCCGATGAGGAGTAGGAGGGATACCGGGAGGGAGATGAGATCGATCTCCCAGGGCTGGCCGGGGAAGAGGTCAAGGGTCGTTACGATGGAGTAGACTACGGGAGTGGGGTAGAGGAGCACGTATGATATGATGCCGGCGACGCCCGCACAGTAAAGGAGTGTCCTTGATGCATGCCGGTCGGTGCGCAGGTGGGTGAGTATGGGGGCGAGGATGATAAACGATGTTATGCCGCACATCAGTGGGACGGAGAGGAGGTAGCCGGCCGCCCCCGCGGTGGCGAGAGGGCGGCGCACCAGCCCCCGGATGCTTGCAACGATATCCGCTATAAGACCGCTTTCGCGGAGAACCTGAGCGATCCCGATGCCACAGAAGATGACGATCCCAAGGATGGAGAAGATCCGACCTGCACCGTTCGTGATCGCTGGCAGGATCGCTTCTGCTGGCATACCGGCGAGGAGGCCGAAGAGGATCGATGTCCCGATGAGGGTGAGGAATGGGGGGAGTCGGTACCTGATCGATGCGACAGTGATCACCACGAGGGCGATGGCAAAAGCGATGAGTGTCTCCATCGAATCGTTTTATGCGACTAAAAGTATAAAGACAGGTCGCATTGCTCCCGACTGCGCGCTTCAACGATCCTGGCCTCTGCGATCTCCTGGTAGGCGGGGTCGATCTCAAAGCCGATATAATCCACATCGAGGGTTATCGCTGCAAGTGCCGTGTTCCCGATGCCCATGAAGGGGTCCATGACGAGTGTTCCTGGAGATGGACCATGCAGCCGGATGCACATCTCCGGGAGCTTCACCGGGAACGTGGTCGGGTGAGGCCGGGAGGAGCGGATGGTCTGGTAGGGGATGAACCAGGTGTTCCCCCGGTCGCGGAGATCGCGTTTTGCCGCCTTCCACCGCCCTATGTTGCTCTTATCCTGGTAGGGGACGCCGACGCCCAGTTTATCCAGGGCTACATCTCCCCTCTTCGTGAAGTGGAAGATATGCTCATGGCACTGGCTCAGGTAGCGGCGGCTGTTCACCGGCTGGTAGTGGCCGACGGCGATATCGTCGGTGATCTTTTCGTAGTTGCCCACATCTTCTTTCTCGATGGCGATTGACTTGACCCAGTGGATGACGTTCTGCAGTACAAAGTGTTGTCGGAATCGCTGGGCGACGTCGAAGGGTATCCACGGGTCCCGGGGTTTGCCGCCCACGTTGAGGAAGAACGATCCATCGTCGGTGAGGACCCGCGCGGTCGCCGCAGCGACCATCCCCATCCAGTCGAGGTAGTCTTCCCGGGGCCTCATGTCATCATAGGTGTTGTAGTCCTTTCCTATGTTGTAGGGGGGCGACGTGACGATGATGTCGATCGAGCCTTCCGGGAGGCGCTGCATACCCTTCATGCAGTCCATGGCGTGGATGGTGTTGATGGCTAGCCCGCCGAGCCTCTCTTCCCCTCCCTTCTCTTCTGTCACTCCTGATCTCCTAGAGGTTTGAGGTCTTCCGCAAAAAAGGTGAGCGAATGGATCTTTGGTCCGGCGGAATCGATCCCCTCACCCGTGGGTGTGCTGTCGTGTCCTCTCAAGGGCATCGATGAGGTCTTCGACCTGATAGGGGGTGAGCCCTTCGTCCCCGTTCTCCTCCTGGCGTACGATCTGGAAGAGTGCATCTCTGAGGACCTCAAGGCGGCTCTCCGGGGGGAGGATGACCTCAAACCGGTGGAAGATGCGGTTCGGGATGCAGACAAAGTTCCCATGGATGGATGCAAACGAAAGGAACTCGTCTGCGGCGAGGACATCTTCCTGATCCACCATGATCTCAAGGACCGCCGGTGATATCGCGGGCGCAGCTGCGCTTTCTATCGAAAAAGATTGAATGATTCTGATATTCGTGGTTGCTCCTCCGGGTCAGACTGAAATATTCTCTGCGGGGAATAATATAGTTGTGACGGCGGAGTGCCAAAAACTAGAAATTATAGGAGTTTTTGCGAAGTTCTGGTGAGGCGTATGGTGGGTGGGCAGCGCGGGAATACGCCTGCGGGGGGGTACCTTCTGCTCATACGCCATCTGCTCGAAAGGTCGGGCTTTGCACAAAATAATCGAAGCCCCAGCCGTGATTTGAACACGGGACCTGGTGATTACAAGTCACCCGCTCTGCCAGCTGAGCCACTGGGGCATACCGTATATCATGGATCGTCTGGAGTAAAAAAGGTGGCGCTGATCCTCCTCACACCTCCTTGCGCTCCCAGACAACATCATCATCGTAGAGGATGCGGAGGATACGGTGGTAGGGGATGCAGGCGACCCGGACCCCGGCATCCACCTCTATGTACCAGGCATCGAGCGCTCGGATCTGATCTCCCTGCACCGCTGAGCGATCCCCCGGAGCCCCACGGTTGATGTACTCGACCCTGACCCGGGAGAAGTCGTAGCTGGGATCATGAAAGAGCCGTAGCAGCAACCGGTGACTCGTCCGCATCTTCTCACCCTCTATGGAAGCTGATCGTCCCGCCGGACCATGGACCACCCCGTACTCATCGGCGCGGGGCATCCTACGAGCGTTCTGGACCTGTTTGGAGATTACCGGCAAATTGCCGATAGCCCGTTCATTCGGCATCGCATGATAGGAACCGCACCATGGCGTTGACTGCACTGTTCTGGTCTCTACCAATCTGGTTTTCGCATTCACAGGTCATATACTTTCCAGAGCGGCAAATCCGGGAGAGGTGCCCTGCACTCTGGGTAGAGCGGTTGCCTGCTTTGACTGCGACATCTCCTTGACGGGAGAGGTCCCCCGGCCTAGGATCATATTGGCCCGGGAGTTCTGAACAAGCTTCCGGCTCGGCGTGTGCTGGAGGTCGTCTATGCGGGTTGTTCCGCAATCCCAATACAATCCCCTTTGGCGCACCTTCCTGCCCTGCCCCTCCAGTCCCGCAAGGTGAGGATACACGATGCGCCCATCGGTGGGTCTGCAATATTCATAACAGAGGAGCACAGAGTGTACCACAGGATGTCTCACCTCACCGTCGATCTCGGGGGCCGGCCCGGCCTTGACTGCCGGGGATTCTGTTCGTACTGTTACTTCAAACGTGTCCAGGGAACGACATCGTTTGGCTGTAAATATTGTCTCCCCTTCCAGAGGGGGTGTGACTACTGTACCCGGGGCGTCCGGGAGCAGTACTCCGGGTTCAAAGACCTCCGGACAGTCGCTGATGAGACGCTTGCAAATCTCCAGCTGGTGACCGATGACGTCGATCGGATCACCATCAGCGGTGGCGGGGACCCGAGCTGTTACCCGGAGTTCCACGACCTGATCGAGCTACTCGGCAGTATGGAGGTCCCGCTTCATATCGGCTACACCAGCGGGAAAGGGTTTGACGATCCGGGCGTGGCCGATCACCTCATAGAGAATTACCTCTCTGAGGTCTCCTATACCATCTTCGCCGCCGACCCCAACCTGCGGCGGCGCTGGATGAACGATCCCACGCCGGAGGCCTCGCTCGAGGTCCTCGACCGGCTCTGCGGGGCGATCGATGTCTACGCCGCCGCGGTCGTCATCCCCGGCGCCAACGATGGTGAAGCCCTCGAGGAGACCTGTGCGTGGCTCGAGGAGCGGGGCGCAAAAGGGTTGATCCTGATGCGGTTTGCCAATCAGATCGACCAGGGACTCATCCTTGGGAATGCCCCGATCCTCGAGGGGCAGAAGGTCCATACCGTCAATGAGTTCCGCGATATCGTCACCGACCTCAACGAGCAGTTTTCGATGAAGATCAGCGGGACTCCGCTCTGGGATCCCTCGATAGGATCGCCGTTTGCTATCCTCCATGAACCTGATCTCCTGCGGAAACTCCCCCGGATCCGGAAGCGCGCAACGGTGATCACCGGGAGCGTTGCGGCCCCTTCCATCCAGCGGATCCTCTCGATACGCGGTGGCCGCTCAAGGGTCGTGGGGGTCAGGAAAGAGATCGCCTGTCTCATCACCGCTGACGATCTTGCCGAGGTGAACCTAAAGAGGCTTGAAGATGTCGTGATAATCCCTGGTCGGGCGTTCGTCCATGATGCCGAGGCCCGCGAGATCCTCTCCGCCGATGGCGTCGACCGCGAGGTGGTGCGTGGCCCTGATATGCTGACCGCCGATGCAGAGACCAGTATGGGTATGACCCAGATGGGGGTGCTTGAGAAGGAGATGGAAGGGTTTGCAGCTTTGATCAACACGATCAATCAGTACGGCCGATGAGGGGAGAGTCGGAGACTCATCTCCTGAGCATCCGGTTCTCGTCGCACAGACCCAGGTTATTCCACCATATCAAGAAAGTGCGTGACGATCCACTCATTTCTGACTTCAGGATGGAAGAGGAGGCCGTAGAGTGGGAGCGAGCGGTGCCGTATCGCCTGGGTGCATCGATCCGAGAGGGCGAGGGGCATGAACCCCCGGGGAAGTTTAGCGACGTATTCGTGGAGTTCATACGCAGCAAAGGTCTTTTTCCCGGCGAAGAGGGGGTCGGGCGCGATCACCCGGACGTCGGTCATGCCGATCCCGGGACGGGGCTCGGTGGTGGCGCCGAAGGCTGCTGCAAGGGCCAACATGCCTGAGGAGATACCGAGGATCGGACGCCCAAACTCAGAGATCCACCTGAACATCCCGGGATGCTTCAGGAATCCAGTATCCTTCAGTGCCGTCCCGCAGAGGATCACCGCATCCGCGGCTTCAAGGTCGGATGGGCTTGCGGTGGTGTAGTGACGGATGATAGGATCTGCTCCTGCCTCCCGGAGGATCCGCTCGATCGGCCCGACGAACTCCGACCGGGAGAGTGAGCCGTCCCTGTAGCAGAGGTCGATGGTCAAGATCACTTCTCCACCAGCCTTGCGCGTTTGATCTCAAGAACGCCGTTGTAGTTCTGGTAGACCCGGGATGCCTCCTCAATCTCGATCTGCCGGGAGAAGAAGGGGGCATCGATGACGAAGGTCTCAAACTCTCCCCCCTCCCCTGTAAGGGTGATCCGCCAGTCCCGGGCGGCTCTTCGGAGATCATCGAGGGCGTGGTGGTCGATCTCTCTCCCGAGCCAGGACGCATCGAAGGGGCAGGAGAAGACGCCCGCGATGATGACGCGGAACCCGGCGCTGATGAGCTCCTCCATGTAAGCCTCCTGGTCGGTATGCCAGAGTGGGTTGAAACACCAGAGGTCCAGTTCATGGCAGATCCGCTGGATCCGCGTCGCCTGGTAGACTGAGAGGATCGTTCCGGTGACTACCCCCCCGATCCCGAACCGATCCTTGGCCTCAAGGAGGACCCGTCTCAGGTCATCGAGTTCTCTCTCCTTCTTTCCGGCGGTCTTGACCTCCACGAGAGGGAGCCCCGCCGCCTCTGCCTGCAGCCCGGCGAGGTGGATGTTTGGGGTATGGAACATGTAACTCTCGGGGTTCTCTGATACAACCGTGATCAGGCAAGCGACCTCCTCATGCTGCATCGCCGTCCAGCAGGCGAAGAGGGAGTCCTTACCGACCGAGAAGAGCACGCCGAGCTTCATCGTTGTTGTTGTACCTCTTCTCCCCGGAGAGCGATAACCCCTGCGGCGGTATCGGGTGAGACGATCAGGGGTGGGGCGGCGACCGCCGTTTGGGCCTATCAGGGCATCACCAGCGCCCGCGCCCGGTGACGATCGGGGTTTATATGGGATTAGATCCCTCAGTCAGTGTGAGCGCCCGGGGATGTATCCGGGAGGTGTAGTATGGCGGAGGACAGCGAGAAGCCAGAGAAAGAGGTTGGAGCAGTCGTAGACTGTATCCTGGTTAATTACCCGGGCGGTTCAGAGTCGCGGGACAAGGTCGTGCGGGCGATCCTTGCATGGGCTGCAGAGTACCCTGATGAATGGGATGAACTGCGGGCACGGTGCCAGCAGCGCCACGTAGCACCCGCATGATTCCATCCCGGCTGATATATATCCCCTTTTAGTCCGCGCAGGATGGGCAGTTCCAGATCGGTCCTGCGAGTGCTACCTTCTGTGTGGTGCGCATCAACCCGGGCGAACATCCCACAGAGCTAGCAACGCTCTTCGGCGAGTCCAGAAGGATCCATTGCACCCCGGGCAGAATCGTTGATCGCTCATCTGAGTGCTGGATATAATAGATGCGAGGGGAGCGATTTGAACGCTCGAACACCTTCATGACAAGGCCCTCAACCTTGCGCCTTTGACCTGGCTCGGCAACCCTCGCTTGGGGAAGAACGTGGTGAACATGGAACGGAGTGCAAGGCACATCGGTAGCGCTTTCGTGCCCCGTTCACCTCATTCAATCTGTTGTCATACATGAAATACCTTTTGTGCCGGGCTGCATCAGACTGCATGTACGCGATGCAGTTTCTGGAAGCCAGGGAGTGCCGACGCATATCTCTGGAGCACGAGAGGAGGAAAGGATTATATCTGGGATTCCACCATTACCGCGCAGAGTACCAGTGAGAGCGGTACGCATTCTCCTCGAGGGGATACTTATGGCAAAGAGCATACAACCATATCGGTGCGGGGTTTGTGGCTACATCTACGAGCCCATGCGTGGGGAGCCGGGGCAGAAAATACCCCCCGGGACCACCTTTGAAGATCTGCCAGCGGATTATGTCTGCCCAGTCTGTGGAGCGGGATCGAGATCGTTTCTCCCCCTGGAAGAGCGGACAGGCCGATACCTCTGCGTAGCCTGCGGGTACATCTACGACCCGGAGCGAGGAGAGCCCAGGCATGGCTACCCTCCCGGGACGGCTTTTGTGGATCTGCCCGAGAATTACACCTGTCCCGTCTGCGGCGCCTACGCTAAAGTCGGGAAGCAGGCCTTCATTGCGATCGACTAACCCCTTTTTTTCTGCTGACCGCTTCCCCTGATACGGCTCTTCTCTCTGGCCTGCCGACATCTGACTCAACCACCCCGGAGACGCAGATGAATCTATATCTGGAGCATCTGGGCGTTGATTGCGACGATCACGGTGCTTGCGCTCATCAGAATCGCTCCGGCTGCCGGGGTGAGATACGGCCACCCGCCGTAGATGTAGACTGCGGTCGCGAGGGCGAGGAGGAGGGGGTCGGAGCCCGGGAAGGTGATGACGATCCCGAGGAGCGTCTGGACCGGGGCGGAGAGGAGGAGAATCGGGACCGTGAGGATTATCGATACGGTGAACCGCTGCCGGTAGTCTTCAAGGGCGTGGGGCTGGGTCTCCTTGCCTGCTCCACTGCGATCTCCAGTCACCATCAGTTCTTCTGCTCCAGTTCCTCTCGGCGCTTCCGAAACTCCTCTTCATCGATCTCGCCCCGCGCGTAGCGTTCCCTGAGGAGATCCATCGCTGTATCGCCAGTCGGGGCTGGCTGCACCACTCCTCCCGGCTCCCGGATCACCAGGTAGAGGATGAGGAAGATGAACCCGACCATGGGGAGTATGACGAGGATGAACCAGAGCAGTCCGTTCATCCCCCGACGGTTCGCGTCCCGGTAGACCAGGAAGGCGATGACGAAGAAGACGGGCAGCCAGATGAGCATCATACCCCACCCAAAGAACGGGAATGCGGGCAACCCCTCAAACATATGATGGCCACCCTGGTGCAGGTGCAGGTACCTGTTCATGGGGGTAAGACTGGCCGCAGGTGACGTAAACTTACTGGGCTGGAGGTTGCCACGCGCCACCCCCGGCTGCAGATCCCAATGAGAGGGGTCGTCTCTGTATATGCTACCTTGAGGGGATGGCTCTTCATACCCCAGGCGACGGTTTCGCAGTATTGTTGCCTGAGGAGAGCTACCCCAACCTGACCCCCGTGATCCGCTACCGCGCAAAGATCGATCTTTGCACGCGCAACCTCTCGCCCTGCTGCTCCAGGTACGCTCATCCTGGCTCGGCCGCGTGGGCAGACTACTGCCTCCAGGTAAGCTCTTGAACCCCTGCAGGTGGAAATAAGTAAGCTTATATGCCGTGGAGTAAGCATACTGCCAACGTTCAGGCAGTTCCGCCCACGTAAGCCCTCCAGGATATTCGGGATTCCCTGTAATATCGGAAATTCGCGTAAGCTGGATGGGATGACTATATAGATCACAATGAATAAAAGCCTCCAGGGAAGGTGACCCCGGCCGATGCACGAATGCGCCCATATATATGATAATATTTCCGTTCTCTCCGCCGTCCTCGATACACTCGACGAGGCGGTACTCGTCATTAACCCTGACGATCGGATAGCCTGTATCAACAGACGCCTTCAGCGCCTTTTTGGCATCAACCAGGGTACGCCCTGCGGGACTGATGCGGGCCTCATCGTCCGTCGCGATCTGGCACCCAGGATCTCTGAAGAATCATGCAAAAAAGAGATCTTGACGTTCCTCTCCGGTCACCTCGAGGCGACTGAGTTCTCGTGCATCCTGCGGTTGCCTGACGACAGGGAAGAGCGAGTCTGCTGCTCGTGCCGAGTCGTGAGTGAAGGACCGCTCCCGGGAATGCGGATCATCTGTTTCCGCCCTGACCCACCGCGCCGACTCAAGGATTCCGGTATCGAGCGTGGAGCACTTGAACAGGGGTGGATGGAGGAGATCCTGCGAGAGAATGAGAACAAGTACCGATTCCTCGTCGAGAACCTCAACGAGGGTATCTGGATGGTCGATGTGTGGGGGACCACGGTCTTTGCCAACCAGAAGATGGCCGAGATCCTCGGCTACTCTGTCGAGGATATGATCGGGATGCCGGCTTTTGCGTTTGTTACCGAAGAGGATGGTGATACTATGCAACAATACCTGCAACGCCGGAAGCGGGGCATACGCGAGACCTTTGAGCTGGAGCTCTTCCACAAAAGCGGTGCCCGCATCCCCACGCTGGTTGCAGCTACTCCCATAACCGATGCCACAGGCACCTTCCAGGGTTCCCTCGCTGGAGTCCTGGATATCTCCTCCCAGAAGGATATGGAAGCGCAGCTCCGGGAGAACGAGGAGAAGTACCGCTCGATCGTCGAATCCTCAGCCGAGGCGATCCTGATCTACCGCGACGGCATCATCACATATATCAACGCCGCCGGCGCGAAGCTTCTTGGCGCCTCAGATCCTGGTGAGGTCATTGGGAGGGCTATCATCGATATCATCCATCCAAAAGCCCGGGACCAGGTCAAAAATCTCGTCACGAGGCATCTGCGGGAAGAGGAGACTCCGCTCATTGAGATACCGATCATCAGGCTCGATGGGACTACCGCCACCGTCGAGGGGCGGGGCACCCGGGCACGTTCTGCGGGAGGATCCGCCGTCCAGGTCGTCATGCGGGATATCACCCATCGAAAACGGGCGGAGAGGCGGCTTCAGGAGAGCAATCGGCGCCTCTTGTTGCTCAACAGGATCATAGGCACATCGGTTGCAGCGCGTTCCGCGGGAGAGTTGCTTGAGAGGGCGCTTGATCTGACGCTCACTCTCCTCGGCTACGATTGCGGCGCCGTCTACTACCCCGATGTCAGAGGGGATCGGGTAACCCCCTATTACCAGCGAAACATGCCGGAGATCTGCCTGGAGCAGATGGGAGACATATCAGAAACGCTCTGGATCGGCCACCCCTGTTACATCGAGCGGGGGCAAAGTCACGGCACCGATGCCCTCCTCCGGAGGTCCGGACTTGCTGCACTCGCAAGCATACCGCTCACTGCTGAGTCAGAGACCGTCGGGGTGCTTGCTGTTGGCAGCAGGGATCGAGGGTTCTTCTCTCCCGGCGAGCGCGGGCTCCTCGAGGCGATCGGCCGGGAGATCGGGGTTGGTATCCTGCGCTGGATACTCCACCACCAGCTTGAGGCGGCGAACCGGGAGGCGAACCTCTACCTGGATATACTCACCCACGATATCAAAAACGCCGATAACGTTGCGAACATCTACGCTGACATCCTCATCGCTGAGCTCAAGGGGGAGGTAGCCCTACACACCCAAAAGCTGAAGGATGCTATCAGAAAGAGTATTGAGATCACGACAAACGTCGCCACCATCCGGAGGATCCACGAGAGCCGAGTTGGGTTTACCTCCATCGATCTCCATACTGTGATCCTCGATGAGATCGCTCACTTCCCTGACCTCTGTATCCACTATGACGGGCAGTCTGTAGAGGTCATCGCTGACGACCTCCTGCCTGAGGTCTTCATGAACCTGATCGGTAACGTCGTGAAGCATGGCGGATCTGGTGTTGAGGTGATGGTGGTAGTCGAGGATCGGGATGCGGAGACCGTCATCGTCACCGTTGCAGATACGGGACCGGGCATCGAGGATGGTGCGAAAGAGACGATTTTTTTCCGATTCGAGCGAGAGAACGGTGTGAGGGGGAGCCAGGGACTTGGGCTCTCGATATGTCGGATGCTTATTGCGCGATACGGGGGCGAGATCTGGGTCGAGGACCGGGTGCCCGGGCACCCGGAGGAGGGCGCCGCATTCCGGTTCACCCTCAGGAAGGCCGGGTGAGGGATGGCATCCCCCATGCCAACTCTGGATGCGTGACTTCTGGCATTCTTCCATGCTACAGGCAGTGATCGTTACCTGCAGGGAGTCTGGAGAGGGGATCTCACCTCCCCGCAGGGCAACCCAGAGATCTTTGTGGTCTTGTATGAGGCGAAGTTTGGTTGCGTACATCCGCTCCCGGGATGAACGTGCTCTCATCGATGAGCGCGCGCTCCTCGCCAGGGTCGCACCGACCCAGTCACTCATATATGGGCTCACGCCTTCTTGCGCCCGGGCGCCCAGGGAGTTCCCGCTCGAGGTGGGCGTTGAACCGGATTTTTCGGCCTTCGATCTGGTACGGCAGACGGTCCTCGGGATCGAGGGACACTCCGGCATCAGGCCCGGCCTATACGGAGGGCATTTACGATGACCGCAAACGAGAGCCCCATATCCCCGAACGCCACCGCCATCCAGAGGGTGACCAGGCCCACGACGGCGAGGGCAGCGATGCCGAGCTTCACCACGACCGCTGTGGCGACGTTCTGCCGCACGACCGAGATAGTCTTCTCCGATAGTGCCACAAGGTATGATACCCTGGATATGTCATCCTCCATAACGACAATATCAGACGCCTCGATCGCGATATCTGACCCGATGGCACCCATGGCGACTCCGACGTTTGCCCGGGCCAGCGCCGGGGCATCGTTCACCCCATCACCGACCATCACCACAAGGCCGTAGCGTTCCATCAACCGCTCGACCATCGCGACCTTATCCTCCGGGAGAAGCCCGGCGTGGTACTCGTCGATACCGATGCGCCGGGCCACCGCCCCCCCGACGCGCTCGTTATCCCCGGTGAGCATCACCGTCCTGATCCCCCGCCCCCTCAGATCGGCAACCGTCTTCGGAGCACCCTCCTTGATGGCGTCGGAGAGGGTGACGAGCCCGATGACGGTCGAGCTGGTGCCGGCGAGGATGACGGTCTTTCCTTCCCCCTCCAGGTGGTCATACTCCGCCCGCCACGCACCGCCAGCATCCGGGAAGAGCGACTCGTTTCCGAGGAGGTAGAGCGTACCCTCGATCCGGCCCTGAACCCCTCTGCCGGTGATCGATGTAAACCCCTCTACATCACGAAGGGCGACGCCCTCCTCCACGGCCTGGCGCAGGATCGCCTCTGCGATCGGGTGGCCGGAACGTGCCTCAAGCGATGCCGCGACCGTGAGCAGATCTGCTTCCGGCACACCGAAGGGGACGACATCATCGACCTCGAGCCTCCCGGTCGTGAGCGTCCCGGTCTTGTCGAAGATGATCACCCGGGCAAGCCCCACGGCCTCGAGGGCATCCCGGCCCTTTATGAGCACGCCGTTATGCGCAGCGGTCGTTATACCTGAGACCATCGAGACCGGTGTGGATATGGCGAGAGCGCAGGGGCAGGAGATGACGAGAAGGATCAGCGCCCGGTAGAAGGATTCGAGGAACGGGGTGCCGAGGGCGAGCGGCGGGACGACGACGAGGATGCCGGCGGCGAGGATGACTGCCGGGGTGTAGTAGCGGGCGAACCGCTCGATGAAGGCCTCGGTCGGTGATGTATGAGCCTGCGCCTCAGCGACCAGAGCCACAACCCGGGCGATCGTGCTCGCCTCCTCGGGCTTTGTCACCCGGATCTCCAGGTAGCCGTCTATGTTCTGGGTCCCGGCGTAGACCCCATCTCCGGCAACTTTTGCCACGGGGATGCTCTCGCCCGTGATCGCCGCCTGATCGATCGAAGACTCGCCGAGCGTGACGGTGCCATCCAGTGGAACAACATCGCCCGGCCGTACGATCACGGTCTCGCCGACCCGGACGTTGCTGACCGGGACGATCACCTCCTCCTCGTCCCGCCTGATCCGGGCCGTCTGCGGCGCGACGTCGAGGAGTGATGCGATCGAGCGGTGCGCCCGCCCGGCCGCATACACCTCCAGGAACTCGGCGATGGCGAAGAGGTAGAGCACAGCCGCACCTTCGGCCGGGTTTGCGGTAAGAAACGCGCCCGCTGCTGCGATCGTGATGAGCACGGCGATGTTGAACCTGAGCCGGGTAAGCGCGAGGAACCCATCCCTCAGGACATCGTGGCCCGCTATAACCGCCGCGGCGAGGAGGAGGATCGTCCCGGCGAGGTGCTGAGAGGTGAAGTGCTCGACGTATATCCCTGCGAGGAGGAGGATACCTGCGCCTGCGAAGATCGCGATCTCCCGGTGACCGACGATCGGCCGGTGGATCTCACAGACCCCCGCAAGACAGCGGGGGCACTCCTCATGCCCGTGCATGACCGGTCTCCAGGTATGCGGATCGGGTGTAGGTCTCTGTCATAGATGCGTGGAATTTTGGCTTTGTGTAACTTAAGGATAGTGCCGGTCCCGGGGCGTCCTCAGTATCCGACCGAAAACATGAAATTCGGATACGAGTACCTTATCTTCTGACGGGAGCGTCACCGTATGATCGCACCAACCGATCGGTGGAATTGCCCCAATACAAGAATACCACGGTTCAGGGTAGGGATGCGGGATATGCAGGGCGCTTGGTCTTTGCGATCTCGTTCCCACTCCCGGCAGATCTCGATTCCACATGTCTCCATTGAATTTCACTACAACGCCTCCCAGTAACTGGCCAGGATCATCAGCGGAGCCTGCCGATGAGGTGGCCTCCTATGGCATCTGGATCTGCGGGCCTGACGGCGGGGTGCTCTACTTCTCTGACTCCTGCCTCGATCTTGCTGGAATATCACTTGAGGAGTGTCAGGGCACTGGGTGGACGCGTAGCATCCATCCGGAGGAAGTGGATGCGGTGCTCGCCGCGTGGGAGCACTCCGTCGCGACCGGCGAGGCCTGGAACCGCGACTACCACATACTGGGGTCCGATGGGGAATACCATGCCATTACGAGCAGGGGCACTCCTGTCCGGGATGCCGCCGGACAGGTCGCCTTCTGGATCGGGATCAACATTGATATCACCGGCCGGGAGAATCTGCAGGGGTTGGTTAAAGAACTTCAAGCGGTGCATGCAATCTCCCGATTGATCACCAACGCAGACGTCGAGGAGGTCTTTCGTCAGATAACCGTCCTCCTGCCCAGTGAATTTCAGAACCCGGATCGGATATCTGAGCGGGTCGCGGTCAGGACAGAAACGCCTGAAGATAGAAGGATCGTCGCCCCGATCACCGCACGAAGAAGGGCGATCAGGCACCCCGTTGTGAAGACCGATGATCCCGCCCAACGGCAGGAGCGTGACTTCGCCGCCACGGCCGCCGTGATGCTTGGGGTAATTGTTGGGCATATGGAGGCAGATACGGCAACTAAAACCTCTGAACAGCAATATCGTACCCTCTTTGATCATATGCTCAACGCAGGGCTGCTGCTCGAGGTTTCCCGCGAACGTTCCGGGGACCTTGCTGATCTTCGGGTCATCCGGATCAACCGCAAAGCTGAAGAGATGTTCGGGCGCCGTCGGGAAGAGGTTGTCGGAGAGGATCTTGCCACTGTCATCCCCTCGCTCGGCCCTGCTGCGCTCGACCTCTTCCGGGGAGTCGCACAGACCGGGGTGCCGGTGCACCGGGAGGTCTCCGATCCGATCCTTGATGCCCACTACGAACTGGAGGTCTACCGGCCGGAGTATGACCGGCTCGTCGTCATCGTAAACGATATCACGGGGCGGTGGAAGGGCGATAAGATGCTCCAGAAGCAGCGGCGTGATCTTGACAACCGGGTTCGGGAGCTCGGCATTCTCTACGCCATGACCGGTATCGTCGAGCGGCCGGGGATAACGCTCGATGCGATCCTCCAGGAGGTCGCCTCCATCCTCCCGGCCGGCTGGCTCCACCCTGAGGATGCTGTCGCCCGGATCACTCTCGATGGCCGGGAGTACCTCTCGGCTGGGTTCTGCGAGACCCCCTGGCGCCAGGAGAGTTCTCTCGTTGTCCACGGTCGGATCGTCGGAAGGATGGAAGTCTGTTATCGCCATGAACATCTTCCCGGGGATGAAGGGCCGTTCCTTGCTGAAGAGCGCTCCCTGATCAACACCGTCGCCGAGAGACTTGGCCGGACTATTGAGCGGATGCGGGCCGATGAAGGACTCCGAAGAAGCGAAGAGAAGTACCGCCTTCTCTTTGAACAGATGCTTGAGAGTTATACCCTCTATGAGGTTGTCCGGGATGACGAGGGGCGCCCTATCGACTACCAGCTCATCGAGCTGAACGAGAGTGCGGCCGGTATCTTCGGTCACAGTCGGGAGGATCTGATCGGCCGGCGGCTCTTCGATATCTTCCCGGCGATCCGTGGAGGCGCCAGCGCAATCTATGGGGAAGTTGCGGAGACGGGTATCCCGGTGCGACGGCGGTTACAGGAGCCGGGGAGCGGGCGGTGGTATGAACTGAACATCTACCGGCCGCTCCCCGGGAGGCTCGCTGTCACCGGCCAGGATATCACCGAGCAGAAGATGGCCGAACGTGCTCTCCGGGAGAGTGAGAGACGGTTTCGCGGTATATTTGAGCAGGCCGGGACCGGGATCGCGCTCATCGACCCCGTCAAAAAGATCACGGAGGCAAACCCGGCGTTTGTGCGGATGTTCGGCTATAGTGAAGAGGAACTCCGTGCCATGCAGTTCCGGGATCTGATCTTCGTACCCGATAGAGAGAGTGCCGAGTCCCTCCCCCAGGAGCTGCGTTATGTGACAAAGGACGGGAGGATCATCTGGGGACGGTTGAAGGTCTCTTTGCTCCATGACTCCAGGGAGGGTGGTTTTATCATCGCGATGGTGGAGGATATCACCGCCTGGAAGGAGATGCAGAATGCGCTCCGGGAGAGTGAGGAACGGTTCCGGGAGATCGCCCAGCGGAGTTTTGATATGATCTACACCTGCTACACCGACCGGGGGGTGACCTACGTCTCCCCGGCGGTGACGCGGATCCTCGGCTACACCCCTGAAGAGATGATCGGCGTGCAGTGCCGTGATTACGTCCTTGACGAGTCCTGGCCTGCCTGGCAGGAGGCCCGGGCGCGTATAGCACGCGGGGAGTCTGTCGAGGGGCTTCTCGTGAAACTCCGCCGAAAGGATGGGACGGTCGTTACTGTGGAGATGAACGAGTCCCCGATCATCGAGGGTGGGGAGGTGGTCGGCACCCAGACGGTCGGCCGGGATGTCTCCGACCGGAGACGTTACGAAGATCTACGGCTACAGGCGTTTTACCAGATCGAGCAGAACATCGAGCAGTTTGCAATCCTCGCTGACCATATCCGCCTCCCCCTGCAGGTGATCCTCGGTATGGCTGACCTGATCGATGACGGGGAGGCGTCTGAGAGGATCCGAGGGCAGGTGGCCCGGATCAACGGTATCGTCAAACAGCTCGATGAAGGTTGGGTCGAATCGCGCGAGATCCGGGAGTTTTTGAGGAGAAACGAATTGGTGTAGCAGACGCCCCCCGGGTGATCTCTGTGGGGTTTCTCTCTCGGCCTGTATGGCGGCTGTGGTGCCATGGACATGGGATGTCATTACCTGCCTCCCCGAATACGTCATCGTAGCAGGGATAGGTCTGCTTTCTAGGCGAGATGGCGGATCGATGGCAGACGTACCAGATTGGGATGGGAAACGATGCTATTCTTTAACTTGCGGGGTGTGAAACGTAGCACCACGGGCATCTCGTCTCACTCTGTAGCGCCCTCACTGGGGTCCATAAATGGCTTCTGCGAAATACTTAATAGTACGGATGACGTTTGAATTATAGACGTTCTTGTATAGTCCCCCAGCACGGGGTGTATTGTGCAGGGTGCAGAACCTGCGGGTCTGCGGTAGCCATAGTACCGGGGGTTTGAACACATGAGTAGACAGATGAATGGCGGCCTCGTTCGCGAGTCCGGTGACGTCTTTTCTTGTGATGTGGCCATTATGGAAGCCTCCGGTATCCCCTTCAGGCGCGTGAGAGCAGTCTCGCTGGCGGGAGATATGAGACAGGTACCGAATGTCGAGGATTGGTAGAGAATGCTGAATGATTTGATTGAGAAGAGAAGAAAAGTCCTTGCGGAGTCTGAGCAGCACAAAGATCGGCGTAATGAGTTGAACGCACTCGCCAGCAAAAATGCTCGCGAACGCAACGAGCTGAATGCACAGACCCGCGAATTTGTCGAGGAGGCGCAGAGGCATAAAGAGCAGCGGGATGCGATCAACGAAGAAGTCCAGGCTCTCAAGGAGCAGAGGAACGAATACAACGATAAGGCGAACGCACTTTTCGAGGAACTCGAGGTCTTCAAGAAGGAGCACGGCAACCTCCGGAACCGGGGCATCAAGGAACTGCAGAAGCAGATCGAGCACCTGGAGTTCAAACAGCAGACCGAGGTCTACAGCACCGATAAAGAGCGCGAGCTGATCGAGAAGATCAAACACCTGAAAGCTTCAGTCAAGGACCAGGAGGCAGAGCTCGAGCAGAACAAAGAGATGCGTGTAAAACTCTCTGAAGCTCGGGAATACCGCAGGCAGGCCTCCGATATCCACAAAGCGGTCACCGAGAAGGCTGAGATAGCCCAGCAGCACCACGATCTGATGGTGGAGTCATACCGGAAGGCCGATAAATCTCGCGAGGAAGCGGATGCAGCACACCAGCGGTTTGTCGAAGCCCAGGAGACCGCGGACGAGGAACATAAACAGTTCATCGCCTGCCAGAAGGAACTCCGTGATTACGATAAGGTGATCTCTGGGCTGCGCAAGAAGACCCGGAGGACCCGGGTCACCCGAGAGCAGAAGGCCGTTCGGAAGGAGGCGGAACGCATCTTCGAGCAGTTCCGGAGCGGGGAGAAGCTCACTACCGATGATCTACTCCTGCTTCAGCGTGCAAAACTCATCTAATACTTTTTTCCATCTCCGCTGCAAATTATTTAATAGACTCGGTGAGATGTTCTATTGAATGGCAAAAGAGCGGACGCTCGTCCTCTGTGTTGATCGTGACGACGATCTCGGGTTCAAGGCCAGGATTGGTAGCCCTATCGTGGGGAGGGATGCATGCCTCCATGCGGCAACCGCTCTTGGCCTGAGTGATCCTGAAGACTCTGATGTCAACGCGATCTTTGAGACGGTCAAGCTCTACGACGAGCTTGTCGGACGAGGGGAAGAGGTTGCCGTCGCTGTCATCTGCGGTGACCACATGAACTTGCTTGAAGGCGATCGACGGGTAGCATCCAGCCTCGATGCGATCCTTGTGGAGACAGCCTCGAGCTCCTGCATCCTCGTGACAGATGGTGCTGAGGATGAGTATGTCCTCCCGATCATCCAGTCCAGGGTGCCGGTCAGCAGCGTGCGGAGGGTCGTGGTCAACCAGATGCCGAACCTTGAGGGAACCTACTACATCCTCAAGCGTCTCCTCGATGATCCAAAGGTTTCAAGGCTGGTGTTGGTGCCGCTCGGTCTTGCCATGCTCCTCTATGCAGCCGGTTACTTGCTAGGATATCCTGAAGGTGCAACCATCGTCGTCGTCGGCGTCATCGGCATCTACCTGCTCTTCAAGGGTATGGGGGTCGATGAGATCTTCGGGTACTTCATCTCATCCTTGAGGGCATCGCTACATGGCGGCAGGTTTACCTTTGTCTCGTATATCACCGCGATACTGCTCAGCATCCTCGGGGTTGTCCTCGGACTCATAAGCCTCCTCGATTACTATACGCCTTCCGGCATCTTTTTTCAGATTCTGGCATTCATCTACGGCGCCATAGCCTGGTTTACCGCTGCCGGCCTCGTCGCATCGGGGGGTAAGATCATCGATGTCTTCCTCAACGAGCGGGAGGCAGTCAGGCGGGTGATTGCCCTGCCGTTCTTCGTGCTGGCGATAGGGGTCATCGCCTACGGCGCAAGCATCTATATCCTCTCGATCAGCGACGTTCCCCGGTTCCCTATCGGGGATGAGGCCGGCGTGACCTACATCATCTTCACCACGATCGGGGGCCTTTTCTGCGCCTTCTTCGGTGTTTACCTCCAGTCGCTCCTGGGTCGGTGGGGGGATGAACGCGAACCGATCCCGCTGGAGAGGGGGATGTAGCACGGGCAGGGGTGGGGGATGCTGGCATATTGAAAGTGGGGATACTCTGCGTCATAGATAGGTACTCACCCGTGGTGCTGCCCTGGAGCGGGGTGGCAGAGTGTCTGCTACGGGTGAGGGGGAGGCCTCGCAAAGCCAGGCTACTCCCGCCATTTCGTGTGATCGTTGGCGTTCCACCTCACGCATCGAAATCTTTGAAGATACGGTGACCTGATGCACTAGCGCGGTCAAGCTACCCCGCGCCATCGGGCGATATCTGTGAACGGCTGGACACGATGAGACAGTGGACCAGGTGATGAGCAATTGCAGCAGCGCTATGGGCTTGTTGCTACAGAGATCCATTGCTCTGTTCAGGATTATGGGGTGGCAGGTGCGGCTCTCGGGTAGCAATGGACGGGGGCGATCCTGTCCTATGGACCTATGATTAGCCCGGTGACTCATAGTAGGATACCTGGCAGGTGAATGCATGAGCCCCGGCCAATGGCCTCTCCCGTCTGAAGATTTTTATATGCGGCCGGGGATACGGGTGGCCCATGGCGGCACTCGCGGGGCGCAGGTTCGGAAAGACCGGTCGGGAGGTCACCCCTGTAGGGCTCGGGGGAGAGGGGGTCCTTAGGACCTATGGACGGCATGCGGAGGCGGAGGCTGTCATCCTGGAGGCTATCGGTCAGGGGATAGCCTACTTTGACTCAGCTAGGGGATATGCGGGGAGCGAGGGCTATTACGGTGATGTCTGGCGAAGCCGGCCGGACCTTCGGGAGGGCATCTTTCAGGCCAGCAAGTCGGCGAGCCGGCTCCATGCCGATGCCGAGATGGATCTCCAGGAGACCCTCCAGAGGCTTGGGGTTGAGACGCTGGATCTCTGGCAGATCCACGACGTCAGGACGTTCTCTGATCTGAGAGATGTCGAAGGACCAAGCGGCGCCCTGGAGGCGTTCGTGGAGGCGAAGGAGATGGGTATCGTCCGGCATATCGGTGTTACGGGGCACCATGATCCGGATGTTCTTTCGCATGCGGTGGAAAATTGGCCGATAGATGCCGTTATGATGCCGATAAATCCCGTTGAGGGTGGATCCGGCGGATTTCTGGATACAACGCTAAAGGTCGCAGAAGAGCAGGATGTTGCCGTCATCGGGATGAAGGTGCTTGGTGGGGCTAGCTACATCGTCACTGATGCGGGGGTGACACCGGAGGTCCTCATCAGGTACGCTCTCGCCCAGAAGATCTCGGTCGCAATAGTCGGCTGCTCGACTCCGGGGGAGGTACAGACCCTTGCGGCGGCTGCGCGGGCAGGGCCGCTCGCTGATGATGAAGTGGAAGCACTCGTCGAGGCGTTCCGCCCCTACGCTCGGGACCTGGCATATTACAGGGGTCCTATTTAGCACTCCCCGTCATTCCAGATCCGAGAGATTCCCTCCCTCCCCATCCACAGCGCCTATCGACTGCGATCCCCGGACGTTCTCGCGGCTATACTGATAATTATATCAGGTTGTGGGCCTGAGCTGTTATCCCAGGAGATCTTCATGAAAATCTACCGGCATGGGGACACGTACATAGCACCGAGGGGTTCCTTTTTTGATGGAAACGTAAAGATAGACGGGAATTTCATCGCCCCCCCGGACACGCACATCTGGGGCAATATCGTCGTTGCCGGCTGCCTCGAGCTTGGACCATACTCGACAGTTGGTGGCTACGTTGAGGCAAAGAGGGTCATCATAGGACACGATGTCAGGGTAAGGGGGCCACTCAACGTTCTTGAGACCGCCATCATCTGCGACAACGCAGATCTTCATTCCATCCATGCAGGAGGGAATATAACCCTCCGGCCGGGTGTCAGGGTTGGTGACGTGAATAGCAAGGAGACGATCTTCGTCTACGGCAAGGTCTCGAGTGACCGGCTATTTGGCAGAGCCGTGAAGGTCTACGGGACATGAAGGCGCCTCGATGCCGAGCATGGCGGCATCCTTCACCCCAACCCAGTCTGCGATCGTCTCCACACACCCGTCCTTGAAATTCACCACGCCGATAGCGATGATCCCCATCCGGTCGGCCATATCGATCCCCTCCTTCACCTCCATGAGGCAACCGACGCCTATGATCGCTTCCGGGCGGTATTTCTTGACCATCCGCTTGATGAACGTCGAGCCCGGGATTATGAAGACGTGATACCCGGCCTCCTCAAGCCATTTTACATTCTCCCCGACGGGGCAGCGCCCACAATTCCGGCACTTCAGGCCTTCTGGCGTCAGGTGTGCCGGGCAATTCGCCGATCGCAGACAGTGGGGCAGAAAGATAGCTCGATGTTCCACCGCCGTCTCGGCAAAAGCCTTCGTGTTCATGGTGTTGCGGAGCGTTATGAAGAATGTGATGAGATCCTTATCATCCAGCCCGAGGAGTTTACAAAACGCCTTCACGAGCCCCTCCAGGAGGACCATGCCGGGTATCAGGATCCTTGGCAGGTAGAACTTTCCCCTGGTGATCGAGGCCGTAGCGATGATCGCAAGGACGATCGCCGTAAGCACCATCCCGAGGATGAAGAAGAACGTTATCTCCCCGATGACGGTCATCAGCGCGACCCAGGCATCAGATTCAAGGAACATCATGGTATCCCTCCCTACCCCCTGACAAGCCGGAACGATCTGGAATACGGCGGCCGAAGCACCCCGATCTCGGTGATGATCGCATCGACGATATCAAGGGGGGTTGCATCGAAAGCGTAGTTATGCACTGCTACCCCATCAGGCGTAAGCATCTGGTCACCACACCAGGCAAGTTCATCTCGCCCCCGCTCTTCGACGGCGATCTCCTTCTCGACCCGGGCAAGATCGAACGTAGAGACCGGTGCCGCGACGTAGAAGGGTATCTCATGGTAGTGGGCAGAGATTGCGTGCATGTAGGTACCGATCTTGTTGAAGACTGCATCGCGCGTGATCCGGTCCGCACCGACGATGACGAGATCGATCTCGCCCCTCCGCATCAGGTAGGCTGCCGAGGAGTCGGGGATGAGGGTCACGTCTATCCCATCCCGCGCAAGCTCCCAGCAGGTGAGCCGAGATCCCTGATTCAATGGCCTCGTCTCGCAGGCGACCACCCGCACATGTTTCCCGGCCTCGACCGCCGACCTGATCACACCGAGCGCCGTTCCCCAGCATCTACAGGCGAGTGCTCCCGCGTTGCAGTGGGTAAGTGCCGTGCAGTCGGCAGGGAAGAGATCTTCGCCGAATGCGCCGAGCTTCCGGCAGGTCAGCTCATCCTCCCTGGCGACGGCATCCGCTTCCGCGACCGCAAGCACCTTCGCCTCCTCGATCGACGAGGCCATCATCACTTTTCTCGTCACCCGATCGATCCCCCATGAGAGGTTCACTGCGGTTGGGCGGGTACCCTTGAGGAGATCCGCGGCTCGGCGGATCTCCTCCCTGAATCGGTCCAGACCCTGCTCCCTGCTCCGCGTGGCCGCGAGCGCCACACCCATCGCGCCTGCGATGCCGAGCGCGGGCGCTCCCCGGATCTCAAGCCTCCTGATCGCCCGGGCAAGGTCATCGACGGTGGTGCACCGCATCACCTCGCACCGGCCAGGGAGGAGGGTCTGGTCGATGTAGATGATGCTCCCTGTCTCTCCTTCCCACGCTATGGTGTAGGGCTCTCCTTTCTCTGGCACGTTCATCCCACCCTGAGCGCGTCGAGATACGCTCGCATAGCTGCCGCCCCACCCATGGTGACCGAGTCCGGTATATCCCTTGGCGCGGTTGCCGTCCCGGCGACGTAGATCCCGGGCTTTACCGTGAGCACGGGGCCGACCTTTCGGTCAGCAACATCGAAGAAACCAGCCTTATCGTGCGGGATACCGAGCATCGTACCGATCTCCTCGGACCCCGGGGCGGGTTCAAGCCCGATCGAGAGCACGACGAGGTCAGGGTGGAACGTCTCCACTTCGCCGGTCTCGGTATCCTCAGCGACCATTATCAGGTGGTCGCCTCCTTCGAAGACCTCGCCGGGGAATCCACGGATAAATCGGACCCCAAGGTTCTCCGCCCGCTCATAGTACTCCTCGTAACCCTTACCGTATGCCCGGATGTCGTTGTAAAAGACTGTGACATCGACTTCAGGGTTCTTCTCCCGGATGAGCATGGCGTTCTTCATGGCGTACATGCAGCAGACCCCCGAGCAGTACGGGCGGCCTGCGGCGATGTCGCGAGATCCGACGCACTGTATAAAGGCCACACTCCGGGGCGGTTTGCCGTCAGATAGCCGCCGCAGCTCGCCCCCTGTCGGGCCGCTTGCGTTGATCATCCGCTCGAACTCAAGACTTGTGATCACGTCTGGGACGGCGAGGTAGCGGAGCTGTCTCTTATTTCTGGCATCAAACGTCCCGTAACCGGTCGCGACGATGATACTCGCTGCCTCGATATCGATGAGGCGCTCATGATCCTCATCCTCATGGAGGATCGCTTCTTTACCGCAGACGTCGTAGCAGAGACCGCACTCGATACAGTGTTCCTGATCCTTGATCACGATGTCGGGAACCGCCTGTGCATGGGGCTTGTAGATGGCCTTCCGGACACCGATGCCGGCATCGAACCGGTTGTAAACTTCCACCGGGCAGATCAGGGTGCAGTCTCCGCACCCGTTGCACTCCTCCTCGATGATATAGCGGGGGTGCTTCCTCACCCTGACGCGGAAGCTCCCAACCTCGCCGCTCACCGACTCGACTTCAGAGCAGGTGTGGATGGTGATATCGGGATGCCGGGCCACCTCCACCATCTTCGGTGAGAGGATGCACATGGAGCAGTCGTTTGTGGGGAATGTCTTATCGAGCTGGGCCATATGTCCGCCGATGGTCGGTTCGCGTTCAATGAGGTGGACGTGGATGTTGTGGTCGGCGAGATCGAGCGCCGCCTGGATGCCGGCGACCCCGGCTCCGATGATCACGACGTCAGCCATGGCGGTACCTCCCTGCGAGCTTGACGTATTCTTGTGCGTTCCGAATGATACGTTCTTGCTGTTCCTGTGTCGTCTCCCCGACCACTCTTCCGGGAACACCGAGAACCAGTGAGTGCGGCGGGATTGCTTTTCCCTCAGTCACCACGGCGCCGGCACCGATGATACTCCCTTCTCCCACCACTGCGCCGTTCAGAACGACGGCCCCCATCCCGACGAGTACCCGGTCGTGGATGGTGCAACCGTGCAGAATGGCACCATGGCCGACGGAGACCTCTGCCCCGACACTGACCGGGAACCCGATCGTGGTGTGGACAACGGCGTTATCCTGGATATTCGATCCCGTCCCCACCCTGATCCAGTCCCTATCAGCCCTGACCACGGCGCCGAACCAGATGTTTACGTCATCGGCAAGTGTCACGTCGCCGATGACTGTTGCTCTCTCCGCGATGAAGACACGGCCTCCCACAACCGTTCCACTCTCCATAGTATCTACTATTTGTTGCATCGATACAAATGCTCTCCCCCGGCGGCAACAATACGGCACATACCCCGGCGATCTCTGATATGACGCGGACATGTACATCCCTTCCCTGATGAGCAGGGAGCCTCGCAGTGCTGATCACGACCCATCAACCATAAAACCCTTCACAGCAAACGCCTTCTGATGAAGGTAATGGTCGGGGGGACATTCGATCCCCTGCACGCCGGCCACAAGAAGCTCCTTGCCCGCTCTTTTGAGCTGGCAGGGCCTGACGGTGAGGTGATCATCGGGCTGACGACCGATGAGTTCGCCGGTGCAAAGGTGCACCCCGTCCGGTCCTACCAGGAGCGGCTGAAAAATGTTGCGTCTTTCATCGAGAAGCACGGCTACACGGCAGAATGGAAGGTTGAACCGCTCTCCGACCGTTACGGCAGCTCACTCGACGCCGACTTCGATATACTCGTCGTCTCGGAGGAGACCTTCCCGGTTGCCCTGGAGATCAACGAACTCCGGCGGCAGCGTGGGAGGAGACGGGTGGATCTCCATGAGATCTCATGCGTCCTCGCTGAAGATGGTCGAAGGATCTCAAGCACCCGGGTCTACCGAGGTGAGATCGATCGGCATGGGCGCCTGATCAGATGATGTAGTTCGCTATATCGTCCCCCTTGATCAGCCAGTCGCAGTAGAGGCAGTGTAACCCTTTTTTGAGGACCTCAAACGTGCTCTCCACCGGTTCGTTTGCGTTTGTGATGCAACCGGGGTTTGGGCACCGTACCACGCCCCTGAGAACCTTCGGGATCTCCACCCCCTTCTTATCTGCGACCAGGTACTCCCGGATGATGTTGATCTTTGCCTGAGGTGCGATCAGGGCGATCCGGTCGACCTCCTCCTTCCGGAGCTCGCGGTTCTCAATCTTGACGATATCCTTCTTCCCGAGCCGTTTACTCTCGACGTTCGTCGCGATGCTCACGCATTCCCGGGTCGATCCGGTGATCCCGAGGATCTTTAAGACGTTCAGGGCCTCACCCGCTGTGATATGGTCGATCACGGTTCCGTTCTTGATGGGGCTCACGAGCAGCCCACGTGACGGATCTGTCCTGCTCATTTCATCACCTCATAGAGGAGTGCCATCCTGACTGGCACGCCGTTCTTTGCCTGCTCAAAGTAGCGCGCGTACGGTGTTCGATCTACCGCCGGATCGATCTCGCCGGCGCGCGGAAGGGGATGGAGGATCATCAGGCGATCTCTCACACCATCGAGGAGGTCAGGTGTGATCCGGTAGCTGGACGCGACGTTGTAGTATGACGCCGAGTCAGGGAACCGCTCACGCTGGATCCTTGTGACATAGAGAACGTCAAGATCCTGGATGATATCCTGAACCCTCTCATGCTCGATCACCTCTATACCGCGCTCCCTGAGCTCGAGGGTGATGCTCGCCGGCATCTCGAGCCCCCCCGGCGCGATCGTGTGTAGTGTTACGCCATAGAGGGAGAGAGCGAGCGCCAGTGAGTGCGCAGTCCTGCCGTAGCGTAAGTCTCCGAGAAGCCCAACATCGATCCCCTCAACCGGCATCGATTGCCTGATGGTGTAGAGATCAAGCAGTGTCTGGCTCGGGTGCTGTCCTGCGCCGTCGCCGGCGTTGATGACCGGCACCGTAGCGAACTCGCTTGCCAGGCGCGCTGCCCCTTCTTTTGGGTGGCGGAGCACGATGGCGTCGGCGTAGCTGCTCACCACTCTGATGGTGTCAGCCAGCGTCTCACCTTTGACGATGGAGCTTGCCTCGACTGAGTCGACGCCTATCCACCTCCCGCCGAGTCGCGCCACGGCCGTCGCAAACGACATACGTGTACGGGTGCTGGGTTCAAAGAAGAGAAGGGCTGCGAGTTTATCGCTGAGCATCCGGGGGCGGTAATTTCCGTTATCGAACTCCTGCGCCCGATCGAGCAGATAATCGAGATCGCTCCTCTCAAGATCACGAATAGAAATTATATGATACATCGTGTGGCTACCTTCCGGGGATCCGATCCGGCCGGCGTGCGGGCGCCCGGAGTCACGTCGCCTTCCGCCGTGAGACCGGGTAGATCCCCTTCTACTCTCCTGGGTACCAGTTCGACTCCTATCCACTAATACCTTTTTTTCTGCTCAACATGACAACCTTTGTCAGGTCTGCCCCCTCACAGTACCTGAGAGATGATCTATGTCCGAAGAGAAGCAGGAAGGGTATGCCCCCGAGGTCTGTTGCCACTGCGGGGGGCTCGGGTGTCTGTATTGCAATAAACGGGGAACCGTGATGGTGCTTCAACCGGCGCGGAAGTGTAGGCACTGCGGCGGCGACTGTTGCATCTACTGCGGCTACACCGGGTGGGAACACCCGCTACGGGAGTGAGACTCCATTATTTTCTTGCAACCGTGATGTAGCCGCTGTGGGCAACCCGGGTCGATGGGCGGGTTCCCCTCCCTGAGCGCGTCAGTTCTCGCTCCATGCACTCGTAGCAGTGAGTATCACGGAAGAGTGATCCTGCGGCGTCGAGCGCGACGAACGTATGTTCAAGGAACGGTGTGTAGCATGCCAGGTATCCACCGGGCCGGAGGAGCGAGAAGGCATGCTCTATATGCGCCGGCGTTATCATGAGGTCCAGGTGGACGACATCGAACTCGCCGGTCGCCTCAAGCATATCGGCTGCAATCACCTCGACGTTCCCGAGGCAGGTATCCCTGACATTTTTGGCGGCGAGCCGGGCGAACTCCGGGCGCACCTCGTAGGTCTTCACCTCCCGGGCGATGTTCCCGAAGTAGATCGCTGCAACGCCACTCCCTGTCCCGGCGTCGAGGACGATATCGTTCCGGTTCATCCCGGTGTATGCGATCACCATCCCGATATCTTTCGGGAGCATCGGTGCCCCGCTCCGCTTTGCGTGGACAAAGAAGTCGGTTGGCCGGGGGCGCAGCACTGTGAATGGGGTTCCGAGGTGGGTCTCGATCTCATCCCCGGGACTCATACCCGCAAGCGCATCGAGGTCGATCATACCCCGGTCGGTGGAGAACTGCCCCCCGCCCGCTCTCACGAGGTACTCGCGCCCCCTGCTGACGAGCAGGATCCCTTCGCCATCCTCGATCATGAAACGAGCTTCAGGATCGCTTCGGCGATGTCGCCACGGGTCTCTATGAGCGTCTGCCGGGCAACCTCTTCAGAGACACCCGTCTGGGATGTGACCAGAGTGATATCCTCATCAGGGATCTCCGGGATCGCCTCCTCAAACCTCGGCTCCCCGGTTATCTGGTAGGTGGTCACACCCTGCATGGTGGTCGTGACGACCTGGACGTCCTCAAAGACGTAGTTCCCTGCAGATGTATGGATCACCACCTTCTCTACGCCCTCGATCTCTCCCATCTCCATGCCCATCTGCTTCATCATCTGACGCATCTTTCTTGGGTTTATCTTTCCTGGAAACATTCTGCTCCCTTTCCTTGTCGTACTTTTACCGCTACACCGTAATTAAATGCCAACATCTCCTGGCCTGAGAGCAGGGCTACACCGGTGGCGAGGAGCACGTCATCGCCCGTCACCACCAGAACTTCGTCTCCGGCGCGGATGCCGGCATCGGTGGCGACGACGTGTTTTGCCATAGCGTTCTTCCCCGCCGCGATGAACGTTGCCACATCCTCCTGCACCACCACCCGGTAAGCCGGGGGAGCGAGGACGGCAGCGAGGCGCGCTGCCCCGGCAATCCCGAGGGTCAGGCGGCCATCCTGCGCCCTGACAGTGGCAAGCCTCTCCTCTCCAAGCCGCACCTGACGGATTCGCCCTGTTGAGGAGAGCTGGAATGTGCATCCCGCTGGAAAGAGGGCAGTTCCCGACCCGGCGCCGAACTGGTAGTCAGCGATCGTCCTGATCCGTTGGAGAAAACTGTCTTTTGAGTATTCGGTTGACACGATCAATAAACTCCTCTTCTCGATCCCGGGGAATAAACGCCCCGGCCGCTATTTTGTGCCCTCCGCCTGCACCCCCCACCTCTGCCGATGCCTCGACGAGCGCTTCCTGGAGGTCGATGCCCCGCGCGAGCGCCCATTGGTTGGTTCGCATCGAGACCTTGGTGACCTCTGGTTCATCCACCATGGCGCTCAGAACCATGATTGGCCTTCTCCAATCGAGCTTTGAGAGCGCCATGCCGGCACCGATCCCGACGATGGTATCCGGGAACTGGTCACCGGTATGGATGTACTGCAGATGGGAGAGCTCGGAGACGCCGCGATCGAGTATGTACTCGAGCAGTTTGCGGATGATTGAACGGTGGTGGGCGAGCATATACTCTGCCTCGCGGTAGGCACCTCCGCGCTCTCCACGGCAGATGCGGCTGCCTACCTTTGGTTTTGCCCACCGGCCGCAGGCATTGAGCAGCGTGGCATACTCTGAGGCATTCCGGAGTGGTGTGCGTTCAGGTTCGTCGGGGAAGATGTAGGTCTCACCGAAGAGGCGGTCGATCTCCCTCCCATGGGCGATGAGCTGCTGGGCAAGGGCGCTTATGACTGTCCGCTTATCATCGAATGTGAGTTCCTCCCAGACGAGCCACCCGCCCCGCGAATTCTTTAACTCAACACCAAGTCCCTCGATGAACTGGAGCGCTGCGTTTGTGTTGTTTGAGATCCCATCGATATAGGGGTCATCACAGTAGCCGATGCAGACGTGGACGGGGCGGGTGGATATGCCGTAGCAGTTTAGGTCCCGTTCCCGGACGATGATGTTGCCGTACTCCACACCGTCCTGGACGATCTCGCGTGCTGGGCCGACCAGCCCGCAGTTCTCGCGGGCCATCATATCCCCGACGTTCCCGATCACCGCGAGTTTGGCGAGGTCGATACTGGTGGAGTCGATCGTCTTTGCGACCAGGTATGCGACGCCGGCCGCGCTCATCTGGGTGATGCCGTGATCCAGACAGTTGACCTGAGGGTAGGCCGTGTCGCAGGGTTGGCTGACGTGGTGATCGAGGATCAGAACTTCGTCTGCGGATAGGCCGTGTCCCTCGAGGAGATTCTGCTGGCCAGCCCCCAGGTCGGCGAAGAGTTTTAAAGAGTCGTCCTCCGGAATATGGCGCATCGCCATCGGCTCGAGCTGGCGGAGAAAGACAGAATTGACCGGTATCCCCTCACGGGTGATCGCCTGGGCAAGGATCGCCTCGGTGCTGATACCATCGGCATCGATATGGGATATGACCGTCACCGACTCCGCTTCACGGATCATATCTGCCGCTTTCCGCAGATCGCGTCTGAGCCCCATCTCCATAGTAGTGCGCTGCGCGCATCAATAAATCCATGTGAGGTTGGCGGAGCAGGTGGCAATGGTGGGGGATCGAGGGTTCTCCCCCCCCCATGCGCCATGTTGATTCATATGGCCTTGCCTGCAGAGGCGCTCTCGAGCGCTTCCCGGTGAATGCCTCGCTCGTTCACCCTATTCGAAAGGTATCTATTGGGATAATTCCATAGGTCCCGAAGATAGAGATGACAACAGGCGGGATGATGCGAGAGTTCCTTGAGACCGGCGTGATCGGCGCTGGACGGATGCGGGCAATCGAACAGAATGCCATTGCGCTTGGCCATTCATCACTCCTGATGATGGAGAGCGCCGGGCGGGCGCTTGCAGATGCCGTCCTGTCATACGATCCCTCCCGCGTCCTCATCCTCTGTGGGAGGGGGAACAACGGCGGCGATGGGATGGTGGCGGCCCGCTACCTCCAGCAGATCGACGCAATCGATCTCATCTATCCTGACTGCGGCCATATGACCCCGGAGACGACCGCCCAGATGTCGCTTCTCCGATACTGCTCCGTCGCCGTCCATCGGGTCAGATGCGCCACCGATGTTGGACCGCTCTCACATCTCTTTGGTGCGGCCGATATCATCGTCGATGCGATGCTCGGGACCGGAGCTTCTGGTGCAGCCCGGGAGCCGCTTGCAACCCTGGTCTCCCTGGCAAACGAGAGTCCCGCGCCGATCGTCGCCGTCGATGTCCCCACACCGGGGGCCAGAGCCACGAAGATCGTGTCGTTCCATCGGCCGAAGATCGAAGGCGCGGACGTCGTGGATATCGGCATCCCGCTTGAGGCTGAGGTCTACACCGGTCCTGGCGATCTGGTCCTCCTCCCAACCAGAGCACCTGAGGCGCACAAGGGGGTCGGCGGCGAGGTCCTGGTGGTCGGCGGTGGCCCCTACCAGGGGGCACCATACATCGCGGCCATGGGGGCGCTCCGCGCAGGTGCCGATATCGTGCGGGTCGCCTCCCCGGCGTACATCCCTATGCCTGATCTGATCTATGAGCGCCTGGAAGGGGACGTGATCACGAAGGATCACCTCGAGGTGATCCTCGGGCTCGCCGAGCGGGCTGATGTCGTCGTCTGCGGCATGGGGCTTGGGAGGGAGAGCCATGATGTCGTCACCGCCATCGCTGAAGCGGCGGAGAAGGCGATCTTTGATGCCGATGCCCTCGCCCGCCCCCTGCCGGTGGCAGGGGAGACTATCTACACCCCGCACGCGGGCGAGTTCGCCAGGATGACTGGGATGGAACCTGCCGTAGCAGATCTCGTTTCGCGCGCACGGGATGTCAGGGCCGCTGCGACGACGGGGACGATCCTCCTGAAAGGCCCGGTTGACATCATATCCGATGGGGAGCGGGTCAGGTTCAACCGGACGGGGGCCCCCGCCATGACCACCGGAGGGACAGGCGATCTCCTGGCGGGTGTGGCTGGGGCGCTCTTCTGCCATCTGCCGGCGTTCGAGGCTGCCTGCATCGCAGCGTACGTAAGTGGTAGGGCTGGTATGCGGGCTGCAGAGGAGCGAGGATACGGTATGCTCGCCACCGATATGCTGGACTCTGTCCCACAGGAGCTCTTCGGCCGGGGAATGTTGGGGTAACCGGCCCGAATGCGCCCCCTTTTATCCCCGGAGAGATAGAAGTTCTCCCGCGATATCTATGACCAGGTCCGGGAAATCGGGTGAGAGACCGGTCTTCACCCATATCGAGAACGACCACGCGCAGATGGTGGATATATCGGCCAAGACTGAGGTGCCCCGGGAGGCGGTTGCGAGCGGCAGGATCTATCTTCGAGATGAGACGCTCCGGGCTATCAGGGAGGGGACCGCGGTCAAGGGCAACGTGCTCGCGACCGCACGGGTGGCAGCCACCCTCGCGGTGAAGGATACGCCCCGCATCATCCCTATGTGCCATCCCATACCGCTGGGGGCCATCACCATTGACTTTGAGGAGGGTGACGACTACATCGAGGCGGTGGCCCATGTGAAGTCCTACGGGAGGACAGGCGTCGAGATGGAAGCGCTCACAGGCGTCTCTGTCGCGCTTCTCGCCGTCTGGGATATGGTAAAGTCGGCCGAGAAGGATGAGGACGGGCAGTATCCCGTCACCAGGATCGATGCTATCCGCGTCGTAGAGAAGCGGAAAGGAGTCTGATAAGACGTTTTCGTCTTCGTCTGTGTCTGGCCGCTATCCGGAGAGATGCAAAGATTTTAGGGCTGCTCCGTCGGAATCTGCAGGATGAAGATCCAGGCTGACGAGGCGGGAGCTTCCCGGGAGCGATGCAGAGGAGTGTCTTCCTGCCCGGGGAAGCTGTCTTCATCCGTGCGGCATTGAGCGTATCGCCACCCTCCCGCGCGGTCGTGTTGCGCGCGCAAGAAGGGCTGCCCGGGGGCGAGCACTCCACACTGGGATGTCTGGGGCAAGGCGACCCGCCAGATCTCTTGCAGGCAGGCTGACCGAAAGGGATCCTTTATCTGTTCTCTCGCCAACCTGTTAAGAATCACGGGATACGTCCCTGAAGGAATGTGGCGGAAACGCTGAACCTGAGGTGATTTGTGAATGACAAAATCGATGTACGCCCACGTTCGTGAGGCATGGAAACGGCCGGATCAGTCCGGGGTGAAAGATCTTCTCTGGGAGCGTCTCCAGGTATGGCGGCGCGAGGGGAGCGTTGTGCGCATCGAGCGCCCGACCCGGATCGATCGAGCACGGTCGCTTGGTTACAAGGCTAAACAGGGGATCATCGTTGCACGTATCCGGGTCCGCCGTGGCGGTCGGAGTAAACCCCGGTATGTTCGTGGGCGCAGGACCGCGCGCATGGGTATGCGCCGGATGACGCCGGCAAAGAGTCTGCAGCGTATCGCCGAGGAGCGCGCCTCCCGCAAGTTCCCGAACATGGAGGTCCTAAACTCCTACTGGGTCGGTGAGGATGGGCGCTACAAGTGGTTTGAGGTGATCCTGGTCGATGGTCATCATCCTTCGATCCAGAGCGACAGAAACCTCGCCTGGCTGACTGATCCTGCCCACCGGGGCCGGGCAGAGCGTGGCAAGACATCCGCCGGCATGAAGGGGCGCGGCATGCGGAAGCGTGGGCGTGGAACCGAGAAGACCCGTCCGAGCATACGTTCCCATGCAAACCGCGGCAAATAAACCCTTTTTTTTGTACACGGTTCACTCGCCATGATGGCTACCGACGCCAATGTGTGCCCCTATCCTGCCGGTGATTCGACGCTGGCGCGGATGGCGCTCGAGGCGGCAGAACTTGGATTTGACAGTATCGTCACCGTAGGTGGGGAGGGATCTCAATCCTGTGAGATCGAGGTCCTCCGGGGCATCGTGATCAGTGCTCCATCTCAGAAGGAGATCATCAGGCAGGTGCGCAAGCCAGCCGCCCGCAACGCCGACGTGATCTTCGTCAACGCCGGTGATATTCCCTTCAATCGCGCTGCTGTCTCGATCAGAGAGGTGCATGTTATCAGAAATATCCATGCTGCTCGGAAGAACGCCTTTGACCATGTCGCTGCCCGGTCGGCAGCTGAGCGGGGGACGGCGGTGGATATCTCGCTACTCCCCATCATCCAGTACCGCGGGATAAGGCGCCAGAGGGCGCTGCAACAGTACGCAGACCTCCTGACATTGAAGAGGCGGTACGACTTTCCACTGACGATATCATCGGGAGCACGCTCGATTCTTGAGCAGCGATCGGTTCGCGAGGCCCAGAGCCTCTGCGCGCTCTTCGGCATGACGGGAACAGAGGTGCGTGAGGCGTTCTCATCTGTAGGGCGGATCATTGAGCCCGAGCGTCCGGTGAGGGTGGTCGGGTGAGATCGAGGCCCCCGGCGATGCGGATGAAACAACGCTATATCCTGGTGCAGATCCATCCCTACGGGGTAGCTCCCGATCAAAGAGAGGTATACTTCGCGGTCGCCGAGGCCGTGACCTCCCTCTGGGGTGATGTGGCCGCTGGCCTTGCACAACCCGCTGTGGTCTTCTGCGGTGGGGGGTATGCCGTGGTCCGATGCCGGCGGGGGACGGAGAAGGATATTGCCACCGCTCTCACGACGATCACCACGGTTGCTGATGAGCGGGTCGCGCTCAGGACGGTCGCCACTTCCGGGACGATCCGTGCACTGCGTCGCCGGATGCGGCCAATCCAGCCTCTTCCCGAGGCCGGGGAGGTGACGATCGAGGGGCACCAATTCATGGTGCACCGCTATCCTCGTCAAAAGGTTGATTTGGTTGAGAAAGGTATTATGCATCAGAAGTCATTGTTTTTCACTGAAACCGATTTGGAGGAACGATAATGCAACCACAATATCAGATGGGTTATGACCGGGCGATCACCGTATTCAGCCCGGATGGTAGGCTCTACCAGGTTGAGTACGCCAGAGAGGCGGTGAAGCGGGGTACAACGGCCGTCGGCCTCAAGTGTAGCGAGGGTGTCGTGCTGATCGTCGATAAACGTGTGACATCTCGTCTCCTTGAACCGGTATCGATCGAGAAGGTCTTCAAGATTGATACGCATATCGGCGTGGCATCCTCCGGCCTCGTCGGAGATGCGCGGGCTCTTGTAGATAGAGCACGGGTCGAGGCACAGATCAACCGAGTCTCCTACAATGAACCGATCAACGTCGAGACTCTGGCCAAGAAACTCTGCGACCACATGCAGACCTACACCCAGTTTGGCGGTGCACGCCCGTACGGGACAGCTCTTTTGATCGCAGGAGTCAGTGATGGAGAGGCACGGTTGTTCGAGACCGACCCGAGCGGCACGTTGCTCGAGTACAAGGCAACAGGGATCGGCACCGGCCGACCTGCTGTTGTGAAGGTCTTTGAGGAGGACTACCAGGAGGAGACAGACTTTACCGGTGCCATAAACCTCGGTATCAGGGCACTCCATGCTGCTACGGAGGGCAAGCTGGATGTGAGCGCCATCGAGATCGCTGTCGTCGCCATCAAAGACGGAGAGTTCCGGAAACTTGAGAAGGATGAAGTGAAGGTCTATATCGACCAGTACGAAGAGTGAGCAAGTGGTGTCATGATACCCCTGGATCAGGCAGTCGTAGCGCGACTTGAGAGTCACGGTGAGAGGTTCGAGGTGCTCGTCGATCCCGACCAGGCCGTGCGGATCCGGCAGGGGGAAGATGTTGATCTGGAGGACGTAGTCGCAGCTGATTACATCTTCTCAAATGCCGCACATGGTGAACGGGCCCCCGATGAACCCCTCCAGAAGGTCTTCGGGACAACTGAGTTCGAAGTGGCCGCGCTTCAGATCATCAAGAAGGGTGAGATTCAGCTCACCGCCGACCAGCGTCGCCAGCGTATAGCCGAGAAGCGGAACCAGGTCATCACGTTCATATCAAGGAACGCCATCAATCCTCAGTCCGGTTTCCCTCATCCACCGCAGCGAATTGAGCTTGCTATGGAAGAGGCAAGGGTGAATATCGATCCTTTCAAGTCTGTTGAGGAACAGGTCAAAGAGACGGTCAAAGCCCTCCGTCCTCTCCTCCCCATCCGATTTGAGGAGATACGCATCGCCGTGAAGATTCCGGCCGAATACGCTCCCCGGGCATACGGGGAGCTCCAGGCGGCGGTGACGCTTGAGCAGAACGAGTGGCAGAAGGATGGTTCCTGGATCGCTGTTGCCAGGATCCCGGCAGGCATCCAGGAGGAGTTCTACAACCTGGTGAACAAGATCTCGAAGGGAGATGCGGAGACCAGGATTCTCGGGCGCAAGTCGTGAATAACTATAATAGACGATAACACAAAGTGTAGAGGATATATAGGAGGTCAAGCGAAATGGCAAGTCGCAGACAGAGGGCTAAGGGACGGGTGGTTGGAAGTGCCGGACGTTTCGGCCCAAGGTATGGTCGGTTTATCCGGAAGAGAATAAATCAGATGGAGAAGGTCTCTCGTGCGCGTCATGCCTGCCCCCGTTGTGATCAGGTATCGGTCCGGCGTGAGGGAACTGGCATCTGGGTGTGCCGCAAGTGCGGGTTTAAGTTCGCGGGCGGCACGTACGTCCCAGAGACCCCGGCGATGCGCATCGCTTCAAGGAGTATTGAGCGCTCGTTGCAGAAGAAGGAGGGCTAATCGGTCGTGGCTGTCTACAGGTGCGCTCGCTGCAAACAGAAAGTGGAGATCGATGTCAACATACGCTGTCCTTACTGTGGGCATCGTATCCTCTTCAAAGAACGTGGAGCCGGGATAAGGGATTTGAAGGCTCGATGACGGTCGTCACGACGTCGAGAAACCCGCTCCCAGAGGTGCGATCCCTGGCGCGGGACCTGGCGTTTGCGATCGGGGGGCGGTACGTCACCCGTGGCAAGGCGGGCATGGGAGATCTCCTCTCCCGTGATCGATCTGTTCTTGTCGTCTCCAGGTCGGGGTCGTATCTCCGCATTTTAGTGTTTTCTGGTGCTGAGCCTGAGCCTGTGGCGAGCATCACCCTGCGTTCATTTGCTGTCGAGGAGCGGACGGGAGATCTCGCCCGTGGGTTGCGAATATCGGATCGTCCGTCCTATGAGGCTCTCCGGGACCATGTTGGTGCTACGTTTGCTGATGAGTCTATCCCCGGGCGCCAGATTGTATTTGATGGGGCGCAACGGAGGCACTACACTCTGGAGGTAGCCCCCTGACTCACAGAGCGACGTTCCGGTTTATCACCGACGATGCCCGCGCTCTCTATCTCTCCGTCTATCAGGAGATGGATGATGTTGGAGAGAGGTCATCGGTTTTGGTGAGGTTCGCAGGCGATGATATGCTTATCCTTGAGGTGGCCGCTACCGATATGTCGGCTCTCCGGGCGGCCCTGAACACCTGGCTCCGGTTGATCAATATAGCGCTAGAGGTGCGGGAGACGGTCATATCCCCTGCGCCCAGTGGGTAGTTTTGCGCAGATCCCAGAGGGTGAAATTTGTTGTGTTCCTGATGCACCACGACCGATCTTCTGGCAGGCGTGACCGGGCTCTTTAAGAGTCTGCCGCCCCAACCATGAGAGAAGTGGCAAGGAGGCCTGGCGGCCTCGAAGCTTGCTTCAGTGAAATATCATATAGGTATCGTTCCTATTTCAGGAGGGTTAATGAGTATGGAGAGTATCCCACCAAGAGTACAGAACCAGCTGGCGATGCTCCAGCAGATGCAGCAACAGTTGCAGACCGTGGTCTCACAGAAGGCACAGTATGAACTGACTATCCGCGAGGCCAGGCGGGCGGTCGAGGACCTGGGTGACGTCTCCGATGACGCAACGGTCTTCATGAACGTCGGCAGCGTCATGATGCAGAAGAGCAAGGAGCAGGTGCTGGCATCCTTAAGTGAACGCATCGAGACGCTTGAACTCCGGGTTAAATCGCTCGAGAAGCAGGAGAAGGCTCTGCAGGGCAGATTCGAGCAGTTATCCGCACAGGTCAGGGGAGCACTGGAAGGAAAGCAGCGGCCTCCCGGCACCACCTGAACTGCAAAAAAACTTCTTTCTCCAGGTTTTGAAGGGTACTGGGGAGCGAGGCGGCTGGTGCCCCTCAAGGGTTATCAGAGCGCCTCTGTTTTGAGTCCGCACAGGGAAGGACTCAGTAACGGTTGCCGATAGGATAGGAGACGGGGGAGAGGGCGATCTTCCCCCTCGCCCCGAGCCCGGAGTCCCCGGATAGAGGATCTTCGCAGATCAGGGTACGATCAGGCGTCACCCCTCTGCCTCCTGGTCATTCTTCCGCATCCGACAGACGAGGTTGATCGCGTTGATCACAGCCTCGACCGACGCGAGGATGATGTCATCGCTTGAAGCGCTGGCATCAAAGATCCGGCCCCGTTCATCCTCAACGGCGATGGTGACGTGCCCCAGAGCATCGGTACCCCCCGAGATCGCCTCGATGTTGAACTCTTTTAGGTGGATGGGAACCGGGATGATCCCGAGGATCGCCTTTACGGCTGCGTCCACTGGACCGTTGCCGACGCTCGAGAAGACATGTTCCTCACCATCGACCATCGCCCGTACACTGGCCGTCGATAGGACGTGATTGCCGGTCATGACGGCTATCCCCTGAAGGTCCAGAGCCTTTCCATTGGGGGCGAGTTGCATGACGCTCTCTGCGATCTCGTAGAGGTCCGCGTCCGTCACCTTCTTGCCCCTGCCTGCTATTCCTTTCACCCGTTGGACGATCTCGTCGAGCTGGGCGTCGGTTGGGATGATGTGTGCCTCAGCAAGCATCTGTCTGACCGCATGTCTGCCCGCGTGTTTGCCGAGTTTCAGCCTCCGCCGATGGCCGACCATCTCCGGTGTCATGATCCCGGGTTCAAAGGTATCCGATCGGGTGATGACGCCATGGGAATGGATCCCGCTCTCGTGGGCGAAGGCGTTTTCACCGACGATTGGTTGTGTTGGGGGGGTGCTCATCCCAGCGTAGCGCGCAACAAGTCTTGAGGTCTCCACGAGGCTCGTTGTCCGGATGCCGGTATCGATCCCGTAGATGGACGATAAGATCATCACGGTCTGTGCGAGATCAGCGTTTCCTGCCCGCTCGCCGATGCCGTTTACGGTCACCTGGACCTGGGAGGCCCCCCCTTCGATCGCCGCGATGGTGTTTGCCACCGCAAGCCCGAAGTCGTTGTGACAGTGGACGTCGATCGGGCAGCCGATCTCCCGGTCTATCCGGGCGACGAGGTCTCTCATGGCTGTTGGGGTGATCACCCCGACGGTGTCAGGTACGTTTACGATCGTGGCCCCGGCATCCACTGCGGTGCGGTAGATCTCCATCAGGTAATCACGATCAGTCCTTGTGGCATCCATGGCCGAGAACATGCATCGCCCGAGATGGTCACGGACGTATGCGACGATCTCGCCGGTAGCCTCGAGGACCTGCTCCCGGGTTTTTTTGATGGTGTACTTGCGCTGGACGTCCGACGTCGGGATGAAGACGTGGACCATATCGACATCGCAGTCGATGCATGCATCCACGTCGGCCGGAAGCGACCGCGCGAGGCCACAGATCTCTGCACCCAGCCCGAGCTTTTTGATGGCTGTGACGATGTCACGCTCAGCATCGGAAGACGCAGGAAAACCCGCCTCGATGGTGTGCACTCCTATATCGGAGAGATGCTCTGCAATACCGAGTTTTTCTTCGCGTGCAAACGAGATACCCGGCGTTTGTTCACCGTCGCGCAGTGTCGTGTCAAAGACAGTGATCTTGCTTTTCGCGCGGCTATCGGTGAAGAAGACAGTACGCTTCAGCAATCCTTTCTGCATCAGCGTTTGTAGGTTTCATGTCTAGTCATTATACGAGGTGATATATAAAGAATGATGTCTGCCCCGGGTTTTGCCGGGGTGTCTGGCGATATGTTTAATAGGATCTCACACTAACAATGTTAGAGCAGAGACCCGCCTTAACTCAGACTGGTAGAGTGCGCGGCTGTAGTATGGTATTCGCTTTCGGGCGAACTGCGCGGCTACCGCGATGTCCCCGGTTCGAATCCGGGAGGCGGGATCCACCAAAGAGTGCCCAGGTAGTGTAGTGGCCTATCATGACGGCCTGTCACGCCGTCGACACGGATTCAAATTCCGTCCTGGGCGTTTATTTTCCCTATTTCACCATGCGCTGATGCATGTGCCGTTGCCATTCCAGATGATGCTTGATGTATTCAATCTGGCTTTCCGCGAGATCTCCGTGATACCAAATGATTTCTAGAATAGATGAAATGTGGCCGCAAAGATAATTCCAAATCCATAAATACATCAATCTATTTTATCTATAAGATAAAATATATATACTACAATGTAACATCCAGTGCATGCACGCCTTGCTGAAATGGGTTGAGAGTGACCCTGTATTCAATGCCCTGGGGATGCTTATCGCCGCAGTAGGTATCTTCGTCTTCGTGAGCCTGATCCTGTATGCCTGTGGTTTTCTGACCTGAACAACAATCGGCGCACTATGCTCCTTCCGGTGCGGAATGCCGCCGGGGGTCACCTTGGAGAGGGGCGGGGAGGAGCATGTGATCAGTGTGCGTGTGGGTCACCGTAGGGGTGGTTGACAGGGATCGCGTGATTTTACATACCCGGAACAAATGATCAGTCCTTATTACAAATCCTGCCTAACGTACAATGCATGTGGCTACGGCCCCTGGATGTGACTGACTATGACCTATACTACACCACCAGAGACTGGAGGCGATCACCCCGATGAGCAGGACCTGCAGACCCTTCTTGTCCGACTCTCCGCTCAGGATAAGGGGGTGCGGGCGGAGGCGACGCGTGGACTTGTGACGATCGGAGAGTCCGCTGTCCCTGCTTGCATCGCCCTGCTCCATGACGATGACTGGAAGGTGCGTTACCGCGCGGCGGAGGCCCTCGGGCTGATCGGCGATGGCAGGGCGCATGTACCCTTCATCGCCGCTCTCAACGATAGAAAGGATCACGTCCGCTATATGGCGGCGAAGGGACTTGGGTTGATCGGCGACCTACGCGCAGTTGCGCACCTCAAGGAAGCCCAACGCGATGAGAACGAGTTCGTGCGACGTGCCGCCGCCACGGCCCTCGGGAAGATCGGTGGGGCGGAGGCGGTCACGGCGCTCCGGGGTGCCCTGGAGAACGAGGCTATTGGAGGTGTCCGTGAGACGATCATTATGGCGCTCCGCGATGCGGGAGTGGATGGGAGCTGAGGTCTGGGAGGAGGTCATTTGCGAGCGACGATCACCGTGATGTTATCGGTGCTCTTCGCATCCTTGGCAGCATCTACCAATCTTTGGCATGCTACATCAGGCTCATCGGCGATAGCGATGTCGCGGATGACGTCCTCCGGGACGTAGTCGTGGAGCCCGTCTGAGCTCATGACCAGGATCGATCCCGTGATATCCCGCTCGTCGAGATCGACCCGCACCCTGGTCTCAAGCCCGAGCGCCTGCGTCAGAATGTTCTTCCTCGGATGGAAGATCGCCTCCTCTGAGGAGAGCATCCCCGCATCCACGAGGCTCTGGACGTAGCTCTGGTCGCGGGTATGCCAGATCGCCGGGGGGGTGATGATGTAGGTTCTACTGTCGCCCACCGTGCCGATCCAGCACCTGCCCGATCCGTCGATGATCGCAGCCGAGAGTGTCGATGCGGCGTTCTGGTTTTTTTCACGATTATAGGCGCGCAGCGCGGTATTTGCGTTCTGGAATGCACGTTCAAGCAGTATAGAGGGTTTTACGTCGCCGAGGCCATCTCCCACAGTCTCTTCCAGGGTCGTGACTGCGATACCGCTTGCGGTATCGCCGCTGGCGTGCCCGCCAAGTCCATCCGCGATAGCGAATATATGGTGCCCAGCAATCACACCGGCAAAGCACGAGTCCTCATTGCGCTCCCGTCTCCCCCGCTCACTCACCGCCGCGTACCGAAGCCCCAGCTCTCTCTTCATCTCTTCTGCACCACACAACTCTCTGGATGCCTGATCGAATATCCTTTCGGTGCCAGAGAGGACTCTTTCCATGATTATGCCGGTGAGATACCGTTTGCCCGGGCACACTCGATAGCATACTTGTATTCCCGCGTCGTTATCGGACGTTGCAGCGCCGCGAGAACCGGGCTCCTCCCCCCTTCGGCCACCTTCCATGCCGGGCGGTACTGGGCCATGACGTTCACGTAGGAGTTCCGCGATACCTCTTCAGCGATGAACTTCATCACGATCTCGCTGTTTGCAAGGTTTTCAGGCAGCACCAGGTGCCTGATGATCAACCCCCGCACTGCAAGACCATCCCTGACCACCAGATCCCCGACCTGCCGGTGCATCTCTACAAGAGCGGCCTTCATGTGGCTGGTGTAATTTTGGGCATGCGAGAGCTCAAACGCCACATCATCCCGCCCGTACTTTGCATCGGGCATGTAGATATCGATGACGCCATCGAGCAGACGCAGGGTATCCACCGAGTCGTAACCGCCGCTGTTGTAGACCAGCGGGACGGTGAGACCATGATCGACTGCGATAGCGACTGCACGGAGGATCTGGGGAACGACGTGTGTGGGAGAGACGAAGTTGATGTTATGACATCCCCGTTCCTGCAGGCGGAGCATCATCCCGGCGAGATCTTCGCATGAGACGGTGTAGCCGACCCCACATTGGCTGATCTCAAAGTTCTGGCAGAACTCGCACCGCATGTTGCAGCCCGAAAAAAAGATCGTCCCCGATCCATTCATTCCCACGAGGGGTGGTTCCTCGCCAAAATGCGGGCTATAGCTTGAGACCATCGGCAGGTGGCCAACCCGGCAGAACCCCAGCTCATCCTCAATGCGGTTCACGTGACACTCCTGGGGACAGACGACACAGTCGCGGAGTATCTCATATGCCCGTTCCGCCCGCTCCTCCAGTTCGCCACTCCGGGATAGATGTACGTAACCAGGTAGTTGAGTCCGTTCTGCTTCAACCATGATCCCCTATTCTGGCCCGGGGTAGAAGAAGATTGACTTCCTCACCATCCATCTGCGCGAGGCCACGGAGGGAGCGGTAATGCTCCCCCTCAAGTGCCAGAACCCCTGAAGCTCCGGGCTATGCGTCAGGGTACCAGGAGCTCTGCCGCCGCGAGGATTCCACAGACCGGTGGCTGCTTTGGCCCTGACGTGGTCCCTCCTCTCTAGTGCTTGTTGTCAATCGTACATTCGAGAGATCTTCGGGGGTATTCCTCTGGCTTCTCTGGTGCCACTCTGCCCGCGCATCGGGCGGGGTGGGGGATGCCGGCATATGGAAAGTGGAGAGACAGGGGGGAAATCTCGCAAAACCGGGTTATCATCGTCATTCCGCGTGATTGTTGGCGTTACACCTCACACGTCAAAATCTTTGAAGATACGGTGGCATGATGCACTAGACAGGATCACCGACGGTAGGAGGCAGGCTGCTGCGTGATTCAGGATACTCGTTTTCAAAAAAGAGGAGATCTATCTTTAGCTCTGAATTTCCTCAAAAGCGAGGTGGTACATCCAGTCGAGGAGCAGTGCGCACTCCTCTGGATCGCATTCCCGTTCGCAACCGATGCACGGGAGGATCTCCTCTCCCGCGAGGATGACGCAGGGGTCGATCGCACGTTTCTTTGCCTGGAGAAGGTATGTCTTGATGCCATCGCTACGATACTCGACACGATCTATCAATCCGGCGTCAAGCAGTCGCTTCACGATCCTTGAGCACTTCCTGCTATCGATCCCAAGAATCTTCCAGAGCTCGCTCTGGAGGACACCCTGGCGCTGAGATTGAATGATCTTGAGTGCTTCTTCCTCCTGATCAGACATGGCTTTAGAGCATGGGGGAAATGGTCAGTATGTTGTTGCCTCGTATAACAACGGTTCCCAGTGCGCGCCCCCTCTGGTCACCGGTATACTCGGTGGTCTCATCCATATGCAGGTTCAGGTGCTCATCCACCGCCATGAGCCGTCCCTGAAGCTTCCTGCCGTCATCTTTTATCTCAACGACAATTTTAGAATCCGTGAGTGAAAAAACCTTTTTTACGGGGAGTACAATGCCGTTAACCATCTTGTTCTTATGTGGTCATCTTTATTCATTAAGGTTTGCATGAACCTCACCCCGCAAGGTCTCATAGGGATTTTGCCAAAAGCCCCCTGGGACTCATGGTATGTCCCAGACGAGCTGGATTAATCGAGTCGTCACAAAAGACCGATTCGCTGGCAGAGATCTACACCCAGTGTATCATGTCACCGTATCTTCAAGGGTTTTGATGCACGAGATGTAACACCAACAATCACGCGGAATGACGATGATAACCCGGTTTTGCGAGACTTCCCCCTCATCCGTAGCAGATACTCTGCTCCCCGCTCCAGGGCAGCACCACGGCTGAGTACCTTTCCATGAAGCAGAGTGTCCCCGCGCCCCCGGCCTTCCCGGGGGTACACCTACGCTTCGCCGGCATCCCCCGCCCCTGCCCGGGCGATGGACCGCAGAAAAGATCGTAGTTTGGGATGTAGATTGGGGTGAGGGCCGCCATCCCCCTGCAGGCGGCAACTCGTACAAAAAAAAGGATTTACTCTGGAAGGTCTTCCCAGCGGTCCTTGAACTGCTTCTCGACACCCGGAAGAGTGGTATACTCCATCTCCTCAAGCGAGAGTCGGTGCGGTTCAAACGGCCCGTGGGCCCGGAGCACGTCTGCAAGTTCGCAACACCGATCGCGGACGCGGTTGAATGCCGGGTCATCGAACATATCCACAGGTCCAATCAGCTTTCCGTTGCTGATCTGGAACCCGAGGCACGTGACCCTGGGTGGCCCATCGAACTGTGTGCAGTTCGCATTATGAACGCCCACTGGCATAAACGGCCCGTGGTGCGATCCGCGCATCCAGCCCGCCACGAGGATGGGTGTCCTGAAGGGATCGATGACCTCACCGACCGCTGGGAGCCCACCCTGCGCCCTGACGACCATGACCGGGTCATCTTTACCGACGTACCGCCCTGCCATCAGGTTCAGCCGCTGGGTGCTTGTTGATGCTGCAATTGTGCCATCTTTCTTCCAGATGTACTTGATCACATAGCGGCTTGGCGCTCCGATGTAGGCCAGGAGGCTGTATGACTCCTCAGGTGTGTCAAAGTGGATCTTGCGTTTCTCTATGACGTCGTGGACCTCAAAGGTGAATCCCTGATGCATTGAGGGATCGATGACGAGGCCGGCCGTGCTGAATGGATCAGCAAAGATCTTGTAGAGGAAATAGTTCCACGCCCCGGGCTCGGTTTTGTCGGCCATGAAGACCAGGAGGGGGTCTGACCCACGCTCTTCAAACTCCATCTCGGCGACGCCGGGCCCCATTCCTTTGACATTGCCACTGAATGCATCTGCAAGGAGATCTTGCCCTGCACCGTAGAGCTTCATCTCCTTGGCAATCCTGGCACACTCCATAAAGACGTCCCACGCAAGCTTGTGGATCTCCTCGTCGTCCTCACCCCTCGTGTGCGTCATGATCAACTCGAGATCGTCACCGCAGTGGGTGACGTACGAGTCGGTAAGGAGGCCTCCTTCTGCCTCTTTGAGCATCCGGGCGGCCACCTCGAGGAGTTTTGGGTGGGTGCGAGAGTGCCCCGGATAGCTGCCTACATCTGCTTTAATCACTGACACGGTAGTCTTAACCATTCAATCACCACTACCTAGACAGGTGTAGCCTATTACGGCTCCTAGATAGGTACTACTAGATAGATACTACTCTATATGTAGATATTGTTACCTGGAAAGGGGGTTGATTGACACAATCATTTTTCTGATCGTTCCTGTCCCTGACAGTCCTCCCTCTCATAGAGCGCCTATCGGATATAGATACCAGAGCGATTCCGGAGCCGTTAGCCCATTGTGCTCGATCAATAGAGGACCAAAGCGCCTGCAAGAGCAGTGTACTCGAGGGTGGAGCATGCGGCGCCTGCATCGGTTACCAATTCCACCAGGAACGTGGGCGAGGAGGGCGGGCGGGGAGAGGCCTGATCAACGGATCTACTCGCCGTGGTTGGGCGTCGGCCGATCAGGTCCTTTCGGCAGAAAATATCGGGTGTGTGGCCCGGAGCTGACCGGCGGCCTCACTTCACTCGATCTTGATCGGTTTACCCCGGAAGAACCTGACCTCCAGGACGCCGTGCTTGTATCTTGACTGCATGGAGTCAGCGTCCACTGTTGGCATCTCCACTGAGGTCAGCTGGCTGCCGCCAGCGATGATCGTCAGCGTACCATCGATGAGTGACAGATGAATGCTCTCCTTCTCGATACCAGGGAGATCGACCGCTACCGTCACGTCATCGTCGGTCATATACATCTCTGCTATCGGCTCGAGGGTTCCCTCGGGAGAGGACTCTGCAGCTGCAGACACCGGTGAGGGCTCCTCCGCCGATGCCTCTGTCGTGCTGGCATCATGGATGACAATCTTGAAACCGTAGGCAAACGGCCTGTTTGGGTCTCCCTGTTCCTTGATCCCCTGCTCCATGAGGCGTTTCATCAGTTCATTGAGTTGCTGGAAGATATCTACTGGGCTGTCACTCATGTGCATCACTGTTCTTTTCGGTTTCTCCTGATGAATGGGCCATATGGCCTTTTCCAGGAAGGGGAGTGCCCTGTGGGGGGGACTCCTCTCAGAACGCCATACCGGTCTGCGGCAATGGGCGTTCTATCCTGGTCTTCAACTCCTTTGTGAGGCGCCTGATCTCGCCGAAATCTTTCTTTCGCTGATAGACCGCGTCTTTTAGGGCCTGCATGAGATCTTTGACCTCTTGCTCAGTCTTCCCGGTTTCCCGCATCCTGGCGCGGTTGACCACAGAGATGGCATCCTCGAGTGCCGACCGCTGCTCCTGGTTATAGAGGATCTGCCATGAGTGGCGTTCAGCTTCCTCCAGGCGGTCGATATCGAGCGATCCCCTCACGCGGGAGAGAGCATCTTCGAAATGTTTCTTCGTGACCATCACGTTTCCGACCAACTGGCGCCGTTTTTCCTCGCTCTCCTGAGCTGTCTTGGCGATGAACTCGCGCATGGCGGAGATCTTGGCTTCACGGACCAGTGCTTCGATGTCGGCTCCAACGTATCCTTCGGTCTCCTCGACCAGCTCATCGATGTTGACGTCATTTGCGAGGATCTTCCTGTTCCTGAGGTACACTTCGAAGATCTTCTTCCTGCCTTCCGGGTCTGGTGGCGGGACATATATCATCCTGTCCAGCCTGCCGGGGCGAAGCAGCGCATCGTCCAACATGTCCGGGCGGTTGGTAGCGCCGAGAACCACGACATTGGTCAGCTCTTCGAGGCCATCGAGCTCTGTCAGGATCTGGCTTACCACACTTTCAGTTACGTGTGATGATCCTATATAAGCTCCGCGCTTTGGCATGAGTGCATCAATCTCGTCGAAGAAGATAATTGACGGTGCTGCTTGCCTTGCTTTCCGGAATACCTGGCGAACGCCGCGTTCCGATTCTCCGACCCATTTCGAGAGGAGTTCCGGTCCTTTTACGGAGATGAAATTGCTCTCACTCTCGTTTGCAACAGCCTTTGCGAGGAGTGTCTTCCCCGTTCCTGGTGGTCCAAAGAGCAAGATCCCGCGGGGGGGTTCGGTCTCAAGCGCATCGAATATCTCCGGATGCTTGAGTGGCCACTCAACAGCCTCCGCAAGCTCGGCCTTAACATCTTCAAGACCCCCCACATCTTCCCACTTGACGTCAGGGATTTCCACGAGCACCTCACGCATTGCACTCGGTTCAACGTGTTTGTGCGCTTCGATGAAGTCCTCGTTTGTCACGCGGAGCTCATCGATGATCTCGGTCGGGATCTCCTCCTCGATCTTGATGTGCGGTATGACCCGGCGGAGCGCGTGCATCGCCGCCTCTTTTGCAAGCAGTGCGATATCAGCGCCGACGAAGCCGTGCGTGGAGCGGGCATACTCGTTCAGGTCCACATCATCGGCAAGCGGCATGCCGCGCGTGTGGATCTGGAAGATCTGCTGTCGTCCTTTGGTGTCCGGTATGCCGATCTCAATCTCGCGATCGAACCTGCCGCCGCGCCTGAGGGCGGGGTCGATGATATCTGGGAGGTTCGTTGCGGCGATGACCACCACCTGTCCCCGGGTCTTCAGGCCATCCATCAAGGCCAGGAGCTGGGCGACAACCCGGCGCTCGACCTCGCCTCGAACCTCCTCGCGTTTCGGCGCGATCGAGTCGATCTCATCGATGAAGACGATCGAGGGTGCGTTCTCCTGCGCTTCCTCAAAGACTTCGCGGAGGCGCTCTTCGGACTCGCCGTAGTACTTGCTCATGATCTCGGGGCCTGATAGCGTGATGAAGTGGGCATCCACCTCGTTTGCTACTGCTTTTGCGATCAGAGTCTTGCCCGTCCCCGGAGGGCCGTAGAGAAGAACGCCTTTCGGAGGCTCGATCCCGAGGCGCTCGAAGAGCTCAGGATGTCGGAGCGGGAGTTCGATCATCTCGCGGACGAGCTGTAGTTCGCGATCGAGACCGCCGATATCCTCATAGTGAACATCGGTCGGTGCCTCCCGCCGTCCCTTCTCGGGCTCGTATGGAGTCTCTTTCAGCTCGATCTCGGTACTGTCGGTTACGATGGCTATACCCTTCGGGGCCACCTTGGCGATAGCGAACGTGAGCGGGTTTCCGAGGATGCTCACCCGGATGTGTTGCCCTTCGGTGACCGGCCGACCCCGAAGAACCCTTCCCAGGTACTGCTCACCGCCGACCAGGCGGATGGGTTGAGTCGGCTGAATGGTCACCTTCTTCGCATACCCTGCCTCGGTCTTCTTAATCCTGACTTTATCGTCGATCCCAGCCCCGACGTTGCTCCGGGTGCTGCCGTCGATCCGCAGAATCGCTCTGCCGGTATCCTGAGGGAACCCTGGCCAGACGAGTGTCGCCGCCCTCTGGCGCCCTGCGATCTCGATGACGTCACCGCTGACGAGATCAAGTGCTTTCATGACATCGATGCTCAATCTAGCAATTCCTCGGCCGGCGTCCTCGTGGGCCGCCTCTTTTATGGTAACCTCAACATACTCTGCATTAGGCATGTGAACAATCTCCTCCTGTTACGCTTACCATAGGTAAGTGTCCTCTAATATATAATATTTACGCTAATGGACCCTTCCCGTTACACCGAATAACACCCTTTTCGGTAACGATGTAATCCATCTTCACATCGTTATCATCGGTGGGAATATTCTCCGTCTGCTGGCAGGAGAACGCGGCACCTATTTTTGTCACATGCGGGTATCGACTGAGGAAACGATCGTAGTAGCCCGCGCCATAACCGAGTCGGTTTCCTTCAATGTCGAAGGCGAGCATCGGTATGATGACCACCTGAACATCTTCCGGCCGAGCCGGAAGTTCGTGCCCCAGGGGCTCGGGTACATCAAACGTGCTTGGAATAAGGGCCGAGGGATCGGGCAGGTATGAGAGACGGAGACTGCAGGTCTCCCGCTCGATGATAGGCACGACGACCCGCACGCCCCGTCTGTTCAGATCGTTGATGAGACCTCTGGTATCGACTTCCGGGACTTTTGATGCATAGACCATAATCGTCTCAAATCCGTTCACGAGATCCAGAAGCCTTCTTTCGATGATCCTGCTGAGGAGAGAGATCTGGGATGAAGAGAGGTGGGATCGGGTCTCCTTTGCCTGCAGGCGGAGGATCGTCTTTGTTCGACTCATCATAGGGAGCTTTGGCAAAACATCAGATAAAGCATACACGTTGGTGCTGGGTATGTTGCCCGGATTGTGGCGGGCAGGGCCCGCTCCGGGGCCGATGAGCGCGGTTTACTCCACTCCGCAGGCATCCCGGAACTGGCGCAGAGACGATGCAAGGATCCTGGTCTTCCCGATCATAGCAGCGATGAGGAGAGTATCAAGGATCTGGTCGCGGGATACGCCTTCTTTCAGGGCAGCCCCTATGTGGACCTTCAGGCAACTGTCAGCTTCGCTCGCAGCGGCCGCTGCGATGGTGACCAGCTCCGCGGTCTTTGGATCGAGGGATTTGGGGCGTGAAGTCTTGTAATCAGCAATAGTTGAGAGCACGAAGATATCAGGTCGGTCCCGGAGTATGGTGAAGATGAACGGTACGATACCAAGTATCTCTTCTATATCTTCTACGATCCCGTCGCCAAGATCATCTGCGTGAGCAAGGAATTCGTCGACCAGTTTCTCGCTTTCAGGTTTCATCTGTCAATCCTCGGAGATAGTTATGGATGGGAGACAGAATAATGGTGCGGTTTTTGGTTAGTGCTCGTTGTCTTCTTACGTTCAGAGATCCCGGGGGGTGTTCCTCTGGCTTCTCTGGTGCCACTCTGCCCGGGGAGGAGATCAGGTCACAATATAGACGCTGAATTACGCAGATTCCGGAATATTGATGCCTGAGAGACAGGGGATGGGGTTTTTGCCCCCCACGGTCCAGTGTAGGGAGAGGGTTGAAGAAAAAACCAGTGCATGGGTTCGCTCTCCCGGGTACGGCCTTCCCCCGTGTATCACCATGACTACCCTCATTCCGTGTGATTGTTGGCGTTACGTCTCACGGATCAAAATCTTTGAAGATACGGTGACATGATACATTAGGAGGCATTGGCTTGGCAGTACACTAACGTACCCCTGGGAAGTATCCGGACCGATGGCAGACTGACGACCCTGCAAAGATAACTCAGAGGGGCATGTAAAGGGGTGGCGGAGAATAGCACCCCGGCACACCCTATCAGAAGTTAAAGTGGCGCCCTACAATCTTTAACGCACAGTAGTCCCCGCACATCGTGCAAGCATCGGCGTCGGCCGGCATCCGTTCGTCCCGGATCTTTTTGGCGCGTTCGGGGTTGATTGCAACTGCGAACTGCCGATCCCAGTCGAGATCCCGGCGGGCATGTCCCATCTCGAGATCATCATCCCGTCTCTTGAGCTTGATCATATCGCCGACGTGGGCGGCGATCCTCGAGCTCATGACACCTTCGTAGACCTCCTCGGGGGTGGGGAGCGCCAGGTGCTCCGCTGGCGTCACGTAACATATGAAGTCTGCGCCGTAAGAGGAAGAGAGCGCAGCCCCGATCGCGGCTACCCGGTCATCGTAACCAGGCGCGATATCGGTGACCAGAGGTCCTAACATGTAGAAGGGCCTGCGGTTTGTAACCCGCTTCTGCAGGACAACGTTTGTCTCGATCTCATCGATCGGGATATGCCCCGGCCCCTCGATGATCGTCTGGACACCTTCTGCATGGGCCTTATCGGCGAGCTCTGCGTTGATGAGCAACTCCTGGATCTGCGCACGATCCGTGGCGTCGTGGATCGCGCCTGCCCGCATACCATTGCCGAACGAGAGAATGACCTCATGCTCCTTCAAGATCTCGAGGAGGTAGTCGAACTCTGCGTAGAGTGGATTTTCCTTCTCGTTATGAAGCATCCATGCGGTCATGAAAGCCCCGCCCCGGGATACGAGCCCACCGTGCCGCCCCTGATTCTGCAGGCGCTTCATCGTCTCGTAGTTGATCCCGGTGTGGATCGCCATGAAGTTAGTCCCGAGCTTTGCCTGCTCCGCTGTTATCCGGAAGAGATCGTCCTCCTCCATATGAACGACCGCCCCATGTTTTCGGGCGGCTTCGATGAATGCCTGGTAGAGCGGGACCGACCCGACCGAGAGGGTAGTCGCCTCGACGACCCTGCGCCGGATCTCTACGAAATCTCCACCGGTGGAGAGCTCCATCAGTGTATCGGCACCGGCACGCTCTGCCTGCCTGGCCTTCTCGATCTCCATATCAACATCCACGATATCCGAGGATGTCCCGATGCTCGCATTGACCTTGGTCCGGAGCCCTTCACCGATACCGCAGATCTTCACCTCCCGATACGGGGAGATCGGGATGACGATGTGCCCTTCGGCTATGCCACGTCTGACGAAATCATCGGTTACACCTTCCGTGGCTGCGACAATCTGCATCTCCTCGGTGACGACGCCACGTTTTGCATCCTCTATGAGACCCATGGCTTTAGTGTTAGAATAAAGAGTTGATAAAGGCTCGTTTTTAAAAATCGGGCTAAAATAGGCTTGTTCTCTTAACAAGTAAACTTGACTTACTCTTATTCAGATGTTGTTTCATAGCCGGGAAGCCAAGGCTTACAAGAATTGGAGGTGCATCGTTATAGCATCTGATGAATCACATGTACGTCAACTTCGGGGGTTTTGTCCCGATAAGCACCGTTGATTGGCGAGGACGAGCTGCCTGCACGGTTTTTCTCAGAGGATGCCCTGCACGATGCTTCTACTGCCATAACGTTGCCATCCAGAACGGCAAAGACCTCCGCGACGCAGACGAGATCCTCGATATGATCCGGAGTTCCCGAAAGATTGCAGGTGCCGTGGTCTTCTCGGGTGGAGAGCCGACCTTCCAGGGACCTGTGCTCATCCACCTCGCTTCCGCTGCGCGCGATATGGAGTTCTCCATCGGCCTGCATACGAACGGCATGTTTCCCCGCGTGATCGAGGCCCTGCTCGATCAGCATCTGGTGGATATGATCGCCCTTGATATCAAGACTACCTGGGAGCGCTACGACGACCTTCTGGGTGCGGCTGCCGTCGATGCGGTGAAGGAGTCGCTCGCCATCTGTAAGCGTGCAAAGGCTGACGGCAGCCTCAGATCGTGCCAGGCCGTGGTCACCCTCTTCCGGGGCCGCGAGGACGACCTCCCGCCGATCGCTGAGGCCACCCGCGGGCTGGATCTTGTGCTCCAGCAGGGGGTGACCGCAGGATATGACCCCCTGACCCGGCAGGAGCTCGAGGCGGCGGCAGCGCCACTCGGGCGAAGGGTCCATATCCGGACCCGGGAAGACGGCGAGATCGACTATGACCCGGGACGATGAGGCTAAGCATAATGCCGCTGGGGACGCAAAAGTTCATGGAGAAGTTTGTGGCAGTCGCCACAGCCTGCAGTGCCGGGACTGTGCGGCTGCGGCCGGTCCCTCACTCTTCTGGATATAATGATGGGGAATTTTTATGAAGGTTATTGGAATCGTCGGTATGCCGGCGAGCGGGAAGGGAGAAGTATCGAAGATCGCCCGAGACCTTGGGATTCCCGTTGTGGTCATGGGGGATGCAGTACGAAAGCGGGTGAGCGATGCTGGACTTCCGGCGACCGATGCAAACCTCGGTGTTATGTCGACAAAGCTGCGTTCAGAGCTCGGTATGGACGCTATCGCCCGGATCACCATCCCCCTCATCGAGGCGGAAACCGCCCCGGTGGTTTTGGTGGACGGTATCAGGGGGGACTATGAGGTGGCGGCGTTCCGGGAACGTTTCTCTGACTTCACGCTCATCGGGATCGTCTCCTCGTTTGAGACACGGTACGCAAGGCTCACAGACCGCGGGCGGTCTGACGACTCCCTCACTGATGAAGAGTTCCGAGCCCGTGACGAGCGAGAGCTTGGGTGGGGGCTTGGGCGGGCCCTTGCGCAGGCAGACTGCACAGTCACAAACGAAGGAACACTCGAAGAATTTACTGCAGAGATCCGGGCTCTGCTCTGCCGCCAGGGATGACATGAGTCTTTCACCGTATTTCTCGTCTTCAGCGAAGGTCTGGGAGTCACGGGACTGGGTCTTTGGGATTGAGGAGATCGGGTATGCCGGTTGGGAGGTCGTCGCCGACGGAAACTACCGTCTGGACAACCCCGAAAACTTCACTGCGATTCAGGAGATCCTTGAGAGCACCGGACTGTCAGCGACCGTTCACGCGCCGTACAGCGACTTAAACCTTGCATCGCTCAACTACCCCATCTGGCGCGAGTCCATCCGCCAGATCTGTCTCTGCATTCACCATGCAGCCGAACTGACCGATCGGGTGACGATCCATCCCGGGTTTGTATCTCCTGTAGGAAGGCTCGTCCCCGAGAAGGTCTGGGAGATGCAGAAGGCTGCCCTCACCGAGATCGGGAGGTACGCAGAGGATCATGGCGTCCTTGCCTGCGTCGAGAATATGATAAACATAGATGCCTTCCTCTGCCGCTACCCTGAAGAGATCCTCGGCCTCACCGAAGGTATACCCGGTATCGGGATCACCCTCGATGTGGGGCATGCAAACACAAACGGCCTCGTAGACGCATTCCTCAAGTATCTCGGATCGGTCGATCATATGCATATCCACGACAACCATGGGCAGTCCGACGAACACCTGGCACTCGGTGACGGTATCATCGACTGGGAGGAAGTCGGGCGAACCGTCTCCCGCGACTACTCCGGAGCAGTCGTGATCGAGGGCCGGACGCTCGAAGAGGCGAGACGAAGCCTTACAGCATTCAGGAAGTGGTTCGTATAGCCGGCGAGACCCTGCACGTCTACTTCCTCGGCACATCCGGCGCCCTCCCATCGCCGCAACGAAACCCTCCCGCCGTTCTGATCCGGCGAGGTTCCGATACCCTGCTCTTTGACTGCGGTGAAGGAACTCAGCAACAGATGATGCGCGCCCGGACCGGTTTTACCGTGAACGCCATCTTCATCACTCACTGGCACGCGGATCACTTTCTCGGCATATTCGGTCTCGTTGAGACCCTCGCGTTCATGGGGCGAACTGACCCCCTTCCGATCTACGGTCCACCCTGGGTCCATGACTTTGTCGAGTCTGTACAGAGGATCAGTCGTCACACACGGAGCTTCTCCATCACCGGCCACGCCCTCGAGCACGGTTCAGTCGTGCCCTTCGACGGATACTCTGTCAGCGCATTTGCCACGCTCCACGGGATCCCCAGTCTTGGCTACGTCCTGGAGGAGGATAAGCGACCAGGTCGATTCAACCGCGAACGAGCGGTTGCGCTGGGCATCCCTCCAGGCCCGCTCTTCGGGCAGCTCCAGCGCGGAGAGTCGATCCACATCACCCGTGATGGCGTTGAGACCGAGATTCTCCCCGGCGATGTGATGGGTGAACCGCGCCCCGGGAGGAAGATAATCTACACCGGCGACACACGTCCCCTCCAGCACCTGCCCGCTGTTGCCGGGATGGTCGAGGATGCCGATCTCCTCATCCACGATGCAACCTTCGATGACCAGGAGGCCGACCGTGCGCGGGATGTCCTGCACTCCACCGCCGGCGAGGCCGGTGAGGCGGCGACAGCCCTGGGCGCACGGATGCTTGCTCTGGTGCACATCAGCTCCCGCTATACAAGCACAGCAAACCATATACGCGATGCGAAACGACGCTATGAGGGTGATGTGATCCTTCCAGCCGATCTCACGGTGCTGGAGGTTCCTTTTAGGAGTTGATTATGTATGGACGGTGATGGCGATGGGGCAGGGTCTTTGCAGCCAGAGCCACCGCCTCGTCCTCACCGGTCTTGGCGCACTCCTCATCAGTGCCGCTGTAGCGAGCATTGCTGGCATCTATCTAGGCTCTGTCCGTGAGGTCCTCGCGCTGATACCCGGCCTGATGGTGCTCCTGCCCTCGATCATCGATATGCGGGGAAATATAGCCGGAGTTCTCGCTTCCCGCCTCTCATCATCGATGCATCTCGGAGAGTTTGCTATCGACTTTGGGGAAGACTGTGTCCTCGGTGACAACGTCCGCGCCTCATTTGTGGTGACCATCCTCATCGCCTTTGTCCTCGGCATATTCGCCTACGTTGCATGCCGCATCTCCGGGCTTCCGGTGGTGGGGATCACCGACCTCGTGCTGATCTCGGCCGTCAGTGGGATCATCTCCGGGCTTGTGGTTATGGGAATTACCCTGATCATAGCGCTTGCAAGCTACCACTACGGCCTTGATCTCGACATGATCGCCGCCCCCACCGTCACCACGTCAGGAGACATCGTGACGCTCCCGATCCTCGTACTCTCCGCGATCTTCATCATGCGCCTCACCCCTTCAGCGCGCCTGGCGGTCGGGATTGCCGTGGTTGCAGCTACCATCGTCGCAGTCCTCTACACCTATCACCGGCCGAAGCGGATCGGGGCTATCGTCAGGGAAAACCTCCTGCTCCTCATCCCGCTGGGTTTTCTCGGCACACTGGCCGGGGTGACGTACTCGTTCAACCTCGATGATCTGGTGACATTTGCAGCGTTTCTTATCCTGATACCGCCGTTCATGGGTGGTCTTGGATCGATAGGTGGCATTCTCGGGTCACGCCTCTCGACCGGTATGCATACTGGCGAGCTCAGCCCTCAACGCCTGCCCGAACGCGGAGCTGTGCATCATTTTATAATTTCATATCTCTATACGTTGATACTGCTCCCACTGCTGGCGCTCATCGCGCATGGAGCAGCAGTGCTCATGGGGCTAAACAGCCCCGGTCTTGGAATGCTGGTCACTATCAGCCTTGTAGCGGGCCTGGTTGTCATGACTCTGGTGAACGGCGCGGCATACGTCACCGCGAGCCTTTCGTTCCGGTATGGTCTCGACCCCGACAACTTTGGAATCCCTGTCATCACAAGCCTGATCGACCTGATTGGTGCAGCTACGCTCGTGGCAGTGATGGGCCTGCTGTTGTAGTGAAGGTATATGAGAAGAACGGCTAACAGATCCATGATAGAACACGAATACCAGCCGATCAGCTTCAAAGACGCTCTGATCGAGATGAAGGACGTCTCTGAACTGATGGTTGATCTCTCATACTCTGCTATACTTTTCGATAACAAGGAGATAGCGCTTGAAGTGATCAATCTCGAGGAGAGCATGAATAAACTGGTCTATCAGGCCAGGATTCAGAGCATCCTTGGTGCGCGGCGGCTTGAAGATGCAGAGGCGATGAGCGGTATGTTGCAAGTGGCTGAAGCGGCAGAGAGAATTGCAAACTCGGCTTCTGATATGGCGATGCTCGTCCTGAAAGATATCAAGTTTCCAGCAAAACTCAAACGCGTCTTCCCGGAGGCCGAGGAAGCCGTCACCAGAGTCACCGTCAGCCAGGGAAGCGAGCTTGCCGGCCACACACTCGGGGAGTTGAAAGTCCAGAGCACGACAGGTATGCAGGTGATCGCTATCCGGCGCGGAAAGGGCTGGATATATGATCCCGATAAGACTACCAGGATAGAGGTTGGCGATATCTTGATATCACGGGGCCCGGAGGCCGGGGCAGATATCCTCTCGATGATGGCGGGGACGGTGGAGTGGACTCGCTACGATACCTCCCCTGCAGGCGCGGTCGACGATCTCGATCGAGCTGTCCAGCTGATCATCGAGATGAAGAACCTCTCGGAGCTGTCAGTCGGACTTGCATACACCTCCCTGCTCTTTAATAGCAAAGAGATTGCAGATGAAGTGGTCGCCCTCGACAAGACGCTGGATAACATGCGATACGACCTGGATCTCTGGGTCCTCGAGGCGGCGCGAAAGATCGATGATGTGCGCTATCTCAGAGGACTCTTATACATGTCCTCGTTTGCCCAGGCGATCAGCGACTCAGCCCACTCTATCGTTGACGTCCTGTTGCGCGATATCGAGATCCCGCCGCTCTTTAAAATGATCGTCCGCGAATCAGACGAGATCATAACGCGGATACCGGTAGCGGAGTCGTCACCGCTCATAGGAAGAACATTCAAGGAAGCTTCGCTCGGGACAGTGACCGGGATGTTCGTCCTTGCCATCAAACGCGGTGATCGATGGGTTTATCGCCCCGGAAAGGATGCCAGGCTCCAGGGTGGCGATACTATCATTGCAAAGGGCAGACGAGACGGTGAGTGTCGACTCTACGAACTTGCTGGATACCCCGTCGAGGAACCCGAAGAGTAAATTTGGAGAAAATTGTTTATGGAAGATATGATTGTCTACCACCTCGGAGAGACCTGTGATCTCGAGGAGGTTGAAGAAGGAAAGGCCTATCTGGGATGGGTACAGGGATTTGCCCCGTTCGGTATCTTTGTCCAATTAAATGACCGGATCAAGGGGCTCGTCCACAAGAGCAACGTGAAACTGCAGCATCGGGAACGCGACCCGATCATCGTCCGCGTCATCAAGATCCGGAGTAACGGCAACATCGATCTCGAGGAGATCACGCCGACCGTCTACCAGACCCAGAGCGTGATCAAGAAGACATCAAGTGTGCTTCTCTCAGATATCGGGAAGAGGATCGGGAGAACCGTGCTGATAGAGGGTGAGATCGCCCAGGTCAAGCAGACATCGGGACCGACGATCTTCACCGTCGTGGATGAGTCTGGCACCGGGAACGCGGCCGCGTTCATCGAGGCGGGTGTCCGCGCGTATCCTGAGGTTGAGCTCGGGGATATCGTTGCCCTCACGGGTGAGGTGATGCAGCGCAACAATCAGCTGCAGATCGAGGTTGCATCCATGGTGGTTCTGGAACCTGAGGATGCGACACGGGTCAGGGAGCGTATCGATGCTGCACTGGATAAACGTGCAGAACCCCTTGACGTTCCGTTCCTCATTGAGAGCAGCGTCCTTGAGGCCCTTCGGCCACAGATGCGCCGGGTGGCCCGGGAGGTCCGGAAAGCCGTCATGGCCTCGCGGCCGATCATCCTCCGACACCATGCGGATGCTGACGGTATATGCGCTGCTGTTGCTGTCGAGCAGGCGGTGACTGCGCTTATCAGGGAGAGTGGTGGCGACTTCGATGCGGAGTATTTCCTCTTCAAGCGCTCTCCATCCAAGGCTCCGTTCTATGAGATTGAGGATATCACACGCGATCTGGACTTCGCCCTTAAGGATAATGTCCGCTATGGGCAGAAGATGCCGATGATCCTCCTTATGGATAATGGTTCTACCGACGAGGATATTCCATCGCTGAAGGTGACCCGGATATACGACCTCCCGGTGATGGTCGTGGATCATCATCACCCCGACGAGTCTGTGGATGAGTACCTGATTGCGCACGTGAACCCCTACCACGTGGGCGGAGATTATGGGCTCACGGCCGGGATGTTGGGAGCCGAGATCGCCCGCCTGATCAACCCGGAGGTCGAGGACCAGATCCGGCACCTGCCTGCGATCGCGGGGGTTGGCGACCGAAGCGAGGCGCCAGAGCATGCCCGCTACCTCGCGCTGGCAGCACCGGAGTACTCGGAAGACGACTGCCGTGATATTGCTCTAGCGCTTGATTACGAGCAGTTCTGGCTCAGGTTCAGTGACGGGAGGGAGATTGTCAAAGATATCTTGAACCTCGGTGGGGATCCGGTACGCCATGAGAGGCTCGTCAGCCTGCTTGTGGAGGAGGCGAACAGTGCGATTGAAGAACAGGTGGAGGTCGTCATGCCGCATGTCAAGAGCAGGATGCTGCCCAACGGTGCCCATCTCTTCATGCTCGATGTGGAGCTCTTTGCCCACCGGTTCACGTTCCCGCCACCGGGTAAGACCTCAGGGGAGGTTCACGATCGACTGATTCGGGAACACCCGGGAGAGCCGGTCGTCACGCTCGGGTTTGGCCCGGACTTTGCTGTTCTCCGATCTCGAGGTGTTATGATGAATATACCGCAGATGGTGCGTGAACTCCGTGCTGAGATCGTCGGCGGAGGAGTGAGCGGCGGCGGCCATCTGGTTGTCGGGAGCATCAAGTTCGTCGAAGGGATGCGCGATGCGGTCCTTGAGAGTCTGATCCAGAAGATCGGTGAGGCACCGATCTGATCGCTGCCTCTCCCTTGAGCCTGCTTCTGGGAATTTCTGCCCTTCCGCAGAGGTAATAGAGGTAGGCCCCTGCACCTCTGCTTCTGGGTATGATCGGTTGGAGGCGCCAGGCATGTCGTCTCCTGATCTCTGTCTTCTCTCTTATTCCGGCGAAAGGCGGTGTGAGCCTGAGGTGTTCATACCCTCCAAAGTCTATCAGTGCGTGCCTATGGTTATCTGCTGACCTGGCTTGCATAGGCACCGAAATATAAAAATAGATTTATACTAAATGGATCTCCCTATGGCAGAAGATCGATGGCGAGGGAGAACGCTTCTGATTGTGCTACTTATGGCAGCAGTGGCCCTGGCGTTTCCCGTGATGGCCCAGGGTGAGACGATCACCCCCTCCCAGGATGAAATCCTGACCTGGACCCTCCCCCCAGCATCCAACGAGACCCCTGAAGTGACCCCTGAAGTGACCCCTGAAGTGACCACAGAAGTGACCACAGAAGAAACCCTGGAAGTGACCACGGAAGTGACCCTGGAAGTGACTCCGGAGGAGACTACAGAAGTGACCACGGAAGTGACCACAGAAGAAACCCTGGAAGTGACTCCGGAGGAGACTACAGAAGTGACCACGGAAGCGATCCTGGATGAAACGGCCAAACAGGTTGTACCGGGGGATACAATCCAGGTAACCGATGAAGCACAGGTGTATGACCTCTCTGCGCTCAGGAACGAATCCACATCCACCACGGCGGGTGAGTCGGCCCAGATCATCGAACTGCAGGCGTATGTAGACGATGATCTGGACAGCGGCGAGCTTACCAACACGGTGAGCCTCGGCAGTCCTGATACCGGTGTGGAGCTGGATGCGTCTGACTTCAACGGAGTCTACGGCACCTACTACCCCTATGATGGTGAGGCGGTCATCGATAAATCGATCACCGTAAAGAGTGCTTCCGGCGCGGCGGTGCGCACACCTTCGGCAGATGTGGAAGCTGAGAATACAAGCACAGCCGGAAGTATCGTGACATCCAATGATACGGTCAATGAGACTGTTACAGGGACCGATCCACCCACCACAACCGAGACAGACGAGGTAACGGTGGAGGAGTCATCGACGGCTGATATGCCAACTTTCACACCGATGAGTGTAGCAGAGGTAAACCCCGACCAGACCCAGACCACACCCATCTCGCTCTCGGGCGCCATTGCGAGCACCCTTGTAGCCGCCGTGCTCTTCTTCACGATGCGGAGGAAGTAATACCTGGACCCACCTCTTTTCAAGGCGCCCAGAAGGTGCAAAAGATCCAATCCGACCCCCCTCTGCCCTACAACGGACTGGAAAGTTCGATCGCTCATTTCCTTCAGGCATAGGGGGCGCGCCGATATTGGCAACGCAAGTATCAGCTGGATCTGGCCAGGCGCACGTATATTCTCTGACTCACCATCCAGTGCGATGATGCTCATTTATATACATATAATAGTATATACTATCTTGAATTTCAACGAATTAAATGGGTAGGCATATATACTGTTCTGCTCAAAAACCACTTGCTCATGAGGGAATAGATGGATGTCGGCAAAGGATCGTATCAAGGAACGGTATAGCGATACCCAGAGAAAGATCCTGCATTACCTTAAATCCGGGTTGAAAGCAGGCAAATCTTACTTCAAGTCCAAGTACATTGCAAGCGATCTGGGTCTCTCTCCCAAGGAGGTCGGTATCAACCTTGCCATCCTCTCAGAGATCTGTGACGAGCTTGATATCATGCGCTGGAGCTACTCGAATAGTACAACGTGGCGTGTCACACCACGTGCATCATAGTTTTTATCCCCCGGGCACCCTTACTCTACAGTATGAAGATCGTTGAGTTTGAAGCACCGATCGAATTTGTGGCTAACATCAGTGAGCACAGAGATTGTCTCATGTCCCAGGACAAGGATCACGAGAACCCGAAGGTCTTCTGGTTCAACATCGACGTACCCAAAGGGCATGGTATACGCGCTGGGGACCGTGTCAGGGTCATCGTCGAGAAGATCTGATTCCGGATATATTGAGCGAGTACCTCCGGGGCGATGCGGTACGAATCAACCGCATCCACACCGACGGTAGGGCGGATGTCCCTACCACCCCTCTGGACATTTTTGATGGCGCCTCCCGGAGAGCATAGCTTTTTCCCCGCCCGTGGCAACTCTGTTCTTTCTTGGGCAGAGGGGGCGCTATGCCTCGCCGCGATTGTTAGTGTATCATGTCATTGCCCGGGCGGGGTGGGGGAGGCCGGCATATTGAAACCAGAGAGACAGGTGAGGGGGAAGCCTCGCAAAACCAGGCTACTCCCGTCATTACGCGTGATTGTTGGCACTGCACCTCACACGTCAAGACCTTTGAAGATACGGTGATATGGTGCGCTACCCAATGATCGTAAGGATTAAGAGACATGATACGTTAGGCCATCAGGTAGGTTCTGGAAGACGGGGGATCTCCGGACCCCTGATCGGACAAGCACCACTGCATCGCACCTCCAACCCCTCCGGAGGTGGACCTTCTGGCGGCTACCACGCCCGGATGGGAGCATATCCAAAGCACGCTCCTTTAACAAAATTTTAATGCTCACCGCCTAAACTCTGAACAGAGAAAGGAGGTGAATGAGAGTAGTGCCAGAGGTTCAGTGCATCCCGCACAGTCAGGGCGAGCCGACTCCTGGTTCTCTACTGGTTGGATGTCCCGAAGATACCTAGCGCTCCTGGTGCTGGTCCTTGCCATTCTCATCGGGGCTGCTGGGTGCCTCTCCACAACGGTTCATGAAGTGACCTACGAAGATGGGGACCTTGAGATCACCGTGGAGAGCACCGATGAGCCTGTCGAGAATGCTGTGCTCCTGGTGACGGTCATGAAGGTAGAGGCGTTTGAACAGAACGAAGTCTACCGCAAACCACGATACATCGACCTCGACCGGGGCTTAAATGTCTATACTGTCCCGGTGGACCTACAACCCGGGTCGTACAAGATCTTCCTGACCATATTTGTCGGCAATGAGCGAAGGGCATCTGTCATACGCGACCTGGAGGTAGCGCCCTGAACCGGGGTGGTCTTGCAGCGGCGCGAGGGCTTGAGCCGGCGGATACCGTCTTTTCCGGCGGCGTGGTCTTCAACCCGTTTGCATGCACCTGGGAGCGCGTGGACTTCGCGGTGAAGGATGGCTACGTCGTCGGTATCGGAGACTACCAGGGGAAGCAGGAGTTCGACCTCGATGGTGCCTGCGTTGTACCCGGCCTGATCGACGCCCACGTTCACATCGAGAGTTCTCTTCTTGTGCCGACAGAGTATGCCAGGCTCGTCCTCACACACGGCACGACGACCGTTATAGCCGATCCCCATGAGATCGCCAACGTCTGTGGAATCCCCGGGATCGAGTACATGCTCGCCGAAGCCTTGCGAACACCGCTCGATATCCTGATCATGCTCCCATCCTGCGTCCCGGCAACTCCTCTTGATGCCGGCGGTGCCGTGCTTGCGGCCGACGACCTGGCACGGTTCCGGGGGCGGGAGGGGGTCATTGGGCTTGCCGAGGTGATGAACGTCCCCGGTGTTCTTGCCGGAGATCCAGATCTCTCGGAGAAGATGCGCCTCTTTGAGATCGTCGACGGCCACGCACCGCTCCTCTCCGGAGCGGATCTCAACGCCTACATCTACGCTGGCGTCCAGAGCGACCATGAATCCACGTCGCACGCAGAGGCAGAGGAGAAGCTCCTCCGGGGGATGTACATCATGATCCGGGAGGGTTCGACTGAACAGAACCTCCAGAATCTCATAGGGCTTGTGGATGCCTGCACGGCGGCGCGGTGCTGCTTCTCCACAGACGACCGACATGCCGATATGCTCGCCCACGAAGGACATATCGATGACTGTATCAGGCGGGCGGTTTCGTGCGGCCTCGAGGTCGAGCAGGCGATCCGCATGGCCACGCTCTCCGCCGCTGAACGGTTCGGGCTCCACGATCGGGGCGCTATCGCCCCCGGGCGGCTCGCTGACTTCTGCGTAATCGACAATCCCGAGAGGTTCCACATCTTGCGGACGTTCAAACGCGGCGTTGAGGTGGTCGATCCCGGCTACCGTCCACCCGTCCCCCTCACGGCACCCCTCCGTGTCCGTCTGCCAGGGCCCCGGGATATCCGGATCAGCGGGCGGGGAGAAACACGGGTGATCGGTATTGTGCCCGGACAGATCGTCACCCGCGACCTGCGCTACGTGGTGGATGGCGCCGCCCTCCCGGATACCAGCCGCGATATCCTCAAGGCGGTCGTCACCGACCGTTACCGAGAGAGCGGCTCTGGAATCGGGCTCGTCCAAGGCTTTGGTCTGAAAGAAGGAGCGCTTGCCGGGTCGGTCTCCCATGACTCGCACAATATCGTTGCCGTCGGGGCCAATGACGGCGAGATCGTCCGCGCTATCGGAGAGGTGGTCCGGCTCGGGGGTGGGCTTGTTGCCATCTCCGGCGAGGAGGTGACCGCCCTCCCGCTCGAGTCAGCGGGGCTTATGTCGACCCTTCCCCACGAGGAGGTTGTTGGACGCCTCGAAGATCTCTCGGAGCATGCCCGACGACTCGGCGCGATAGAAAATCCCTTCATGTATCTCTCGTTCCTTGCCCTGACCGTCATCCCCGATCTGCGCATAACAGAGCGCGGGATCTTTGACGTCCGGTCTTTTGCGGACGTTCCGCTATTCCGAAGGTGAATTGACGGCGGCGAGAGCCACCATCACCGGGGTGCCCTTCCGTCGAAAGCTTCTCTCAGGTCCCGTTGGGTTCCGTCTCCTGTTCACTCGCCACGACGAGAAGATCCTGGTAACACTGGCAGAGATCTGCGATACAACATACCTCATGCTTCGGGTTCCGCGCTGTGCAGATCGCGCGCCCGAAACGGATCAGGAGATAGTTGATGTTCTGCCAGGTCTCCTCCGGGAAGAGGGCCATGAGATCGCGCTCGATGACGTCCGGATTGGTGCTATCGGTAAACCCGACCCTCTTAGAGACCCGGCGGACATGGGTATCGACAGCGATGCCGACGTTGATCCCGAACGCATGAGAAAGGACGATGTTTGCAGTCTTTCTTCCCACGCCGGGGAGCATCTGCAGCTCCGCCATCGTCTCTGGTACCTCCCCATCAAAGTCGGAGACGAGCTTCCTCGCTGCTCCAACGATATAACGAGCTTTGGAACGATAGAAGCCGAGGCTTCTGATGAGCGGTTCCACCTCCTCGGGCTCAGCGCGGGCAAGGGCCTCCGGCGTCGGGTAGCGGGTGAAGAGATCGTCGCGGATGGCGCTGACGGCTCGGTCCGTTGTCTGTGCAGAGAGTATGGTGAGAATCAGCGACTCAAAAGGGTTATTGAACTCGATAAAGTGACGTTTGCCGTCGGCGATGGGATAGTGTGCGAGGAGGCGGCGGTACGCTTCACACGCGATCTCCTGGTTCATGATTGATGGGGCAGGGCAGATTCGAACTGCCGTCAAAGCGTCCCAAACGCTCTAGGATGGACCAGGCTACCCTACTGCCCCTGTGCCATTACATATTGGGGCGGCAGGCAAAAATAGTTACCGTTGGGGGAGGAGTTCAGATAGTCCGGGGCTTTGGCTCCTCCCTGCTCACGGTAGTGCCAACGGAGGCCCCCTCCACGATCGCGCGGAAGAGGTTCTCAGGGTCGCGACCATCAAGCACCAGGAGCGGGATCCCGGATCGTTCGATGACCTTCCCTGCAACGATATCGATCACCATGTTGGCGCCTGCACTCATCCGGCTCCGGGTGATTATATCGAGGAGTTCCTGAGGCGTAAGGTGTTCATACCTGATCGCGGAAGCATCTTTCTTCGGGTCGGCGCTGTAGATACCATCGACCGATGTCGCGTTGACCAGGAGGTCGGCGCCGATGCTCTCGGCGAGGACCGCAGATACCGCATCGGTCGTCTGTGCGGGGGTGACTCCACCCATGATCACGATCTTTCCAGTCTCTGCAAACTCCCGCGCTTCCGTGTAGTTCTCCGCAACCCGGGGGTAGACGGCATCCCCTAGCCCAGCCACGAGCATGCGCGCATTCAGCCTCGTCACCATGATCCCGAGCTCATCCGCCGCTGCTTCACCGGCGCCAAGGTCGCGGGCGACCTGTATGTACCGGCGCGCCTCTCCACCGCCGCCGACGACGATGAAGATCTGGCACGTCTTTGCGATCTCCTTCAGGACAGAGACATATCGACCGATGTTGTTCGACTCAAGCGAAGGTACCAGAACCGAACCGCCCAGGGATACGACGATCTTCTTCATCTTCATTCAGGTAGGAGAGGAATGCTGTCTGCCTGTCCCGGCATACCGCTGTGTTCTCCAGGCGATACAAGATAGGCTTAGTGCCCTGAGGAGCACATCGAGTTCGGCGTGCCCAGAAGAGGGATAAGTCGGGGAAACACCCGCCCGCCCTTGTAGCCCATAGTGCTGCTGCAACTGCTTGCCTCCTAGTCTACTGTTTCATCTTGTCTAGCCGTTCATGGGCCCCGCACCGATGAGCGCAGGATGGTTGACCGTATGGGGTTATCCATGATGCCACCCATACAGTCACTGAGAGATGTTGTACTGCCCTATATGCAACTCCACAGATATCTGGATGATCACTGGTGGATGCACCGGCCGGATCTACCGCTGCAAACGGTGTGGGTATCAGGGAGCGTTGGTCATCGAATACCGTAAAGAAGATGAAGGAAAGGATGAGCGGTAGCGCATACGTTTGCGGATGATCTGAACGATGACTGTAGCAGGGCGTGATCCACCCCGACCGCGAGATCTACACAGCACAGAACTCAAACAGTGGTTCAGCAATATCCACGCCCTACTGCTTCGTGGGTGTGCATGCAGGGTGGACCCCCGCCCGGTGCCCATCCGCGCCCCCGCAAGATAAATACATCTCACCCCCATTCTCATGCTGTGGTCATATGCACGAGGCGCGACTCTACCAGAAACTGGAAGATACCACTGTCCGCTGCTCGCTCTGCCCCCACCGATGTACCATACGGGATGGAAAGCAGGGAATCTGTAGCGTTCGTATCAACCATGGCGGCACGCTCTACGCGGCCACCTTTGGCAAGGTAGCTGCTGAAGCAGTTGATCCCATCGAGAAGAAGCCGCTCTTCCACTTCCTCCCTGGAACACTCTCCTACTCGCTCGGGACCCTTGGATGCAACTTCCACTGTGAACACTGCCAGAACTGGCACATATCCCAGCAGACACATGAGATGCAGGCGCTCAGAGAGCGGAGTCCTGAACAGGGTGTGGAGCGGGCACTCGCCTCGGGCTCCGCGAGCATCGCCTGGACGTACAACGAGCCCACCATCTGGCACGAGTACCCGCTTGCGATGGGGGCACTCGCGCGAAAAGAGGGGCTTGGGACGGTCTACGTCACGAACGGCTATATCACCGAGGAAGGGCTCCGTGAACTCGCACCGATGCTCAACGCATTCCGCGTCGATATTAAATCGTTCTCGGATGCCTTCTACCGGAAAGTCTGTGGCGGTCGACTGCAACCGGTTCTCGATGCGGCGGCGCTTGCAAAAGAGCTTGGGATGCATGTTGAGACGGTCACCCTGATCATTCCTGGACTCAACGACTCGATGGATGAGATGGAGTCGCTCATCAGGTGGGCACTTGAGAACCTCGGGCCTGATACCCCGATGCACTTCACCCGATTCCATCCTGACTACAGAATGCAGGAGGCAAGACCGACTGAGGTCAGGACGCTCGAGAAGATCTACGAGCTCGCAAAAGACGTCGGAATCCACTACCCCTACCTGGGCAATGTCTTCAACCACCCCTACGAGAGCACGTACTGCCCAACCTGCGGCAGCCTCGTCATCGAGCGGTCGGGGTTCGGGGTACAGATGCGGGGCCTCAAAGATCATACCTGTATGGAGTGCGGTGGGCGTATCGAGTATGTCTCGAAGATTGACTGAAGAAGCGCCGCAGAGGTTCCTGACAGACAGGATGCTCGGGACACTCACCCGCTACCTCCGGTTCATGGGCTACGACACAATGAGCGCAAATAGCCTCGCTCCTGGTAACACCCGGGAAGACACGCTCCTCCTCGCTATCGCCTCGAAGGATGACCGGATCCTCCTGACCCGGGACCGTGAACTTGCGCACCGGGGTGGTGCACAGGCGGTCTATATACAATCTGAGGACGGTATGGAGCAGATCAGGCAGATCGTCGATCTCGGACTCATCGAACCCGGGATCAGGATGAACCGCTGCTCAATATGCAATGCACGCCTCCGGCCGGCCACCCCACGTGAGATCCAGGAGGCACGCTACGCTCCCCGGCAAACTTCCGGGAAGGAATTTTTCTGGTGTCCGATCTGCCGAAAGCTCTACTGGATGGGATCGCACAGCGATCATCTCGAGAGACGTCTGAGAGAATTTCTCTCCACCTGATCTGGTGCATCAGAACCCGGAAACATTTTATTTGAGCTTTTTTCGGAATCCGGGAAAGATATATCAACTTTGAGGAGGTATGAAGCGCACTGGCTGCAGGCTGGCCAGCTTGGTATGCAGACGATCTACCAAGGGGTCCCCGGTATCTCCGGGGCCAGCCAAAAAACATACCGGACCTCCTGCGTGGGGAAGAGAACGGTCTTGATCACTCCAGACTCCCTGCATGGCGGGTGGCCTGAACAATTACGATGAGGAAAACTATGGAAAGTCTAAAGGTAGCATTCTTTTGCTGGGAGTCTCTGTATGCAGAGCGCGTCGGCGGTCTTGCAAATGCGGCGACAAACCTCGCTGAAACGTTGGCAAAGCATCACGAGGTGCATTACTTTACCCGGGGTGGGGGAAGAGAGAGAGATGTAGAGGTCAACAATGTCCAGTACCACTACTGCCAGCCGGCAGGAGAAGATATCATCTGGTACTGCTCCGATATGAGCAGAAAGATGCTCGATCGTTTTTGCGAGTTTGATACACCATCGTTTGATCTTCTGCATTTCCATGACTGGCACGTTGTCGACGCTCTCCACCGACTCCAGGACCGGGAGACCATCTTCACCTACCACTCGACAGAGTTTGGGAGGAACGGGAACGTCTTCAACAGTAGGTGGCCGTTTCCTGAGATCTCGAGGGTTGAGCGCTATGGCGGATCGATCGCAAAACGTATAACCGCTGTCTCCTCGACACTTTGCCGGGAGGTGATGGAGCTCTACGATATCCCCGACTGGAAGATTGACGTCGTTCCAAATGGCATCGCACCCGATCACTATCAGACTGACGTCGATCCGGAGGCGGTAAAGCGGCGTTACGGCTTTGACCCTGCTTCCCCACTGGTACTCTTTGTTGGAAGACTTGCATGGCAGAAAGGACCTGATATGCTGGTTGATGCAGCTCCAGGTCTTCTCCGGGAGCACTCCGACGGCCAGTTCGCCTTCGTGGGCGATGGGCGGATGCGCCGGAAGCTTGAGAGACGCGCCCGGGCCCTACCGGTCCGCTTCCTCGGGCGACTCGACGATGCTGACTACATATCACTCCTCAACGCAAGCGATATCGTGGCCATCCCGAGCAGAAACGAGCCTTTTGGGCTTGTGCTTCTCGAAGCGTGGAGTGCCGGTCGGTGCGTAGTCGCATCTGACGTCGGCGGGCTCTCTGAAAATATCGAGCACGAGACCGATGGCGTTAAAGTGCGACCTCACCCCGATTCGATTGCAGAGGGGCTCTCGGCAGTGGTGAATTCCCCCGGGCGATCGCTTCGTATGGGGAGGAAAGGACTTGAAAAGGTGAGGGAATCTTTCCAGTGGAGCCACATCGCAGAGCGGTTGGAGGAGTCTTACCGGAGGGCTGTGAATCACGACACGATCCCCTGCTGACCACCTGCTCACGCCAGCATGACGGCTGTGAGGTGCTCCATCAGGCGGAAGGGGTCTGATGAGACCACAGGCGTTCCTGCGTAGAGCTCCATCCCTCCGATATCTGATGTCCGGGTGTGGAGATCACCCCGATTCACCAGCCACGCGACATAAAGGTCCTCTTCACCGATCGGAGGCATATATATCGCTACGTTATAACTCTGCACCCCGATGTTCTGGTAGCATTCAAGCACCTTCGCAAGGGCCGGGACGAGATCGTGCGGCAGCTTCGCGATGATCCCGACTTCGTGCTCTTTCCTCGGCGTCAGGTGCGCCATGACCCGGGCGCCCCTGTAGGTGAACCCGAGCCCGATGGCGGCATGAGCTCTGAAGAGATCGTCGTAGTATTCGGTCCCATGGTGGCACAGGTAATCCTCCCTGACCCGCTCGATCCGCACCTGAGTGGTATACGGGCGGTGGGTGAGCAGGATCTGGGCATGGGTGTGTACGACGCTCGCCCCTGCACGCCAGAGGAAGTTCCAGATGAGGAGAGGGTAGATCGCCCGGGGATCTGCACGGTGTGCATCCTGGCACCACCGGGTAGCCACGCTGACCATATCGGCTATCTGTGGTTCTGCGGTGATGCGGAGGCCTGCATCCCTGGCGATGATGACAGCGTGGAGGTAGTCGTACTTGGCGATGTTACTTGCCGTGACCCAGTGGTCACCAGCGATCCTTCCGAAGGTATCAGCAGGCGTCTCCTCAAGAGGATTTGCAAAAGGTCCTTTCTCGGCCAATTTCTGCACATCCTCCACATCTTCGGCACGCGGCGTCAGCACCGGACGGCGTGCCCTGATGGAGTTGAAGAGCGTGCTCTCCGAGGTCAGGTTATTGGTTACCCTGACGATCTGTTGCGTCTCGATATCGCCATACTTCTCCCGCACCCACTCTTTCATCGCTTCAGGGAAGACCAGGTGCCCGGGTTCGATGTACCAAGAGTATATCCGGGAAAAGATCCCGGCCATATCCGGTCCGAGTTCCTGAACGATGCCCGGCAACCTGGTGATATCAAGTTTGACCATGAGTCTACCGTATATCGATCCCGTAGCGGCGAACTACCCCGCCCGTACGATCACCAATCCATCCGACGATTTGCGATAGGAACCGCACCATAAAGCTCCCATATTCAGCAGCATGTACTCCGTTTCCGGAGTGGCATGTAGCGAACCGTTCCGCAGACAAAACAACCCCTCACCGTGTACCGTTCATCGGCCTTCGCTACCCTCTCACCTTCAGGGTAAAGCTCCAATGAACCGCCTGACTGTATATGGATCTTCATCATAAAGATATGGGTCTATACCGATCGCAGGGTGAACGGGGGCAGGAGCATCTCGCACCCCGGGCACCCTATGAATCTGGTCTGTCTCATGGTAAGACATGCTTGCCGCACCGTGGCGCTACTGCATCGACCCTTCGCACACCAGGATCTGCGCCTCGCCTATGCCCACCTGGAGGTGGAGTCACCGATACCATCTCGCGCAATCTCTGGCTCCCTATCGTGCTGGCCATCGAAGATCGGCGCGCCAGAGGCCTGCATTTCAGGGAAGATGAGGTCCCTATCCTGTCAAAAGACCATAAATGCTAATATCAAACCTCACGCATATCTGATCACTCGTGGTAGATCTCCTGAGTTTTGCGCTGCTAAGCTTCTCCTCGATCATCATCGTAGTGAATCCGCTCGCCGCCACCCTGCTCTTCGTCTCCCTCACCGGCACGATGGAAGGGACGACCAAACTCAAGGTCGCGCTCGATTCAAGTAAGTTTGCCCTGGTCGTCCTGCTCGCCTTCACCATCGGCGGTGGTTGGATCCTGCAGCTCTTCGGGATCACCATCGAGGCGTTTCGCATCGCTGGTGGCCTCCTCCTCTTCGGCATCGGTATGGATATGGTCTATGCAAAGACGTCAAGGACACAGATGACCGCGACCGAGAAGTATGAAGGCCAGGATGCAGATGATATCGCGGTCATGCCGCTTGCGATCCCGATGATCTCAGGGCCTGGTGCCATAACCTCTGTGATCGTGCTCATGAACGAGGCTGTTGGGATGGGGATCGCCGCAATCGCCATCGTCCCGGTCGCAGCCGTAACAGCCGTCGTGATCACCTACTACATGATGCGCCACTCCGATATCATCGTCCAGCGCATCGGCCAGCGGGAGTACCGCGCCGTCAATCGGCTGATGGGGATGCTCCTCATCGCTATTGCAGTTCAGTTCATCATCATCGGGCTCCGGACGGCCTTTCCCATCCTCACCGGAGGCCCTGCATGAGCCGCGACCCTACACCCACCAGAGGGCGGCCCTGGTCCGTGGTGGCATCATCGGGGCGCCTCTACCGTGCTCATCCCCGTCTACAGGGTTTGGAGGAGATCTGCCCCAGCAATTGACTGCACCACCGCCTACCCGGGCTTCCGGAGATCGGTGGCGATCCTCCCCGCCTTTAGACCGCAGGAGTGACCTTTATCACGAATTGCTCTCCAATCTATAGAGGTTCTTAATGCGAGGCGACCAGCATGTCTACATCAGCCTCACCACGGCCGGGCTCTTTATCGCCCCCTGGGTCTCTGCCCTCGACCCGGTCCTGATCGCCACGATCCTCTTCGGCGTCTTTGTAGGTTCGCTCGCACCCGACGCGGATGCGGCTGATGCAGCGATCTTCAGTGGCCGATTTGGTGGGACAAAGGGAAGGCGAGGACAGATCATGAACGGAATCGCCGTGGTGCTCCCGATCTTTGGCTATACCATCAGGTATCTCATATACTATCCCCTCTCGTTGATCTTCTCAATCATCCTCCGGAAGAGCTACCGGCACCGGCACCGGGGACTGCTCCACTCGCTTGCTGGCGTCGGGCTGACCTCCCTGCTCCTCTCTGGCTACCTGGCTCTCATACTCGTCTGGCTCGGAGTGCCCCTTACGCTCCTCCCCGCCTTCGGACTTGCATTCTTCGCCGGGTGCATCCTCCACCTCATGGAGGATACCTGCACCCCAGCAGGTGTTGCCTGGCTCTACCCCTTCTCCCGGCGACGTCTGGCGGGCAGCGTCCGGACATGGGGGAACCTTGAGGTGCGCCCGGAGATCTTCGCCGTCGCGCTTGCGCTCACCACGGCCGCGGTACTCATCGCACCGGTTGCGACCAGCGCGACACTTGAAGAACTCAGGCTGCTTACACCCGGCGCAGCCATTCTCCTCTGGCTGTTCTTTATGCTCGCCTGTCGCGTGCAACCACAACAGAACCGGTGATTGATACCATATCTATACGTGTCCTGGCGTTCAACGAATTCCTATGTACCGTCTCATCTGCGTTCACTGTGCTGCAACCTACGCACCAGACCAGATCATCTATACGTGCGAACGCTGTGGACACCTCCTGACCGTTGAATACGACCTGGACAGTATAGATGTCTCCCGGGCCGACTGGGACCGCCGCCCTCTCTCGGTCTGGCGCTACCGGGAGATCCTCCCTGTCCGGGGCGAACCCATCACCCTCCAGGAAGGGGGCACACCGCTCTACCACCTCGAGGAGATCGGAAGAGAGCTTGGCATCCCCGAGCTCTACGCTAAACACGAGGGTATGAACCCGACCGGGTCATTCAAGGATCGGGGCATGACCGTGGGCGTCAGCATGGCCCGCCAGCTCGGTATGGTGAGCGTTGCCTGCGCAAGTACCGGGAACACCTCCGCAAGTCTCGCTGCTTATGCGGCGAAGGCGGGTATCCCCTGCGTCGTTCTTCTGCCTGCAGGGAAGGTTGCCCTCGGCAAAGTCGCCCAGGCGCTTATGCACGGTGCCCGGGTCATATCCATCCGCGGCAACTTCGATCGAGCGCTCGAGATGGTACATGAGCTCTGTATAAGCCACGGTCTCTATCTCTTAAACTCGGTCAACCCCTACCGCCTGGAAGGGCAGAAGACGATCGGGTTTGAGGCGGTCGATCAGCTCGGCAGCCTGCCGGATAGGATCGTCCTCCCGGTCGGGAACGCAGGCAACATCTCTGCGATTTATAAGGGATTTCAGGAGCTTGAGGCGCTCGGATTCATCGACCGACTGCCGATGATGACCGGTATTCAGGCGGCCGGCTCACAGCCGGTTGTGAGGGCGATAGAGCAGAGCCTTGATGAGCTGATCCCGGAGCCGGCACCTGAGACCGTTGCGACCGCGATAAGGATCGGTGCCCCGGTGAACGCCGAAAAAGCACTCGTCGCCATACGCGCGACCGGAGGGACGGCAGCGGCTGTGACTGATGATGAGATCCTCTGCATGCAGCGAGACCTCGCGAGGATGGAGGGGATCGGGGTCGAACCCGCCTCTGCGGCCTCGGTTGCCGGGATACGGAAGCTTGCTGAGGAGGGACTGATCGATAGAGACGAGCGGATCGTCTGTGTGGTGACCGGTCATCTTCTCAAGGATCCTGAAACTGTGGTACGACAATGCGAACCTCCCATCGAGATCGACGCAGACCTGCACTCCTTGCTCTCTGCCTTGCGCTGATACTGACCTGTACCTCGGCGGCGGCTGAAGAGGCCACTTTCCGTGTGCTCCCTGGTGGAACCGCCTATGAGGCATCGGTTCAGGTCACAGCGGGCGAGTATGCGTTCTGGAGTCCAGGGCTTCTGGGGGAACGTATCCCAATCAGGGCCGAGGATATCGAGGTGGTTGGTCCCGAAGGCCCAATCGAGTACCGTGACCGGGGTCGGGGTGTCATCACCTTCCCTGAGGGGAACTATACCATCTCGTACCGGGCTCCCCTGCGGGATAATCACTTCGTGGTGATCTTCGATGAACCGTATACCGTAACACTCACCCTCCCTCCCGGTCTTGAAGTCAAAAACCCGCTCCTTGGCATGGTCAGCCGCGGCGGGGTCGTCTCTTCCGGACCGGATGGGGCTTTGGAGATCACCTGGAGTCAGGCAGGAGCTGCGGAGATCCGCTTTTACACCCCAGAGCGCGAACTCCTGCTCATCACATTTGGCACCATATGGCTTGCGGCTGCGATCGTCCTGCTTATTCCCTTCTTCATCTCATGGGGATGGAATCGCCGATGATCGAGGTCATCGCCGCATCGTTTCTGATCGGGCTCTCCGGAGCTGCATCCCCCGGCCCCATGACCGCTTCAGTCCTCGGTCTTGGAACGCAGCGACCGGGTCCGTTTGTCGCGTGGTTGGTAGCTGGGCATGGTACCCTTGAGGCCATCATGGTCGCGGCCATCGCCTATGGCGTGCGAGATATCCCGCACATCAATGCAATCGCGCTCATCGGATCGGTTGTCCTTGTCGCGTTTGGTATCATGCAGTTCCTCCACGCCGATGAGGCTGTCGACGCGGGTGAGGAGACAAGGGCGCCGCTCGTCATTGGGGTGGCCTGCACACTCGGCAACCCATACTGGTGGGTCTGGTGGCTTACGTTCGGCGTCGGGTTTCTCGCGCTCCATCCTTCGTTTACCGCGTTTTATATCGGACACATCGGTGCTGATATCGCCTGGCTCGGTCTCCTTGCGATCGCGGTCTCACGGGGGGCGAGCATCCTTGGACCGCATTATAAAAGGGTGGTGCAGGCGAGCGGGATTGCTATGGTACTCTTTGGGCTCTACTTCGTTGTGACGATCCTCCTGACCCAGGGGTGAGGGGGGTTTGAGCGCTGGATTAGATATTGCCTCCTGCCGCGAGAGGTGAAGGAGACCGGCAGAGAGGGAGCAGGATGCATGGTGTTTTTGGGCTATCTCCCTACTGCCAGTATGATACATCTGGTAAAAAATCACACCAGATGGTAACAATCTCTAGAATTAGTATTATTTAAGGGTTCCGATAGGAGAGTCCTCTGCAGGGCACGTCGCTCAAAAGATCGATCGAAAGGCGAGAAGACAGGCTCTCCTGCGCGATGTAGACGAAAAAATATGGGGTGGGCGGAACTCTCGTCGCCCTATCCCGATGACTTACTCCACCGGTTTCCTCGGTTTGACATCGATCCCAAACCGCTCGGCATTCGCATCAGCGATCGCCTGGATCTTTGCGATCTCATCATCTCGCCGGGTGGGCCTGAAGAGGTGCCGGAAACGCTTCTGCTTTGCGAGGTACTCCTCGACCGGTTTGCGCCTCACCTTCCTCACCTTCTCCATCCCACCGTTGACAATCTCATAGTTCACCCAGAGGCCGGTCTCGATGGCGAGTTTACCCATGGCGAGTGTCTCCCCTGACTCAAAACCCCATCCCGTACAGCAGGGAGTATGCACCTGGATGTAGCAGGGTCCGGGGGTATTGATCGCCCGCTCGACCTTCTTCATGAAGTCCATTGGGTAGGCGACCGAGGCGGTCGCCACATAGGGTGCACCATGAGCCACCAGGATCGCGGGCATATCCTTCTTCGGCAACGGGTTCCCGCCGGGCATGCACGCCCCCGCTGGGCTCGTGGTGGTGCTTGCGCCATATGGCGTGGCACCCGATCTCTGGATCCCGGTGTTCATGTAGGCCTCGTTATCGTAGCAGATGTAGGTGATATCGTGGCCGCGCTCGAAGGCGCCGCTGATACAGAGCACGCCGATATCAAATGTGGCACCATCGCCGGCGATGCAGACGATCTTCTCGCTACGTCCCTGCCTCTTCAGCGACGCCTCGATACCGGACGCGACCGCCGCAGCGTTCTCGAAGAGCGAGTGGATCCAGGGCACCTCCCACGCAGTCTCAGGGTAGGGTGTTGAGAAGACCTCCATACATCCTGTCGAGGCGACGATGATGACATTCTCTCCGGTCGCCTTGAGGAGGAGGCGGGCAGCAAGCGCTGGCCCACATCCGCCGCACGCCCGGTGTCCTGCCGAGAAGAGCTCGCGTTCCTTCTTTACTTCGGCCATTCAGAGCACCTCCGTCCTTAATCCATAAAACATATCTCCTTCTCCTTTCTCGGCGAGGTCAACGACCGCAGTTATATCACGCTTACGCACATCGCGCCCTCCGAGAGCAATGATGTAGTCATAGACGGCTATATCAGAACCGTAAAGCGCTGCTTTAACCTCGGTGCCGACCGCTCCACCATTCCCGAGCGAGATATTTTTGTCGAGCACAGCCACCGTCGAGACATCTTTGAGAGCATCCGCAATTTCAGGGCCCGGGAACGGCCGATAGGTCCGGATCTTCAAGAGCCCCACTTTTCGCCCGGCATCCCGCATCTCATCGACGGCATCTTTTGCCGTGCCGCAGATGGAGCCCATAGCGATGAGTGCAACGTCAGCGTCGTCGAGTCGATAGCCCTCGACGAGGCCGGAGTAGTCCCTTCCAAACTGTTCGTTAAACTCGCGGCCTGCTTTTATGAACGCATCCCTGGCGCGATGCATCGCCCGGTCGATCTCGTACCGGAACTCCATGTAGTACTCGGGGGTCGCATACATCCCCATACTCAGTGGCATAGCGGCATCCAGTCGGTGGTAGGGTGTAAAGGCCGGCAGGTAGGCGTCCACCTCTTCCTGGGAGGGAAGGTCGACCGGTTCGTAGGTATGGGTGAGGATGAACCCATCGAAGCAGACGAACGCCGGCAGGAGGATGTCGTGGTCTTCACAGACCTTATAGGCGATCATGTGAAGATCGGCGGTCTCCTGGTTATCTTCCGCGTAGAATTGCAGCCACCCTGAATCTCGGAGCGCTATCGAGTCCTGCTGATCGTTCCAGATAGAGAGCGGAGCGCCCAGAGAGCGGTTCGCAATCGTCATCACGATCGGCTGGCGCATCCCGGCTACGTTGAAGCAGACCTCTGCCATCAGGATGAGGCCCTGGGAGGTCGTCGCTGAGTAGACTCGGGAGCCTGCTGCACTCGCGCCGAGGCAGGCGGAGAGGGCTGAGAACTCACTCTCAACCGTGATGTACTCGGCATCGAGTTCACAGTTTGCCACCATCTGGGCAAGGTCTTCGACGATATGTGTCTGTGGTGTGATCGGGTAGGCAGAGATCACCTGCGGGCGGCATCGCTTCACGATCTCGGCCACCGCGTGCGATCCTTCCATAATCTCCAACATTATTTCTCCTCCTTCTCCATCCGGATGGACTTTTTCGGGCAGATCTCTTCGCAGATGCCGCATCCCTTGCAGTAGTCGAGATCGGGCACAAACATTCCTTCCTCGTCCTCATGGACGCAGCCCTCAGGGCATACCAGGGCGCACATGCCACACCGGTTGCACGTCTCAGGATCAAAAACCGGTCTGAAGACCCGCCATGCACCTGTCTTATTCTCAAGAGCCTTCCCCGGGGGCGCGGCACAGCCAACTCCCAGCGCCATTACGCAGCACCTCCGATGAGGCTATACGCGCGCTCTGCTGCGCTGACATTCTTGTCAGCCATACTCCCCGAGAATCGGTTCCGTAGCGCGTGTTCCAGAGATTCGAGTTTGATCTCACCGGTGGCTGCGGCAAAAGCGCCCATCAGGGTTGTATTGGTGATGGGCACGCCCAGTTCCTCGAGCGCGATCGTGGTCGCATCGACGACGTAGACCTTCACACCCTCCGGAACCCTGCCATCAAAGTCGGGTTTCTCGGTGTTGATGATGGCGATGCTCCCGGGCTTCATGCCTCGAAAGACGTCAACGTCGCCGATCAGGGTTGAGTCCTGCACGATGATGTAGTCTGGCTCGTAGACCTGACTACGCAACCGGATCTTTCTGTCGCTGAAACGGACAAACGCCTGCACCGGGGCGCCCCGTCGTTCCACGCCGAAGGCAGGGAACGCCTGGGCATACACGCCCCCCTCGAATGCTGCGAAAGCAATGAGCTCGGCGGCGGTCACTGAACCCTGACCGCCCCTCCCATGGATTCGTAACTCTCTCAAACAAAAACCCCGTTCTAATCTTAATGATTAATAATATAAATACACCGGCACTTTGGCTGTGCTCGCCCGCGAGCAGGAAGCCTGCTGTCGGCACATGATGCAGATCTTCCTGTGTTCTCGGAGGCGTCTCTTCTCGGAGAGCGCGCTCCGTATCCACCACAGCCCGGGCATTCGATACGCTCAAAAATGTGTGTGAGGTAGATCATCTTTCATGGCTCAAAGCGCATCCGATCAGCCGTTACGTTCGCTGGAAGGTCTGCAACAGGTCCGGGGGTTGGTTTGTGTGAACTACCCCGCTGATCCACATCCCCAAACGCCGGCCTTCCGCTTCACTGGACGTTGGCGAGACGGTCCTGAAGCTCCTCGATGGTGCAGTGTTTCACATCCATCAGGGCTGAGATGATCGCATCAGAGAATATCAGCGCTCCGGTCTCAAAGAGAGTTCCGAGGGGAGCGAAGGACTGGGAGATCGATCTGTACTGCCCGGTGAGCTGGCGGATCTCGAAATCGCTTGGGATATCCGCATTTGGAAGATGGCTGTTCCCGATCTCGATGATGCAATCAGACATCCGCCCGATGGGCGAGTCTGGTGTTGCTGTGATAAGACAGATCGTCCCCCCGATCTCCCGGGCAGTCTCGCAGGCATCCACGACAGACCGGGTCTCCCCTGAACCCGAGACGGCGACGAGCACATCTCCGGGCCTGAACGCGGGTGTGATCGTCTCGCCGATAACATAGCTCTCAAAACCCAGATGCATCAGGCGCTGGGCAAACGCTCTCCCAACCAGGCCCGAACGCCCTGCCCCTGCCACGTAGATCCGTTCTGCCGCCAGAATCCTTTCAAGGAACCGGATCGCACTCTCCTGATCGATGGCACGAGCCACATCTTCGATGCTCGATGCCATCAGGAGCATGAGATCGGCGATACCGGGGCATTCCTGCTGTACTTTCTGTGCGGTACTCACACTTCTTCTCCGTGTCAAGTATATCATTCCCAACCCCCATAAAGAATATGCAGCTTGGGAGTACCCCTCTCTGTGAGCAGGGAATTTCGGTTCTTCTTATATCAGCGGTTCACTGCGAGCCCGAGGATCTGGTGAGCTCCCAAGAAGGTATCGCGGGCGATCTTTGCAAGACCTCTGGCCGCACACCATTCGTCGTAGATGGCGACATCCCGGGTGAGGAATGCTTCTACGCCAGAGGCTATGGCAGGGGCCATGGAACCGGCGAGGGCGACTCGTGCGATGGGGTTTAAGAGGAGCATCGCGGCGCACTCCATCGCAGCAAACATCGCCATCGTCTCTACCCGGAGCTCGGGAGGCACTGTATAGTCCACTCCTGCGTTGAGGAAGGCATCGTTTGCCGTGATGTCGCCGCGATCTATGCGGCGGATCGCATCCACATCGAGAGCGCCATGCTGGATGCCGGGCGCGAAGATGCAGGCGTCGAGCGCACCGATGATCCGACCGCCACTCACGAGGAGGGTGACGGTATTTGAACTCGCGTCACAGACCACGATATCGGGTCCGAGATCGTGCAGGACCTCATAGAGGATCCCGATCTTCTCGGGGCTTGCCTGGTGGGAGTATGCCTTGAACCGGGGATCGGTTGGGGACCCACGGTGCAACCCGGGGATGACGACGGTCGGGATCTTGCTCCTCTCGATCTCGTCATAGACCCGGGTGCCGCCGCCGATGTGCTTGCCAGCGCCCTCCCGTGAGATGATGCCGCGACTCCTGACCTTCTTGATATCGGTGATGGCTGCGATGCCGTCGCCCATCGAGTAGCAGGCGGCAATGCCCTCGATCTCGTCAATTGGGCAGAGGCGGCTGAGGTCGTCGATCGTGAACTGCCTGGCCTCTTCACGGGAGATCTTGAAATCTTGCTCCCCGGTGGAGAAGCGCATCGCGGTGGTGCCGTGGTCGATGCCGATGAACATTAGTGTACCTCTTTGCACCCGGGGTGGAAGTAAGTTTGGCAGCTGCCAGCCGGGGCATCAGGTCCCGTTCTCCTGGTAACGCCTCTTTACATACTCAACCGTGCCGATGACGACGAGGCCGGCGACGAAGAAAGCCCAGCCGCCGGTCAGCATATCCCCGGATAGGGATCCCTTTTCCCAGAGCATCCGCGCCGATCCGAGCATCAACCCGGTGAGAAAGGCGAGCATCGCTCCAGGATGGGTCTTTAAGAGATACTTGAGGCCTTTTGTGAAGACGAGGAGGCCTACGACACCGCCTGCGATGTAGGCAACGATCTCGGGGAGGGAGATTGCCTTGAGCGCTGCGAGCATATACTCGTACTGGTTGAGGATGAGGGTCACGTAGGCCCCGGAGATTCCGGGCAGGATCATGGCGCAGAGTGCTACCATCCCGGTGATGAAGAGAACTGGAAGGGAGTGGCCGATGTTGAGGTTCCCAAGGCCTGCAAGGAGGAACCCGGCGCCGGCACCGGCAATGAGGTAGGCGAAGGTGGTGGTGTGCAGGGAGCGGATCTCAAGGAAGAGGGTGATAGCGGATGCCAGGATCAGGCCGAGGAAGAAGGAGTAGGTTGCCACCGCGTGGTCGGCGAGGAGGGAGAGGATCACCCCGGACATGAGGAGGAAGGCAGTGCCGATTCCGGCGAGGAGGACCACGAGGAAGGGAAGATCGATCTTCTGTATGTCTGCGTGGAGGGAGTCGATATCCCCTCTGGCGATGTGTTTTGCCGAGGCTGGGTTGATACTACCGATAGCCCTGATGAGCCGTTCATAGATCCCCGTGATGAGGGCGATCGTCCCGCCCGAAACCCCGGGTATGACATCACAGGCCCCCATCATCAGACCGCGCAGGTAGATCCCGGCGTGTTCCCGCATGCCTGGGCGGGGGGTCATGGGCCTGCTCCAGAGTCGGTTCCGGGCGCTCGGGCTATCGGGATTACGTCGGACGGCAGATGGTCTGCGGTGAGTTTGTATCGGGTGGATGCCGGTGCACCTGCGGTGAGCATCAGGGCGGCCCTGCTGGGGATGCGTGGATCTTTCAAGTGGACAACTCCTTGTGACTAGTATAAGGTTATGCAGGTGATCTAAGATATGCTCTGCTGCCAGCTTATCGGGTCGGTTATGAGCATAATCTTTTCCTTGTTGCTGAACTCTGGTGATAGGGAGCGTGCGATCTATCGCTGCTTCTCATGGTCGCTTCATCGGTATGGTCCTTCGACGATCTCGCCTGCGGGCTATTGCGGCCTCTTTATGCTCTCATGGTAGGTTCATCGAGTGTGGTGATAATCTCTAAAGAATCTCTAAAAATGCTATATTTGACAAATTCACTTATTTTAAATTTTTATAGGAATATTTTTATATTCTATGCAATATCTTTCTACCCCAGAGGGGGGAGATGTATGAAAAAATCGTTACTGTTCAGTTTATGCATCGTTCTTCTCCTATCAGTCACTGCTGCAAGTGTGGCAGTCCTGATCGGACAGGGGCCTGTCGAACTGAATCCTGATGAGTATGTGAATATCACGCCGGTAAACAGCACCGAGGTGTATCGGGTGCCTCAGGCGACCGTGCTTGGGGCACTTGATGCAGCCTCGACCCTTGGAGGCTTTGAGTACGAGACCATTGCCGATCTGCCTCCGAAAGAGGGGAACTTGAGTGTGTTCTCGATCACCGGGAACCAGGGAAGGATTGAGAATGAGATGAGGAATGAGACCCCGTATGCCTGGGCGTTCTGGATAAATGGCGAGGAGGGTACAACTGGACCCGCGGTGGCGGATGTGGCCAACGGGGACAATGTGACCTATTCGTATGGGCCCAAGGGCCACTCCATGGAGAACGCCTCGTATACGCTGAACGTCTTCGTGAGCATATCAGAGGCGGCGGTCAACATGACTCCGACACCCACGCCACCGGTCAACGTGACTCCGACACCCACGCCACCGGTCAACGTGACCCCGACACCCACACCGCCGGTCAACGTGACTCCGACACCCACACCGCCGGTCAACGTGACTCCGACACCCACACCGCCGGTCAACGTGACTCCGACACCCACACCGCCGGTCAACGTGACTCCGACTCCAGGCGCTGAAGCGAGAGTCGTTATCACGTCGCCGGAGGAGGGCGCTAACATCACCACCCAGAACGTCACGGTGAGTGTGGACATCACGAACTTCACGCTGGTTGAACCCACGGGTCAGCCAAACGCCCCGGGTGAAGGGCACCTGCACTACTACCTGGATGCCCCGATACCGACGAACACGAGCGCTCCCGCCATTCCAGAGACCGGTGGCTATGCCATCTCTACGAACACCACCTATACCTGGGAGGACGTGCCATCGGGCGAGCACAATTTCTCAGTCCAGCTGGTCAATAACGACCATACGCCAATCGTACCGCTCACCGCTGATACTGTCAACGCGTCGGTCAACGTGACCCCGACACCCACGCCACCGGTCAACGTGACTCCGACACCCACACCACCGGTCAACGTGACTCCGACACCCACACCACCGGTCAACGTGACTCCGACACCCACACCACCGGTC
>FZPS01000088.1_pt226 | contig 123199 bp, 103 predicted proteins | sample 1817821 | NCBI WGS metagenome assembly FZPS01 (sample SAMEA104158645, study PRJEB21678) | metagenome | place: Germany | collected 2015-04-21
GAACTATACAGCTCTTGCAAATGGAGCGTCCGTTTACGGAATTGCGCAGTATCATCTAATAATAAGGCAGCGCAGCCAGGACAACCGCGATGCTGTGCAATGTAAGTAAAATCAGTGCAATGAAGCCCTGTTTGCGGAATTGCACAGTATCACGCAATACCAGCGTTTCAGCGTTCCGGGCATCTTGAAACAGGTGTCACAAAATGCTAAAATATTATTGGCGCAGTTATGCGCAAAATAAGAATAATCATACAAAAGACCAGTCAAACCGGAGTACATATGAGAAAAATATCACGCAAACTGTTATATCTGTCCTTCACAGCAATTCTTATCATCACCTCAGCCTTACCTGTAAATGCCGAGTCGGTAAATATAGCTGACGAGGAATGCTCTTATGTTCTGATGGATTCAAAGACAGGCATGATACTGGCCGAGCAAAATGCGGATGAACTGATACGACCGGCCAGCCTGACAAAGATACTCACTGCCATCGTGGCATTGGAAAACGGCGACCTGCAGCAGGAAATGGAAGTATCTCAGCAGGCCGTATACGACATAGGCAGAGGCGGAATGAACATTGGCATCATGGCGGGTGAGACCGGCCTGACACTTGAAAACATGATCAATGTAATGCTGATAAAATCCGCCAACGAAGCTGCCAACATAATCGCTGAAAACCTGGCCCCTTCCCGCAGGGAGTATATGGATCTCATGAACCGAAGGGCCAGAGAGTTGGGGGCAACAAACACATATTTCGTAAATCCTTCGGGAAAGGACACCGAAAAAGAAGATGCGGACCACTTTTCCACCGCCCGTGATATCGCCATCATGGCCCGTCACGCCATGACAATCCCTGAATTCAGAAAAATAGTGGCCACAGAATACTATGAAGATATGCCTGTGACAAACAAACATGATAAGTGGGATCCATTGAGGAACACCAATAAATTACTGTGGCATGACAACACTCATCCGTACAGAATCAATGGTGAGGAATACAGATACACGGTAACCGGCATGAAAACGGGCTACACTGCAGCAGCAGGCAACAATCTCGTAATAACGGCAACAGGCCAGGACGGCATGGAACTGATATGCGTCGTCATGCATGTTATGACAGCGAACAAGGTATATGGATACGCCCGGGAACTACTGCGCTACGGTTTCGAAAACTATGCGATGCATAAACTGACAGATGCGGGCACCATAGTCAAATCGATCATCGTCGAAGGGGCAGCCGGAGATGACAATATCCTGGACCTGGCAACAGAATCAGAGCTCAGTATCACACTGCCGGTGAAGGATGACGACGGTCTTATGGCAAACAGTATCGAGACCAGGATGGACTTACCCAACCTTATCAAAGCGCCGGTCAGAAAAGGCGATGTGCTCGGTTCTGTCGAATATATTTCAGATGGGAATGTAATAGCCGCAGTAAACCTCATTGCCACAAGGAATGTCGCCAAAGCCCCTGTGGCTGCTGTCCTGGATCCTGAACCCGAGGGTGTGGGATCTGAACAGAATTATTCGTACATATTGCTGGGCGTTTTGCTTACAGCCAGCGGTTTTGTTATACTCAGGACAATTTTGAAAAAAATCTCCAGAAGGCTGAAAAAGAAAAGATACGAGTACAAATACTACCGCTGACAAAACACCAGCCGGATCAGTGTCAGATGCCGTGATCCCCATTCGGAAATCGCGGGTTTTCCATATACGAGATCCACTCTTGAAATATCGTGTGTTTTCCGTGTCCTGAATCCATACTTCAGATATCGTGTGTCACAAATCTAAAACTCTGATACCAGATTTTCCGCTCGTCCCTGTCTTCATGTAAGATATCTGTCCATATACGGGATATTGACCGTAAATGCCAGTATCCTTTCTCCCATAGGCAGGCTCCTGATATCATTTGCCGTAATCCCGCCGGCAACGATCATAAGAAGATAATAAATCACGCAGCCGACGACTATCGCTGCAAATCCGCAGACAGCATTCAATACGAACACCGATTTGATGAACCATTCCGTCATGAAGACAAATCCGTGATAGATCAGATACACCAACAGGCCCATTATGATCGACACACTCAGTGGCCTGTTGAACAGCTTCCTGACATTCAGCCGCACACCGGTAAATTTCTTCAGTGACCTGTAGTTCATAATAGCCGCAAAGATATAGCATACAGCATTACCGATGATAGCACCTCTGATGTTGATCGATCTCACCGAAATCAACGTGTAGTTTACGACAAGCTTCAGCAGGAGACCGATCACCATATGTACAGTCGGCACATAAGTCTTGCCAAGCCCCTGGAGCACCGAGGTCTGCACTGACACCAGAGATATCAGTATAAGCGTCCATGAACCCATCAACAGAAGATCCCATCCATCAGGCGATTTGGGAAACAGTATATAGATTATCGGCTTTGCCATGACTGTCAAACCAACAGCAGCAGGCACAGCTATCATAAATATGACCCTGAAGGCATTCTGTATCCTCCTGTTCAGCAACGCCCGGTCATTGACCGCTGCAGCAGCTGATATCGACGGTAGGATGGCAGTGCCCAGCGCCGTAGCAAACGTGACAGGAATAAACAGCACCTTGGTATACTGTGTTGACAGGATACCATACATACTCGTAGCCTCGAACTCGCTGAAGCCTGCAACGATAAGCCTTGATTTTGTGTTGATGACATCGATCAGCTGAGTCGAATATACCGCCAGAGAACCCAGTGTTATGGGGATGGCATGGAAAAAAATCGTTTTCAGTATACCTGACGTTGTATACTCGGACCCGTCTGTCGTCGAATATTTCAGCTCTGAAGTAATCTGGGGCTTTTTCCTCGAATATGTGCGATAAAGGTATATCATGCTTGCAAAGGCACCTGCTGTCGTCCCTACAGCCGCCCCCGCAGCTGCATATCTCACAGCTTCCGTAAAAATCTCGGTATCGCCGGTGATACCGTTGGCAATCGCTATTTTTACACCGTACTGATACGCCAGCCAGGCAAAAGCTATAGTGACAACAGCATTGACGGCCTGCTCCACTACCTGGGATATGCTGGTAGGCACCATATTCGAACGGCCCTGGAAATAACCCCTGAAAATGCAAGAAATAGAAGTAAACAGCATTGCAGGGGCCAACACCATAATGGTCATGGATGACTCCGGCGAATGCATCAGCTTGGCCATAGGCATTGCCAGCGCGGCTGTCAGTATGCTCGTGAATGTACCTGCCACTAACAGCAGCAGCGTCGTAATGCGAAATGTCCTGTACGACACATTGTATTTCTCCGACGCAAGCTGCTCTGATATGATTTTGGACAATGCAATAGGTATGCCCGTATTCGTGATGACAAACGCCATCTGATACAGCTTGTATCCCTGCTCATAAATACCGTTGCCGTAATTTCCCAGTATAAGAGTAACGATCGGCACATACAGGACACCGAGCACCTTGTTTATTAAACTGGCGGCACTTAAAATCGTAAATCCTTTTACATTCGATTGTCTTTCCACTGCTCTTTTACTTTCTCTTATATATTTTTCTCCTCAGCTCACGGAAGGCGGTTATGCCTTTGTCAGCTATAAAGTTCACAAACGGATTGAATACATAGTCCAGCATCCCCACGAACTCGGTAAACTTGCCCCTGAAGCCGACCTTGAACCTGTAAAGTCCGTACATCGGATTATTCTCATCCAGGTCACCCGGGACACCCCTGAAATCATACATGTCACAGCCCGATTCCAGTGCCCATTTTATCATATTCCACTGCAGGAGATAATTGGGCATCAGGTTGCGGTGTTCATTTATGCTGGCTCCGTACAGATACCAGCATTTATTGCCGTACAGGATGGCGATGGTACCTGCGATGGGCTTACCCTCATAGCTTGCGATAAATACCCTTAGATGGTCCGGCGACAGGCAGTCAAACACCTTTTCATAGTACTCCCTGCTCCTGACGACAAAATTGTCACGTATGCCCGTCTCAACGATCATCCTGTGGAAAACGGCCACATCCTCCCTGGTCCCGACTCTGACCTCAACGCCTTTCCTTCCGGCAAGCCTGATATTGTAGCGGACCTTATGGTGGAAGTCGGCCATGATCTGTTCCTCTGTCTTGTCGCGGAGGTCCAGCCTGAAGACGAACCTGGGCTGGATGCCTTCATAGTTCTTCAGACCGCGGCTCACCCTGAACCCAAGTTTTTTTACGATTTCCTCGAACTGTGTGTCTTCGACCTCGATGTCCGGATCCATTTTCAGCACATAACTGCGGTGCTTCTTCGCCAGTGCCTTGCACTTCTCCAGCAATTCCCTGAGAGTGGACTCGTCATGAGGATCGCACACTGGTCCCCTCGGCGAGTACATCATGGTATAGGGCAATATGGGTATCTTCCTGATGAGCAGGCTCATCGCCCCTTTTATATTCCCGTTTTCATCTTCAACCGTCACTATCTCGTTCTTCCAGAAGGACTTCACCTCTGCCCACTGCGGTGACTGCATGAAATGGCCCTTCGGATGGGACTGCAAAAATTCTTCGTATTTGCTGATATCAGCACCTGGCTTGTTTTGCGCATTGATATTTGCTTTGTCAGAACTGACTCCATTATTCAATCGCTTCACCTCTGTCGTTTTTCAGTTGACCCGGGTCCTCCGCCGGTCTCCGCATGACCAGGAACATTCGTTGAGCTCTGATCTGCGGCCTTCATTGATCCCTGTGATCACAGATATTTCCTGAATTTCAGCCAATGGCTCAAATGTGATTTATACAAAAACAGCATCCTTTTTACCTTGTTGTCGCCTTTCATAAACAGAGGATTCGTCACCCTCTTCTCCCTCATCAGCTCTCTCATTCGTCTCCTGATGTCAGCATCACTGGTGTATCTGAAAGCCACTCCCAGGGGGATGACGGTCCACAAATTCCTGGCATTGGCTGTCTCGAAAGGCAGATCCTTATTGTATATATAGTCTTCGACAACATATCTTGCCAGATTGTTCCCGACCGCTGTCACATAATAGTTACTGCGCCCCTGCCTGAGATTCATCTCCAGTATTTTGTACCTGCCATCCCTCTGATCATACTTGATATCAAAGGTCGAATACCCTGTATAGCCTATACTGTCGAGGAAATTTCTCAACTTCTCCGAAAGTTCCGGATCATAGTCATTCATGAGCACGGCTGTATTGCCGATACCCTGCGGCGTGTGCTCTTCCAGCACCACATGGGCAAAAGACATCAGCTTTACCTTCTTGTCTCTGCCGGAATAGCAGATCATTACCCGAAGGTTCGAATCATCCCCGGGCACAAAGTCCTGTATGATAAGCCGGTCGTCATAACCCGCCCCATATATCTGCTCTATGACTTCCTTCAGTTCAGCTTCGCTGTTCAGCCTGTACGCCTTCTTCTGCGTCGGAAATTCATGCTGCCAGTATTTGATGCCATTGGAGGGCTTTACGAAGACAGGGAATTCAAACGGCAGTGTGAAATCGCCGCCCATGGATCTGTTATAAATAAATGTAGCCGGGTACTCCACACCGCAACTGTCACACATCTTGTAAAACTCTGTTTTGGTCAGCAGCCTGTCCATAAGCTGCTCGTCCACATATGGCGCTGCAATGTTTTCAGGCAGTCTGGCTGAATTCCTGATTATCAGTTCCACATAGTTGTCTCCGCAGCCCATCAGTATGATCTTCCTGTCCGGATGCTCCGCAGCTATTTCTCTTATGGTCTTTATGAATATTCCCTCTGTGTCGAGTCCGGGAACCTGATGAAAATCTATGATCCTGCTGTTGCAGCTCGGTCCTGTACCGGCTTTCCCTATCACTATCGATCTGACGCCGTATGCTTCATAAAATGCCCTTGACATGCTGTATGTATTGATGTCACTGCCCAGCAGTACAGGTATGAACTCTCTTTCCTGAATCTCCAAATATATGTACCTCTCTGTTCTGCAATATTAGTACCGACCTCCGACAGCTGCAGCACGCCTCGCCTGTCCGCTCTCCGGCAGCTCCAACTGTCAGCCTGCACATTACAGATGGATGCTGTCTGCTTTTGTATACCACGTTCATTTTAGTATATCGGATACCAAAGTTCAAGATAAAGTATCAGGGCAGCCTGGTCCGTCCCCTTTAAGTCTTACCAGAAAAATCCTCTTGCATTACTATAAATTTGAACAACTAAGCCAGACTGCCCCGGTCAGACTCCTTCAGTTGGTTTTTTCAAGCTCCCTCAACTGTTTCGTCAGCCTCCGGAACTCCTCTTCCAGCGCTTCCTTGTCTGACGTCTGCAGCGATAGCTTTGTGACCACCTCTGTTATCCTCATCTGCAGCAATGTTTTTTCAAGTTCCCTGTTCCTGGCTTCATCAGCGATCTTTATGCTTTCCTCGTATTCATCCGGGCCACCTTCAAAAGTCCTGACGGTCAGTCCGCCAGTCACCAGCAGCCTGTCCGCTACGGCACGGACAAATGCCCTGTCATGTGAAACGAACAGGACCGTCCCCTCATAATCTTTAAGGACGCCCTCCAGCGCTTCTATAGACTGCATGTCAAGATAGTTGGTGGGCTCGTCCAGCAGCAGGACATTGGCTTTCGATACAAAAAGCTTTGCAAACGAAACCTTTATTTTTTCCCCTCCACTAAGCACAGCAACTTTTTTGAAAACATCATCGCCCGGCAGCAGCAGCCGCGCCAGTATCGTCCTTGCAGTCGTCTCATTCTGCACGCTGTCCTTCATGACATTTTCAAGAACGGTCTTACCAGGGTCGAGGTTTTCGAAGGTCTGCCTGAAGTACGCCAACCTGGCTTTGGGTACGATGCTGATACACCTTGCAGCACTCATGACGGCTTCATCAAATGGCTGCGTACCCCTTATCATATCGCATCCGGCTGCATATATCAGGTTGAGCAGGGTCGTCTTACCGGTGCCGTTTTCTCCCCACAGCGCTGTCTTCAGCCCATTGGCGATCCTGAAGCCGGCATTTTTGAATACAGGCACATTTCCGTAACTGAAGCTCAGCCTGTCGGCACTGATGACGATTTTATTCTCCGGCGGATCAGTCAGTGAGAAATCCAGCCTGATCGAGGGCTGTTCCTTCGGCTTCTCCTTCACCTCCAGCTTTTCAAGCCTCGTTAACAGGCTGTTGGCCGCATTATGCAGCTTTTCCTGGCTTTCGGAAGCCTGGCGCTTATGGAGCCTTGCCTCGGAATTGCCCATCCTGGAAGGGGCCCTGCGGACTTTCCCCGCTCTTCTCTTTCTGTTGGATATGGCCTGTTCAAGGGCCGTTTTTTCCGCCACATACTTCTCATACTCGGCGGCAGCCCTCTCCTTCTCCGCCTCACACTGCTCCCTGTAAAACGAATAGTTGCCGTTGAAGATACGGATGCCCCCGTCCTTAACCTCCCATATCCTGTTGCAGAGTGCATCGAGCAGACTGCGGTCATGGCTTATCATTACGAAGGATTCAACTTTCTCAAGCTTTTGCCTGAACAGTTCGATCCCTTTGTAATCAAGATTGGAGGTCGGCTCGTCGGCAAACAGCAGCACATTATCCCTGCTGAAGGCTCCTGCGATTTTGAGCCTTGTCTCTTCTCCGCCGCTCAGCGCGGGCCTGTCAAGTTTTCCGCCGATCTCAAATTCGCCAAGAAGTTTCATGGCCGCACCGAAGGCTTCCGCCTGCAACTGGCGGATATCGTTCTCCTCCATGCCGAACTGCCTGATATATCCAACCTCGCAATACCGCCTGACAAAGCCTTCATCCGGCTCCAAACCGCCATACAGTATATCCAGCAGCGTAGACTTTCCTGAACCGTTCAGCCCGGTAACACCGATACGGTCGCCGGAATAGATCTTCAGCTCATCAAACCCGATGATGAGCCTGTCTCCATAATACTTTCTGATATTGGCTGCTTCCAGCAACAGCAAAAAAGATCTCCCCTTTCACCCGGTCAATGCGGGAAAGACCCTTTACCACTTCGCCAGTCTATAACAGTCCGTCAGACGATTCGTCCTGCCCTGAAAAACAGATAGCATGCAGGAGGCAAAACAATCAGATAAAGCGATACAACTGTATCAACAGAAACCAACAAAGACAGCAAGGCCTATAATAAGCCAATCCGGCACCAACCGGGGCAACTATGCCCAGTCATATTCAAACAACTCATTTTGCCGGATCAGCAAATCCTCATTCCGTAATACCTTGCCCTTTCGAGAAAATTTTTGAATGATTGGGTATATTCTACCCGTATCACATTTTAACCGGTATCTTCATTATCGTCAATACCGCAACCGCATCAGTCTCCCGATACTTCCTGCTGTTTGACAGGTTTTAATACCTTTCCGTAATAATCGGTCTCAAGTATCCTTGCAGAGTACTTGAACTTGTCAGCAACGATCCTGCTGATCTTCTTCACATACTCATCGTCTTTTTCAGTGCCATCTGTAAATGTCACCTTGTTTTTGGTGGAGTCATACATAGCCCGGTCTGTGATCCAGCTCCTGTTTGAAAATATGACCAGTGGCGGTGCAGATGAAAGGATATCCTCTCCCATCAGCAGCCTGGAATCATATTCGAGTCCAAACAGGTTGGAAATGGTCGGGATTATATCCAGACTCTCACATGGTTTATCCACGATGACAGGATCCATGCCTTTCTTGTAGATAATAAGGTGGTTTTTATAAAGCTCGAAATTGGGTTCCACTTCGTGTCCTGCCAGTTCATCTATATTCTCCTTCGGCAGCCCATAGGGATAGTGGTCGGCACTCAGCACAATAACAGTGTTCTCAGCGATACCTGCTGCCTCCAGCCTGTCCATCAGCGCCTTCATTGCGAATTCCAGTTCGAGATTGCATGCGATGTATGCCTTTGAAGCATCAGAGTACGGCAGATGCTCCACATACTCCCTGTTTTTGCTGGCCATCTGATTTCCATAAAAATTGTAGTTCATATGTCCGCTCACGGTCATGTAATATGCGTGGAACGGCTGGTGATCTATATATTCATCGACTGTGACTTCGATCATCTCAAGGTCCGATTCAGGCCAGCTCTTCCTGACCTCAAGACCGTTCCCCACTCCCTTGTAATCATATCCCAGGTTGGGATGGGATACGTCCCTCTTGTAATAAGTATAAGTATGATTGTGGTACGCCTTGGTCAGGTAGCCCAGGTTCCTGAGCTGGTTTCCCATGGCAAACGGCATATAGTTGCTGCCTGACCTGGCCATGCTCCAGACTCCGCCCTTGGGGATGAGTCCCGTACATGCAACATACTCACCATCGGATGTACTTACCCACCATACAGGTGTGTAAAAGTTCTTAAACACGAAGCCTTCATTTATCATCCTGTACAATGTCGGTGTCAGCTCCGGACTCACCGCATATGGTGAAAAGCCCTCCGCAGTGAACATGATCAGATTGCAGCCCCTGAACATTCCTGTATATTCATTAGTCGGTGTCGGTTCAACAGAAGAGAAATATTTGTGCATCGGATACAGAGGATCATCCTGTCCTGAAGCCATCAGCGCTTCAAAATCAATGTCCATAACATTGTATGGTTTCATCGGCTCTGTGGCTTCTTCCGGATCTGCCTGTCCAATATCGGTGCCCGCCTCCGGCACATTATCCGGGCCGGCAGGATCATCCTGCCCCTCTGTTGTCCCGTCGGGCATCCCGTCAGTCGGCATCGGGCCGTCGACATCCTCATAGGATCCGTTACCCTCTGTCCCGGGATCATCTGCCTCTGCATAGAATCTGTCCAGCATAGCCTCCTGCAGTGCTCCTGCTACCAGTCTTTCAACGTCCAGGCGCATGGTTGTGAACACACCAAGATTATAAACCGAAAGCTCAGGAGAAAATGCCTCGAAATACAATGTGTTCGGAGAAGCCGGACCGTCACCGGTAAGAGTCACACATGCTATTGAACCGGAATAGCTCATTACGCAAAAAGCCAATACCAGGCTCAGTTCCAGAGGCTTCCTTTCACGGAAAGTGATTCTTTCCCTGTACAGTAACAGAAGCACTGCCGGAACAAACAGCAGCAGGACAGCCACAATGTTCTTCAGGATAGCCTCAACGGCGATATCCCAGAATTGCATGGCATCACCGGCTCCTCCTATGGATATCAGTGAAAGCGGAGTCCGGAAAATGCAGTAATATATCAACTGCACACCATATATGAGCGTTATGAGGAAGGCAGCCACTATGGATATTATCTTTGCCTTCTTCACCGGGAAAGCACTGATGATGATGTAGATGGCAGTTCCGGCAGAAAGCGCAAAAATGACTGCAAAGAAATAGCCTGAAGACAGTTCCCTGAACAGCCACAATCTGTATACAGTCTCAAGATATATGATTAGCAGCACGAAAAAGCACAACATCCAATGGTCCGAAATGACTCTGCATATGCTTTTGAACCCTCTGGAAGCTCTTATTCTTTTTACTCTTTCATCATTTTCCAAAAAATTCGTGACGGTCCCGAGCGGTCCTGAAATATGCTTTGCTATACGCTCAGTCAGTTTCGAAAACATTTCGCCGGGCTTAACATCTTTTATCCTGAATGCCATTACAATAACATCTTCTTTCTGCGGTGCAATATTTCGTATATATTCCGGCCATACCTCGCCGGCTTTATGATATCAAAAATATATTTTACCAGTTTTATTCGACAACAGCAATAAATGAAGGCAAAACATCGCGGTAAAATACATCGCTGTTGACATAACACATACATATATACGAAATTGTGCCCAAAGAGTTTCATATACATACAAAACCAATGTTTCCAGCATAGCTGCTAACTGACACCATATTTTCAAAATAAGTCCCGGTCATTGCAGCACCGATGCTGGATGCAGCTTATCCGGTCCTATTAAAATCCAATGTGAAAACAATGGAATAAAAGTGATATAATACATAGTGACAACATAACAGGGAGTAATCAAAATGTCCGGAATCATAGATATCCATGCCCATATCTTTCCCGACAGGATCGCAGAGAAAGCCGTCGCTTCCATCGGCAGATACTATGGGGTGAAAATGAGACACAGCGGTACTGTGGCAAATTTGCTCAGGAGCGGAAGCAATATAAATGTCAGCAAATATGTGGTGCACTCTTCGGCCACAGTAGTTGAGCAGGTCAAGTCAATAAATGACTATATTGCCCAGATACAGGCAAACCACCCTGAACTGGTAGGGTTCGCAACACTCCATCCCGGTCTGAAGGATATAGCTGCCGAAACAGAAAGGATAATCCGCCTGGGACTGAAGGGCATAAAACTGCATCCCGAATTCCAGCACTTCTCCATCGATGATGATGACATGATGCCTATCTATGAAGCAGCAGAAGGCAGACTGCCTGTCCTGATGCATATGGGCGATGAGAACGTGGACTCCTCGAGCCCCGTAAGACTTGCCAGGGTACTTGACAGATTCCCGGACCTGGTCGTCATAGCAGCCCACTTCGGAGGATACCGGATGTGGGATCTCTCATGTGAATACCTTATAGGAAGGAACGTGTATCTGGACACTTCAAGCACACTGGCCTTTATCAGCCCGGAGCGCGCTGCCGATATGATCAGAAAGCATGGTCCCGAAAAAATACTATTTGGCTCCGACTTCCCGATGTGGGATCACAGGGAAGAACTGGACAGGTTCCTGGCCATCGGCCTGACTGAAGAGGAGCAAAGATCCATCCTGTATGGAAATGCAGAGAAGCTTCTGACGGGAATATAATGTCAGAGACAGATATGGCCGGTCCACATGCCTGACCAGCAGGACATGCACCGGCCAATAAACTGCAGATACGTGCGGTGTGCCACACTTCCGTCTGCCAGGCAGTCTGCCCCTTGCCAATGGTTCAGATGCCAGGTCTCCGGCAAAAGCCGTTCAAAATATCACAGAACTATCCTGCAGGGTCTCGCATCCTTGCCTATAGTGATATTATTTGTCCTGCCGTCCTCCAGTTCGACCTCATATTCACCTGTGAAACCGCTTACGGTGATGCTTCCTGTCTCGTCAGTCACCAGTTCCACCGGTCCGGTCCACCACTCTTCCTTCACCAGGCGGCGCAGGGCATCATACGCAGGCTTCGCCTTGCCGTCAGCCGTTACAAGGCCGGAGGGCGCCTTCAGCCATCCCCCGTCAGTGAATCCCCACCATGTGACCGATTCTACATTGGGATGGGCAAACAGTGTCCTGTAATGGCTTTCAATCTCAGCTGCCTGTCTTTCCAGTCCTTCCGGTGTCGAAGGCCATTCATCCACGACATAATCATTGAGGTCAACAATATGACCGGGCATTATTTCGCCTGATACGAGCGTGTTCTCAGTGAAGTGGATGGGCAGGTTGAACCTGGAATATCTCTCCAGTATCCGCTGCGTTTTTTCAACGCCCCAGTAGCCCTGATGCATATGAGACTGTATCCCGATGGCATCGATGGGTATGCCGGCCTCAAGGCAGCCTTCGATGAGGATCTCATATGACTCGGATGTTTCAAAATCATTTATAAGAAGCACTGCGTCCGGGTTCGCTTTTTTTGCTGCTGCGAAGGTCTCCCTCACAAGACGTATGCGGCCCAGTTCATTGCATATACGCGTGATGCCGTTGTCGTACTTGTCGAATATCGGCATGATAACTACTTCATTGATAACGTCCCATATATCTACGATACCTGCAAAATCAGCCGCATCACGGCGTATCCTGTTCAACTGCACCGCAAGTATATCCCTGTTGCTCAGCTCCAGGAGCCAGGGTGCTGTCGCTGTATGCCAGCAAAGCGGATGGCCTTTCAGCGTCACGCCCTTGTCGATCAGCCATTTCGCAGTTTTTTTGATCCTTTCAGTATCCGGATTCCCTCTGACGGGCTCAAACCATCCCCAATAGAACGGAAGCGTTGAATAATTGAAAACATCGAGGAACAATCTGGCCTTCTCTTCGGCCAGCTCTTTATCTCTGCCCTGCAGTTCCCCGTTGACATAGGGTATTACACCGAATTCAGTGCAGCCAAACAAAAAACCATGGCTGATCTGCCTCACAGTCACTGCCCGGTTTTTGACCGGCGTTCCGTCTTGCCTGAGAAATGTAACCTTTCTGCTGCCCTTTCGATGCTTCAGTTGATCATTGCACAAATCTGCCATAACCGACCCCCCTGACATAATAATCTATATACTGCCTGTTACTTGTTTGAGAAAGCCGCCTGGTCGGGATATGATTATTTGAGCACAACTCCCCTTATCAACTCATCCAGGCCTTCTACGAATGCTTCTCCATCTTCTGCCGCGCCAGCCACATCACCATAGTGCATCGGCACCGCAACTGCCGGTCTCATGATGTTGGCCGCCTTTGCCGCCTCACTTACGGTCATGGTATAGGTTCCACCCACAGGCAGAAATACCACATCAGCTTTTATTGTCTCCATCTCAGGTATGAAGTCCGTATCTCCCGCGAAATAGTAGTCAGCATCATCGATCCTTACAATATAGCCGACCCAGTTTTTCTCTTTTTCATGGAACTTTTTGCCAACATTGTACATGGGAACTGTGGAAAAGCTCACTCCGCTGATTTCATAGCTTTCTGACGGACGAACAGATGTCACATTCCCGAAGCCCTCATCAGCCAGTAATGCAGCACTGCTTTCGGGAGCTACCAGGACCGTATCCTCTTTGATGATTTTCCTGATATCTTCAGGTGAAAGATGATCCCAGTGGTCATGTGAAATGAATATGAAATCTGCGTCATTCATGTCTTCTTCGATCCCCATCGGATCAAAGTAAAACACCTTGTCCCGCTGTATGCGGATTGTTGCATTTTTCATCAGACTTACGCCTCTCAGCAGGGCATCTTCATGCTTTAAACCAGCCATAGATATCATCTCCTTTCATGTACCCGGTTTTTTATTATCTACAGATCGGACTGACCCTCCATACCCCAGTTGTAAAACATCATCTGAGGCAGGCGATTTTATGCTCTACAGACCAGGCTGACCCTCAAGCTCGATGCCGACCATCTTCATAAGATACTTTGCATTGGTCGTCGTGCTTCTGCCCGGCCTCAGCCTGTAATCGAAACGGATCTCATTATTGACATATTTCTCAGTAAAGTGATAGTTCTTTATATCCATGCTTTTTTCCTGCTCAAGCTCACACAATTCAAAATCATGGGTAGATATCATCCCGATTATCCAATCCCTGCTGAGATTCTTCAGTACACTTCTCGCCCCGGTCGTCCTGTCAGCTGAGTTGGTTCCCATGAAAATCTCGTCTATCAGAAATATCATCGGCAGTTTTTTGCGAGAATGGTCTATTATCATCTTTACCCTGAGCAACTCTGCATAAAACGTCGATATCCCGCTGCTGAGATCGTCATGCACCCTCATGGATGTGAAAATGTCCATTATCCCGCATTCCAGCCTCTGTGCAAAAACAGGCGCGCCGGCATACGCAAGGACAAGATTCGTACCCACTGCCCGCAGCAGCGTTGTCTTGCCGGACATGTTGGAGCCAGTGATCACACAGGAACCCCTGTCGATCCTCAGATCATTCCTGACACATTCGTCCGCACGTATCAGTGGGTGTCCTATCCTGACTGCATGGAACTTGATCTCACCATCCCTGACCAGCGGATATGTCCAGTCAGGATGCATATGGCCAATAACTGCAAGACTTGCCAATGCTTCGATATGTCCGATGGTTTCAAGCCATCCTCTGATATTCGGGCCATACTGCTCCTTCCATTCCTTGAGGGCAAAAGAGCAGTGATAGTCCCATAAAAAAATGATATTCAACAGCAGATACAACACAGAACTGAACTTCAGATCGACAGCATTCGCTATGCTCCCGAGCTGCCTCAGTGCAGCCGAAGCCGGCTGCTTACCCGTGAACAGCCGTTTTTTCTGTTCTTCAAGGTATTTGGAACTGAATCGTTCGTTCTCAATTCTGTCAAGCAGATCCGAATATGCCCCCAGATGCTTTCTCATACCATAAACAGTATTTATCACCATTGAGTTCTTTCCGTATCCTGCAGCAAAAACAACTGCCTGTACTGTCAGCAACGATACCGGTATGAACATAGGTACCGGGGCTCCCAGTGACCAGAGAATAAATGTAAGTATAGTGATAAAGGGAAATATGTAGAATAGATTGACATGCCACCTTTTTTTCAAACGCATGCTTTCAGCTTCGGCGTATTCGAACAGCTTCTCCGGGTCCGCCGAAACACCGTCTGTCAGCATACCTCTGCATTGCAGATCCTGACAGAAATCCAGCTTGCCGACAAGTTCCTTTACAGCTTCCTGTCTCGCCCTGATAGAAGCGGCATTTTTATCCGGGCTGGCCAGCAGTTTCTTCAGTACAATCCTTCCATAGTGGGTATTGCTGATATTTATCCACTGGAACAGGGATCCGGGACCGAAAATATCAAGGTCGCCGGTATACGGATGTCCACTGTCTGTGAATTCCGCGCCGCAGTCATCGAAACTGGTCCATCCCGAGTGAAGCCTTTCCATGTACATCCTGTTTATGCCGGCCTTGCATCCCAGTTCCCTCTGCTGACGCGAAAGCCTGCTGTGAAGCACTATCAAATATGCAAAGGCGCAGACCGATATAATCGCCGCCAATAATCCTGCACCCACGCCGATCTTGACAAAGGTAAAAACACTGAGAATAGTTCCCGCGGCAAAAACGAGCAGCCTCAGATTGCTCAGCCTATTTGCACGCTTTCTCATATCGGCTTCCATTGCACTGTATTTTTCGAACCGGTTTTCGAATTCTGGGTATCTGTCCATTTCCAACCCTCACATATCAGTGGATATCATCCTGGAAATGCATGTCTATTGTGCCGCTTCCTTATCCATGAGCATATAGTATTGGATCATGCTGTATACTTCGAGCATGTCTTTCGTCTTTTGTGAAGGCTTGTCAGTGAACCGGCCCTCCTCTTTTATGAAACGGTGGCTTATAACCGGGATCTCTTCTCTGAGCTTCGCCAGATAGTTGAAGTAACTGCCTCCGTTCAGTCCGACTGCTTCAAGGAGCTCAACGGCGAGATAATTGGTGCTTATCTGCGGTCCCTGGCCCCTTTTTACCTGTATCCCGTTTTCAAGGAGCAGCTTCTCCGCAGAGCTGTTGACCAGTATGAACCAGGGTGTCTCATATTTGTTCAGGAACGGTTCTGCTGCACCGTGTGCATTGATGTCAAACCCCAGCGATTTGTACCCGATGTCGTCTTCTCCCAGGTACGGCAGGTGGTCTGAGAAATATATGAACACCACAGGCTCATCCATTTCCATGATGGAGTCGGCAAGCCATCCGAGGGCCTTGTCGCAGCGCATGAGCCCGTAAAGATAATTATTGATTATGTTGTATGTGGACTCGTCCATCTTTTCAGACTTCTTCAGTATCTGCGGATAGCCCAGATCCTTTTTTGAGTAGGGTCCGTGGTTGTCGATATTGACGACGAACTGGAAAAATGGTCTGTCAGGTTCTCTGTCAAGATGTTCCCTGAACCTTTCCAGTGTGAACTGTGCAGTATCCATATCCGACACATAACCGTGGTTTATCTCTGCTTTCTCCAGATCCATGTCTCTCTTGAAATAGATATCATCAAATCCGAAAAATTTGTACACATTGACCCTGTTATAGAACCATGACTCACCGGGGTGGAAGGCCATAGAAGCATATCCGTGCTTCTCCAGCACCCTCACCATGGAAAATGTATCGTGCCTTATATAATAGGAATAAGGGCTGGTCAGTTCAGGCATGATCGGCATGGAATGGCCTGTGAGGAATGCAAATTCAGTATTTGCAGTACCTCCTCCAAAAGCATTCGTGACTATCCTTCCGGAGTATGCCTTTTCCCTGATCCGGTTAAAATTGGAAAGCGGATCGTATCCTTCGTTGAATTCGATCTCAGGAACCCTGTCGATATCGTAAAAGGCTTCCCCCATGACTGCTATGATATGAGGCAGTTTCCCGCTGTTCAAAGGCCAGTCCGGTTCGCTGAAATTCGACAGTTCCTGCTGCACCCATGCTTTATCATAGCCTTCCGGCTTGATGTTCCGGTATGTTCCGGTACGCACCAGAAAGGAATACATGAAACCTCTGGATTTGTAAAGATTGACCCTTGAATACACAGATCCTTTCACAGTAAAGCTGTCATACAGATCCGTCTTTTTGTAAATACCGGCATATGACAGCGAAAACAACGCGATCACAGCCACAGCCCCAACCGCCCTGACCGGCCATTTCAGTTTTTCAGACCTGACGAATATGAACAGCAGCACACTGAAAACAAACCAGAAAACCAGGCTCGATACGGTGATCCTGTCAAAGGGCAGCTCAGACAACCTGACAACAGCGGCAGCTTCTGTACCCAGCAGAATGTCCGCCGGCGTAAATGGCTCCTCCCTCAACTCCATCATAAATCTGTTGACGATGTGGGCGATAATGTATACCCCGCCGCTAAAGCCAAATGCTGCCCAGTGCCTGGAGCTTATATGATAGATCAGCAGCATCATAAGTGTCAGTGGCAGCATATTCAGCAGAAACAGCAGAGGAGAGCGGATATATCTGAGAATATTCTGCATGTGTACCACATCGGACAGCATCGTTCCCAAAACAGACAGTCCGAATGAAAATGCAACAACTATGAGCAAGTTCACAGGATAACTCCTGATAACGATTTTTCGGCCATCTCTGTAAATCAGCTTTTTTACATTCACCCGTCGACAACCTCCCGAGGTCAAGTATTTTACTATTTTTAACAAGTACGTCTGTTGCTATACCTTCTGAAATTATAACATATCATTCAGGGAAAGTTTTTCAATCTCGAAAATTTCCCGATCTCTTTATTGCGCAAAACCACAAGAATATTTGCTATGAGGAGTTATGTTGATGTTCGATTTGCGGGCACGACCTATGAACAGGCGATCTGCGAGCATACTGTCTTTGAATGCGGGTTCCATGAGCATACCACCTGAGAGCCTGTGATCTCCGGAACCCTTGATCTTTAATTCAATTTACAAAACACACGGTCTGGTAAAACACACCTTGACATATGTCTCTTTTCATATTACTATAAATGGAACAACAGAACAGAAGAATGCGATGAAGAGAAGAGTAAGTCATTGGCGGCCATTACAGAGAGCTCCGGGGTGAATAACCATGCTGAGACGGAGTATGGTACAGATGACCGAAGATGGACTTGGAGCTGTTCGCGGTGAACCGGCTTTCGAAAGCCCTTCAGCCGTCGACGGGTGCGCCCGTTACTGCGCCAGGGAATGGCATACAGTCGTCTGTCCGGCTCGTATAAGTTCCTGCTGAGACCGAAGCTGCAAAGCATCGGTAAACCGGGGTGGTACCACGAAGTGTAATGCTCTCGTCCCCAGGATCATGTCCTGAGACGGGAGCTTTTTTATTGGGCATCAGGTCAAAGAGCCTGACCAGTACAAGTGAAGGAGCTGGCAGCGGTATGAGTGAAGGCAGGGCGAATGCAGACAGGCAGGGTGATGAAGGGACATCCGAAGATGCTGACCAGTCGGTTGAAATGCTGAAAGATCTGCGCGCTCTCTACCCGTCCGTCGGCGGACTGATTGAACAGGGGTGTTTCAAGGCTGCACTGGAAACGATCTTTGCATACATCCGAAAAGCAAACAAATATTTCGACGAACAACAGCCATGGATCACGGTGAATATCGATATACAGAAATGCAGCGAAACATTGAACACCTGCATACAGATCATAGCCAATCTCGCAGTGCTGTTGGAGCCTTTCCTTCCCTTCTCTTCAGAGAAGGTAAAAAGCATGCTTTCGATAGACAGCACAGGGTGGCATCCTATCAGTATACCATCCGGTCTGAAGCTTGGGCCGGTGGATATCCTGTTTGAAAGGATCGATAAAAAGGTAATAAATGAGGAGCTTGAGAGACTTCACAGATGATACGGATGCCAAAGCACCCGCATGGGCAGAACCGGCATGACCGCATCGCCAGGCCGGGCAATTCAAGCTTGACTGCTGTAACGACAGGATATAACATTATATTAGCATCTCAAAAATGGAGGATACGGTATGGTACTGATTCCTTTCCCGCAAAAGCTGGAAGAATCACATGGCACATTTCGGATTTCGGACAGGTCTTTGATTTATCTTGACACCTCCTGCGACTATGCCGATTTTGAAGCTGCTTTGGTACTTCAGAGCGAAATCCTTCGATTTGCCGGGGCAAAGCCCGCAATAACAAGAGGAAAATACACCGATGATACAGGCACGGCGTTGAAAACCCCGGCCTACCCGACCAATCTGATAGTGCTGAGAAAATCAGCCCGCTCCGGGGTTTCCGCTTCGGCAGGCAAAGCTCCGTCATCTGCAGTCAAAGCTACGGCCGACAGCTCGGCACAGCAGGCTTACAAGCTGATCGTGGATCCGGATGCCATAGTCATCACAGGCACCGGCAGCAGCGGTCTTTATTATGGTATACAAACCCTCAGGCAATTGATTAGGAATTCCGGTGCCCATATCCCATGTCTCAATATAGAAGACAGGCCGTCCCTGGAGTACAGAGGCTTCTATCATGACACAACCAGGGGAAAGGTACCGACTACCGAAACATTGAAAGAACTGGCCGACAGGCTGTCCTTCTATAAAATAAACCAATTGCAGCTTTATATGGAGCACTCATTTGCTTTCCGTAATCACAGCGAGATCTGGACCGATTCTGACCCGCTGACAGCCGAAGAAATACTGATGCTGGATGAATACTGCAGGAAAAGATCCGTTGAACTGGTCCCGTCGCTGTCGACCTTCGGACACCTGTATCACGCACTGATATCAAGATCCTTCAGACACCTCAATGAGTACGATAAAATTCCCGAAAGGCCGTTTACATGGACTGACAGGATGGCACACTACACCCTTGATGCAAGCGCCCCGGAAAGCCTGGAATTTGTCAGGCAAATGATCGATGAATTCATACCGTTATTCACTTCCAACAAGTTCAACATCTGCTGCGACGAGACCTTTGACCTGGGCAAAGGCAAAAACAGCAGTCTGGCTGCCGAAATAGGCGAATGCAAGTTGTACCTCTATTTTGTCAGAGGCTTGATAGAGCACCTGAAGAGCCGCAAAAAGAAAGTTATGATGTGGGGGGACATATTGCTCAAATATCCGGAAATCATCAGCGAAATACCTAAGAATGTGGTCATACTCAACTGGAATTATGCTGCTGATGCAAATGAAGACGGGTTCAGGAAAATATCTGAATCCGGCCTGAAGCAGTATGTCTGTCCCGGTGTGCAGGGCTGGAACAGGCTGCTGAACGACATCGATACTGCAACGGCCAATATCGGAACACTGGCCGGATATGCCAAAGAATATGATGCCGTCGGCATGCTGAACACTGACTGGGGCGACTTTGGCCATATAAACCTGCTGGCCGGCTCCATCCCTGGCGCCATATTCGGTGCAGGCCTCTCCTGGAACCTTGACAGGCAGGGACATCCGACAGATGAAGAGATCTCGGTTATGGAATACGGGGACAGATCCGGAAGGATCGTCGGCCTGATAAGGGAACTCTCCCAGCAGCCGGTAATGGACTGGTACGATGTGGTCCTGTGGTATTATGTCTCATGCGGATACGACACAGGTCCATACGGAAGTGCAGAACACATCATGGACAGATTGTCAGCTCTCGATGCTGCGGCTGCAAAAACAGCATATGACAGGATAAAGGAGCTTACAGGCGAAATATCGTCCCTTCTCCGGGATATATATGAGGACAGGAAAAACGATATCATAGAGATAATCTGCGCTGCCGACGGGCTCGCGCTCTTCCAGGCACTTCTCCTCGTGATAAAGGAAAAAATCCTGGACAAGCCATCCGCCGGGTTGATATTCAGCCCCGACGAACTGGCTGTGAAGCTCGAATACTGGTTTTCCGGTTATAAGGCCAAATGGCGGTCCAGAAACAAGGAAAGCGAGCTCTTCAGGATAAAAGAAGTGATTATGGGCATATGCGGGCTGCTGAGGGATATCTGAATATCCCGGATCATCCCTCTATCAGCTTTACATACACTTTTCTGGTCCTTGGGCCGTCAAATTCGCAGAAATATATCCCCTGCCAGGTACCCAGCTTCAATTGACCATTTTCTATGATCACCGTACAGGATGAACCGGTCACCGACGCCTTCGCATGGGCATGGGAATTGCCCTCCATATGCCTGTAGCTGCCTCTTTCCGGAAATGCCCTGCGGAATATGTCAAGCAGATCATAAACGACATCCGGATCCGCATTCTCATTGATGGTGACGCCGGCTGTGGTATGAGGCACGAAAACCACTGCGATCCCGCTTGTGATCCCGCTCTTCTGTACGTCCTGCCTGACCAGCGAAGTAATGTTGATCATCTCATCGGACGAAGATGTTTTAACAATATGCTCGAACATGACACTACCCTTCCTGATTGTTTTTATATCGCACTTGTAATATATACCATATTATCACAATGCCCCGCAAATTTCCTCAGTATCTTCAGTCAGACCTCACAGAAATATATCGGGTTGTCATGTGGCATGAAACAACCGACTGGTTTCCGGTATTGTACACAGAAACAGCGGTTCGAATTTATAAAAATTGACAATAACCGGTCGGAATAATATAATTTATATAAGTCTTTCACTCCCGTACAGATGATATAACGTAAATCACGAGCAGTGGGAGGTAGTAGAATGAACCCTTCGCGCCCCGGACCAGTCATGGCATTGCGTCATTTTTCATTATCCAGACCACTCACCTGTTCATTGATCAGCGGGAATCTCGAAAATTTTTTCACCCTCAGGATCAATGGACCTGTCGGTATATACGTGGATATCGTCAAGGGTGATCCGATAATATTCTGCAGGCTGGATAACGGTACATCCGATATTTGCGGCGGGTTCGTACTGTCAAAAATGGAAAGCGACATTACCATATCTCCCGATGTCACATCTTTTAAAGTCGAAAGAAGAAAAAGCCCAAGATTCCCTGTATCCATACTTGGATACACCAATCACGTGAACGACAAGAAATGCTCGTTTCCTGTCTGGATCAAAGATATCAGTTATGACGGACTGCGCATTTACACTGAAGCTGATTTCAATGTAAAGGACAGAATAGGTGTCAATATCTGCATCAGCGGCAAGGTCCTGGACATTGACGGTACCATCGTCAGAAGCTCCGTGCTGTTCGGCCGGAATGAATACGGGATCCAGATAACATACAGATACAAGAGTTCGGTTTTTTCAATCAGAGAAAGCATCGACTATCTTGTTGAACAGGAAAGAAGGCTGATCGAAGACCACCTTATGACACAGCAGAAATGAGGGTTCACATTGCCTGTTTCGCTGCAGCAGTCCCTTCCGCACTCATTCCACTATATCTATGGACAGAAGCCCTGATCTCATGGCCAGTTTTCTGAGTTGTGTATTGTACATTGCCGGAGATTTCATGTTCTTCAGGAAAATATTCCTTCTCAGCGGCTGCAGATTTTCCACGTATCTGTCCGAATATCCCTCGATGCCCTGATCCAGAGCTCTCGCAAGAGCCAGGGAACTCCTGAACGCATAACTGATCCCCTCTGCAGAGCTTGGGCTGATGAAACCGGCAGCCTCGCCCACAAGAGCTATCCTTCCACCTCCTGTGCAGATATGGCTGCCTCTGACCGGTCTGTACAGATATGCCCCATTTCTCGCCAGCCTTTCTCCAAAATCAAATCCATATTCCTTAAGCCTGGTTTTCAAAAGATCGAACCTCCGGAGCACGTCACCCCGAGGTGCCAAAGCTGAACCGAGTATGATCCGGTCCTCCTTAGGTATGGTCCAGGAATAAAAATCCGTTATTTCATCGTCAAAAACAGCACCGTAATAATTCCTGCCGCTGCTGTCTGCCCTGTACCATTCCTGGATACATATATAAAGCTCGGGTAATGGCTGCTTATCGAAACACTGTCTTCTGACACCGGAAAACGCGCCATCAGCACCCACCAGTAATTTCGTTCTCTCCTCGTACTCCCTGCCGCCGTGAGTGAATCTGACCGTCAGGTAACCCTCGTTTTCGCTGCATGACCTGTATATGCAGTCATTTATAATCGTCACATCCGGCGGGACTATGGATTCAAGCCATTTGTCGAAAGCATTCCTGTCGATATTGATATAATGCCTCTGATAATAACGCTCGATCCTGTTTTTTATGTCGATGGTGCGGACCGCAAACAACTGGGGGCTCATCAGCACATCCTTCGGTATGCCGAGGCCAAATCTGGCCAGCATCCGCTGAGCATCTGGATCCAGCAGGCCGCCGCAGCATTTTTGGCTTACAAAGCCCATGTTTTCTGTAAATGAGCGCTTCTCCAGCAGCAATACCCTGTACCTGTCCCCAACCAGTCTGGCCAGTGTTGAGCCGGCAGGTCCGCCTCCGACAATGACTATATCGTACATTCTGCACCCCTGTCATAAATTCTGTACTTCGTCATACATGTGATCCAAACCCCGACCGTGAGCCACTGTCCTACAGTTGTGCAAACACTTCTCCCAGGCCGCACTGAAGCAAAAGATCAGCATAACTGTCATATGGTGTGGATGACCTGTTTATCAGAACAAGTCTGTCTCCCTTATAGTACCTGACTAGTCCGGCAGCAGGATACACCGAAAGCGATGTCCCTCCCACTATAAGCATTTCCGCTTCACTGATGAGCCGGACTGCTTCACTGAGCACATCCTGGTCAAGGCCCTCCTCATACAGCACGACATCAGGCTTTATTGTGCCGCCACAGCTGCAGGAAGGCACACCAGCAGATTTGATGATCGTTTCGATGCCATACGCCTTGCCGCATTTCATACAATAATTCCTCAGGATCGAGCCATGGAGTTCCAGCACTTTTTTGCTTCCGGCCTTTTGATGCAGACCATCGATATTCTGTGTGATGACAGCCTTCAGCCTGCCGTCGGCCTCCAGTTGCGCCAGTTTTTTGTGAGTGATGTTGGGCTCTGCATCCAGAAATATTATCTTATCCCGGTAAAATTCATAAAACTCTGCCTGATTCCGCATGAAAAAGGTATAACTGAGGATGACTTCAGGAGGGTATTTGTACTTCTGATTGTAGAGCCCGTCGACACTGCGGAAATCGGGAATCCCGCTTTCCGTGGAAACGCCTGCCCCACCGAAGAAAACGATATTATCGCACTCCTCCACCCATTTGCGCAAAACTGCAACATCAGCCATATTCTCATCTCCTTTTCAGATATGCACATGAAGCCGGTAAACTGAGGTCATAACCGCCCACAGTTATAATAGTATCACTAACATTATGCCCAATCAAACTGCTGTATGAAACGGCTGTGACCTCACTGCATAATATGGCACCACGATCAGCGGGCATACCTGGCATGTACAGCAGAAGGTGCTCAGCCTGCATCTGCATACCTGACCGGCACGCTATTTATGTCCTGGATCACTCAGGTATGCCGCAGGTGCCCGGTCTTTATCGCCACATCTGTCCGGCAGCACTTACTTCAGGACAAGGCTTCCCTTTCTGACCAGTGTTCCAAGATCATGGACCTGCAACTGCCCTTCGGAAACAGTATACAGATAATCTCCGATATATATCCCTCTGTATATGAAATCCGAATCACTGATCTCATACACCGAGATGTCGTCAGGCACATGCGTCACGCGGCCTCTGTATGAGAAATCCCTGCTTGATATATTGTACAGAAAGAATCCGGCAAAATAATCCGATTCAGTATTTATATAAATGATCGGGAAACCCATAACGCCCTTGTCCAGTGATATCATCAGCGCCTTATGGTCTATGCCAAGCGGGGATTCAGCATTTTTACCTATCACTTCCTTTTTTGCTTCAACAGGATTCGACACGTCCGACACATCGAAAAGCGAGAGCTTGAAGCCAGTGGTGTCAAAACCCCATCCACTTCTTTCCTCAGTTTCGTACCCGAATCCAAGCACATGGTCCTTATCCAGAATATGCATATATGTGCTGTATCCGGGGATCTTCAGATAACCCAGCACTTTGAGCTTTCCCGGGTCAGCCGCATCGATAACGAAAAATGGATCCATCTGCCGGAAGGTCACCATATAGATGCGCTCACCGGCAAAACGAGTACTATATATCTTCTCTCCCTTCGCTATGCCTTCGAGCCTGCCGACTATCTTCAAATCTTCGCCCAGTGTGTATACATTATTGCTCGTTGAACTGTATGGCTCCCTTGATGTAGTGGCTATCCGGAAGATCCCATCGTATTCATCCATCGAGAATTGATTGAGTATCTGGCCGGGAACCCTGCCCTTCGCTTCATATGTTACCCTGCCATCTTTCAGGCCGAACCTGTAGACAGTGGTCAGATAATCATAGGAAGGGGATCCCTCCAGCCTGCTTCTCAGAATATTATACTCATATGCCGATACCGCTGCATACATGTGCTCCGTTGATACGTACATGGAACCGGAACTGCCCAGATATGCCTTTATGTCTTCATTGCCGCTTTCAAGATCCAGGCCGATCGTTATCATATAATTGGGCCGTACCATATCCCTGAAGTAATATATGTCCTTAAGGCTGATCTCTCTGACCTCGCCGGTTTCATTGTCGACATATTTAGGGGTGATATAGTGCTCGATAGTGCTCCTCAGATTATCGAAAAGTTCGCCACTGTCTTTGGCCCCTGTCATCTGCAGTACATATCTCTCTCCTGCAGGAACCTTCTTCATCTCTGCTGCAAACTGCTTTTTATCGTTAGCAGCCAGGGCCCCTGCCAGTTTATCGTGCAGGTAATCACCGAAAAACCTTACCCTGGAATTGGTTACGATATAAAGGTCATCGCCGATCAGTCTTGAAGAGAGATACCTTCCCTCATACTCTTTGTCACTGACAAGTACAGGCCCGGACCTGTCAGACACATCGTATACCTTAACATTGGTGCTGGTTATGGCTGTGCGCCCGAGTATGCTGTCATCAGTCTTATCCCCGCTAATGCCCGGGACTATGTAGTCAAACCGGGAATTGCCTTTGATAAGTATCAGTCTGTCCTTTTGGATATATATCCCATCGATACGCCCGCTGTATGGGATACTCGAGATGACGCGCAGGTCATCCGGGTCAGCATTTACTATCTTCAGTCCGCCGGTTCCTGCAATGTAGATGTATTTCCCGTCTGTCTTGACAATGTCGCCTTCATCCACGCCCTTTACCTGGATATTCGTCCCCGAATAATCGGCATCATTCGATGGACTCTGCGCCGGTGCTTCTGCGGCCGTCCCCGACTCTGGAGCAGCAAAATCCGGAAATTCAGGTTCGATCGCGATACCCGAATCAAAATAATCATAGTGCAAATAGTCTGACATATACCCGTTATATTTCAGCAAATGATATAAGTTTTCCAGATTATCGACCGTCGGCAGCACGGATTTGCTTCCGGACGCAGCAGCCGGATCTTGCGACGCTTTGGATACATGGACACTCTTCGTTTTTCCATCCCATTCCACATCATAACCAAAGCTTTCAGAGATGTACCTGATGGGTATAAAGGCACGGTTGTTCCTGATGACCACACTGCAGTCGAGATATTCCACTGCCCCGTTGTTCAGCACTGCTCTGTTGTCAGCTTCAAGCATGATTTCCCGGCTGTCATCCTTTATGATGACCATCCGTTTTGAAGCTATCCAGTCTACAGTCACACCCATCCTGTCAAAAAAGCCCCGCACCGGGACAAGTACCCTTGTGCCTGTATGGATAGGCTGTGCATCCGGGAATATGATCTTTTCCCCTTCAAGGTAGATGGACACTTCTGTCTCCGAACCTGCCCGGCAATAGCCACCGGTGGCAGCCAGCATTATCATAAATGTCAACAATAAAGCGAACAGTTTTTTCATAACGGTTCCCCCCAACATCGTATTCGTATTCAATTGACGTAATTTCCCACAGAATGTTCCAAAGTGTATCACAAGGCGCAATTATCAGCCTTTTCAGCATTAATGCAAAAAGCCTGCAAGGGATTCTTTCCACAAACAGGCTTCCTTCGTTTTCTCCTTGTACATGTCGGACTTTCACCGCAAATCACCGATTTATGCAATAATATTCCGATCCTTCATCCCACACATGGCTTCAGTATCTGCCGCTGCTTCCTCCTCCGCCGGAACTTCCGCCGCCTCCGCGACTCCCCCCGCCGCCGAAGCCGCCCCCGCCGAAACCACCAAAACCTCCGCCGCCCCAGCCGCCGCGTCCTCCCCGTCCTCCTCGCCATCCTCCGAAGAAGCTGCTGTAAAAGGCTATCCTGAGCAGCGTCTGAGTTATCCTGAACCTGAAGAAAATCCCATCAACCGCCAGGAATATGAAAACAAAGGCAATCGTCGGGAAAAAATCGTCGTCTCCGCCATATCTTCTGCTTTCAGGCTGATATGCGCGGTAGAAGTCATAATCCGACTTGCTGTCCGATGGAAGACGCTGCCTGATATCATCTATCGACACACCATATTCACCGGCTACCTCGTTGACGACTGCGATATATCCGCTCAGCATACCGCTGCTGTGATCCCCCTGCGCAAGATAAGGATTCATATACTCTTTTCTGATCTTTGCAGTCTCAATGTCTGTCAGGGCACCCTCGAGACCATAGCCGACCTCGATCCTGAGCACCCTGTCCTGTACAGCGTCCAGTATCAGCACACCATTGTTCTTATCCTTTTGCCCTATGCCCCACCGCCTGAACAGCTCGTTGGCATAGCTGTCAATGTCCTGACCATCCAGCGTGCCAATGGTCACAACCACGACCTGAGCTGTGGTGAGTTCCTCCAGCGTTTTCCCGATCTGCAGTATGCTACGCTCAGTATCCTGGTCAAGAACCCCCGCAAAGTCATTGACGAAAAATTCATCGGTCGCAGACGGGTAATCGGCTGCGGCATGGCTTCCAGCCGTCAGCAAGAAGGCAAATATCATTATTGTAAGGATCGATACTATCTTTTTTCTCATCTCATACCCGCGCTTTCCTGCAATAACAAGCTTTCAATGATAATTAACTTTCAGTAACAGTTGGCCTTCCAACAGTTATCAATGACGCTCCTCCAATAGTGGGCAAAAACAGTTGACTGCCAGGTCAAGGCTGCCGAACATAATCTCATCTGCTGAAATCTACTTTCGGAGCCTCCTGTGCACCGGGAGAAGCTTTGAAATACTCCTTTTTCTCAAAGCCCATCAGCTTTGCGAAAATATTCCCCGGAAATCTCGAAACTTTTGTATTGTATAACTGGATTGCCTCAATGAAATCCTTCCTGGCTACAGAAACCCTGTTTTCAGAACCTTCGATCTCGATCTGCAGGTTTTCGAACAGTGTGCCAGCTTTCAGTTCAGGGTAGTTTTCGACCAGCGCCAGCAATTTATTGCCCGCTGCAGACAACTGTTCATCAGCCGCTATTTTGCTTTCGACATCCGAATAGTTGTCATAAAGGACCGCCCTTGCTGCCGCTATATCGCTGAACACCTTCTCCTCATGCTGCATATAGCCTTTTACAGCCTCGACCTGATTGCTTATCACATCAGCTCTTCTCTGCATCATGCTTTCAACTGTGCTCCACTTCATCTGTACCTGCTGGTCTGCGGTGACCAGGCCGTTATATGTCGATATGGAGCTGACAGCCAGAATAATGATGATCAGTGCAGCTATGCCCAATTTGACCCATCTTCCATAGATATATGAATTGTAATTCATGCTCATGCAATCACCCTTTCTCCGTTTAAGCCGCCATTTTTATATATGTCTTTCTCTGTCTCCCATATGTTTAACGCATAAAATTATGCAATTGTCTGCAAACCTGAATGTAGTACGGGATATCCGGCTTTCCGTTTCAAAATGCTTCTGTCTCGAAACTTTTCCATGGAATTTTTACAGACGCTCCATTGCTGATGATATCGTCAATATGCAACAGCAGCGGAAAATCCGACGACGACGCCAAACCCTTTTTGATTTGTGTTCTCAGTGCGGAAGCTGTGCGCTTCGCTATCACGACAGATTCCAGCGTTACACCGTCCAATAATTCCATCGCTTCCTCAAAGGATGACCCGCGGCCCAGAAGCGTGCCAAGGCGCCGGGTACGCCCGCCGAATATCGTGACATACAGGTCTCCTGCCCCGGGTATGATGTTGTCAGCATCGCAGCCAGCCATCTTCAGCAGCATCCGCATCTCCCGAATGCTCTGCTCAAACAGCGCGGCCTGTGGGTTGTAATGCAGATCACAGCCTTCGCCGCATTCACGTTCCGCCAGACCAACAGCCAGTGTCACGGCCAGCGCATATGCATTCTTGAGTGCGACAGCACATTCGATGCCGCGCACATCAGTAGACAGGCTAATGTGATAATAATCCGTTTCAAGGATCGATTTCAGTCTGCGTAGTATATCCGCATCCCTGCCGCAGAAAAAAACAGCCGAATGGCGCCTGTCTGCGAGTTCATAGCTTGTGCACGGACCGCCTATGGCATTCAGCGACAGCCGCCTGCCACCCAGTTTATTTTCATAGTATTCGGGATAGCTTATCAGTCCGCCATCCGGTGTATCGTACATGCCTTTTGTCACAGACAACACTGGCAGGCTGGCGGGAATGACCGTGAGCACTTCGTCGAAAAACCATTCGACACCAAAGCTGCTGACTCCGCCGATCAGCAGGTCTGCCCCCTTGACAGCGTTTTCGAATTCATCGAACTGAAAATAACTTATTCCATCAGGAAGTTGCCGTTTCAGCGTGATATGCCAGCCGCTTTCCCGGCAGTTTTCTATTATTTCACGATCCAGCGGTGTTCCCACCAATCTCACTTCATGACCATTGTCGCGAGCCGGAAAGGTCAGTGCCGATGCCATCACCCCGGCGCCCGCTATGGTGATTATGCTCATATTCATCTCTCCTTGTCACCACATGTTGTCTTTGTTCCATATGCCCCCGGTTGCGTGCTCTGACTCCCGGAAATACAAACCATCAGTGCAAAGCCTGTTTCTGCATGGTTATTTACCCGTGTACCCGCCTCCCGGGAACATAAACAGTGTTTCATTCCCTGACCATGCAAAAGGGCATACCTTTCACAAAGATATGCCCCCATGTCCATCAGATCCAATACACTGCGGACATTACCACGGCAATATATCGCCTGTATGTGTCATGAACATCTGGTCTCCTGGCACTTCATCGATATTTACCGCTATATTTACTATGTTGTCCGCACTTTCATCCGGCGATACAGAATGTTTGCTCGCAAAAGCTCCGGGGCCTCCCATGGGTGTGCGCAGCCAACCGGGATGGAAGTTGATGATGCGGGCAGAGCGATCCCAAAGTTCATTGGAAAGTATTTTAGTACCCATATTCAGTGCAGCCTTGGACATACAATAGCAGTATTCCTGCTTGCGTCTGCTGGCTCCTACACTCCCGGCCTCTGAAGAAATATTGACCACCAGGCTGCCCTCCTGTATCAGCGGCCATACAGCCTTACATATACGGAGCGCTCCCAGTGCATTTACATTGAACATCTGCATACCTGCGTCGAGATCAGTCTGCTCAAGACCCACCTTGTCTTCGAATCTGTATATGCCGGCCACATTATAAATAATATCCAGCTTCCGGCCCTCTGCCAGAACGTCTTTGACTGCTTCTGATACGCTTTCTGTCGACCCTATATCGCATTGACAGATCTTCAGCCTTTCTGAAGATTCAGCCAGGCTCCTGAGTTCATCAGTCAGATTATAATCCATGGCATAAACTCTGTCGCCCATATCCAGATGCTTCCTGGTTATGCTGTAGCCCAGTCCGCGTCCTGCGCCTGTTACGATTATCGCTCTTCCCATGATTTCCGGACCTCCTGTTTTATGTGAGTATTCGATGTATTGCTGCAACTTGTTGTGTGTTCAGATAACTGCTCCGGCTTTTCCGCCGGATGACTTCATTTTGGTTTGAGTTCGTCTGTGCCCCGGCCTCTTTTCACTACTTCACTGAAAATTTATAAATCGTCGTATGTCTGTACTCTTCACCAGCTTTGAGGAAAGGTGAAGGGAAATGCTTGTGCCTGGTACCATTGGGGTAATACTGAGTCTCAAGGCACAGGGCTCCTCTTTTGTCGTACACTGCACCACCTTTGCCTGTGACCCGGGTTATGGCATTGCCAGAATAGAACTGCATTCCGGGCTTTGTCGTGAATACCTCCATAAGTCTGCCGCTTACGGGTTCAAATACTTCCGCGGCTTTTTCAGGCTTATCCCCACTGACGTTCAGTACCCAGTTATGGTCATAACCATTCCCGCAGGCTATTTGATCATCTTTCGACTCAATACCCTCTCTCACCTTTTTCAGTGTTCTCAGATCCATAGGTGTATTTGACACGTCCCTGATCTCTCCTGTGGGTATACATTCATTGTTGATAACAGTGAAGCGGTCTGCGTTGATCATGATCTGATGATCCAGTATGTCTCCTGATCCATGGCCGGACAGATTGAAGTATGCATGATTCGTGAGATTTACCACAGTATCCTTGTCAGATACTGCAAAATAATCTATCCTGAGGCTGTTGTCATCTGTAAGCGTGTAAGTGACCTTCACATCAAGGTTGCCCGGATAATTCTCTTCGCCGTCCGGACTCAGATACGAAAGCTGCAGTGCCTGAACGCCATCCTTTTCGATTGGCTCTGCCTGCCAAACCACCTTGTCGAATCCGCGTTTACCGCCATGCAGATGGTTGTTGCCGTCGTTTTTCGCCAGACGGTACGTTATGCCGTTCAAATCGAACTCCGCATTTTCGATCCTGTTTCCATGCCTGCCGATGATTGCCCCAAAATACTGGCCTATCTCCAGATACTGTTCCAGATTGTCATATCCGAGATTCACATCATCGATATTTCCGTCCCTGTCCGGCACTTCGATACTGACGATGATACCTCCGTAGTTAATGATCCCAACAGACATCTTGTTTTTATTGCTCAGCTTATACAGATATATCTCCGTACCGTCCTGCATTTTCCCAAAAAGGCTTTTTTCAATACCCATATGATACCTCCGTTCAGAAATGTGTGCATCAGTGTGCAAGTGTATGAAACAACACCCGCAACAAGTATTTTACCATATATTATTGCCTGTACCAAACATTATCCCGAACAAATAAACACTGCTTTATTGGCTGCACCGGCAACAGCGCGTGTTTACTTAAGAACTGCGGATGCAACTGCATTATTGCCTGCACCTGGCTAAATCACATGGGCAAATCGGCCGTGTTTCCGTAAACCACGCCGGCTTGTAAATGCGGAACTGTAGCAGACTTCAGAAATGGAACAAATCCTGCTGACAGTGAAATATGTCAGCAGGATTCTGCTTGTAGGAGAAGCGTTTGATTATTTTTTAATACTCTTTATGGCCTTTTCTGCGAAGCTGTTGTCAACCAGGGCTTCGTGCGGCGCTTCCTTTTCGAGCTCACCGGCAGTCTTCATTACTTCCTGCAGCAGGTTCAGCGATTCCTCCTTCATAACCGGATCGGTACACCAGGTGTCCTGTTCCTTGTAGCGCCTGGCCACAGTGGTGAGCAGCTCCAGATCAGAGTCGGGGAAGGAATCCTTAATGGCTTCTGCCACCTCCTCCGGGGTATGGGTATCCACCCATATCTGCCCTCTGTATATGGCATTGGTGAATTTCTGTATGATATCAGGATTCTTGCTGATATAGCTCTTTTTCGCATAGTAGGCGGTATACGGGATCTCGCCGCTGTCCTTGCCGACAGAGGCAACTATGTATCCTCTTCCTTCCCTCTCAAGAGTGGATGCCACCGGCTCGAACAGCGCCACATAGTCGCCCATGCCCCCGGTGAATGCGCCTGCCATCAAAGCAAACTGGGTGCTGGTATCAAGCTCCACATCCTCTCCCGGCATCACTCCATGTTTCTTGAGCACGTATTCCAGCGTCATTTCAGGGACGCCACCCTTTCTGCCCGCAATTATGAACTTCCCCTTTGTGTCAGTCCACTTGAAATCAGGCTGGGGATACCTTCCGACCAGGAACGACCCGTCCCTCTTTGTCAGCTGTGCAAATACTACTGCATGATCTTCCTTTCCTTCGTTGTAGACATAGATTGCCGCCTCAGGCCCTGAAAAACCGATATCCGCCTGGCCTGAAAGCACTGCTGTCATAACTTTGTCTGCTCCCTGTCCGTTGATCAGGTCGATGGACAAGCCCTCTTCCTCGAAGAAGCCGAGATTGAGTGCAACGTACTGAGGTGCATAGAAAATCGAGTGTGTGACTTCATTCAGCCTGATCTCGACAAGGTCTTTCTCTCCGCATGCTGCAAAGCTTATTGCGAGACTTATCACAAGTACGGCGGCCAAAAGAACTTTTAATGCTTTCATTTACTTCTCTCCTTCCGGCTTATATTTCGATCAGATTCTCCTGCACTTTAGCTGGTTACTGTCATAAAGGCGTATGCCTGCCGCTCCTTATCAGCAATCTCTCGATATACACGACACCCTGGTACATGAGAGCCGCCGCTATCGACAGGATCAGTACACTCGTCATGACCAGGTCAAGCTGAAAAACCTGGCCCCCATATACGATCAGGTATCCGAGGCCGGCTTTTGAAACGAGGAATTCACCTACTATGACGCCCACCCAGGACAGTCCCACATTGACTTTCAAGGCGTTGATCATGACCGGATACGATGAAGGCAGCACCACCTTGGTCAGCACCTGCAGCCGATTTGCCCCGAATGTCCTGACCAGCTTTATCTTTTCACTGTCAACTGACATAAAGCCATTGAGCACCTCAAGTATCGTGACAATAAGTGATATGGTGAGTGCTATGGCTATGATCGATGAAGGCCCTGCACCGATCCATACGATAAAGATCGGACCGAGTGCTATTTTGGGCAGGCTGTTGAGAACCACAAGGTAGGGCTCCAGCACCCTGGATAAAAGCTCAGACCACCAAAGCACAATAGCTGTCAGTGTGCCTGCTATCGTCCCAAGCAGGAATCCGATCACTGTTTCAAGGCATGTGATCCCTGTATGATAGAACAGCTTTCCTTCCTGATACAGCCTGGCGATGGTATTCACTATTCTTGACGGCTGGCTGGTGATGAAAGGATCTATCAGTTTCATCCGCGCCATCAGCTCCCAGAGGGCAAAGACAGCAACCAGCAGGAACAACCGCAATGAAAGGATAAGTGCCTTCCTCATCCTGACCTTTCTCAGATATGCCAGATGTTCTTTTGAAATGCCGTTGCTGTTCATGCTGATCACTCCTTTTGACATAGGAACAGGGATCCGGCTGCTAAAAGTGTATGTCCAGATCCTTCCATATGCTGTTGAAATAATGCCTGAATTCGGGTGCTTCCCTGCAGCTCATAGGTGTTTTCCTGTCACAGGTCAGTCTGATGGGATATATCTTTTTGATCGTACCCGGCCTCTTCGTAAGCACCACCACGCGGTCCGCCATGCTGATGCTCTCTGCGATATCATGAGTGACCAATATGGCTGTCTTGTTCTCACGCTTTATGATAGAGTAGATATCTTCAGCCACTGCCAGTCTGGTCTGGTAATCCAGGGCGGAAAATGCCTCATCGAGAAGCAGTATCTGCGGATTGACGGCCAGTGTCCTTATAAGTGCAGCTCTCTGTCGCATCCCGCCGGACAACTGGTTCGGATACTTATCCCTGAATTCGGAAAGGCCGTATGTCTCAAGAAGCTTCAACACATAAGCCCTTGTGTGGCTGTCCAGGGTCCGGGTGATCTCAAGTCCCAGGATAACATTCTCGTAAATGGTCCTCCATTCAAAAAGATAGTCCTTCTGGAGCATATAGCCCACCTGATTGTCAGGTCCGGCCACCTGTCTGCCTCCAATGATAACAGACCCTTCAGTGGGCTTCAGAAGTCCTGCCATCAGAGACAGAAGTGTTGACTTTCCGCACCCGCTGGGGCCGACTATGCTGATGAATTCACCCTCATCCACTTCCAGATTTATATGCTCGAGTGCCGTGATCTCACCATTCAGCGAGTGATACTTCATTCCAAGATTATGTACTTCCACTATAGCTCCCAAAATACCATCCTCCGCATTGAGCACTGCAGGCTGACATTTTTATCTGCCTCATTCGAATCCTGACGATCCCGGGGCAGGAATTTTATGTACATTACAGTATATAAATCCGGAGATGAAACAGTGAAAGAAAATTGTGATCCTTCCACCGGAAGGCTTGTCCGGTCAGCTGAAGAAATGCGGTGCACCGGTAACTGTAACTCAGCCACTTGATATATTTCGATATCTGTTGCAGAATTTTTGTGATATGTGGTAAAATGTACTAAATGGTCATCAGCGATAATTCCCAGGAGGTTTCTATGTATTTCAGGACGCTGGATGATTTCAAAAACTATATAAACGGTTCAGACTTCTCATCCTCTGAGCAGCTCATGATCATGGCCGGTGACAGATCAGCAGGTCATATCCCTGAAATGATAGAGTTGCTCAACGAGCGGAATATCAGCTTTTTTGGAGCCATTTTCCCGGAGATCATCATTGGCAACAAGACCAGAAGAGAAGGGTTTGTGGTCGAAAAGCTCAGACCCGTGTATTCTGCCCTTGTGTTTCCTTACATGATGAAGTTCTCCCAGAGCGAGGGAAAACTCCGGGGTGCAACTGCCATCATTTTCGCTGACGGCCTGTCCGGCAGAATGAAAGACCTTACTGACACGGTCTATGACAAGCTGGGCGATACCGTCACCTATGTCGGCGGCGGCGCAGGTTTCAAGGATATGAAACACAGACCATGCATATTCAACAGCACTGGCCTGCACAAAGATGCACTATATGTATGCATCATTAAAAACAAAACTTCACTGGCCGTTGAGCATGGCTGGAAAATCATGCGTGGCCCGTTCTACGTCAACAGGGCATATGACAACGTATTGTCCGTAATCGACAATTGCAATGCTTTCGATGTATACAGGCATGTCATCGAAGAAGAAGAAAATCTCACGCTCTTTAAGGAGGATTTCTTCATATATGCCAAGGACCATCCCTTCGGAATCCTGGACAAGGACGGGACGATCATCGTAAGAGACCCGGTAGCTGTCAATGACGCCGATGAGATCATATGTGTCGCGGGGATACCCGAGGGATCAGATTTGTATATATTGCACGGCGATATCGAAGCACTGCTTAAATCTTCGCTCCAGATAACCAGGGCGCAGGAAAACATAAACAACCCGCCGAAACGGTATCTTCCGCTTTTATTCGACTGCATATCAAGGGCAATGTTTCTGGGCAAATATATTTCCGAAGAGCTGGACAATATCCAGGCCAATCTCACTTACGGAGTTGAAGGCGCTTTGTCCATAGGAGAAATCGCATGCAAAAAAACCGGAGAACTGGTCATCCACAACAAATCCACCGTCCTTGCCCTGATGGAATTGTGACGATCTTTATAGTATCATAAGTTATGCTCAGACAATAATATCAGCTTTAAGGAATGATTCATATAAGAACTTTCATCGGTATTGATCTTGATGATGATCATAAAAAATCCATATACGATTTGCAGCAAAGGCTCAGAAAATATGCCATCCGGGGCAGATGGAAGCACAGCAGCAATTTTCATCTCACCCTGAAATTCCTGGGCGAAATCAGCATGGATCAAAAAAAGCAGATAGACCTTTCCATGAGCAGCATCTGCTCAGTCCAGAAGCCTTTCAGTCTTGAAATCTCAGAGACAGGAACCTTTAAAGGCCGCAATTCGATACGCGTTCTGTGGCTTGGACTCACGGGCAGCCTCAAAACATTGCATCATCTGGCCGGCAGCATCGACAGATCGATGTCCGCACTGGGCTTTCCTCCGGAAAGAAGGCCTTTCACGCCCCACATCACCATCGGCCAGGATATCATTTTCGAGTGCCCTTTTGAAAATATACAGGATAGCATCGGCAGCATATCACTGGGTCCGATAAATGTAGAAAAGGTAAACCTGTTCAAAAGTGAACAGGTCCAAAACAAGCGTGTCTATACGATCATATCGGAATATAACTTAAAAGGCTGACTTCTGGTTTCCTGCCTGCAGCGCCTGCTCTTTGCCCGGCGCTGCCCCTTTGTCTTCGTTTCCGGCATCCGCCTCAGCTATGCCGAAGTATTCCTCCATCGTCAGTCCTTTTTTCATGATGTCCAGTGCCAAATCCACGCCTACATATCGGAAATGCCAGGGTTCATAGTCATATCCGGTGATCTGTTCCTTGCCTTGGGGATATCTCAGGATAAAGCCATATTTCGCCGCATTCGCCGCCAGCCATTTCCCTTCCCGTGTGACGGCAAATGACTTATCCAGACCATAGTTCATGGTTTTGGACGATATATCGATGGCAAGCCCTGTCTGATGCTCGCTCTGTCCCTGCAGGGCACTGACTCTCATCGCAGCCTCCAGCCCCAGCTGGTCACTGTGCTTGTTGAAAACTATCTCCTGGAGAGCATAAGACCTGTAGCCGGAAACAGCACACAGCTCAATGCCTTCTTTCGCGGCATCGGCAAAAAGTCTGGTCAGTGCATCGGAGGCCTCCTTGCGCATGTATCGCGCAATAGCCCTGCCCCTGTAGTTCACCCGCAGCATGACCAGATCCTTTGGTCTCCAGTCGGCAGGCAGACTGCGCGTTTTGCTGACGACCACAAGAGTGCTGTCGTAACCGTCTATATCAGCCACCTGCAGGTATGCCTTGAGATTTTTATTGCTGACGGTCGTTTTTTCCTCCACCTCTCTGCCGCTTCCTTTATCATTTTCTTTAATATTTTCTTCATTGCTGTCTTTGCTTTCATCTTTACCGGTGTCTGCTTTTTTGACGCCGCCGTCACCTGCTTCACCGGGCTCATCCTTGTCCTGCTCCCCGATCCTGTCTGCATTGTCATTAATGCTTTTGCCGGTATCATCGTCATCGTCTTTGCCGCCGGCATTGTCAGCGGCTTCATCTCTGCTGTCATCAGCGGCACCGCCAGCATTTTCATCACCATCACCGGAATCGGAGCCGGTATCCGTATAATGCCCAATCCTTACAGCCAAATTCCCGGATGTTACATTATCAAGCCGGAGCCCCTTGCCTGAAGACGGATCGATATATATGGTCCCGTTCACATTCAGATTGCGCAGGACTGCATTGTCCGCATTTATATAAAGGTCTCCCTCTATCACCGCATCTGTTAATATTATATTGTCAGCAGTAATTAAAACGTTCTTGCTTATGACCAGAGTAACCTCCCTGTCTTCCGGCTCATATGTGCAGTCGGCGATATCCAGCACGAGATCGTCAAGGCTCACCTTTATCATCTCATCTCCGCCACCGGCTATCTTCACCAAAATGATCTGCCGGCCATTGACCGGTTCTTCCTGCAGACCGGTCTGTGCATCAGCATCGGTCCTTTGATCTCCGCTAACGGAACTGCCCTGTGCACCGGCAGTATTTCCGTAGTCAGTCAGACCGCTGCTGCCTGTCAGCGCATATACTGATGTGCTGTGGAGTAATACCAGTGCGGCAAGAATGAGTAAAAAGCTGACCCTGACCTTCTTCACAAAAATTCCCCCTAAAATAAAAAGCTTGCCGATCCTTCGGAAACACCAAAAGGAAACAGCATAAAATCTATATATTCCAGTATACATAATTTTTTAGAATAATCAAAGTGGCAGGCACTGCATAAAGACACTTGTTCAAATGCCGATAATGTCTTTATGCAGTGCCTGCCATTTATTTATTTCAGCCTTTTTTTAAACTCCGATATCAATGCTTTCAGCACTTCAACAACATCTCCCGTTATCCCGAAGGTCGCGACCTTGAAAATGGGTGCATCAGGATCCTTGTTGATGGCTATGATCGTATCTGAAGATGACATGCCTGCAAGATGCTGTACTGCGCCTGATATGCCGCATGCAAAGTATACCTTGGGTCCGACGGTCTTTCCTGTCTGCCCCACCTGGTGGCTGTAATCCACCCAGCCTGCATCAACTACGGCACGGGATGCTCCGACGGCACCACCGAGTATTTGCGCCAGTTCTTCCACCAGGGCAAAGTTCCCGGGATCGCCCAGTCCCCTGCCCCCCGATACGATGATGTCCGCTTCCGTAAGATTTACCTTTTCGCAAAGAGTCGTTACAGTTTCAAGGACCTTGACCCTGGTGTCCAGGGGTATGTCAACATCTGGCCTGATGATCTCTCCGACGCGTGACGGGTCGGGATCGAGGGCCTTCATCACCTTCGGTCTCACCGTCGACATCTGTGGCCTGTGGTCCGGACATATGATGGTTGCCATAAGGTTCCCGCCAAAGGCCGGTCGTGTCTGAAGCAACAGCCGTCTTTCAGTATCGATCTCAAGTTGCGTGCAATCAGCAGTCAATCCCGTATTCAGTCTCGATGCAACTCTCGGCCCCAGTGAACGGCCGTAAGTTGTCGCGCCCATAAGCACTATTTCAGGTTTGTACCTGCTGATAAGCTGTGTGAATATATCAGCATAGGATTCATCGTTGAAACGCTGTAAAGAAGGGTGATCGACCAGATACACATTGTCTGCCCCATATGATATGAGTTCCTGGGCCGCTGCTTCCATCCCATCGCCCAACAGAACAGCCGAAAGCTTCTCGCCAAGCTGATCCGCCAGCTTCCTGCCCTCTCCGAGCAGTTCCGTAACTACATTAGCGACTTTGCCTTCCTTTTGCTCTGCAAAAACCCATACTCCCCTGTACGCTGAAATATCGCCTGCCGTCCCTGTTTCATCCTTTGTCATCTCAATAGCATTGAATTTGCAGGAAGAGACACAGGCCCCGCACAGTGTGCAATTGTCCTGTATAACAGCCTTTTTATCGATTATACGGATAGCACCGAAGGGGCATGCTCCCAGGCAAATACCGCATCCGTAACATTTTTCCGAAATGATTCTTATACTTGCCATCTGATAACCTCCAATGTAATCTCAGAATCAGTACGATCCATGACAGGCCTGCAGTCTCCTGCCACATCCCGGCCTGTCAGCATAATCGACGGATTCAGCAGCCTCCCACCGGAAACTGCATCGTCAGGAGTTTGTCCGCGAGTTTCCTGGCCTGTTCTCCGGCATCCCCCGTGATCATTTCACTGCTGATATCATGGACCGGCACGAATGTTCTGACCACCTGTGTCGGAGAGCCCTTCAATCCGCAAAGATTTTTATCTGCGCCTATATCATCCGCCGTCCAGACATTGACAACAGCTTTCTTAGCTCTCATCATATTCTTGAGTGAGGGCAGCCTGGGCTCATTTATTTCCTTCACAACGGTTATGACCGCAGGGAGAGGCATCTCTACAACTTCATAGCCGTCTTCCGTCATCCTCTGGCATCTGATGAAATCCTCGCCTATCTCTTCGATTTTTCTTACATAGGTAGTATGAGGCCAGCCAAGCTTTTCTGCCAGACTCGGTCCCACCTGGGCGGTATCGCCATCTGTAGCCTGCTTGCCACAGATCACCAGATCCACGTTCCCTATCTTTCCTATGCCCATGGACAGTGCATATGATGTTGCCAGCGTATCAGCCCCTGCAAATGCTCTGTCGCTCAGCAGCACAGCGTCATCCGCTCCAAGACCGATGGTGGTTTTGAGCAGTTCTGCCACGGACGGGATACCCATGCTCAGTACAGTCACCTTCCCGCCCAGACGTTCCTTTATCCTGATGCCTTCCTCCACCGCATACATGTCATATGGGTTTATGATCGCCTCAACGCCCTCACGGATGATGGTATTGGTCTCCTTGTCCATTTTTACTTCCGTTGTGGCCGGAACCTGTTTTACACACACAACTATGTTCATTCAACAATCCACTCCTGATGCCCGGTTTGGCAGCCTGGCTCCAAACCGTCTATTTTTTCGACAATTCCTTGATCAGCTCCAAAGCAATGACATTTCTCTGGATCTGGTTCGTTCCCTCGTATATCTGGGTGATCTTAGCATCACGCATCCTCTTCTCAACAGGATATTCCTTCATATAACCGTATCCGCCGAGGATCTGCACGGCATCTGTCGTCACCTTCATTGCTGTATCTGATGCAAACACTTTGCACATCGCAGATTCCTTTGAGAAATCCTTCGCACCGCTATCTATGAAACGGCATGTCTGATAGACGAGCGCTCTTGCTGCCTCAAGCTGGATGGCCATATCAGCCAGCATGTGCTGGACAGCCTGGAACGATGAAATAGGCTGACCGAACTGTACTCTCTGCCTCGAGTACTTAAGTGCTTCATCGAATGCACCCTGAGCTATGCCAAGTGCCTGTGCCGCGACGCCCGGTCTGGTCCTGTCAAGTGTCTTCATTGCAACAAGGAATCCCATTCCCTCTCTGGAAAGCAGGTTCTCTTTCGGTATCCTGCAATTTTCAAATACCAGCTCGCTGGTACATGATGCCCTGATCCCCATCTTGTTTTCCTTTTTTCCGAAAGTGAAGCCCGGAGTGCCCTTCTCAACGATGAATGCCGAGAACCCCCTTGCGCCCCTGCTCCTGTTTGTACATGCTATGACTGTGAATACATCGGCTTCCTCGCCGTTGGTGATCCATTGCTTCGTACCATTGAGCACATATTCATCCCCGTCAGCCACGGCTGTGGTCCTGACCCCGGCCGCATCACTGCCGGCGTCGGCCTCGGTCAGTCCAAAAGCTGCCAGTTTTTTGCCCGCTGCTATATCGGGGAGGTATTTCTGCTTCTGTTCTTCATTCCCAAAAAGGATTATAGGGTATGTGCCGAGGCCGGTCCCCGCAAAAGCCAGCGCAATACCGCCGCAGGCTCTGCTCAGCTCTTCCACGACAAGTGACATTTCAAAAACACCGCCCCCGAGCCCGCCGTATTCCTCCGGTATGTAAACCCCGCACAGGTCGGAATCCGCAAGAACCTTTACTATATCATGAGGAAATATACCCTCCTCGTCATACTGGATGGCAACCGGCGCGATCTTCTCATCTGCGATCCTGGCAGCCAGTTCCTTTATCATCTGTTGCTCCTCGGTCAGGAAATAATCCATAAAACACACTCCTTTTCCATGGGGCTGTTGCTGGTGGCGACAGGCGTATCCTGCAAGCAGCCCGGCAATGAAAATTATTTTAGTATTTACTAATATCATCTGGTAATAAAATCAGATATTTAGAGTATAATACAAATTCAGTCACTGTGCAATAGGGGAGCAGGTCTGAAATTTTACCTCCGGACCCCGGGTCAGACTTGAAATTGTACCTTTCCGGCCTAAATATCGGGGTCAGGCTTGAAATTTCAAACCTGACCCCGAAAATATGAAAACAGACCTCTTGCTATACAATTTCGTCAGTGCAGACCTACTGAGTTATTTGTCCGCCGCAGTTCGAACAGAATTTGGCACCTTTCTTCTGTGCTGTCCCGCAATTCGGGCAATATCTGACACCTTCACCCTCCTCGTCGGCTGCAGCCTGCGATGACGCTGATGCCGCCGCGCCTGTATGGACCGGTGTTGCTGCGGGTACCGCGGCAGAGACCCCAGGGGATCTGCCTTTCTTTGCTTTACCTGCAATCAGTATCACGACCACTGCAACAACCAGAATAATCAGCACATAAAGCAGCCAGCCGGCTCCTCCTCCTCTCTGATACAGGACAAGTCCGTATCCGCCTCCAAGGGTGACAGTTTTATCATCGACCATCGTTACATTGGAGGATATGTACTTTACATTACCGGGAAGTATCAGGGTAAACGATGTCAAATCGCCGGCACCTGTATCAATTCCCGATATCCTTACAGCATTGAGCCCGCCTGCTCCCTTTATATTATCTTTGTTCACAGGCTCATCCGATTTGGCATCCCACAATTCTTCCAGATCATAAGGATATTCTTTTGCAAAATCTGAATACTTGCCGAAAAATGCTCCTCCGTCAAGATAGGAGAGATTGCTGATACTGATGTCGGCAATTATCTTGCCGTCCTTCTCTCTTATACCTTTCAGTTTCGCAACATTCTTGCCTGCGGCTTCGTTAATTTCATCAACTCCGCTTTTAAGTTGCTGTTTTGCGTCGGCGAGAGTGACCATGCCTTCCGTTCTGATTTCGTATTTCAGATCACATGAGCCATTTTTGTTGACCTTCATCTCAATGCTGATGCATCCGGTCAGAAGCAGTGTAAAGACTGACAATAGACCGATCGCCACAATCATTTTCAGATTTTTTTTCATAATAAGCTCCTTTCATTTTAAGATGCGGTGGCTCACACCTCTGCCAGTCCAATGAGACGGACGGCATGTGTCGCCCCGTTTGCCCTGAAAAGCATATTCGACGTTTATTACCGATTTCCTTTTTTGTCTTCGGATATCTGAGACAGGAATATCGGGATCAGGCTTGAGATTTCAAACCTGACCCCGGTATTTACGGTGCTTAACCCAGTTCTTTCATCAGCAGTTCATTGACCATGGCGGGGTTCGCTCTTCCCCTGGATGCCTTCATGACCTGCCCTACCAGGTATCCCATAGCTTTCGTTTTACCATTCCTGTAGTCAGAGACGGATTTCGGGTTTTCTTCGATCACCTTTTTCACCATTTCCAGAAGAGCATCTTCAGAGCTGATCTGGGCAAGTCCCTTCTTCTCGACTATTTCCTCAGGCGTCCCTCCGCTGGTGAACATCTCCTTGAAAACTTCCTTGCCTGCCGTATTGCTGATCTTCCCGGCTTCGACCATGGAAATGAGCCTGCAGAGCCGGATCGGTTCCACAGGGATCTCCCGGGACGGTATACCGCTTTCATTCAGCATCCTGAGCATATCACCCAGCACCCAGTTGGCAGCCGCTTTCGGTGCGGCGCCTTCCCTGACCGTATCCTCGAAAAACTCAGACAAATATCTGTCGCCCGTCAGGATATCTGCATCATCGGCGCTCAGCTTGTATTCTTCTGTAAATCTTCTGTATTTTTCCATCGGGAGCTCCGGCAGAGAGTTTTTAATCTCAGCGACGGCAGGCTCATCGATGACAACCGGCACAAGATCGGAATCAGGGAAATACCTGTAATCCTGGGCTTCTTCCTTGGTCCTCATGGATATGGTCCTGCCCTTTGCGCTGTCCCATCTCCTGGTCTCCTGAACTATCTTATGGCCTTCGCCGAACCGGTAAAGCTCGACCTGGCGCTTTTCCTCCTTCTCAAGGGCTTTCTGGAGTTCTCTGAATGAGTTGATATTCTTCAACTCAACCTTGGTATTGAATTCCTTCTGCCCTACAGGCCTTATGGAAATATTGGCATCGCATCTGAGCGAACCCTGTTCCATACGGCAGTCTGATATCTCCCCGTATTCCAGTATGGATTTGAGTATGCGCAAAAAGGTGACGGCTTCAAGAGGAGAACGCATATCCGGCTCCGTAACTATCTCTATCAGCGGTATCCCCGCCCTGTTATAGTCGACAAGGGTATATGGCTCATCCTCCATGTGTACCAGCTTTCCGGCATCCTCCTCTATGTGTATCCTGTTTATCCGTACCCTGACATGCCTGCCGGCGCATTCGAATTCAACAGCCCCATCAGTGCATATGGGCAGATCGAACTGGGATATCTGATATGCTTTGGGGAGATCAGGGTAAAAATAGTTTTTCCTGTCGAATTTGCTGACATGGTTTATCTTGCAGTTCAAAGCCAATCCTGCCTTGACAGCCAGGTCCACCACTCTCTCATTCAGCACCGGAAGCGTCCCAGGATAGGCCAGACAGACCGGACAGGTGTTTGCATTTGGTTCTGAAGCAAACTCAGTGGAGCAGCCGCAGAATATTTTCGATTTGGTGTTCAATTCCGCATGTATCTCGAGTCCTATAATGGTTTCAAAACTCATTCAGATAACCTCCTTGTGCATATCCTGCTCAAATGCATAGGCTGCCTGCAGTATGGCCCGCTCTCCATGATGCGGTCCGATCAGCTGTAACCCGATCGGAAGACCTGCACGGCTTGTGCCGCACGGGACAGACAATGCCGGCAGTCCAGCCAGATTGGCCGGAGCAGTATACATATCCATCTGATTCATCTTTACCGGATCATTTACCCACTCTCCGATCCTGAATGGAAGCACAGGCGCTGTAGGTCCAAGGATCAGGTCATAACGGCTGAAGATCTCTGCAAAACGCCTTTTCAGTGCCGTCCTGTACTTCACCGCCCGACTGTAGTATCTGTCATAATTGCTCGAAGATAAAAAGTAAGTTCCGAGTATTATCTCTCTCTTTACCTCGTCTCCAAAAGCTTCGCTCCTTGATTTCTCGATGAGCTCGTCAGTATTCTCATACTCTTTGGCCCTGTATCCGTAACAAATCCCGTCATACCTCCCGAGATTTGAGCTGGCCTCTGCACATACCAACACATTATAGGCTGATAAAATATCGCTGTGGTCTATGGATAATGACACCTTCTCAATTTCAGCGCCAAGATGTTCGAAACGCCTGATGCTCTCATTTATTGCAAATGCTGTTTCCTCATCCAGGCTTTCCGTGAAAAAATCCTCAGGGATGCATATCTTCATGCCCCTTATGCCCTCAGTGCTCCCGGACAAATAATCCTTATCGTATTCCCCGCAGCAGGATGTGCTGTCTTTTTTATCGTAGCCCTGGATAACCTCCAGCACCAGTGCACAATCTTCGACCGATACGGTCAACGGACCTATCTGATCCATCGACGATGCCAGACCTATCAGACCATAGCGTGATACAGTCCCATAGGTCGGTTTCATCCCTACCACTCCACAGAATGCGGCAGGCTGTCTGATGGACCCGCCGGTATCGGTGCCCAGTGAAACAGGTACCATCCCTGCTGCAACAGCGGCAGCAGAACCGCCCGACGAACCGCCCGGCACCCTTGAAGCATCATGGGGGTTCCTCGTGATACGGAATGCCGAAGTTTCAGTAGAAGAGCCCATTGCAAACTCATCCATATTTGTTTTGCCTATGATGACCGCATCCTCCTCCAGCAGCTTCTCCACCACTGTAGCATTATACGGCGGGATAAAGTCCTCAAGCATTTTTGACGCACAGGTCGTTCTGATGCCATCGGTGCATATATTGTCCTTGATGGCGACCGGCACACCTGCCAGCTTTCCAACAGGCCGGCCTTCGCTGATTTTTTTATCGATCGCCCTCGCCTGTGCCAGAGCATCTTCCTCGCACAGTGTCAGAAAGGCGCCGATCTTCTCATCATTTGCTTTTATTTTACTGATATGGCTTTCTGTTATCTCCACAGCGGAAAAGCTCTTTCCCGCTACACCGCGGCTGATCCTCCCCGCGCTTATGAAATCACTGCTCATCTTATCGCCTCCTGACTATTCAATGACCTTCGGAACCTGGATAAATGTCCCGCGCATTGATTTTGTGTTTACAAAAAGCTTATCCCTGTCGCCGAAGACCACATTTTCATCGGGTCTGATCACTCCCCTGGGCATGCCCGCCTCCGTATCATTCCCTGCATCTTCCATATCGATGGTTTCCATGGCCCCCATATCAGCCAGGATCGCATCGAGCTCTCCGGCCAGCTTTTCTGCTTCTTCATCGGTTAAGCACAGCTTCGCCAGCTTCGCAGTATAGATAACCTCATCTTTTGAAATCCTCATAGTCCACACCTCTCCAACCAATTTTTCCCGTACCCTACGGTTCCAGTCTCTTAATGTCCCTTGGGAAGAATGCAGCTTCCCTGATATTCTCCAGGTCCAACAGCTTCATAGTGAGCCTCTCAAGGCCGATGGCAAAGCCTCCATGCGGCGGCATGCCGTATCTGAAGCTGTCCAGATAGAAGCTGAAGCTCTCCGGATTCAGTCCGAATTTCTCAATATTCGCTTTGAGCATATCATAATCATGGATCCTCTGACCGCCGGTGGTTATTTCAAGGCCTTTATATATCAGGTCAAAGCTCTGCGTCAGTTCGGGATCTTCAGGATCCGGCATGGTATACATCGGCCGTTTTGACGCAGGATACTTTATCAGGAAGACAAAGTCCGTCCCATGCTCTTTTTTCATATACTCAGAAAACAGCTTCTCACCCTCGGCATCCAGACCACCGCGGGGCGATCTCCTGCCAAATTTCTCAAGAAGTATGCCCTGAGCTTCAGCCAGCGGGATCCTCGGTATCTCCACCTTGTCGGGCAGAGAAACACCGTGCATCTCAAGTTCCTTTGCACATGTCGATCTCAAGCGATCAAACAGGTAATTGATATAGCCTTCCTCCAGATCCATCAGGTCTTCATAGCTCTCGATAAAGCCCATCTCCACATCCATGCTAACATATTCACTCAAATGCCTCCAGGTGTTGTGGAGTTCGGCCCTGTAAGCATGTCCCACCTCAAATACTCTTTCAAAGCCGGCGCCAACCATCATCTGCTTATAAAACTGGGGGCTCTGGGCAAGGAATGCCCTCTTACCGAAGAAGTCCACTGTAAACATCTCAGATCCGCCTTCAGTGGCACTGCTGATTATTTTTGGAGTATGGATCTGTGTAAAACCAAGTCCTTTCAGATATGTCCTGAATGCCTCCTCTATTTCCTGCTGGATCCTGAATATGGCTCTCATCCTGGCAGGTCTGAGACTGATGGCCCTGTGATCGAGCTGAGTTTCCAGCGAAGCCCTGATCCTGCCTTTGTTTATTTCAAAGGGCAGCATATCATAGTAAACCTTCCCCAGCACCCTGACAGAATCAGCATGTATCTCGACTCCTGAAGGAGCTTTTTCATTCACTACCCTGTCCCCTGTTACCTCTACACTCATTTCAAGTCTCAGATCCCTTATCGTGACATCATCAGTCACTACCTGGATCACGCCGGTCCTGTCCCTCAGGTGGACAAAAGCTACTTTCCCGACACAGTTTACTCTGTGCACCCAGCCTCTTACCAGCACTTTCTGAAGATTATTTTCGATCACGTCAGCCACATATGACCTTTTCACACACATCTCCTCCTGTTTTGTACTTTTTGCACGAGCCCCATAAACCATTGGCATCTTCTGTGAAAAAATGCCGCCTGCATCGATCCCTGAAATACGTAATATCTGTGCAATTAACAAAAAACCCGTCCCCATACGACAAATCGTACAGGGACGGGACGTATCTACATTCCGCGGTGCCACCCTGGTTAGCTTGTTGAAAAGCTCACCTCATTTCGGTACAGCCTGCCCGGATAACAGGAATAAAAACGGTGCCGGTCCAGGCGATACCTATTCCCCATATCGGCGGGAATTCCGCCCGCGCCTACTTTCAATACTTCATTGCGATTTCGGACGGGTGCTCGGAAGTGTTCTTCCATGCATGCCTCATACAGAGCTCTCACCATCCTCCGTTCGCTTTGGATCAGCATTGCATGTACTCTCTTCGTCATCGCAATCAACACTATGAAAATAATTTACAACTATTATACCCGCATTCATATATAAATACAATACTTTTCAATTCCACTGTATTCAATTCAGTCTGATCCTCCTGAGTCTCAGTGAATTGGTCACGACGGAAACAGAGCTGAAGGCCATTGCACCACCGGCGATCATCGGATTGAGCAGGCCAAAAGCTGCAACGGGTATTCCGATTATATTGTAAATAAAGGCCCAGAACAGGTTTTGCTTGATTTTCCGCATCGTCATCTTCGACAGACGGATCGCAGCCGGTATCAGCATAAGATCACCACGCAGCAGAGTGATGTCTGCCGCTTCTATGGCAACATCCGTACCTGTTCCCATCGCTATTCCTATATCGGCTGCCACCAGGGCCGGGGCGTCATTGATCCCGTCGCCTGCCATCGCGACCTTCATTCCCTGCTTCTTCAGCTTCCCGACCTCCTCAGCCTTGTCTTCAGGAAGGACTTCTGCCAGAACATTGGTGATGCCGGCCTGCTTTGCGATAGCAGAAGCAGTTCTCTTGTTGTCGCCTGTTATCATATACACCTCGATGCCCATCTTTTTCAATTCATCGATGGCGTCCTTTGAGCTTTCCTTCAGCGTATCGGCCACCGCTATGACAGCTTCCAGCCTGCCGTCAGCCGCCATAAGCATCGCCGTCTTGCCATCGTCTTCAAGTCCGGCGATCACATTCTCCGCTGATCCGGTATCGATACCCGCTTCCTGCATCAGCTTACGGGTGCCGATGTATATCTGCCTGCCTTCAACGACCGCCCTGACTCCCTTTCCCGGGATGGCAGCGAACTGTTCAGCCTCCGGCACAGTGCCGGATTCTTTTTTGCCCTGTTCATATATGGCCTCACCCAGTGGGTGTTCAGAATTCTTCTCAGCTGCTGCCGCCATGCGGAGCAGTTCTCCACGATCCATACTGCCAAGCGGGATCACATCCGTCACCTCCGGCTGTCCTTTAGTTATGGTCCCGGTTTTGTCAAGAACCACGGCGTTGAGCCTGTATGTCATTTCCAGATGCTCGCCGCCTTTTATCAGTATGCCGTTTTCAGCCCCTTTACCTGTTCCTGCCATGATCGCCGTTGGTGTGGCAAGCCCCAGCGCACACGGGCAGGCAATGACGAGGACTGACACGGCGCTTACGATGCCGCCGGTCAAATCACCTGCTATCAGATACCATGCCAGGAGTGTCACCAATGCAATCGCCAATACTACCGGAACGAAAACTCCTGAAACCCTGTCCGCGATCTTTTGGATAGGTGCCTTAGACCCCTGTGCATCTTCAACCATTTTGATGATCTGCGAGAGCACTGTGTCCTTCCCGACCCTGGTCGCTTCGAGCCTGAAAGTGCCAAATCTGTTGATGGTAGCTCCGACAACATGATCACCGGCTGTTTTCTCAACTGGCAGGCTCTCTCCTGTGAGCATGGATTCATCTACAGCCGAGTCGCCTTCCAGGATCCTTCCATCAACGGGGATCTTCTCTCCCGGTCTAACGACTATAACATCACCCGGTACAACCTCTTCTATCGGGATATCCTCTTCTCTTCCATCCCTGATGACCCTTGCGGTCTTTGCCTGCAGGCCCATCAGCTTTTTGATGGCTTCGGAGGTCCTTCCCTTTGCAACGGCTTCGAGATATTTTCCGAACAGTATCAGCGTGATGATCACGGCACTCGACTCAAAATACAGTTCTTTCATCATACCCTCATGCGGGGCGAAGAACGCATTGTAAATGCTGTAGAAATAGGCAGCAGTCGTGCCCATGGCTATCAGCACATCCATGTTGGCGCTCCCGGACCTCAGTGCGCGGTATGCATTTTTGTAGAATCTGAAGCCTATGATGAACTGGACCGGAGTAGCGACGATCAACTGGAAATACTCATTATGGAAAAATGGAATGTCGATATTGGTAATCATCAGCAGCATGGAAAAAAGCAGCGGAGCTGTAAGTATAGCAGATATTACGAGTTCCAGCCTCAGGCGTCTGATTTCCTTTTCCCTCTGCTCCTTCTCCCTGTCCACACTGAGCTCTTCCGCACGTTCAGCTTTGTATCCGATAGCTTCGACGGCTTTTATCAGGTCAGATGTCTTTATCTTCTCACTGTCATATTCGACAGAAGCCCTCTCTGAAGCGAGATTCACAGCTGCACTGTGTACCCCCTCCAGTGAACCCAACTGTTTTTCGACCCTCGCAGCACAGGCAGCACATGACATGCCGCTCACTTTCAATACGGCACTGCTGATGGTGTCCGCCTGTTCGCTGACTGCATCGTACCCCAGCTTCTTTATTGCATCAATTATATCTTCTATGCTGATAATATTATTATCATATTCAACAACAGCCTTCTCGACAGCAAGATTCACTGCGGCATTTTTTATACCTTCCAGGTTGTTCAGCACTTTTTCGACTCTGGCCGCACATGCTGCGCAAGACATGCCTGATATTCTGATAGTTTCCTTACTGTTCATAGCATGACTCACCTCTCCGCCTTTATTAGTTTAACATACCCATCCGCAGCATTGGTGAAACAATACGACACCCCTCCGCCCGCATCAAAAAACCCTCCTGCCGTACGTCGAACATCACCGTACAACAGGAAGGTCATCATCCACTGCCATGCCCCCGCAGCTTCCATCCGGCCTGGATATGCAAGACATTGCTCCGGGTATGCGGCATCTGCCTGTATTTCATTTCACATAACTGATCGGATCCCCCGACATACTGGATCGTTATGATCATTTGAGATAACTCAGCGGGTTGACGGGAACTCCGTTTTTCCGCACTTCAAAATGCAGATGGGGCCCGGTTGTCCTGCCGGTCTCACCTACAGTTCCTATCACATCGCCCCGGGCAACTCTCTGGCCTTTCTTTACCTTTATGGTGTTGCAATGGCCATAATATGTGGTATATCCATTTTCATGATTTATTATGACAAGCCTGCCGTAATTACCGTTCCAGCCTGCAAAACTGACCACACCGCCATCTGCCGCCTTGATCGGGGTGCCGGTAGGTGAGGCGATGTCGATCCCCGAATGTTTCTCACCCCATCTTGGCCCAAACCGTGACGTGATCCGGCCTCTGTTCGGCCAGTAAAAGACGCCGTAAGCCATCGTACGGGGCCTTTGTTTTGTCCCTCTCAGTTCCACTTGCGTTTTGGGCGGTGTCAGGATGATCTCCTCAAGGATCCGGGTTTCGTCCAGTATCCCGTTTATGCTTATAAAGGTGGCCCTAACCTGTTTTGTGCCTTCCTCTCCTTTGATTTTGACTTTGGTGTCACCCCTGTACAGTTCATCGGTTTCTTCATATTCCACGCTATAAGGTGCAGCATCCTCATAAACCATGGTTTTGGTCTGCCTGACATTGATCACATACCTTGGCACAGCGAGATTGAGCTCCTGGCCGATGGATATCCTGTCAATATTGAGGTCCGGATTTGCCTTCCGGATATCTTTGATGCTGATACCAAGCCTTTCTGCAATCTCGCTTACAGTATCACCTTTCTGCACCACATATTTCTTTATGGTTTCATTCTCCTCTACGATACTGTCGTAAACAGCGTCAGGCTCCCGGAGCTCTGACAGCCTGTGGTTCGGGACGATCCTCTCTGCAATACTGACATCTTCGACAAAGCTGGTAACAACACCATTCTCAGCATTTTCTTCATAAGGAGCCTTTATCCGTTCCAGTACCTCTTCAGCCGATACCCTGTCGCGGAGATAGGCGATGTCCTCTCCGTCAACATTGATGGCAAACACTTTGGCTTCCAGTTGTATGTTTTTCCCTACCTGGAATATGGAGTTTTCAGAAGCTGTATCTATGACCCTGCTGTTATCCGGCAGGTAAACTTCCTTGAAATCGATCTTGCTGGCAACAAGCATTTCCGTACCATAACGGCTCTCAGCCTTTTTCCGGATGGTCTCCACAAGGTCGCTGAATTCCGACTGACTGTCCACCACACCGACAGGTTTGTCATCAAGGAATACCTCGAAAGCCTTCGTCGAACGGACAAGCATTACGACGACGATAACTGTTGTAATGACCACCATCGGGATCATAAGTACTTTTTTATCGAATTTTTTCATTTCTGCTCCGTCCATTTTCTACTATCTATATTATGTAAGTCAGTCCGCAAAACAGACCTCTTAAATTTATATCATATATCCACAATGAAATTATGAACAAATCGTTAATTTTTTAAACGTTTTTCAGATCCGCTGATCAGCGACCCCTGCAAATTCTGCATATCCTCTCAAATTGCCTGTTCCAAAAATGTCAAAAATATGGTAATATTAATACAAGATCAGAGAAATTGTCGATTAACTGTAAGGGTTTAGTTGTCTTTGGGGGTTAAATCAATGAAAAACCGCAGACATTTGCTTGTTTTGGTGAGCATAATATTATTGCTTTCTTTTCTGACCTCTTCGACCTGCGCTTTTGCCGCATCAAAACCTGTGCTGAAAAAAGGTATGAGAAGCGAAGCAGTCAGAACTCTCCAGGCAAATCTGAAAAAACTGGGTTTTTTCCATGTTGAGCCCACAGGATATTTTGGCGATATAACACTGGCATCGGTCAAGAAATTCCAGAAGAAATACAATATACCAACCACCGGTGTCGTTGCCTCTTTGACGCACGCAAAGCTGGATCAGCTGCTCAGGGCGGCTGAAAAGCCGAAGCCCGAGGGGTTGTCACAAGGCGCATCCGGCAGCAGGGTGAAAAAAATCCAGCAGGATCTCAATACATTGGGTTATATGAAGGTCACACCTACAGGCCACTTCGGACCCATAACGGAATCAGCCCTGATCCAGCTTCAGAAGTATTACGGCATCGAGCCCCATGGAGTAGCGGATAAAGAAACGCTGTCCCTGATAGAAAAACTTCTGGCTCAAAAGAAGCAATCCTCTGCAGAAAACAGCCCAGGGCCAAAAACCCCTGTCAAGATCAAGCCCTTGTACAGGGTCAAAATCGAGTGGGTCCCGGATCTCCCCAAGACGCCTTATCTGCAGGGCGTAGGCAAATATGAAGGCGTAGTCATCCATTACACGGATAATCCCGGGGACAGTGCAAGGATCGAAGCAAACTATGTCAGAAAGAACTGGAAAAATGCTTTTGTGCACGAATTCATAGACGCAGATGAGATCATACAGGTGGCCGACCCCGATTACAAGGCATGGGGGGCAGGGAAGTACGCCAACGACAAATACATCCATCTGGAATTGTGCCATGAGTATAACCGGAGTGATTTCGAGAAGTCATACAAAAAACTCGTCAGAAGAGCTGCTGAATATCTTTACATAAACCAGTTGGGAGTAACTCCTGCGAAACCGGACAAATCGGGAACTCTCTGGGGGCATTACCATGTGACCATGTACCTGGGCGGCACAGACCATGTGGACCCAATAAAATATCTGGCTAAATGGGGCGTTACATGGGATGACCTGGTAGCAGCAGTTACAGAAGAATACAACGCCATTGCAGCCCAATACGGACATTATGTCGAATGAGCAGATACATCTGATCGCATGTATATATCAGGCCCAGTCGTCTGTCCTGAACGGTGAAGCGGGCAGACATGCCTTGTTGTAAAGGTTCGCACCCTCCGGGTTGTCAGCCCATGCATAGCGGACCGCCACAGGTTCTTTTATACCGTCATTCCATACTGCAACACTTTCGCCTTTTATCTGCGCCCTGGCCCATACGAATTTTCGGTCAGGGCCTGCAATTGCAAAATGTCTCAGTGGTTTGCCGTCAATGGATACAAGGCCGCCGACAGGCTCCCTGAATCTGATGATGATGCGGTTCCCTTCCCTTGCCATTTCCTTGTAGATCGGCCCTGAATATATGATATCCTCACCGTAGGCAATTTTATTTGCAACCAGGGCAAGCCTTTTGCCCACAGTCAGTTTGTCCAGTGGATGGATATCATTCCATTCGCCGGCATCTATTGCCGTTGCCATTCCGGTATCGGGCAAAGACAGGGCTTTCATCTGTGCTTCCCTCAGCTTTGCCCACTGACTGTCACCCGGCTCACTCGCGGGCTTTTGCCAGTTATGGAGCTGTACGTAAAGGAACGGGAGATGATCGAGTTTCCAGGCCTTTCTCCAGCTGCAGATCATTTTTCTGAACAGGCTGAGGTATTCCTCAGGCTTATCTGTATTCGCCTCACCCTGATACCACGCTATGCCTTTAATAACAAAGTCATGCAGTGGAGCGATCATCCCGTTATACAATCCTGCAGGCTTCCAGTTGAAGAAAACTGTCTCGGGCATGGGATTTTCCATCACGGCACCGATCCTGTACTTCCATCTGCCGGTCAGATCGACAGTCTCTCCGCCGGTCTCGACCCTGTATGGTTTATCCGGTATGAACCCACCGTCTCCGGAATTACTGACCACCCTTACAGTGACGGTGTTCTCACCTGCCCTCGTCAGACCTGCCGGTATCATATATTTCCTTGGCGGATAGCGGTATGTGACATTTCCCACCCGGACTCCGTTGACATAAGTCACATCGCTGTCCACGATAGTCCCCAGCCTCAGTACAGCTTCCCTGCCTGCAAGCCCGGCTGGCAGTCTGAAAGTCTTCCTGAGCCATATGGATCCACAGAAGCCTTTCATCCCCGCATCTTCCCAACTTGTCGGTATATCAATATCATCCCAGTCCGATGTGTCGAACCCTTCGCTATACCAGGGCTCACTGGTGCTTCCAAGGCCTTCATCGAGCTGGTCCAGCCGGCCATACCACCGGGACACGGCTGCCTCGTCATTCTCTATTGTTTCACTTACATATGCATCATCCTTGCATACGGCCAGTTCATCCAGACGATCCGGCCAGTCCGCAAGCGAGCTTTCACTCATCCACGCTTCGATGGGAGATCCCCCGACGCTGGAATTGATGATCCCGACGGGAATATCGTATCTGCCATGCAGTTCAGCGGCAAAAAACAGGGCTACCGCCGAAAATCCCATCACTTTTTCAGGCGTGTCACAGCTGACCCAGCTCCCGCCTTCCAGGTCATCATGGGCAGTTTTGAAGTCATACCGTTCCGGCACCTGAAAATATCTGATCCTGCTGCTGCATGAATCAGTTATTTCCTTTTCAAACAGATCCATGACCCTGGAAACAGGCGTCTGCATGTTCGACTGGCCTGAGCATACCCAGACATCGCCTGCCAAAATATCTCTCACAATGATTTGCTCTGCTTCTCCGCCATCGCTCCCAACGGCACTGACCGCCAAGGTGTACGGACCGCCTGCCTCCAGTGGCCTCAGCAGTACCTCCCACCTTCCTTCATCACCTGCCATACACCGATGTGTCTGTCCAGCCACTTCCACGGTCACGATATCGCCTGAGCCGGCCCAGCCCCATATCCTCACTGTCTTGTCCCTCTGCAGTACCACACCATCGCTTATAAGGCGCGGGAGCCGCAATTTATCAGAACCCATATACGATCCTCAACCTTTCACGATAAAGCTTCAGCAAACTTCATAGTTTTATCATCTGTCAGTTGCCGGATATTGTCAATATCCCCTGGAAAATTTCAGCAGGGCAAGTGGCATTATATGTGTTCCACTTTTGATTTCATGACACAAAATGATAATATTTTATACCGCAGCATCGATGGCATCGGTATCATCGCCAAAAACAAAGGAGCACTGCAGGAAAACCATGCAGCTGACTTTACCTGGTTTTCTGCACATTCAGATTTTACTGTCCGCATCCATTTATTTTGGCTCCCTGCGCAGCATAAGCCAGCGCAGTATCCATATCCCGGTCGATACCAGCCTCAGACAGAATATGATCCAAAATGTTGTCTGAAGAGCCCTGAGGTCGGCTCCCAGGGCAGTATAAATCCTGACGCCCAGCATGGGCATGAACGCGTTGGACAGTGCAATGAACACAGTATATATCGAAATACTAAGTGTCTTGTTCTTTTCAGGGATCCCCTGCAGAAGACACTGCAGAAGATTCAGCGGAACCGTGGCAAAAGTCACATTGGACAGGGTGTTGAGCACCAGGAACAGCATTGGCCCTGCAGAAACCGGAACACTGGTGGCAATCAGCATGCTGAGCGCGCAGCATACAAGGCCGGCATTCCCAAGGATGATCCCGAACCTGACCCCCATTTTCTCATTGACTCTTCTCCACAGGCCAACAGATAAAAACTGGATCAGCGTCGACCCTATACTTACATAACTCAGCCACGCCTCATTCATCCCAAGATATCGGACCTGGCCCAGGAAATACAGTGTCCAGTCCAGTTGCCAGGTCATATGGAAAAACAAAGAGGCTCCGAAAAAACTGAGAAATATTTTGTTTCTGAACAAGCTGGAGATCGTTGCTTTTATTTCGCTCAGACTAACAACTTTCCGGATGCCGTCACTTTCATAATCTATCTTTTTGAGCACAAACACCTGGATTATAAGCAAAATACAGGCAGTCCAGAAAAAACCCTGGTGGATCCTGATCTTAGCCTCATCCCCGCCGGCAGCAGCCAGCAGGTTGCCGCTGACCAGTGATACAACGATTCCTGCAAGTAATGTGCCCGCCGTCCTCGTCGACAAAATGCGATTCCTGCGATCGATCGGGATCACGTCAGAGAAATAGGCCTGCCATGACATATTGTACAATGTCATAGGACACATTGAAATGCTCAGCAGGATCAAAAAAACGTAATACCTGTATGCACCGAAAAAAGGAGAAAATCCGATCAGCAGGTATGAAGCTGACAGCAGCAGAAGCGCAAGAACCACCATCCTGCGCTTATCCGGCAACCTGTCTGTCAGTATGGCTCCGGGGATCAGAAAAATCAGGCCTGTTATCTGTGCAAATGTGGTCAGCAGGCTGATCTCCATATCACTTGCGCCAAGTCTCATTGCAAACAGATTGTTATTGTTGTTGATCATATTGTTCACCAGTGTGAACAGTATACCTTCCATAGTAAAAAAAATCGCAGCCCTGCCGGCTGGTTGAGCGGTTATGTATGCATAGCTGCTGCGAAAAGAGCGCAGCGTTTTCATCAATTTGGGGACCATGCTCCCTCTTCAGCCCTTTCAATTAACAGTAAATAGTATTATGTCAATTATACAACGCTGTTCGTCGGAGGACAATCATTTGATTTCCAGCATTACCCGGGGTGATCATATCCACTGTTTATTTTTCTTGAAAACAGAACGGCCAAAGAGTATAATTGAAACGGTTATCCAAATCCAGTCTGAACTATTCTGCAATACGGAGGTGAACAGTATGGAATGTGACACTGGCGGCAGTAGTCACTTGCGATGTCCCATAAGAATGAGGGCTGGTTTGCCATGCTGTTTGCCGGCCGGGCACATGCATGGATAAATCACCCTCGGTTAAAACCGTATAGAAAGGGTGATTCCGTTGATTGAAGTTTTCAAGACAGTCGATAACAAGCTGGTTATCACTGATACTTTTGAAGATGGCGTGTGGGTGAACATGACCAACCCCTCCGAAGAAGAAATCAGCAAGGTCAGCAGTTCTTTGAATGTGGAAGCTGATTTTCTAAGAGCTGCGCTGGACGAAGAGGAAAGGGCCAGAACAGAGACCGACGAGGGACAGACACTGATCGTTGTCGATACGCCGATAGTAGAGAGCGAAGGCCAGATGAATTTGTATTACACGATCCCATTGGCCATCATAATACTGAAACATACGATCATAACGGTCTGTCTCTATGAAGACACTATACTCAACGATTTCAGGCACAATAAAGTCAAGTCATTCCTGACACAGTACAAAACCAGGTTTGTCCTGCAGATACTGTACCGCAATGCGGTGAGGTATTTGCAGTATCTGAAGCATATCGACAAGATGAGCAACAAAATAGAACAGGATCTGCACAAATCCATGAAAAACAAAGAGCTCATCCAGATGCTGAAGCTGGAGAAAAGCCTTGTTTACTTCTCCACTTCGCTGAAATCGAATGAAGTCGTGCTCGAAAAACTCCTGAGACTCGAGCACATCAAAAAGTACCCGGATGACACTGAGCTGCTGGAGGACGTAATCGTCGAAAACAAGCAGGCGATAGAAATGGCCAATATATACAGCAGTATACTCACAGGAACCATGGACGCATTTGCATCGGTCATTTCAAACAACCTGAATATAGTGATGAAGTTCCTGACATCGGTTACGATAGTAATGGCGATCCCTACGCTGATATCCAGCTTCTTCGGCATGAACGTGCCGCTTCCTCTGGGCGGTCCCGGTTCATTCTGGACCATTGTTGTCATAACATTGGCAGTATGCATAGTCACCGGGTTCGTACTGTACAGGAAAAAACTCTTTTGAAGCAGCCGTATCATCTCTCGCGGAGGTACCCGGCTCCGTCGTAGAAGCTTTCTCCGGGCTGTCTCAGGATGCTCTGACTGTCGTAAAACTCTTCGTCAGCTCTCCTGAGCATGCCCATGTAATCAACGAAATCTTCGCCCGGATCACGCATGATCCCCTCTTTGTCGAGGTACCTTTCGCCTGGTTTGCGGAGAATACCCTGACCATCAAAAAATTCCTCTTTCAGTGAATACAACAAAACCACCTTATAAAACTTAGGTACGATAAAACACTTCGTTCGCAGGATGATTCTCCTGAGAAAGTGTCGTCAGACCTTATCATTATATCACAGACTGTCCCCGGCGCAATATCAATGCCTGAAAAGATCTGCAGCACTTTTACCGACTTGTTTACAGCAGATCCTCAGATCAGTCGTTGGTAAGGTCTCCGTCCCCGTCGACAGGTATGGATTCGCCCAGGTATGTGGGGTTCGGCTTCACGATCACATAGAAGAAATCCTTCGTCCTCGCAAGCATTTCTCTGAATTCCCGGTAAGACTGGCCCGGATACATGACATCCGCCGCTGCAACTCCATATGCTTCAAGTCCCAGCCTTTCAGCGATATACAGTGCTCTGTAGAGGTGATATTCCTGAGTAGTTATGATGATTTTCTTCGCTTTAAAAATATCTCTGGCCCGGTACAGGCTTTCATAGGTGGAAAAACCGGCATGATCCATGAACACATGTGATGACGGAACACCGGCATTTATTGCGAATTGCTTCATAACATTGACTTCATCATAATTTTTCCTTCCATGATCCCCGCTCATCAGCAGCCTGTCAGATGCGCCTGAATTATACAGCTCAATGCCGCGGTTCAGCCTGTCCCTCAGTATAAGGCTGGGCGATCTCCCTTCCACGAATGCCCCCAGGACGAGTATGCAGTCCGCATCCAGGCCTGCCGCTTCCTCAGCAGTGATTATTCTGTCTTTTACAGAAGTCTTCACATACAGATTTACTCCAAGTAATGATGTCAAACCAATGCACCCGATGAGCAGGATAATACCCAAGGCTCTCCTGATCCCAAACTTCTTCCGTTTTTCCATAATGCATTTTCTCCCGACGTTTTCTCCTGATTTGCAGCAAAACTGCATCTGTATTATAGACATACTCTCCCTGTCAAATGTTCCTCTGCAAATTCTGATCCTCAACTGATGCAGATACGGCAGAAGCCCTGATCAGCTAACCTCATCAGGGCCTCAGCTCAATTGCGGATTGCTGAGTCAGCAAACTGGCTGTTATAGATATCCGCATAAAAACCGCCCTTCGCAAGCAGTTCTCGGTGACTGCCCGTTTCCACGATCCTTCCCTTGTTCATGACAAGTATCATTTCGGCATCGCGGATGGTTGAAAGCCTGTGGGCGATAACAAAACTTGTCCTGCCCTTCATCAGGTTTTTCATAGCCTTCTGTATGAGCAGCTCCGTCCTTGTATCGACATTACTGGTCGCCTCATCCAGTATCAATATGGCAGGGTCCGCAAGTATTGCCCGGGCAATAGTCAAAAGCTGCTTCTGGCCTTGCGAAATATTGGATGCCTCTTCATTCAGAACCGTATCATAGCCATCCGGGAGCGTCCTTATGAAATGGTCCACATGGGCTGCCTTTGCCGCCTTTATGATTTCTTCATCTGTCGCTCCCTCTTTGCCGTAAGCAATATTGTCCCGTATGGTCCCATTGAACAGCCATGTGTCCTGCAGCACCATGCCGAACATCTTCCGCAGTTCGCTGCGTCTGATATCTCTGATGTCCACACCATCCACGCTGATCCTGCCCGAATCTATCTCATAGAAGCGCATAAGCAGGTTCACCAGCGTAGTTTTCCCGGCGCCTGTGGGACCGACGATGGCGATCATCTGCCCTTCCCTCACATGCAGATCCATATCTTCTATGAGCGGCACATCCTCGGTGTAGCGGAAATCCACATTTTCAAACCGGACCTCACCCTTCGGAGCTTCAATGGGTACAGCATCGCTTCTGTCCGGTATTTCTTCCTCTTCATCCAGCATCTCAAATACACGTTCCGCACATGCGACCGTGGACTGGATGACATTTGCGATGTTGGCCGTCTGTGTGATGGGGTGTGTAAATGATCTGGAATACTGGATAAATGCCAGGATATCCCCGATCCCCAGGATGCTTCTTGTGATCCATATGCCGCCGATAACGCTTATGCCCACATAACCCAGATTGCTGATGAAGTTCATCAACGGGAACATAATGCCTGAAACAAATTGAGCTTTCCAGCTTGCATTGCACAGATCAGTATTGATCCCATCGAAGGTCCCGATCGATCTTTTTTCACGTCCAAATGCCTTGATGATCTTAAACCCCGAATACATTTCCTCCACATGCCCGCTTAATGCACCAAGCTCTTTTTGCTGCGCCGCAAAATACTTCTGGGATTTTTTCGCGATAAATGTCGTTGTCATGATATAAAGCGGTATCGTAGTCAGCACTATCAGTGTCAGTACAGGGCTGATGGTAAGCATCATTATAATATAGCCGATTATGGTGATAACCGACGTGATGATCTGAGTCAGGCTTTGCTGCAGCGTACCTGCGATCGTATCCACATCGTTGGTCACACGGCTCAGTATATCCCCATGGGGTTTAATATCGTAATATCTGAGCGGCAGCCGTGAAAGCTTCCTGTCCACTTCTCTTCTGAGATCACGGACCGTATTCTGTGCAACTCCGGACATAACAAGCCCCATGGTCAGATTGAACAGGGCACTCAACAGGTATACACCTACAAGTATCAGTATGATATTACCGATGTATCTGAAGTCATATTCCCCGTTCGTTTTGCGGATAGCGCCGATGACACTCTCTATCTGTTCATCGGTATATTTTACGGCACCTTCGATGTTTTCGGAGGAAGCCGGCATCATATCCTGCATTTTACTGCCCAGGTCAATCAGCTTCCTGCACACATCAGCCTTCAGACCGGCATCTGTTATGGTGTCCAGCATGGGTAGCTGCATAAATTCCCGGATGTGCTCCATATGCTCAGCTGACAATGGGGGGATCCCGGCCGCCAGGTCGTTCTGTGCTGTATCAACTGGTGACGGGATGCCCGGTTCTTTACCATCCTGTACCGGACTGTCTGCCATCTTACCCCCCTGCTCCATCACGGCAGCCAGTGCCTTGTTTATCTCATCAACAGCAGTTCTCTGCGCCTTCGACAATTCCCTCAGCATAGTACCTGCCATATAGGACTCCTGCAGGCTGTTCATAGCCCTGCTCATTATTTTGGGAGCAGCGATGGAGAATATTGTGCTGGCGGCAGCAAAAATCAAAACTACAAGCAGCCTTATCCTGTGCGGCTTCAAATAATTGATCAGCCTTTTCAGCGTGCCTTTGAAATCTTTTGCTTTCTCCACCGGCCTGCCCATACCCATGGGTCCGTGCCCGCCCATAGGCCCGCGCCTTCCCATAGGACCCTGTCCTCCCGCCGGCTTATTGGCTGCCGCAGATCCGTGTTTTCCCACAGGACCGCGCTCTCCCGCGGAACCGTTTACCCCCGGCAGTGCAGATGGCTGTCTTTCCTTATGTCCGCTCATGCTATCTCCTCCTCCGAAAGCTGCGATTCTACGATTTCGCGATATACACGGCAGTTCTCAAGCAGTTCCCTGTGGGTACCGATGCCTGCGACCCGGCCTTCGTCCAGAACGATTATCCTGTCTGCATCCATCACTGTGCTGACCCTCTGTGTGACTATGAAGACAGTAGAATCCGCGATCTCCTTTTTCAGCGCTGCCCGCAGACTGGCATCGGTTTTGAAATCCAATGCAGAAAAGCTGTCATCGAATATATAGATCTCAGGCTTCCTCACCAATGCACGTGCAATGGAAAGCCTCTGTTTCTGTCCGCCTGAAACATTGGTGCCGCCCTGTGCTATCTCATACTCATATCCTCCGTCCATTTGCTCTATAAACTCGGATGCCTGCGCAATTTCAGCCGCATACCTGATTTCATCGTCTGTTGCATCTTCCCTGCCGATCCTGATATTATCTGCTATGGTGCCGGAAAAAAGGACCGCCTTTTGCGGCACGAAGCCTATCCTGCTGCGCAGATCCTCCTGTGAAAACTCCCTTACGTCAACACCGTTGATGAGAATGCTGCCGCTCTCAATATCATAGAATCTGGGGATAAGATTTATAAGTGTCGATTTGCCCGAACCCGTACTCCCTATTATCGCGGTCACCTCTCCCGGTCCTGCTGAAAAACTGATGTCTTTGAGAACAGGCATCTCAGCGCCCTGATACCTGAAGGTCACATCCCTGAATTCGATATGGCCCCTTCCGGCCACAGCCTCCTTTACCTCTTCCGGATCCACTATCTCTGGGGAGGTGTCGAGAACCTCATTTATCCTCGAGGCCGCTGCCTGCGCACGGGGCACCATGATAAACATGAAGGCCATCATAAGCATGGACATCATTATCTGCATGGCATATTGCGTGAAAGACGAAAGGGATCCGAGATCCATACTGCCCCGTGAGATCCGCTGTCCGCCAAACCATATTATGGCAAGCTGTGTCAGACTCATGATCGTCATGATGGTCGGCATCATGAATGCCATGATCCTGTTGACCTTAATATAGGTATCAGTCAGATCGTCATTAGCCTGATTGAATCGCTTTTCTTCACGCTCTGCAGCGTCAAATGCGCGTATCACCCGTACTCCTGTCAGCTTCTCACGCAGTACCAGGTTCATCCTGTCGATCTTTTTCTGAACAGACCTGAACAGGGGGATCATCTTTGATGCTATGAAAACCACAAGACCTGCAAGTATCGGCAGCACAAATGCCAGCACCAGTGTCAGCTGCCTGTCTCTCCTCAACGCCAGGATGATCCCTCCAACAGCCATCATGGGAGCGCTTATCATCATCCTCATTATCATTATGGTTACCATCTGGATCTGGAATACGTCATTGGTGGTCCTGGTGATAAGTGTAGCGGTGCCGAACCTGTCGAATTCGTTCAGAGAAAAACCTGACACCTTTCTGAATATACTGCTTCTCAATGATGCACCAAATCCCGTGGAAATCCGGGCTGAAAGGTAGCTGGAAATGACAGCACATATCACTCCACCCGCCGTGACCAGCAGCATCAATGCCCCTATCCGGAGTATTTCGCCCGTATCGCCCTGCATGACGCCCTTGTTGATGATATCGCCCATCAAAGTCGGCAGATAAAGGTCTCCCAAGGTCTGCAGGAATATGGACCCCAGTACCAGTATGATCATGAAAGTATAAGGTTTTAAAAATCTGGAAAGTTTGATCATGTTTTTATCTCTCCTGTAGTATTGCATACAGCAATTTGTTATACGGTGATTATTCTGATAAGTCTGGCAACCGTCTTAAGTGGTGTGTTCACTTATCAGCTTCTTCAGTATGTTGAGCCCTTCGATTATTGAACGGATCTCCTCATGAGTTCCGTTGCTGAGCATGTTTTCGAAAATCCTGTCTACCTTCCTGACGGTTTCATTATGCATTTCCATAAACTTCTGAGTTACGCCGACCCGCACGACTCTCCTGTCTTTTTCATAGCGCCGCCTTTTGACAAGTCCCTGTTTCTCAAGTCTGTCCACGATACCCGATACTGTGCTGTTTGACAAACAGAGCCTGCCTGCGATGTCGGTCAGCTTCATCTCACCGCCGTTTTCCATGAGGACACCCATCAGGGAGCCCTGAGGCATTGTCAGTCCCGCAGGTTCAAAATGTTTCTGCATGTACTGCCTCATCATTTTTTGCACTTCAAACATCAGCCTGCCGACCTCAGTCTTCTCGCTGGCATCAGACAAAACAATACACCCCCTGCATATATTCGGACAATAAAAATTCGCATACAATTATTTCGTATGCTAAATGATTATAAGATTTATTAAAAAAAGTGTCAAGATAGCCTGTAAAGCCAGGCAATCAAAAAAGCCGCAAGTAACTGCGGCTCTTAAGACATGGCAACGGCGGTCAGCAATCTGTCTCCGGCTGTTTTTCTGATATCCTCATATCGACCTTGTATTTCACATCCTCCGAAAGGATGTTGCCGACCCCGGTCAGCATCGACCTGATTTCCTCTCCTGTCAGCACCTTAACAACTGAAACCGTAAAGCCGCTTTGATCCAACCGCCCAGCCTGATTATCCGGAGCAGCAGCTTCGACACCGATCTGCTCATCTGAAACTGCTTCCATAACTTGTCCGCTTACAGCAGCCTCAAATTGCTCATCGGCGGCATCACCGAAATCCTGCCTGTTCCCTGTATCCTGCTCTTTCATCTTTTCATCCGTCACTGATGCCCTCCTCGTCCTGCTCTTTTTCTTTCTGCTTTTTGTATCCGCATCTTCTCTTATATATCTTGATACCATGCTGTAGATGTTCGGCGGATTCACGCCCAGCTTTTCAGCGATCTTCTTCTGGGACGAATGGGTCGCCATCAGTTCCTTCAGAGCTTCAACCTTCTGCTCTCTCGGCAGGCTCTTGAGTTCAGCATATGTAATGCTCTCGTACATAAGTTTCACTCCCTTTTCAGTATTTTGCAGCTATATAGTAATGATTTCCATTTTTATAATATCAATACATCGGAGAAAATATCCCTGAAAACGGCCATGTATAAACTTCAGATATGGATGAAAGATTTGCAGCAGATAAATAATTGAATACGCCTGTTTGTCATTTTACATCGGGAGACCCCTGATATTTTATTCCAAACACATCAAGATCACAGCCAAAGCGCCTCGCTCAGTATACTTTGGCCTCGGACATCCTCAATACACACCATCTTCACCAGAAGCCATGCCCGCTCCTCATCGGTAAGCTGTTGCAGCCTGGGTGCATCCCTGGAGTCGGAGACGCGCCGGATAATATTTTCGATGGCATCGATCTTTCTCTCTGCCGAGGAAATGGCATCCTGCCACGCTTTGCGCTTCTGGACAAGTGCCGTCAGAAGCTCGCTGTCATTCACACCACCTGTTATGATTCTTTTGATCTCATTCAGTGAAAAACCCAAAGCCTTGAGTTCAAGCAAAGCATTGAGCATCTGTATCTGGTCAGCCGAATAATACCGGTACCCTGTAGCAGGATCGGTCCATGCAGGCATAATAATACCTTTTTTCTCATAAATACGTATAGCTTTCACAGATACATTAAAAAACGCCGCTATCTCACCTATTCTCAATAACTGTTTTTCCATAGCTCTCCTCCGGCCAGCAGCTTCGTATGGTTCTAATCAGCCATCCCTCTGATTCCAGGGCAATAAAAAATGTCCGGAATCACATGTTCTTCAGGCAACGTCCCGATCCTCAGGTCTTATGTCCATCGTATCACATACACGCCTTACGCCTGCCAGCGCAGTTTTAATATTGATCATACTATTGATGAACATCATCAGGCTCACAAGCATCCTGCCCCTGGATTGCAGTACTGCTGTAAGCGAACCAAAAGCCATCGCTCCGCCTGCGATCCTGCTGCCTCCGACCAGCAGCGCGGCAAGATAGCCACTCATTCCCATCAGCGGTATCAGGCTGTTCACCAATGCCCTGCGATGCTGTAGCCGCATGCTCTTTCTCCTGATATTCAGGCTGCTTTCTTCAAAACGCCTGAGCAAAAAGCTCTGAGCATCATATATAAGCGCCTCAGCAGCGCAGACAATAATAGCGTTCATGTCCGAAGCATTCTCTGCGGCTGCTTCCTGCACGTCTGTTGCAAGCCTGGTCATCGGCTTTGCGACGATAAGCCGACTGATCAGCATATGGGGTACAGCAAAAAGAATAACCAGGCTGAACATCATCATATCTGCCGACGCCAGTATAACAGAAGAAACGACTGCATTGACCAGCGAAACGACCGCATGCGGGATATGGATCGGCTGATTCAGCATTGCCGTAGCTGCGTGTAAATCTGAATTCAGCCGGGTGATCCATTCACCGACCGTTCTCATCTCTATTTGCCTCAAAGACAGGCTACCGATGTGTCTGAACAGCTTGCGTCGCAAAACAGCAGTCCAATTTGTTACAAAGGCAGTATACACGGTCCACACAGTTCCATTATATAAGAACAGAATAATGTTTCCAACACCGAACAGGATGCAGGTGATGAACAGACTGCTTGTCTGCGCATTGTTCACAGCATCAAAGGCATGCTTGAGGAACAATGCCTGAACGGCGGTGTACAGTGCATCAAAAGGACAGCGCAGCAGAGTCAGGATGATAAAACGCCTCAACATGCCCGTAATATTGAACAGCTTTCGTAATTCACGGATCATAATGTCACCTTCCATCCATTCCGCAGATCTAACTGTAACTGCTCAGATGCCCGTCAAAGGCTATGCAGTCGCCCGTCCTCCAGTTTGTAAATCCGACTGCAGTTTGCCAGTGTTTCGTGCCGGTGACTGACGCTTACAACAGTCCTTCCCCTGGTCAGACTGTCCAGTGCAGCAAGAACAGCACTGCCGGTGTCTCCATCAAGCGCACTTGTCGCCTCATCCAGCAGGATGACCGGCGCATTCCTGGCGATCGCGCGTGCTATGGCGATGCGTTGAGCCTGCCCTCCTGATACCTTTCCGCCCTGTTCTCCCACAAAAGTATCTATACCGTCCGCCAGCGATGTGATCCATTCTGTGAGCTGCGCGGCCTTACAGGCCTGCCATATGACTTCTTCACTCATGGGATGCCCGCAGGTTATATTCTCTTTGATGCTCGCCGGAAACAACACCGTGTTTTGCATCACCATAGCAACATTTTTACGGATTTCCTCCGGCCTGCATGCCCCATGGACCTCAACCACACCGGACTGTGTCTGGTACAGCCCTGCCAGCAGCTTAAGCAGCGTGCTTTTACCGCACCCGCTCACACCGACGATACCTATGTATTCTCCGGCATTGACAAAGAGGCTGATATCACGGAGAACCAGCTTACTGCCATACGCATACCGCAGATTTTCGACCCTGATACCCATTTAATATCACCTGTCATTTTATATAACTTCATCTCATTTTCTAAAAGCAAAACCTGCTGCCATAAAAGGCTCCACGCGTTTCAAATTCACAGCAAAACGGCGGAACGAAGCGATACGCCCCGGCATATTCATCATTGCACCTGACACATTGCCGGAAAGGTTGATAAAAGCATACAGACTCCCTACTGACAACGTTCCCCTGATAACCTCTATCCCCCCGACCAAAAGCAACAGCAGCAAAGGGCTGCATGACATCAGACCTGAGAGCGACATCAGGACAGCACGCCTGCGCTCTTCTGTTACGACAGCCCGCTCCCATCGCACCAAAGCCGCATCGTATTTATCACTGATGAGCTGTACTGCATCAAACAGCTTCATCACCGGAAATACTGCGATAAGTGATCCAGCAAAACCATTCATCTGCCCATTGGCTTGCTGGCTCTGCTGTGCAGCCTCACTGATCACACGGCTCGTGTAAACCGTGTACCAAACCAGGACTGCAGTCGGTATATTTGAGACCAGTGTCAGCTTCGGGTCGAGCCATAGAAGCCATGAAAAGGTGCCGATGAACCTGATTATGTCATCAGCAAATGTGAACAGGTTGGTCTGGAGAAAGCCGTTTACTTCGCTTATCTCATTCTGGAGCTTTGACAACTGTTCTCCGGCACTGATGTTTTCGATCTCTGTCAATGACAGTGTTGCGAAATGCTTCGCAAACCCCATACGCAAATCATGCGCCATGCACTCACATGCCCAGGCCGAACACAGGCTCAGGGCATAAGCCGAAGCCATACTGAACAGTATTGCGGTTGCCGCCATGATTATTACATCAGTCGGGATATGAGTCCCTGTATTGATTTTGTTTATGATATCCCTTAATTGCCAGTTCCACCATAACGATACCAGCATTGCAAATATGCTGGTACAGATGAACAGGACTACAGGCAGGATGCGCTTATACATCATCTTGATCAGCAATGACATGACTCTGCCCCCTGAAAGCTTTCTGAGTGTCAGTCACGACATATTTCGAATATTGCTCTGTGCCACCGATTTTAGTGTAAACCATGCCCTTGGGGCAGAGTCAACAGGTGTTCTCAGGATGCGTCCTGTGGTTAGCTATAACCGGGATCAGTTCAGAAAGATCGGACCAGGACTTACGGTTTATGTACTGCTGCCTCCGGGTACAGTGCTGATATATGGAAACCGTTCCGCTCATGTGCCGCAAAATGTCTGATAACGGCAGGACGACGGTTCCGGCGGCGATGAATAATGATCCTTTTCAGAGGTATACTCGTACGGCCTGGACAAAACACAAACCAATCTTTCCATAACGCTGTAGTCCCCATGCTTCTCAGCAGCTTCAAGGGCTTCTTCCACCCGATGGTTCCGGGGGATGACCACGGGATTATTTTCCTTCATGAGCCGGAAAACTGACGATTTTGTCTGCTGTTGTCTGCCAAGCCTTTCATGCCAGCTTGCTTTCCACTGCCTGAACTCATCAGTGCTGAACATATCTATATCAAGGTCTTCGTCATATGTCAGGGCCCGGAACGTGTTGGTGAAGTCAGCTTTGTTCCTGTGCATAATTTCAAGCAGGCTTTTGACGAGACCCTCATCCTGTGGCTCCTCATCAAAAAGACCAAGCTTTGATCTCATGCCTTTGAGCCATGCACCATGGAACAGCCTGCCATACTCAGAAACAGCATTCTGAGCAAGCTCCACGGCCCTGTTTTCATCCTCATGCAGCAACGGCAGCAGTGTCTCGGCGAATCTCGCCAGGTTCCAGCCTGCAATGCCGGGCTGATTCCCATAGGCATACCGGCCGTAGATATCGATGGAACTGAATACTGTATCAGGATCATAGGTGTCCATAAATGCACACGGTCCATAATCTATGGTTTCACCACTCAAAGCCATGTTGTCTGTATTCATCACCCCATGGATGAAGCCCACCAGCTGCCATTTTGCTATAAGCTCCGCCTGCCGCCTGACAACCTCCTTCAAAAGGCGGAGATATTGGTTTCCGATGTCCGCCGCGTCATCTCTGACATCATCACCGTCAGATCCCACGCAGGATTTTGATTTTCCGGAATCCGGTTCCGGGGAATCCGGCCCTCCGGTATGGGAGAAGTGCCTCTCCAGTGTATGATCCGCCAGTGCCTTAAGTTCATCAGGATCCCACCACCTGGCTGCATACTCGAAAGTGCCGACTCTGATATGGCTTGCAGCCACCCTGGTCAAAACAGCCCCCGGCAGAGCTGTTTTCCGGTAAACCGACTCACCTGTGGTGACCACTGCAAGACTTCGGGTAGTGGGTATCCCAAGAGCATGCATCGCCTCGCTTATTATGTATTCCCTCAGCATCGGACCAAGGACCGCACGCCCGTCGCCGCCTCTGGAATAGGGAGTCCTGCCGGATCCCTTGAGCTGGATATCGTATCTCATGCCAGAGGGTGCTATCTGCTCGCCAAGCAGGATCGCACGCCCGTCACCCAGCATGGTAAAATATCCGAACTGATGCCCTGCATACGCCTGAGCAAGCGGTTGCGCGCCTTCCGGGATCATGTTCCCTGCAAAGATCGCGACGCCCTCTCTGCCTGACAACTCTTTTGGATCCAGCCCAAGCAGGCATGCCAGGTCGTGATTGAGCACAGCCAGTTCCGGTGAACGTACAGGTGCCGGTCCCATGAGCGTATAGAATGACTCAGGCAGGCGAGCGTAACTGTTGTCAAAATTCCACCCTATTTTTGTTCTGGCAGTTTTCGTATCCATCAGATCTCCTTTTCTGCAGCTATGGTATTCGGCCGCACCCCTTCTATTTCGTCAACCAGTATTTTTGTGTGCCCGCGAACGTCGATCCCCGCCAACTGAGCTATGGTCCGGGCCGATTGTCCAACGATCTCCGGGTTTGTTGAATTCTTCTTTTCATCGATAACAGCACCTTCAAGTTTTTTCTCTTCTTCATTGACCAAATAACAGCCCGGTTTTTCGTACTTGATACAGTGGTAGATGTATTCCGTGGCAAACAGATTTTTTATTATCTTTCCTCACAGACTTCTCTTCCGGTTTCTTCCACTGCCAGCCTTGCCAGTCTCATATGCTCGGCCAGTCCGGCAAGGGCTATTTCTTTGACGATATGGTCCACCATCATTGCTATATGGTTTGCTTATTATCCGCATTTTATGTCTGACAGAGACTATGTCGGGATTCCAGGCTCAGCATCGATTCAGACATCCCATACAAGCAGATGCCGCCGGAACAGCACATATGTTACAATGAGTGAATGGAGGCTAAAACATGAAATACGAAAATATCGAACAAGGCAAATTCATATCGCGGCCTAACCGCTTTGTGGCAAACATATATGTGGATGGCAGGTATACAAAGGCACATGTCAAAAATACAGGCCGGCTGAAGGAACTGCTGGTCACCGGCGCTGCTGTCTATCTCCAAAAGCATGATGATCCGAAGCGCAGCACCAACTGGTCTCTTATCGGCGTTGAAAAAGGGAGCCGGGTAGTCAACATCGATTCCCAGGCTCCCAACAAGGTCATGTATGAATGGCTGCTGGACAACGGATCCGCTGCTTTAGAGCTGATAGGCAATGCTCCTGCAGCCTCCGCGATGCCGGCCGGAATCTCATCGGATACCAGGGTGTCGACTGGAATATCTGTGGATACTGACCCATCAGCCGGAATATCCTCTGATGCCAGACCGTCGACTGACATATCTCCGGATACCGGGTCATCAGCCGCCATATCCCCGGTTACCGGGGCATCGGCTACCGGCATATCTCCGGACACCGGGGTATCGACTACCGGCGTATATTCGGACACCGGGGCATCGGCTGCCGGACTCACAGCCTGCGCATCGAAAAATGGGGTCCACAGTGAAAAAATAATAAACATCAGACCGGAATACACATATCTTGGTTCCAGGTTTGACTTTCTTATAGAGACCAGCAAAAGAAGAATATTGATGGAAATCAAAGGAGTCACGCTGGAGGAAAACGGCACCGCCCTTTTCCCCGATGCCCCTACAGAGCGCGGTGTCAGACACATCCTGGAGTTGTGTGAAAGCCTGAAAGACGGATATTATCCTGTTATCGTCTTCGTAATACAGATGAGCGGAGTCAGGCATTTCTCCCCCAACGCAAAAACCCATAAAAAGTTTGCAGATGCCCTCTTATCAGCTCACAGACAGGGCGTACAGATCATTGCTCTGGATTGCGAAGTAACGCGTGATTCATTGGTCATCAAAAATCAGGTCGATGTGCTCCTGGAATACAGTTGAACGTATCAATTGCTGTAGTCTTCGCTGCCCAAATAGTCCCGGTTTATTTTCTCAACCACATATTCATTCACCTGATCCCTGTCGACACCCAGAGCTGCCGCCAGTTCACCAAACAGAAGATCTTCTGCCCGTTTCATGTATTTCTCATCAATGGCACCCAGCTTGCGGTTCTGCTTCTCTGCGGCCTGCTTTTTTGCATATGTCGATATACACACCTCAAGCAGCTCATGGCAGTCGTACGTTTCCATCGATGCCTCATAGTGCCGGGCGAGCTTGTTCATATTGCGGCCGCTATATGCATCGACATGCATTTCAGGTATTCCTTTGATCAGCTCCTCAGCCTCATCCCTTGAAATTATCGGGCGCATGAAAACCTTTGTTGTATCAGTGGGGACATAAATAGTAAAATCCTGATACAAAGGGGTCAGGACATAATAAAGCTGGTCCTGGCCCTCCCTTCCCGGAACATCATGTGTTATATCATCGACTCTGCAAACACCTGTGCTTCCATAAAGTATCAAATCTCCAACCTTATACATTTTCATATCACCTCCATATTACGCAGTTCCAGACCTATCAACGGAAAATCGACCGGTCCCGGTCGCTGTGACGTTATAAACAAGAGCGGCACAAATATGTGAATAGGTGAAGAACATATACAGTCTTACAGTAAACAAGAAACGTGCGGTTTGCTACAATCGGATCTGCATTCCGGTAAAGCAAACAACACGTTGAGCACTTTTATTATAGCACACTTTTCAGGAAAATGAAATGAACAAAAGGATCATGGCCAGATGCTGAGCCGCCCCCCTCAATTGACAAGGATGTGGACGAGGCATAGACTTTGATTCTTTACAAGCCACAGGTATTTTAAGTTTTTTTGTACCGTTTTTGGACTTCTGGGATAAAAAAAGAGCCAAAAGCAAGTTTTTCTTGAGAAATGGTTTACATAAAACGGAATTCAATTGGATTATATGCCCAAAAGTTAAAAAACGGTACAGACAAATTCCCAGAAATCAAAAAACGGTACAGTCAGAGCCCGAAAAGTTGAAAATCCTAAGTGTCAGGTGCCCAGAAATCAAAAAACGGTACAGCAAAATGTCCACTCTGTCAAAAGGTGTATTTGTAAACATACATAAAGGGAGCTGGATAAAAGCTCCCCTGCGTTTTCACATCGCACATTAATACGCGATTTCCGGCTATGATTTACCGCCTTTTATGACTCTGATCTCGACTTCATGTCTGTCGATTTTTGCTGAAATCTCATCAACAGTTTCCTTAATAGCCTTCAACCCTTCATTCGCTTGCCTGTAACCGTCATATAGCGCACGAATGTCATTTTTGATTTCATTTTCAATAATAAGCTCGACCTTTGAAAGTCTTTTCTCAACTCCGTCAAGCCTGTTCCCGATGCTGTCAAACCGATCCGAGAACTCGTCATACATTTTGGTCAGAAGTTCAAAAGTTTTATTTTCCATACCTGTTCACTCCCTGCCACAAATATTTTATCAGACAGGTATGGAAATTGCCAGATGATTTTTGTCAATAATAAATTGAAAATACGATCTAATCCTCTACTGTTTTACAGCCTTCTGAAAACTCGGCTGAACAAGTCTCCTCATTCGGGAACGAATATGCCTCACTGTTGCTTGCGTCATTTTTACCGGTGGATTCGGTGTCCATCGCTTTCAAATTATCTCTGTCTTTCTTATCCATAATTACACCCCTTTGTAAATTATTCAACTAATCCTGTCAAAACATTTCAGCCGGCTGTTTGCCACTTTCATGACCTGTATTCAAATACAGGCTGTTTACAACATTATTACCCTTGTAACACCGGCGGCAAACATGGAGTTCACTGCATCAGACCCTGAAGTATGATTGCTTGACATAATCCGAAGGAGAATAGCCCATGACCTTTTTGAAAACGCGGCTGAAGTAGAGCGGGTCTCCAAATCCCAGCCTGTCGCTCACCTCAGAAACATTCATATTCGAATTCCTGAGCAGCCTGGCAGCCTCGTTCATCCTGATTTTTTCGTGGTATTCCATGATGCTCATGCCTGTTTTCTCTTTGAAAATACCGCTGATATAGTTGTAATTCATGCATATGTGATCACTTATCTCGGCAGAGCTCAGCTTCCTTGACACATTGCCCTCAAGATAAAGTATGATCCTCCGTGTGATTATGTCGCCCCTGTCAAGCCCGAACCTGCTCCTTTCCTGGTTGAACAGGTCAAAAAACAGCTCCATGGTGCCATAGCTCAGATATGCCATTCTGAGATCGTTCGATGATTTGCAAAGCTGAGTAAGCGCCTCAAGCTTTCTTTCAATGAGCTTCGGGCTCTCCACCCGCAAAAGCTTTGGCAGCTTTATATACTGGTCGTAATCATCCTCGCTGAACTCCCCCGAAGCCGGAACAGGCCTGTATTCGCTCAGCCTGCGAACACTTTCGTCATCAGCACCGCCGTGGAAATGGATGTAATACCACGTCGTCCCTTCGGGGATCTCATGTTTGCCATAATGATGCAGTCCTTTTTTCAGGAAAAAGGCATTTTCCTCACCAACAACATATTCGGTGCCGCTTTCCCAGATCCTCATCTCTCCTGAGACGATATAAATGAAGACATTGAAGTCGAGTATCCTGTCAGCATGGACAAAAGGCCTGTCCGCCCTGCAGAAATCTACGATCCTCACCTTCACTATTTCCTTCAGTCCCAGCAATATTTCTGATCCCATAGCAACACCACAGATTTATGTTTTCTTCCGACAATATGGAGCAAGTGTACAAACATCAATGCGGAACTAAGTATTAATATACATTATATGTGCAAATTAGTCGAGTTAACAGCATGGCTCCGCAAACGAAAAACAACATATGAAAAAAATGAATATTTTCTGCAGATTCTTTTATTCACAAAAAAATCCCGGGAGACTATGATTAAGATGTACAATGCAATTACTCAGTTTTTCCTGTGCAGGGCAGATCCGCCTGTACGGTCGCATTTGCAGCAGGCCGTACAGTGAGGTGTTACATTTGCAGCAGGCCGTGCAGCGAAGAACTGCATTTGCAGCAGGCCGTGCAGTAAAGCATTTCATTACAAGGGGGTAAGAAAATGCCTGATACCAACGAGAGAACGGATACCAAAATGAGAAGTTTCCCATATGGGGATGTGCAACTGCTGCCGGGGCAGCTCAGCCAGAAAACCCAATCGAACCGAAAATACATGCTGAGTCTTGAAACAGAAAACCTGCTGAGAAATCACTATTTTGAGGCAGGTATATGGCATGCCAGCCAATTGCTCCAAAACATCCACGGCGGCTGGGAGTCGCCAACCTGCCAGTTGAGAGGCCACTTCCCGGGCCACTGGCTTTCAGCAGCAGCAAGAATATATGCTGCGACTGGAGACGCAGAGATAAAAGGAAAGGCTGACCATATCGTATCTGAACTGGCGAGGTGTCAGAAGGAAAACGGAGGAGAATGGGCAGGTCCGATCCCGGAAAAATACCTGGACTGGATCTCCAGGGGCAAAGCTGTCTGGGCTCCTCAATACACCCTCCACAAAACCTTCATGGGCCTGGTCGATATGTACAAGCTTGCAGGGAACCGGCAGGCACTTGAGGTCGCCGATGCCTGGTCCGACTGGTTTTACCGCTGGTCAGGCAAATTCACCCGCGAACAGTTCGACGATATACTGGATTGCGAAACCGGCGGTATGCTCGAAATATGGGCTGACCTGTATGAAATAACGGGTCGCAGAGAGCATTACGAGCTTATGCAGAGGTATTACCGCCGCCGCCTGTTCGATCCTCTGCTCGCCGGACAGGATGTACTCACAAATATGCATGCCAATACTACTGTCCCTGAAGTGATTGGTGCAGCCCGGGCATGGGAAGTCACGGGTGAACAGCGCTGGAGAGATATCGTCGAGGCATACTGGGAGCTTGCAGTAACCAAACGCGGTTATTACTGTACCGGCGGCCAGACCTGCGGCGAGATCTGGACCCCCCCGCAGGAAATGTCGGCCAGACTGGGGAAAATGAATCAGGAGCACTGCACTGTATACAACATGATGCGACTGGCCGCGTTCCTGCTGAAATGGACAGGTGATGCCAGATACGCCGATTACTGGGAAAGGAATCTCTATAACGGCATAATGGCCCAGGGACACTGGGAAGGCTTTTATCCAAACGGCGTCAAACCCCGGCACCCTTCGACAGGACTGATAGCTTATTTCCTGCCGCTGCACGCGGGTGCTGAAAAACACTGGGGTTCTCATACGAATGATTTCTGGTGCTGCCACGGTACCCTTGTACAGGCCAATGCAACCCACACCGAAGCCATCTACTTCGAGGATCCTGAAGGCGTGACAGTGTGCCAGTATATACCTTCCGCCCTGAGATGGAATAAAGACGGCAGCACGATCAAAATAGAGCAGCAGATAAATCACCGGGCTGGCAGCTGCAATATCGTCAACAGAACAAATGTCGACTATATGCACAGACCAATGTCGCTTGAAGTTGATTTTACAGTCAATTGTGACAGCCCGGCACAATTTGCATTGAACTTCAGGATACCCTGGTGGGTAAAGGGCGACGTTAAGATTTACATCAACGGAGAACTGCAGGACATACAGTGCAAGCCTTCCAACTTCTGTTCAATAAGCAGGACATGGGGCAAAGATACTGTAAGCATCGAATTGCCCATGGGACTGACTGCGTGCCCTCTGCCCGATGATCCTGAAACTGTTGCCTTCATGGAAGGTCCGATCGTTTTGGCCGGCCTGTGTGAAGAAGACCGTGTCCTTTACGGTGATGCCGGACATCCCGAAACTATCCTCATCCCTGATGATGAGAGAAAATGGAGCAGCTGGAACATCAGCTACAGGACACAGAACCAGGACAGAAATATCCGTTTCATCCCGCTGTACGATGTGGGGTATGAAAAATACAGCGTGTATTTCAAGGTGAAAAAACCGTGAAGCAAAGGGTTTCCCGGGAGGATTTTAAGTAAGAAAGGTACCTCTGAATTTACGTTACAGAAAGATCCCCGTAACAGAAGGATGGCTGTTGCCGTTCAGGCAGCAGCCATCCTTCCATATTATGAGCTGTAAATATTTATCCTATTCTTCACTTCACCAGCAATACTGTTTGAATCAAATCGTTATACGCCTGCGTGCCACGTCTGGCTACCGTACCTGGGTGCAACGCCTGTCACCTGATTTTAATGCCTAGAATATTCAGATGATACAGCATCATTATGTCATCTTGCTGATACTCTGATCCTTCAATTGCCTGTACGATACTTCCCATGATCTCTTCCTCGGTCAGATCAGGATCTGTTTTAATAAAGAGTTCATTTGACGAGGATAACTGGTCTCCGATCAATCTCGTCAAATCCTCAGCGGTTTGTGAGTATAAACCAGCTTTATAGTAATAGTCCTGAGATATATCAGAGGATGAATAAGCTGAATACTCATTGTCCAGCACATATGTCATGTCTTCGCTGTAGTATCTCTTCAGCATATGGTCGCTGGAATTATATACAGGATAGGGCAGAATCTCTCCGTCATTATTCGTGACATCCACATTGTACCAATGGTTCTCGATCATTACCTTATTCCATGCATGCGGCACCGAACCAAGAGTTCCATTTACGACAACAGCAGGCACTTCTGCAAGATCGCACAGCAGTTTAAATGTTTCAGCATAGCTTTGACACACTCCGAGGCCGTCTACCAGAATTCCATACACACTGAAGGAATCTGCATACTGATCCGCAATTTTATTCAGATCCACGCCATCATAATATGCCTGGAGGACCTCATGATGGTACTGACCATTATCAACTATCCAATCATGAAGAGCTTTTTCTCTTTCCTCCACACTCATGCCGTCCCGGATAACAGCCTTTATGACCTCATCGGCCTTCTCCAGCACCTGCACCTGTTTTGCGAAGCTTTCCTCCATTGACAGTCTGTATTGCACATTCAACTGCTGATTCTTAAAATCAAAGGTAATACCCTCTTCATCCAGAATCAGAACACATTGGCTTAATACCATCTGGATCACATCACGCAGGTATTCCGGATCACCGGCCTCAGGATATGCACTCAGATCGATCGTGGTTTCATGGTTCAGCATGCCTAACGCAATAGCCTGTGCCAGTGACAGATCATTCTCCTGCCTGGTCTCCTCTGCTATGTCGATGACGATTTCCTCTGTCGTTTCCATAGGAACATCCTCGATGGATGGCGAGTTGGGTATACTGATTTTATCAGTGTTATTCTCAGCCACTGACGGCGGGGGCTGCACTTCTCTATAAAAGGTTTCTATTTCTTCCTCAGTCGGCAGCTCTTCTTCATAACAATTATAAGCAATTTTCAATATGGTACCGGGGATCCTCCCATAAAAAACATACCAACCATATTCCGATTTCACCGGGTTCCTCAGGTCCCATATCAAAGGGTATTTCCTAATCGTGGAATAGTCAGCCATTTCCACATCGATATTTCTTGGCAGTTCCATAATTGACACTTCGTCTGCGAAATATGCTGTATCTTCATCAGAAGATATCCATCGCGGTGCAATTTTAGTAAAATCATCTCCGTTAATGAGATTACTAAGTCGTGATTCATTCTCTCCTTTGACTGCCACAACAGCGTATTCAGTCTCATTGCTCAGCAAAGTATTCATACCATACTCTCGATCGTCATTAAGCACAAATTCAGTTTTGTCGGTTCTACCCAGCTCAGCCATACGCCAACAGTTGCCTTTATATATTTTGTAGTGATCTGCTCCCCCGATCTCATCCCAATATAGTGTTACATTCCCATCATCGTTTACCTTAGCCTTTACCGTAGGACTGTCAATATCAGCAGCGATGGTAAACATCATTCGTTTGGGCTTGTCGAGCAATTTAACAGTCTCTGCACTGGTATCTATATAGACAACAAGATAATAGGTTTTCAAACCTCCCCAGGTGCTGATATCCGGGTACTCTCCTGTCTCAAGATATGCGGTTTCGATACCTTCCCTTGGGTAAGAATTCAGCCCGATACTTTCATGCTTTGGAAAAAGTGTCACACAATTCGTACCGGGGTCGTAATCCAATTCGAGACTTACCTCTTTAGTGCATTCCCGATCCATGAAAATCTTAATATATTCCGAAAGCTCATGCCAATAGAAATCCTCCTTCAGGTTCAGCTTGACCTTGAACTCCTGTCCGTACGGAACATTGTACATCGGAGCCACATCTTCAAAAGCCCCATCCCTGGCCGCATCGTCTCCTGCAAATAATAGACCGGCCATCCGGGAGACTGTAAAATATTTATCGTCAGCCGGGTCCTGTTGGTTTTCCGAATCCCCGATAACCATTCCAACTCCCGATCCAGGCACATCAACATCCCTGCCGATGTCCCCATCTGATCCGATATTCTTCTTTTCATCAGCCGGACCACATGCTGCAAAGGTACATATCATACACACAACCAGCAATAATGCAATAGACCGTTTCATTATTCTTCCTCCAAAACGAAAATTGGTCATTTTATGCTAAATTACAGCATGATTTTTAATGAAATGCCAGACTGTTCCAAATCTCGGTGTTGCAGCTGCCAGCCTCTCACAGCGTACCTTCACCGTCTGCTTGCCTCATCTGGGTGCAATTCTTGTGCACATACTTGTCGTGCCTGCGTGCCACGTCTAGGTGCAATGCCTGGCCCTATTGCTTATAGGTCCAATCTTTGGTATAAATAGAGTGATAGCTTTGATAATAAATCGGGTATATATTCTGTAAACTACCTCAGAAAATGGAGCAGATATTATAATGAAAAGGATCAGTACAAGGATTATTGCATTTTTCGGCATTCTGGTATTTTTTATATGTTCTGGTTTAGGCCTTGCAGCATATATAACATCCTATGACTCAGTAATGGATGTATTAAGGGAAACTATGCCCAAAGCCGCCGATGAAGCTTCAGCGACAATAGAATTTGCGATACAGAATCAGCTCAACTCATTGAATATCATCTCCTCATTAGATTTCATGAAAATACTGAAAGACAATAATGCAGATGATTCAGCACTTAAATCCTTTATGTCCGATGAGATCCGGCGGACGGGGCATAAACAGATGATACTGGCTGACAGGAATGGCAAGATTCTGTACAGCAACAGCGCAGTCACAGGCATAAAGGACGACCCATTCTTCATGAGCGCGCTCTCCGGAGTGGAAACAGTCTCAGAGCCCATGCTTGATGAAGACGGATCGGGTATCATCATGGTCTACGCTGTCCCCGTAAAAATAGACGGTGAGATAGCAGGTGTACTCATGGCTTACAGAGACGGCCTGGAATTGAGTGAGTTTGTCGGCAGGGTAAGGTACGGAGAAAGCGGACAGGCATATCTCATTAACAGACAGGGCAGGACGATCGCCCATGCCAACAAGGATATCATACTGCAAATACTGGAAACTGCCACATCCGATGCGACATCTTCTGCTACCTCCGCTGCAGATACATCTGATGCAGTATCCTCAGCGACGAGCGACCCGCAGGCTGCTGATGCCGTTTCCTCTGCCACTGCTGGAGCAGGGGGGGAAATCTCCGATGCGCAGTTGCGCGCCAGAGAAAGAACATCGTCCCAGGTAGGCCTGACTGGCTTTTTTGAAGTGCAGAAGCTCATGATGGAAGGCAAAAAAGGTTTTGGGGAATTCGATTACAATGGTATCCCGAAAGTAACCGGATTTGCACCCATCGAAGGACATGACTGGTCCATAGGGATCGCTGTGGACAGGGAGGAAATGCTGGCAGGACTGTCGACTTTGAGGGTGACAGTTCTGGTTGTGTCTGTCATATTCCTGCTGGCTGGCCTGGCAATCGCATATTTCCTGGGGAAAAATATCTCAACACCCGTGACCCACCTGGCAAATGAATGTAAAATCATGTCCGGCGGGGATTTCTCAAGGGCAATGCACGAGAAATATACGAAAAGGCGGGATGAGATAGGTGATTTGGCCAGATCCTTCGACAATATAAATGTCAACGTCTCAAAAATAATCCGCAATGTGGTCGACGAAGCAGCCAGCGTCGGCGAAGCTATCGAAAATGTCAACGAAAATATGGCAGCGCTGACTTCAGAAATAAACCTGATGTCAGAGATCATAAGCAAACTGTCACTCAAGATGGACGAGAATTCTGCTGCCGCAGAAGAAATGAACGCCACATCGGGAGAAATAGAGGATGCCATCGACTCCATAGCCAATGACTCAATGCAAAGTGCCGAGACTGCGGGCGAAGTAAGCAAGAGAGCAGAGAATCTCAAGGAAACAGCCATGGATTCTCAGAAGCGCGCCCAGGAGATCCGTACAGATGTTGCAGTGCGGCTGAGAGAAGCCATAGAACAGTCCAAAGCTGTGGAAAACATAAGAGCACTGTCCGAAGCTATCCTGTCCATTGCTTCCAGGACAAACCTGCTTGCACTGAACGCCGAAATAGAAGCTTCACAGGCCGGAAGTGCAGGGTTGGGCTTTTCAGTCGTTGCCGGTGAGATAAGAAGCCTGGCTGAAAACTCAAAGCAAACCGCCAATGAGATACAGAACGTGACCAGGCTGGTTGTGGATTCGGTTCAGGCCCTTTCAGACAGCGCTGAAGAAGTCCTGGAATTCCTGGAGGAAAAGGTCGTAAAGGATTATGATATGCTTCTGGCAACCGGTGAGCAATACAACGACGATGCCAGGATGATCAGCGAAATGGTGACCAATCTGAGCGCCACCACGCAGCAACTGTACGCTTCCATACAGACAATGTCACAGGCTATCAATGATGTTGCCTCAGCATCTGAAGAGGGCGCATCAGAAACCGGTGTATTAGCCAATGAAGCTAAAGAAGTCGCCAGAAGGACAGAGGAGGTCCTTGTCAGGACAAAGGCAGTCAATGAGAGCGCCAACAGGCTGATGGAGCTTGTCTCCATATTCAAGGTGTAAGTTGCATGTTCAGTGTTTGAATATGCAAGTCTGAATCTGTGTTCAGGCAATTATCCCCCTCTTGTATTGCCGTTTTAGCCTTCACTGAATCGGAATAAAAGCTGAAATACGTAAAAATGTTCGGTGTGCAAAGCACCGAACATTTTATTATCAAGTATGTACCATATATCTATCAACCGGGCCCGTCTTCCCCTACAGGTTTACCATCACCTTACATGCTGAAGGATCCTGCAGTGCTGTCATAAAAGCTTTTTCAGCTTCATCTGCAGTGAAGTTATGGGTAATGAGCTTCGAAAACAGATCCTTATGTTTTGCTATGATGTCCAGGGCAACCGGGTATGTGTTCCTGTATCTGAAAGAGCCATGGACACTGACCTCACGGCACACGGCATCCAGTAAAGGAATCCGGGTCATATCATCGGGCCCCATGCCGATCATCACGACATTCCCGCCGGAACGCGCCGCTTTTATCGCACTTGCTGCACATTCCTGTACACCGGTGCACTCAAAAACTGCATCATAATACTGATGCTTCGGCCCGGCATTCTTGCTGTTTATGATCTCATCAGCCCCCAGCGCTTTTGCACGTTCGAGCCGCAGATCCTGGATATCTGTTATTGCAACCTCAGATGCCCCCGCTTCAAAAGCAGCAAGCATGACACAGATACCTATGATCCCCGCACCCAGCACCAATGCCTTCTGACCTGCCTCAAACTTCGCAAGGCGCAGGGCATGAACACCGACCGAAAAAGGTTCGGCCAATGAAGCAACCTGGGCTGACAAACCAGCAGGAACAGGATGGACCAGTTCCGCAGGATGAACAACAAATTCCTTCATTACTCCATCAACAGGAGGTGTCGCAAAAAAACGAACTTCTGAGCACAGATTGTACAGACCATTCCGGCACTTGTCACACTTCATGCAGGTTATCCCCGGCTCCAGTGCCACGATATCCCCGACCTTTACGCTGTCTGCGCCTTCCCCGACAGCGGCTACCGTTCCTGCTGCCTCATGCCCGAGGATCATCGGTTCTCTGACAACAAAATCACCGATCTTCCCATGCTGCCAGTAGTGTACGTCCGACCCGCAGATGCCGCATGCATCAACTTTTACCAATACTTCTCCCTTTCCTGGTACAGGTTTTGGAACATCTTTTACTGCGATACGCTTTGTTTCTTCGAGATATACTGCTTTCATTGTAACCCTCCTCGTATAATAGTTTTTGTAAGGTTTTAATAAGCAATTTTCCAGTTACAAACCTTTGTGGTATCGACCCCAAACTCACTGGAATTAACTTTAAAATCTACTTCGAAGGCTCTCTAAAACCTTCTTAAAAAGCCTATCTTACAAGCACATGCTTACTGCGTAGCAGTAAGCGGCCGCCCCGCCTTCATCGGCCATGTACTTTGATAATTTGCATATTTACCTTTTCATTTGCCCGTGAGACAATGGTGTTAGAGGCCATTGCGGACAGTTTTGCTCACTCCTTGCGGAGCCTTGTGCTGCTGCTTAGAAAGTCTGTTCCCCGGGCCTGGCGTCAGCTTCGTACCACTGGGTGTTTATTCGCCTGTAACCTGCACCCTTTGGCAGGCGGGTGTCGTGCATAGGTTACTTGCGAATCGGATTCTAATTGCGAGGGCGTCGATGCGTCTGGAACCACGGGCATTTGTTAAGGTCAATGTGCCTCATATCCTTTAAGGGAAGGAGGTGATTCCTTATGCCCAATTCATTGCTGGTAGGCATCGATGTCAGCTCCAGCGATAACAGGGTCAGGTTGTTGGATTCTTTAGGCAACAGCATTTCAAAGTTTTCCGTCCCCAATAACCAACCGGGCGCTAAAACTCTTGTTTCCAGGATTGTAAGCGCCATGACCTTGAAACGCTTCTATGACCTCAAATACCGTGAAACGCCAAAGACGCCACACAAAAGAGCACTCGCACTGACTGCCAGGAAATTAGTTCGGTTGGTCTTTGCACTGCTGCGTGACAACCGGCTATACATACCTCCAGAGGAATAATTATTCCTTCGGGCTGGCACACCCTGTTTTTCCAGTAAAAATGGCAGGGCTTTTTGAGGATTCTATTTTTGTGCCAAAACAGCTTAAACAATATGCATTTTTCAAAGATCTTTTTCCAGTTTACCTATTGACATCTTACCGCTGGACTCGTATCTTAACCTCCTCAAAACTGCTGTTATTTGCCTTTTTGGGCATAAAAAAATTGGACTAAATCAGTGAAACCCTTGTGTTTAAAAGGTTTTCTAATTTAGTCCAAGTATAACAGCTTCATCAATAATGAGATATCCGAAATCATCCGGCCTGAACTGTTCAATATTCTGAGCTACACTTTGGATACTGCCACAGACAACATATGCATCCATGTCTTTCTGTTCTGCAACGTACATGCCGATTTGCTTGCCGTGCCAGATATTTTCAAAGGTTGATTTGGCCTGGGCAACAAGCTCTCTGGTATGAGCGAGAAACAGAGTCCTTTCACCGCAGAGTTTAGCGTCACTGACAGCAGTAACAGTTTTTCCTGCTCCTGTGGCTGCTACAACTAGGTTCTTATATGATTCATACTCTTCTCTTTTTACTCTAAGATTCTCTAGGATTTCTTTCTGATGGGAATAGGGAGTCAGATTAAAAATATATAAGTACTATCATCTTTTACTTTACTGCTTAAAGATTCCTTTAGCTCTTTTCTATTATCTTCATCTATTGGCTTAAAGTTTCTAAATTCTTCATCATTCCAATAACTTTCAAATGTCTTCTTAAAGCTGTCTACTACATCCTTAGATGTATATTCTGATACTTTAAGGTTCCACTCAAGTCCATTAGATAGTGCAGGATTAGAAAGATTTGAAGATCCTATATATGCTGTAAGAAAACCTGTATTTCTTTTAAAATAATATGCTTTTGCATGTAATCTAGTCCTCTTTGTATCATAAGAAATCTTCACTTCGGTATTTGGTAACTCTAATAACTTAAGTATTGCTTTATAGTCTGATGCTCCCATATATGAAGTTGTAATTACCCTAAGCTTATTTGTTTTTGTAAACTCAACTAAATCATCATAAATAAGTCTAAGACCACTAAACTTAATAAATGATATTAGAAAATCAGCCCCATAAACTGTTCTAATCTCTCTACTCAATTCACTTTCAAGTGTTGGCCCTGTCTTGCCGGTGAATAGTTTTATTAAGTTTTTCTACAAACTCTATTTTTTCTTTCTCACTGGTCATTTGTGAAAGAGACTTGTCTATTATCTTTTTCCGTGCTTCTATATCTATTAACTTTTAATATAGTCCGTTTTTCAATGGATCTCCTTTTAAACATATGTCTATATATTAAGGTTCTATAGATTTAGCTTAGATTCTCTTAGTTTTTCAGACATAATAATAGCAGCTCAGTTTTTATGTCTGAACTGCTATTTTTTGTTACCTTATTTTATAGGGTTGTTCGCAATATATAAATTATGTTCATCAATTAACACTTACATTTTTAAGGGTACTTTTGGGGAATAATAATACTTCTTCATATTAATAAATTCATATTAATAAATATTATACTCTTTTATCAAATCCAGTATATGAAAAGTAATTTTTGAAAATACTTGGGTCAAAAGGTTCTCCATGTTTCCATGTCGGATTGTGTTCCCTCACAATATCAACTAACTTTTGAGCTTCTCCTGTTTTAATTTGCGTCAAGGTCCACATAGTTGAGGCACGTTTATCCACAGGTAAGGTTTGAGCGTGCTTTTTAATAAATTCGTTAAAGTTCTCACTCTCATCATTTACCATACCAAAACCATTAATAAAATTTCTTCTCGTCTGCTGAATGACCTTTTCTTTTATGTCATCTGAAACTTCCACTATCTTTTTCCAATCACTTCGCCCAGTAATATCCATACCAGGTTCAATAAATTTACTTGGATCAAAATTTTTCGGATTAGATATTTTATCTGCTTGTTTCATTGTCTTAATCCACATAGATAATGGCTGTCCTCCAATTCGCATATTGATCACACCTCTCTTATATTATTAACTGATTTTTTATCTATAACTATTGCTAGTAAAGTTTACTCTATATAAATATTTGTTAATACATATAATTTACTGTCATTCGTGCAGTTGCAGTTGAGACTGTTCCAGTAGTGACAATTTAAACTTGCCAAGTCCCATAAAGATCTACTCCATTGCCTGTAACTGACTTCGATGAAAGATTCCATGAAGAAGATGGACTTTCAAATAGTGAGCTCATTTTGCACAATGATCCTCACACTTAAGTATATTTACTATATATATCGGTTATTATATACATTCCTTTAATTTTATACTAATTACTCTAAGTAATGCGCGAAATATATCTGTTTAAAGTTCCTGAAACCTTTGATTCTAAAGCATTCAATGCACCCATCACTATTATGACACGTTCCCCAGTGGCATGATACAAAAGTGCAATGCTTTCTCCGTTCTCCCTCATTTTCTGCAGGTTTTTGATTGCTGACCGCTGATGACCCTTCAGCTCAATGACCTTACCTTTCTGTTTAGGCAGATGATCATCCGGCAGCCTGAACTGAGGCATTTCCCCTATAAAGATTCTGAGTTCATCCTTGACTTTTTCCCGCTGATCCCTGAGTTGTTTATATGCCCATCTGTATACTTTCCAGTTGTTGTAGACAAGACTGTTTTGCTTCAGGAGGTCATCATAATACTTGTTGCCTGAAACTCTGGCAGGATTATGAAAAGTTTCCCCATCAATCTCTATCGCTATTTTCAGGTTTTCGCTTTCCAAAGCAAAATCAATAAATCTTCTGTTACCGTAAATATCTGCAAATGGATATTGAACATACAGATATTCTGTTTTGTCCGGACCAAAAACATCACAGAATATTTCAACAAAAAGATCCTCAGCTATACTCGCAACGCTGGTTGTATATTTTATCTCACGTTCCATACCGATTTTACTTGTCCAGAACCTCCTTCAGAAGCAGTCTTTTTTCAAACCCTCCACGCTCAGTAGCTTTTTTCAACCGGATATCTTCAAACGTTTCCAAATCAATTCCTTTATACTTGAGAATTGCATATACAACTTCAACAAGATCTGCAAGCTCTTCTGCTTTATCGCTTGACAGATATTCCTGCAGTTCCTCTTCCAGCTTTGCGTCCAAAAACCTCTTGTATGTTTCGCTGTCAAGGGTTTCAACCACGGGTATTTTGCCTGCATTCTCTATAATTTGCGGAATTTTATCTCTGATAAGTTTGTTGTAAACAATAGAGCCCAAAGGTCATCACCTCTTTGCAATGTGGATCGACATGCAGCTTCACTCAAATCAAGTGCTGCAATTTGCAGCATATATGGTATTCTTAGCTATACCTGTTTATGGGAAGGTCTCCTTATAAGGTGTTCGACAAATTTCTTCATATCCCTTCATTTATATCTATTATTTTCCTTTATTATAACACATCAAAAAAGGGACCAGACTTGATCCCGATACTTTCAAGCCTGACCCCTATCCTCTTTTCCAATCTGTTACTCTACTGCTTCTTCTATCAGCTCATACCATTTCAGTATGTCTTCCTGTGCCCTGGTAAGATCATCCGTGCCTTCGCTGATCAAAGCATCATCCATTGTCTTAAAGCCACTTATAATATTTTCGTAACCGCTGATAAGCTTGTCATATGTGGAAATCAGGTAAGAATTGATCTCCTTGACACCTTCATCGGTTATATCGAGCTGTGCGGCCTCGTCCCTTACTTCCTGCATGCTTGTAAGCACTGCATTAACTTTCTGCTCGACTTCGTCCCAGTCCACTTCTTCGCCGGTCCCCAGCTTTTCTGCGCACTCTCCCATGATTTCTTCCAGCTTTGTGCCGGCTTCATCCAGGTTTTTCTCTACGCCTATCCTTTCTATGTCCTGGTTGACATATTTCTCTACCGGCGAGCTGCCTGCACATGCCGCAAGCAAAAGAGAAACAACTGCAATCACTGCTAACAATCCATTTTTCAGTCTCATTTGTACCCTCCGCATATTGTTAATTGTCAAATTGATACAATATTGTAATTATACCTTTTTCTGCGGCTTTGCGATATATTTTTTTTACTAAATAAAGAAGATAATTACATCATAAATATATGGTATATGTCGAAAGAGAATCAAAAGAGTCATCGGATATCAGGATGTCGGAGTCGGGCTTAAAATTTCGCATTTCCCTGACTCACAGAGCTTACAGTGAAAAGAAAATCTAATGTTTCCATTACTTTCAGGCTTGCACTTCATCCTTCTCAAACACGATCAGGGGCAGAACGACCAGGGCTTCATCTTCTGCATCTTCCCGCTTCCAGTGTGCTATGAATCTTATTGATGCGCTGACAGCCCGGTAACCCTTTTGCTTCATTTTCTCAATGTTCGCATTGAAGCACTTGGAAAACCTCACAACAACCTGGCCATCGGCATTGAGACAGCAGCCGTCGGCTATGGTCAGCCTGTCTCCGCTCTGCATCTTCTCAACGATATGGCGTACAGAATAAAAGTAATCAAGCCACACATCCCTGTGCGTCAGTTGGACGGCCAGATGTGCCGGTGGGCGGTATATTCCCTTATCTTCGATATATTCGATGCCCGCTGCACTGATCCTGTTGAGGTAATAGCCATTGTAATGGATGGCCAGCCGGCGCTTTGCCCTTGTGGCTGCTACATAGAGCACACGGACGGCTTCGTCTGAATCCAGCTTGTAGCCGTCCAGCATGATGAACACATTGTCGAACTCGCGCCCTTTCGCCTTGTGCATGGTGGAAACAAGTATCGTTTCCCCGTGCTCCACGTAAAAGTCTTCCAGTTTGGACCCCTTTATAAACGTCTCCAGGTCTGACCTGTACTTCAGCTTTGGATTTGCTTCTTCGAAACTTTTTATCATGTTCAGGCACAGCTCAAGGTTGGGGTTGGCAGACGTGCCAGGTTTCCGGCTGCCACTCGGATCATGGTCGCCGCTTTGACCACGGCTCCAGTCAAACCTGTCCCTCAGCTTTCGCTTGGCTTCCTCCCAGGCATCGGCAGTTATTACAGGCGACGTCGGGATCTGTCTGCCAGGCTGAACGTGAGGTGTATCTTCTACGCTATCTGGCAAAGCCTGATCATCGCTCCGGCTGCTGATCCCGACACCGGACTTCCCTTCGGCAGATGCCTGTCCTTCATGGCTGCTGCCAGTATCGACAGATGATGAGCTGCTGAAAGACGGCTGATCCATCTCCAGCAGACCCAGGAAGTATCGTACTTCCTGCATATCGTACAGCCTGAAGCCTTCCTCCGACTGGATAAGTTTCGCCGGCATGCCCTTGTTCACCAGCAGTCCGGCAATCTTCAGCGCTTCCTCATTTTTCATGGTCAGTATGCAGGTCGTTCCCGAAAGCTCAGCCGTCATTACATCATCCACAACAGGGGTGATCAAGTGGTTGCTCCTGTAGTGAACGATCCTGATTATACCATTGTCCTTCTGTTTCGGTATGATGCGTGTCCTCTTTAGTCTGTACGAAATTTTCATGGCCAGCTCGTTTGTGAACTCGACTATATTGGCCTTGCTCCTGTAGTTCTCTGCCAGCTCATATGTGGTAGCGTTTTTCTCAGTTATCAGCTTCTCCATGTATTTCGAACTGGAGCCCCTGAAAGCGAAAATATTCTGGTCATCGTCGCCCACCGCTATAACGCGCATTTCCTCGTTTTGCTCCATCAGCGCGCAAACAAGCTCATACTCATTCGCGTCCATGTCCTGGGCCTCATCTATCACCAGCACTGTTTTGGTTATCCTGCCGGGTTCTGTTTCTCCGCGGCGGATCCTGTCCACTGCCTCACGGATGATATTGTCTGAGGCCTCCAATGTACCGGGCTTTCCCAGCAGATCGAAGCAATATGAATGGAATGTTTTGATCTCTACATAATTTGCGGCATTCCCATACAGTTCCAGCAGTCGCTTTTTGAAGACCGTGGCAGCCGACCTTGAAAATGTCAGCATCAGCAGTTGCTCATGTTTTACATCCTCCATCAGCAGCAAGGAGGCCAGCTTGTGCACCAGTATCCTGGTCTTGCCGCTTCCAGGTCCCGCAGCGACGACTATATAATTGGAATCCTTGTCATTTATAATTTTAAGCTGGGTAGTCGAGAGTTCCCCGAACAAACGCCTGAACTTCTCCGGCGTGATGCTCCTGCTGATATCTTGCCGCCTCTCGCCCCTGAAATACTTGTTGAGGAACGATGAATAATTAAGCTTGAAATAATCGTCAACGAACTGGAGGGCAGCCTGGTAGTCCTCCATCATTTTTCTGGCATACTCACCTACTATGTGGATCTGCTGGATCTTGCTCTCGTAAAACTGCTCAAGTTTCTTATAATCCTCAAGCCTATACTGTCTTCTGTTGTTGGTTTCCAAACGCTCGATCATCAGCCCCATGTAGGTAACAAGGAAACCTCCTTCCAGTTCCATGGCTCCGATCTTCGACAGGTAAAAAAGCGCATCCTCCACTTCTTTCAATGTCGTTTTTGTATTGAAAAGGCTGATTTCCTTTTCAAACTCCTGCTTGAGCTCCACTACGGAAAACTCTACGGCTATCTCCTCCCTGTCCTTTGTTCCATCCCCGTAGCTCTTTACATCATCGCATTTCCGGTACAGATACTCAATTATGAACTGGGCCAGTTCATGCCGCCTTATAAGCTTTTCCCGCAGGACTTCACTGTCTGCCAGTCCCCGCAGTTTCAAATGCATATTCGACCTGGTGTCATAATGCCTCTTTATCCATTTGGTAATCGCCCAGAGGTTGATAATGGTCTTCAGCCTGGGTACGGATGCTTCGGCGCACCCGCTTGTAATCGCCTGTTCGTTGAGCTTTTTTATATTGTAGATCTCAGCTTGCTCTTTATAGATACTCAGCAGGAAGTTTTCGATCTGGACATGAGCCCTCAGTATCTCCAGCGAATGATTGCCAGATTTCTTCTTTTTTATGAATGCGGTCATATCCTTCGTATCCGCGAGTATTTTTTCGTCCCTCAGCAGGTTTATGATCTCTATTACTTCATCCCTTGGTATGCCGAGATGGTCTGAAATGTAATCCACCCTGTATTCAGGATCTTCATCCAACGCTATTTTCCGCTTTTTCGCAGAAATAAGCTTTTTTATGATCCTGATTGCCTGTACCTTCTGCTTCTCGTCAAGTTTGGACGATGCATTGATTTTTTCGATGGCTTCCTGGGCATTGGCGGCCAGGATACCGGTGGCATATACACGAGGTGTGTTTTGCCTCCTTTTGAGAAAGCCCGCCTCCTCCAGCGCCATTATTGCTGTCCTTACTTTTGTTTCGGTATCCATGACATTGTCATCCCAGCCTGCCTGCCGTGCTATTTCCAGCGCAGAGCGTGAGACCCTCATGCGCTGCTTTGTGACGCTTTTGACAGCCCTCCATATCTGCTGGATCTCTTTTATGCTGAGCTTCGTCTGGTTGAGCAATATGAAATGCTTGTTCAGGTCCTCATCATTGAACAGCACATAACAGTCAGCGTCGATCGACTCATCGCGGCCGGCCCTTCCAGCCTCCTGGATATAGTTTTCCAGGGAATCCGATATCTCATAATGGATGACCATCCCCACGTCCTTTTTATCCACGCCCATGCCGAAGGCCGATGTCGCCACCATTATCTGCACTTCGCCGTTCATGAATGCATTCTGGTTTTCTGTTTTCTCTCTGCTGTCCATTTTCCCGTGGTAAGGCCTTGCTTCAAATCCATCCTCCGTCAGCCTCCGCGCCAGTTCAAACGCTTTCCTGGTTCTTGAGACATAGATGATGGTGGGACAATCGTTCTCGCTCAGCAGGTCCCTGACGGTGCTGTACTTTTCTTCATCAGTTTCCCTGGGGAACACTTTGTAATGGAGATTGGTCCTGACGGCATCGGAGGTGAACACATCCATCTCGATGGACAGTTTTTCCCTGAAATACTCCCTTATGTCCTCAATGACCTTTTGCTTAGCAGTGGCGGTGAAACAGGAAACGGGTATGCCCTCCTCCAGGTTCTTCTTTCCCTGCAGCTCCCTTATAAAATCGCCGATGTAAAGGTAATCGACCCTGAAATCATGGCCCCACGCCGAGAAGCAGTGTGCCTCATCTATGACGAAACGGACGATTTTCCTGCCCAGCAGCAGATTTTCAACAGTCTTTAAGCGCAGTAATTCAGGAGCAATATACAATATGGATGCCGATCCGTTTTCGACCCTTTCGATAGCCTTCGCACGTTCTATGGAATTCAGTAACCCGTTGATCGTAACAGCCTCGGTGATGTTCAGCTTTTCCAGGTTGTCCACCTGGTCCTTCATCAGAGACTGAAGCGGCGATATAACAACAGTCAGCCCTCTCGTGTTGTTGCCGCTCATCAGGGCTGGCAGCTGGAATGTGATGGATTTGCCGCCCCCGGTGGGGAATATCGCCAGGAAGGATTTTTGCTCGATAGCAGCCCTGACAGCCTGTTCCTGCAGCGGAGCGCCGGCATATGTCCTGAATGAGTCATATCCGAAAAACTTTTTCAGTGCGCCGTGGATATCCAATGCTTCGTTGCAATAGGCGCAGCCTGTGATGCACGGCCTGTCCCTCAGCAAGTACATCAGGCTGTCGACAGCAGGGTAGTTTTTGAGAACCCAGGGCGGCGTTATGGAAGAGCGGTCGCCTGTGTCGATTAATGCGAGACAGTATGCGAGCTCCACCGGATTGTCCCGGATCATGTCGGTCAGCCTTACATTCTCACATATTTTAAACAGAAATCTTGTGTGGATCAGTGTCTCGATTTCTTCCAGCTGCTGTTCAGTGGATAGATGAAACGGTGTGTCCACTGTATAGCCCGTGTATTTGAAAAAAGACCTGAACTCCCTGTGATCCTTCAGCAGATGAAAATAAATTTCTTTCAGCATGTCATCCGTCTTCCGGAATGCTTCGGCTTCATCATAGAACAGATCTCTGGTTTTTATGGAATCGTTGAGAGGATTGTTGAGATCATCGGACTGGAGCTTGTCGTCCTTGATAAGGCTGTGGTACGGCCTGGCCGGAAACATCAGCGGGGACAGGTACAGCGTGTCGATGACCTCAGTTATGCCCGCATCCCTGACTGCATGGCCGACATATTTCATATCATGATTTACGATATTATGGCCACATACAAATGATGTTCCTTTCAGGAAATCGACAAACTCTGAAATAACGCCGGAGTGGAACTGTCCACCGTCTTCCCTGATACCTCCTATATCAAGCACTTTCCCCTTTACAGGTTCTATTTCCGTATCAATAAAAGCTATCATCGCCCTGTTTCTTTCCTTCGCATTTTTTATTATAATGTTTATGAATGATTTCCGGATATCCCTGTTTGAATCCGGGAAACAGCATAAGCCCGTTTTCAGCGATGAAAAATAGTTACAGCCTTATATCTAATAATAATACTCTTAGGTGTAATTTTCCAGGTTATTTGCCAAAATTCTTCAAAATAGACAATGTCCCCTGCTGCTTGCCCGCTTAAATCAGAACCGGACATACCTCCGGTACACATGAAAAAGCAGGCCGAAGCCCGCTTTTTTTGTAAAAAATCTATGGTTTCCCCGTGTAATATCCCGGTCAGCATTTGCGGCTGTCAGCCCCCTCTGTCCATATTTTCCGGACGTTTGCCTTTCCGTTCTTCTTTTATTACATCTTCCATTATTTCCCTGTACTCCTGTCCTTCTTCGTCCTCGTATCCAATGAAGTATACTTTATCGATCGCATCATTGTTGAACATGAAATACTCCTTTGCGCCTGATACGCCTACGGGATAATAGCATCCGGCATAATCGTAAAAAACATTGCCTTCATCTGTTACCAGTCCGGTTCCTATTCCGCAGATCATCACTTTTTTAAAGTAGCCTTTAAGTGTAACGATCGATCCAACGGGCAGGAGATGATTCCTGTCAAACTCGATACCCTGGAAATCATCAGAAACATCTCCGGAAGTATTATTAATCGTCGTATTCTCCTTCCCGACCGAGCATCCGGCCAGCAGAATCGAAACCAGTACCACGGCAATGATAAAAAATTTTGGTCTGCGCATACCTATCCTCCCCGATAAATCCATTGCATCATGGATTTATTTTCATGAATAATTTTATACTGTGAACTTAAACACCTTTACCGGTACGTCTTCCATCTTTTCATTCAGTTCCTTTTCCATCCTGGTGCAGAAATCTTCCAGGTAAGCGTCTTTTTCCTTTTCTTTATCCCAATCCACAACATTGCCCCTCGAGTCATATTCCCTTACAGTTCCGATTCCGATCACCAGTGCGTTGTTGGGAAATTTATAAAGTGGTGTTTTATTGAGCATTTCATAGTATGTCACTTCTTCATCAGCCCTGTACTTTATAACTTCCGGCCATGTCCTGGCAACCATTTCAGCCACCTCATCCGTTACTCCCGTATTCCCTGCCTGCAGGGTCCTCCGGATAAGTTCCAGGTCAGTCTCGTCCAGTTGCTCTATGTGGCATATGTTGATCACCATAACGTACCTGGTCCCCAGGTAGTACTTCGCACCCAGGTAGCTGTCGCCCGGGTGGCTGATGAAGTCCAACCCGCTGTTTGCAAGCTCGTCATCGTATTTCTCCAGGTCGAGCTTTTTAGCTATATGCATGATAAGTGCTTTTCTGTAATAAGTCTGCATTACCTGGTAATCCATGTTCACTGCGTCCTTTTTATCACTCAGGCCTTTTTCATAAATGAGGTCAAAGTCATACCTGGTTGGTATCTCATAGATAAATTTTGTAACGCTGAACAGCGGGATCTGCTCATACACTTCCGGCGGAAAAGAGCCGTACTCCAGCCGGAGGACCGGGCTTTCCTGCCTGCCGAGCAGTTTTGCAATGCTGCACCCATGCAGCAGTGTGGCTGTCAGCATCAAAACTGAAATGAGCAAAAAAATCCTTACCCTATTGCCATATCCCATATTACCCCACCTTCGCCGATGGATTTACATGAATTGTCCATCAGTGTTTTTCTATAAATACCCTGACAGGAACGTCGCCGGCCATTTCACAGAGCAAAGGCACTATCCGGTTCCTGTATTCGAAGATCCATTTGTCTTTCTCCAGTTCTTTATCGAAGTCCGTGAAATTGCCATTCTCGTCAAAGCTGCTCATAGTGGCCAGTTCAAATACCAGCGCATTGCCCGGCGCTTCCTTGTTCCCCCGCAGGTTCATTTCATATATCGCGATGAATTTGTCCGCGCCTTTTTCAGATATCGAAATGATATTCTTCCAGCTGGATTCCACAAGCCTGGATACAGCTTCCTCGTTTTCAGGGCTTTTCTCGATAATGGAATCCTTCAATGTCTCAAGCTCGCCGGCACTTAACCGTTCTATGTGCAGGTTGTTTCTCAGGTAAAAGAATTTCAGTCCCAGACAGTCATAGAACTGGTACACAATTCTTCTATGCCAAATTTAAGTGAAACGAACCTGTTTGCGTCGGCTATAGCGTCATCCACACTATCATAGGTTTTTGCGTGCGCAATTATCAAACCTGATGAAATCAGAATTGTTATCGCGAGTAAAAAAGCAATAAGCTTTTTCACAATTACTGCTCCTCCTGAAACTTAAAAAGTTGGCGTATAACCGCAATAATTTTGTAAACTGTTCGAAGAATATTTCACAGACGCCTTTTAATACGACCCCGCTTACAGGTTCCTTGAAGACTCCGTTTCGGTAGGTTTGTCTATTTGGTTTATCTCGAAATTTGGGTCGGCAAAGTTCTCCTTGCCGCCTTCAACGAAATATATGCTGATCCTGACGCCCCTTCCGTCGGTGTTGTATTTCCACTCTTTGCTCCCCTTCCCGGTCGTGCCGCTATAGTCACCCGAGCCATAGTTCACGTCAGCCGCCAGCGCCGCCGAAGGCAGCATGAGCAGCACAAGCGCCATCAGCAGCGATATGCTGAGTTTGAAATTCTTATCCTTCCTCACCATTCCACCCCGCTTACAGCAACAGTCTTGGTATTGAAAGCATGCTCAGGCAATGCCGGCCTGGTCGAAGTGATTGACGGCTGTAAGGTCGGGGCACATATGCCGGCCCGGTGTACTGCTTCTGTATCCATGAAAGCAGCGGACAGGGAAAACGGGCCATAACCCGTTTTCCCCTGATGTCGTCCGCTGCCTTACGTGTCAGTAACTCTCCGGGTTCGTCAATGCGTCAATAGCCTTCAACACATGTCAGTTTCCGCATCCGTCATCCCAGCAGCTTTAGCCTCATGTTACGACGCCTGCGCCATGAGCAGCGCGGTCAGGGCATAAATGGCATTGTTCACATCTGATAATGTCACGGCGTCTCCGGGATTGAAGCAGCCGTTTTCGTCCAGTCCCATGATGCCCAGGCCGACAAGCGCCTCAACGCTGTCCCTTGCCCACTGGCTGATGTCATCGCAGTCGGCTATATCAGCATCGATACCGTCAAGCTGGATACCATTCATGGCAGCTATCCTGACCAGGAACACGGCAAGCCTTTCTCTCGTCAGCGGCTCACCCTCCATGTAATTCCCCTTTCCGTCACCGCGGAGCAGCCCTGCCTGCTTTGCAACATCCAGGGGATTAGGGATACCCTGCAGCACAAACTCGATGAACTGTGCCGTCGTCAGGGCTTCGTCCGTATCGGTCTGCTGTTCGAAAGCTATTACCGATTCGAACAGGGCAATTTCCTCACTCACCCTTGATGCGCTGCCGACTGTCGTGTATGTCCCGTTTTCCAAAAGTTTTTCGAACAAGACCGCAGCTTCTTCGAGGTCCTCCACTGTCGCCGATTTGATCTCATTCAGCAGCTTCATGCTGTCCTCAGCGGACCATCCCGTCAGGTAATCAACGATACTTCCGTAAGCGCTGCTCAGTTCTCCTGTCGGAAGAGTCCTTGCGCCGAACGTGTTCAGGATGTACCTTTCCAGGTCCTCCTGGGTAATGGCGGCATTCCTCAGGAATTCAGGGATCGCCGCAAAAATTTCATATGTCCTGGTAATGTTCGGGTCCCTGTAGGAGGCAAGCCTCAGCGAATGGCCGTCATAGCTTGCTATGACTGAATATGCGCCGTTCTGGTACCTGAGTGCAGGCAGCAGGTAAGTATCATTCACCATCTGCAGTATAGGTATGAATTTGCCGTTGTATTCGATACCCATTTCATCGTTGCCTGCGGAAAGCATGTTGTACTGCACGGTGGTATCGAGCGTTATGGCCTCTCTCCGGGCAGGCTTCGGCAGTGCTGAGTAGTCCTGCGGAACTATCTCTTCCGCCGGCAGAGCGTCGACCAGGTCACCGATCTTGTCTTTAAACACGCTGATACCGTTTTCATTTCCGGCGAAGGCCACGATCATGTTCGTCCTGTTCACGGCCAGCCTGTGCACAGATTCAAGCTCCGCGATCACTGCCTCGGGCTGAGTCTGCATCACCTGCTCCAGCTGCACAAGGAAGTTGTAATAGTCGAGTCCGTGTACGTAGTTCCTGTAATTGCTGCTGTCGTCTGCAACAGCCATATTGCGCATCATCAATATGTTAAGGGGTTCAAAGGTTATCGACTGTTTCATGTTCGCGATGCTTTCCCTTATTATAGCAAGCACGGTGCTGCTGTCCGAAAAATCAGTGTTGAGCAATATCTCTTTCAGGAGCTCTACCTGGTCGCCGTATTCTCCCATCAGGCCCAGCCAGCTGGTAGCCAGGACCGGGGTGAATTTCCCGGATCCCTTGTAAGTTATCGTGTCCAGGGTAAAGCTTGCTCCTGCGAAATGTCTCATGACCAATGTACTCAGTTGTTCCCTCGTATACTTCTCGGTTCCGAGCCTTCCAAGCAGGTCTGAGATCAATCTCAGGAAATGCAGTTTTTCAGCGGGTACGGCCGATGTATCGAACATGATGCCGGTCAGGCCCGTTTCGCCGACATCGGCAGTTGCTGTGACGAACCTCTCGCCGTCAGGCCCCTTTGCTTCCTTTATTTCGCGTTCCCTGACCTCGACAGGCAGGTCCGCAGCCTTTACAGCCTGGAGAACTTCTATTAACTCCTGCATCTCCGTTCCTGCGTCACGGCTGTTCCACTCATTGAAGGCCTTCGTATCGTTTACCAGTTTTTCGATCTCATAAGCGCTCATCGAAGCTTTCAGTCCGTCCAGGTACTGCCTGAGCTCAGCTTCCTGCTTTTCAGCCAGCCCTGCTTCCGGATACGTCGTCACCAGCGCCGCATGGTTATTATTCAGTATGTATTTCTCTGCCAGGCCTTCGTAGTAGCCGGTGCCCAGTTTGTCCGCAAGGTTCCTGATGTATCCAACCATGTCGCTGTAGTAGTCCAGGTCATCATGGTTTGCCCACATAAGGCTGAGTGATACCGACAGGTTGGCGCCCAGGTGCTGCTGCTCCGTGATGACCGAGTAATTGAGCAGTTGCCTGGAAAGCATCGCATCCAGCAATTCTTCGTCGAACCCTTTCTTAACTATATCGCTGAGGCATCCATCCACAAGTGCCCTGAATTCCTCAGCCTTGCTTTCATCAGCGCTGGCGGCAGTAAAGATCAGCGCCGGCTGTATCGTGGACGTGTTTAGTCCGACATAAATGCTGCCGCCGATCTGATTTTCGCTGAATGCCTTTTTCAGCGGAAATGAATCGTCGTTCAGCAATGCCGCGATGGCTGAAATGCCGTAGAGATCATCCATCGTGATATCGTTCAGCACAAATGCATAATCGATCTGGGCCGCATTTTTTGTGTTCGAGGCCGCCGCTGCAGGGAACGGGAACCTTGCCTCGGCCTTTTTCTCAAACGGCCCGACCTTCCCGTAATCGATATCAATGTCCATCCTTTCGTACCTGCTGAGGTATCCGTCGTTTATCAGCCTGAGGAAACGCGTATAGTCAAGGTCTCCGTAAAGAATCATCAGCGAGTTCGATGGATGGTAGTATGCCCTGTGTGTTTCGATGAGCTGATCGTATGTCAGGTTCCTGATCTTTTCGGGATCACCCCCGGATATATTGGATTGCGGGCTGCCGGGGAACAGCGTTTTCAAAGTGTTGTTGTATGCTGCCTGGGTTATGTTGCTGAGATTGCCCTTCATCTCGTTATATACCGTCCCGTTGATAGTGAGGGGACCATCGGCGTCCTGGATTTCATACCTCCAGGCCTCTCTCCGGAAGATATTCTTTTCCTTATACACCATGGGATTGTAAACGCAGTCCAGGTAAACGTCAGCCAGCCTCAGAAGCTGGTCCTCGCTCATGGACGCTACCGGATACGCCGTAAATGTGGGTGCCGTGAAGGCATTAACGTACGAACTGTATGTCTGGTTCATCAGTACGAAAGCAACGTCATCCAGCGGATACTTTTCCGAACCGTGCAGTACCACATGCTCAAGGATATGGTTGACGCCCGTGTCGTCAACGGCAGGAGTCCTGAATGCAATGGTGAATGACTTTTCGATGTCCCTGTTTTGTATGTAATAGAGCTTAGCACCCGTTTTTATATGCTCAAACAGCACCGTCCTGGCATTCACCAGGCCAATTTCCCCTGTTTCCGTCACTTTGAAACCCGAGATGATGTCGCCCGCTTCCGGGAGCGGCACAAGTCCGTCATCAGCGGCAAAAACCGCCGCCGGAGACAGGAGCACGCCCAAAAGCAGAACAGCGCTCAATGCTAAAGATACTACTTTTCTCATGTTTCCAACTCTCCTCTTCCATTTATTATGTGGCAGAATAATCATAACACTATACGGTCGGATTTTCCAGTTTGTCTTACAGAAGTTTTTCCTGGTATGCGGCAGAGCAGGTCAACGGTGCTGATGCAGTGCCGGGCTGCCCTGCGGGGTCCGGATCCGCCGGACGCTTTGGGGAAATCTTTCCGGGAACCGGCGGGCACGGATCCGGGCTTCATGAAAAAGGCTGCGGGCACAATTCCGCAGCCTTTTCCAAATCAGGATAATGCCTGTATCGTACAAGTATCATGCTGATATCATGTGAGCAGCGTCTCTGTTCATGCCCGGCTCCAGTCGGGGAAATCATTTTCCGCGAATGAGAACTCGTACCTCTTCGTGCCGGTCACGTGGAACGGACCGGGTACGGCCTTCGCGCCGCGGGGTTCACCGAAAAAGTCCGTATCAAGGCAGTACGGCGAACCGTCAGGCTTTTCGAAAAGCTGCTCAGTTTCAAATCCGTAGCCGAGCTTCGCGGTGGTGATTATCTCCCCCGAGCTTTCGACGAGCATCTCAGGTTTCGTTATCTCGATGATGACCTTCTTGTTCTCCCTGTCGATCGTGTACTCGATACCCGAATCATCGTACACCTTTGCTCCCTTTTCTTTCTTGTAAGGCAGTGCCCTGTTGAAGTAAACGTTGTTTTCTATAAAGACAGGGTGCGGATTGGGCCTTCCAAGGATCGCAAAAAGCTGGCCAACCTCTTCGCCTTCCTTGAGCTGCCCGGTAAAGAGCCTTTTGAATATCATCCACGCGGGCTCGTCATCCGGGCCGGGGTAATCATTGTAGACCGCCGTTCCGACAGGGTATGACATGAACGCGCATGTGTTCGGCTTTACGTCTTCCGGATTAAGTTTATCGTTGCCGAAAAAGCCTTCCAGGTATGGTTCGTCAGAACGGGGATCGTCCTTTTCCCTTAGGAAGATATTGTTGAAGTACCGGTCGTCACCGCCGGTAAACCTGTTCATTCCGGCAACTGAAGTACTGTGCGGGACATGGTAGGGCGTATGCCTGTTTATGTCCTGGGCAGCGGATATTGTCCCCGCTATTAGGTTGTGAACAAGTGCACAGCTATAGCTCAGGGTTTTAAACGAATGGTCAGAAAGCATGATGTTGTGATCGATCATCGTCGGTCCGTGGCTCACTTCCACCAGTATATCCTCGCTGTCGTTGCCGAACATGATATTGTTGCAGACACGTGTTCCCTGGGCCTGCCAGTCCAGCCAGACGCCCCTGAATGAGTCATGGATGATGTTGTTCCTGATGATGGTGTCGATGGCGGCATGCAGCTTGATCCCTCCGACTTCGGCACCTTCGAATTCCCTCTTGTACCTAATGTTGTAGATATGGTTGTTTTCGATGATGCTGAAAACAGCCCCCAGGTGCCCGACGATGCCGGCCTGCCCGCAGTTGTATATGATGTTGTTTCGGACGATGTGGCTTCCTATGTTGTCCTTGTTCCAGCCGTTGTTCAATGCCCTGAATATGACTTCCTGTTCGCGCTGGTGTCCGACCTTGGTGAATATGGTCGTCCACTCGTTCTGCCCGGTGCTCTCTTCTTTCCCAAGGCTGATGCCGCAGCAGCGGGAATCGCTGATGATGTTGTTCTCGATCACCCATCCCTTGCTCCAGTGCGGACCGATCAGGCCTTCCTGCAATGCCGTCGGCGGCGCCCACTGGGTAGCGGCATGCTGCATGATGAAGCCGCGGACAGTAATGTAGTTGCGGCCGGGATTCTCAGGCCAGAAGCAGAAACGGCGCACATTTATCTCGACATTCCCGTTCCTGGGGTCTTCCCCGTGGAAGTTGGCATAAATGGTGGTATAGCGGTCGTCCACCTCAGCATACCATTTGTATATGGAAAACTCCGGTTCCTTTGAGGTCTTCGATTCCTGGGGGTCGCGCACCTCATCGACGGAGACCGCTTCATACATCGCGCGCCCGTTCAGGTAGACCTCTCCGAGGTGGAATACCCTGTCTTTCGTAAAGAGCCAGTCGCCGAACAGGACTTCGCTGTACGGGTTGAAGTTTCCGAAAAACTTGTTGTCGATGACCGTCTTCCAGATGTTTCCGTCCCTTTCCCAGTCCGTGATGACCTCGGAGCCTTTTATGACGACTTTCTCGCCCGGGGCTGCCTGGTATACTATCGGCTGAGCCTTGGTCCCGCCGCGCTTCGGGCTCACCCATTCGCGATAGACGCCTTCATGGACGGTGATTACATCTCCCGGCTTTGCGACGTATGCTGCTTTGCTGATGGTAAGGAAAGGCTGTGACTCGGTTCCGGGGTTCAGATCGCTCCCGGTTTTGCTGACATGGTAATTCATAGCATCCTCCTTGCAGGAAAGACTTGGTTTGTACTTTTTACGATTGCATGATCTGGTAAATTTATTATATCACATTTACCGGAGCCAGGCCCGGTTTTTCACGTTCAACTCTGGCTTTCCACCTTGCGCTGTATCCCGGGGCCGTTCGCGAAAAGGCCGACACAGTATATGATAAGTACAACAAGGAAAACCCCGGCGCATGCGCAGAACATGACTTCATAGTTCCATGCCGATGCGATCAGCCCCGCCAGCATCGGCCCGAAGCCCTGCCCGATGTCCGCGCCTATGTAGTACGTGCTCGTCGCGACCCCGCTTTTGCCATCCGGGAGCATCCTGATGCATTCGGCCTGTATCGACGGCTGCGCCGACCCCTGGGCAAAGGCTTTGATCGCGGCTGCTGCCAGGATCATGGGAAGTGCCCCGGCAAAACCGATGAAAACGGCGGCGACGGCAGCCAGGATGAATGCCGGGATCAGTATGGCGGATATCCCGTACCTGTCGTAAATCTTTCCGGCGGCGATCCTCACGAGTACCAGCGCAATTGCGTTTACGGTAAAATAAAGGCTTATGTTTTCAATACCTCTTTCTTCGCCGAGAAGTACCAGGTATGCTCCTATCACGCCGTTGAACATCGAAAAGACACTGCCGAAAAATGCCAGCGGCAAAACCTGCACTGCGATGAAGTCGGTGATGCGTATGCCTGATTTGGGATTCCCTCTTACCTCGCTGCATGGCCTTTCCGGTACGGTATTCTGTTCTTTCTGTCCCTCATGCAGCCATTTCCGCTCCTTACCCAACCCCTTATGCCCTTCGCGTGCTGCGTTTGCTTTCTGTCCTGCATGCGGCAGCATGGACATTGCTGCGGATACGGCAAGCATTATTGCCCCCGCAGCCAGGAACACTGCAGACAAGCCGAACCTTTCCCCGATATACAGCCCTACAGCCGGTCCTGCCGCCGTTGCTATGATGTGTCCGAGGCCAAAGTACCCGATGCCTTCCCCCATCCTTTTTCTCGGGACAGTTTGTGCCACCAGGGCAAGGTTGACGGTACCGTTGACCGAAAATGCGACCGCATGGATAAAGCGGAAAACGACCAGCGAGGCAATACCGGCAGAAATGCCGTAGCCGATGAGCGAAAGCCCGATAAGGGCCGTTGCTGCCATAAAAACGTATTTCTTGTCCAGCCTGTCAGAGATGATTCCTGAAACGGGCCTTGCAAACAGGGCAGTTATTGAAAACATGCCCACTATGACTCCTGCCGCGGGAACCGACGCTCCCCGCTGCAAGGCATATTTCGAAAGCAAAGGCATGACCATGTAAAAGCTCATGGATATGAAGATGCCAAGCGATATCAGCGTGATATACGGCAAGGTCCATAACCTTTCATTTCCTGCGCCGTGGTCCTCGGCAGCATGATCTTCGGTACTGCGATCATCGGCACCGGAGTCTCCGGCAAGATCTTCGGTACTTCGATCATCGGCGCCGAAGCCTCCGGCATTGATGCCTTCGGCACCGTAAACTACAGTGACGCAAGTTTGCGTTTCTGCTCCTGCGATATATGTTTCAGCGGCACATGCTCCCGCGATGCCTGTTTCCGCCGCGCATGCGCCTTCAGCCTGCATGGCATATGCTTCGCCGATGTTCATGCTTTCCTCGTCCACAATGCATGTACCTTCGATACATACACCTTCATCCTGTGTTGTGGCAACGTCGTTCTTCATGCTGATCACTAAACCTCCGGTTGTCTGTCTTTCATTATCCTGTCCTGCCGCATATGTGCCTGATGCCCTGCCCGCCATGTATCCGTGCATTGCTTAGAGCCTTGAGGGCCCCGGCGTCGTGTGTTGCCCGCCGCATGCCCACCCCATGCACTTCCGTACAGGCGCAGGATGCCTTCTGCTTATGCGCCGGTTCCAAATAAGTCACGGTTCCGGCGGGATCCCCCACCCATCGGCTTTTACGGCATACTTACGGCGGACAGCTTTCACGGAAAACGAACGGGGTCTCCAGGATCCTGCGGACCGGCTCGGCTCCGGGTTTGTCCAGCAGTTCCGCCATGACGGTTATGCATTCCCTGGCTATATCCTCCGTCGGGTATTGGACCGTCGTGACTGACGGGCTGTGCACTTCAAGTGATTCGTTGTTGCCGTAAACAATGACCTCCAGGTCTTCCGGCATGCGGATCCCTTTCCCGCAGAAAACGTCAAGGGCGCCCAGCGCTACCAGGTCGTGCTGTATGAATACCGCTGTTGGAACTTTGCCCGTCTCCAGCATTTTGCCGGCAAGAGCCCTTCCTTCCTCGATCCTGTTGGAATACGGTCCGCCTGGCTCGCCGGTGATCACCACCGCGTCCATTTTTAATTTTTCACAGCTTTCAAGGAATCCCGCATTCCTCTGCGCGACAGTAACGCTCATTTGCCTGTACGCGGGCTGCATTACCGCCACGGACCTGTGTCCATGCCTGTGAAAGATCTCAGCGACCTCCGCCCCTGTCCTGCGGTTGTCGACCGTCACCAGGTGATACCGTGGGATATCCCCGAACAACAGAACCGTCGGGGCCTGTATTTCCGTGCTTTTCAAAAATTCTATGTCATCGTCCGATACGGCCGGGACGATAACACCGTTGTAGTAGTTTGCAGTCAGGACGGGCCCGAGTTTTTCCAGTTCGCCGTTCCTGCACGGCAGGATCGTGAACCTCATCTCCCTGGCCTGCCCGGCGGCTGTCATGTCCTGGAGCATGCCGATGAATGTGTTCAGGAAGCCGGGATGCTGCTCCGGTGACCAGCACAGTGCGATTTCAGGCAAATGCGTCATATTCCGCAGGCTCAGCTTGCGCGCGGCCATGTTCGGGATGTATCCCATCTTTTTCGCGGCGTCCAGTATGAGCTGTTGTTTCTCCCTGGAAATACGCGCTTTCTCGGCCCTTCCGCTCAGCACATAAGAAACGGCGCTGGCTGATACGCCAACGGCTTTAGCGATGTCATAAATGCTTACCAAGTTATCACCTTCAGCATCTCACATGTCCTGGATCCTGTGTTCTTGCGCTCTACCAAATCATGCTCCGCCAATCCCTGTGTATCACGCTCAACTAAATCCTGAGTTTCATGCTCCACCAAATCCCGGGGTTCATGCTCCTCCATGCCCCGGGTTTCATGCTCTACTAAATCCCGGGTTCACGCTCCACCATGCCCCGGATTTTTATGCTCCACCATACCCTGGGTTTCGCGCTCCACCAAATCCCGGGGTTCATGCTCCTCCATGCCCCGGGTTTTTATGCTTTACCATACTCCGCAACTCAGAAAAGTCCTGAAGCGAACATGGAGATCTCGCGCCTCACATCGTCCCTGCAGTCGTAGTGGACGTCATGGCCTGCGTTGTTGTAGATAACGCATTTCGAGTTCCTGATCACTTTGACCGGCCACAGTATGTCCGTCACGGGCACGACCCTGTCCTGGTATGCGTTGATCATCAACACAGGTATGTTTATCTTCGAAAGCTCCTGGTAGACTTCTTCGTCCGTTTTCAGGTGCGAAAGCGGCTTTCTCGGGTTGATCCTGAGTTCCTCGGGCGCCATGGCGAGCTGTCCTTCGTACACTTTCTGCGCCTTGCCCTCGAACTCCGCCTTCAGCTCAGGATCACCGGAGAACTTCTCCGCAAAGGAGAGGTAGTAATCCCTTGCTCCTTCAGCCATCTTTCTCCTGGCCTCCGGGTCGTCAGCCGACATGATGGCCTTCAGCCTGCCGGGGGATGTCTCTCCGCCCTTCCTGGAGTGAGGCCCGCCCACCAGCGCGGCGAAGCCCACGAGCACTTCCGGATGCCGCAGGGCCAGGTGCCAGCCTATGCCTGCGCCATGGGACTGCCCGGTGTAGAAGAATTTTTTTATCCCCTTGCTCTGCGCAAAGGCATAAACGTCGTCGGCCCAGATGTTGTACCACTCGCCGCCCAGGTCCTCGAAAACATGCGTGGATTTCCCGTAGCCCCTTATCTGTATCGTGAAAACGTGGAAGCCTTCATCGGCAAGATCCATGGGCCATCCCTTCTCATCAGGGTCGAAGCCCATCTGCGCCGACAACACATATTTCTCCCCTGAGCCGTATTCGTTGTAGTAAAGCGTAACGCCGTTGACATCCTGGTACATCACTGATCACGCTCCTGATGATATGGACTGATAAACCCGGCCTCGTGCCGGCCGCATCTTTATTTCGTATTTGGGTAGCTTCAGATTTGCTCAATCGGTTGAGCAAATTGTACCACAATAAAGGCAGGATGTAAATACCGGAACCTGTACTGCAAATTACAGAAAAGCCTTACAGAAAAAGCCGTGCCCTCAACAGGCACGGCTTTATATCTCAATGTACCGCAGATAACATTATGCGGCTTACTCGAGGCAGCCGTTGGCGACCGCCCTCACACGCAGATGATGATATTCTTCCATGTTGGGCAGCATCTGGTGCATGTATACGATCGAGAACCTCTCCGAAGGATCGATGGAGACGTAGGTGCCCAGCGCTCCGGTCCAGCCGAATTCTCCCACCGAGCCGTTGGAATGCCCTTCGGCGATGTCCATCATCGTCCTGACGCCAAGGCCATAGCCATACCCCGCCAGGTACGAATTCCTGAAGTCCCTGAGCTGCTCTTCGTTCAGGTGGTTGGCCCGCATCAGGTCTATGGTCTTTCTCCCGATGATCCTCTGGCCGTTGTAGACTCCGCCGTTGGCAAGCATCTGCGAGAATTTCAGGTAGTCCCTTACGGTGGAATAAAGCCCTGCGCCACCCATCTCGTAGATCGCGTCAGGCTTGTGGAATTCATCCAGGAACCCGGGTATCTTCTTGTATTCACCTTTTTCGTCCTTGTTGTAAACCGAGATCATACGCTTTTCGATGTCGTCCTTGTACCGGTAGCCTGTATCCTTCATGCCGAGCGGATCGAATATTTCCTCCTGCAGGAACTGGCCGACCGTCTTTCCGGAAACCACCTGGATGAGCGCAGCAACGATATCATGCCCGTACCCGTACAGCCAACGGGTCCCGGGTTCGAATGCGATCGGTACGCTGCCCATCGCGCGCACTTCGGTCACGATGTCGTATTTCCCGTGCTTCTTCACCAGTTCGGCCTTGACCTTCTCCATCTCTTTCGCCGTCGGGAAGTTGCCGAAATTATACGGCATGCCGCACGCCATTGTGAATGCGTGCTTGACCAGTATGGGATTTTTGGCTTTCCGTATTTCGACGTTCCCGTTGGGATGGTTGACAAAAATATGGGTATCGCGGTATTCCGGGAAGTACTCGTACAAAGGCTCGTTCAGCAGGAATTTGCCTCTTTCAAAAAGCATCATGCCTGCTGTGCAGATAATCACCTTAGTCATTGAAAACAGCCGGTAAACCGTGTCTTCGGTCACCGGTCTCTTCTCCTCGATGTCGGAGTACCCGAAATATCCTTCATACAGAATCTTGCCGTCTTTGGCGACAGCACAGCCGCAGCCGGGCGGCCCGTTCTTCACGAACTGTTCCAGCAGCCTTGAAAGATCGTCGAATTTGGCCATACTCTTACCTCCCCTAAGTATTTGCAAGCTCCAGGCCTGATTTTGTCCGGACCTGGCATGAGTTCTTTGATGTATCTTCCGGCACGGTTTCATGTCTGCTCTTGATGGCATTGCTGCGTCCTGCCGTATGAAACTGTATCCTGCCGCCTCCCGTTTACTTCGTAAGGCGGATCACATTCCACGAAAGTTTCCTTGTAACGCAGGATACCCTGCCGTTTTCCATCTTCGTCGCGGTGTTCACCACGGGCTTGATCACATCCGGGTTTTCATAGCTGTTGCCCTTCTCAAGGTCGTCCGTGTACATCTCGATATGCTCCGCCAGCTTGTATCCCTCAAATCCCCTGGCGTCCAGGTCGATCTCTATGTCATCCTCCGCGGAACGGTTGATGATGAATATGTCCACCTCGTCCCGGTCTTCATGATGGACGGCGGCGCACTCGATCGCCTGCACATTTTCGTAGGCGTAGCACTGGCATGACCCGTTGAGGGCAAACTGCTCAGTGTTGAAGGTCGGACCGTCAACGGCAGGCAGCAGCGACATGCCTTCACGCGCCAGCCTGTTCATCTGGTAATACGGGTAATACGCAGCGTTCTTCCAGACGTGCTTGCCGTCGAAGGCGATGGCGAAACGCAGGCCGCCGGTCATGCACGCGATCTTGACGCGGTCCGCGTAGCGTATGAATGTCATGAGTATCGAGGCCAGACCCAATGCCTCGAGCATCTGGTATGATTTGAACTTCCATTTCCTTTCCTCGGGGTTTTCCGGATCTATAACGGCGAACTTGTTTTCACGCGGCATAAACTGGTGGTAATCTTTCGTTACATCCTGCCAGCCTCTCCTGCCGAACAGGACCTCGCCCTGCCTTCCGAAATGTACGCCGTACTCGTCGAATGAGATATACATTTTCTTCGGTGTGCGGATCTTTGCCTGCAGATAATCGCAGGTCGCGATGGTTGTCCTGATATAGTCTTCAAATACCGACGAAACATTGAGCAGATTTGCGATATCGCCTTCAGGCGCAGTATGGTAATGATGCAGCGAGACATAATCTACGGATTCGTAGCACTGTTCCAGCGCTGCCATCTCCCATTCGGGGAAATGCTTGTGGTGGTCTGACGTACCGGCAAAAACGGTTTCAGCCGTATTATCGATCCACTTGATCACCTTGGATATCTCGTGTGTCCTGATCCCAAAGCCGACAGGGTCTTTTTCCCACGATCCTATCTGCCAGTGGCCGTCCATCTCGTTGCCCAGGTACCACGTCCTGATCGGATACGGGTCAGGATGCCCGTATTTCCTTCTCAGGTCCGACCAGTATGTTCCGCCTTCGTACCTGGAATACTCGACCAGGTGCGCCGCGCTGTTTATATCTCCCGTGCCGAGGTTTATGGTATACATCGGCTCCGTATTGGCGCGCATCGTCCATTCGATGTATTCGTCATGGCCGACGGTATTCGGCTCGATCTTGAACCATGCAAGGTCAAGCTGCGCCCTCCGGTTTTCGCGCGGTCCTATCGATCCCTTCCAGTCCCAGCCGGAAACCCAGTTGCCGCCGGGCAGCCGGACAGCAGGCAGGTCGAACTCCTTCACCGCGTCGATGATATCCCGCCGGAAGCCCAGGTCGTCCGCAGTCGGGTGCTTCGGGCTGTATATGCCGCCGTATACCGTGTTGCCTATGGATTCGAGAAATGCGCCGAACAGCCGCTTCTCGACCTTGCCTATCCTGTAATCGGGATGTACTGTGACTTTGGCTTTCTTCAACATATCCTGCCCTCCTCGTTCGTAAATCGTTTTTCCTTTTCATAATATAATCATATCTTATGTCTGCACAAAACAATAGAGCCTTTTTGAAATTTTACCGAATTGGCCGTATTTTGCATCCGCCGCATTTACCCCTTGCAGGCGGACCGGTATTACTACTGCCCGCCCGATTGCTTTGCAAAGGAGCTTCAGAGCAAAACTTCCCAGGTCGGGATGGATTTTATGGAAAATATACTCAAAGTGGTCGAAACAGGCATCAGGAAAAACGAAATAAGGCCATTGGACGCGCGCAGCATAACATCAGCCTTCTACAATATGATGATCGGCCTTGCGATGAATGTCAGATTCTTCACCGGCGAACAACTCGATGAAGAAATCAGCCGCTGTCCTGATGCGTTTTTGGCAGGCATTAAGGCATGATAATCCGGTTTGTTCATAATTTTGATCTTAATACAGTCCCTAAGCTGATCTTAGTTGAGTTTCGGAGCCAGGCCTGAACAACCTCCTTATTGCTGACCGAATAGCAGATGTTTCAAGCCTGGTTCCAAAAGCATTTCAAATGGCCTGAGATCCTGTTTACTCTTTTCCCGCTTGTATAAAATCCGCTAAAAAGCCTTGCTGTTGTTCAAGAACCGCAGGACCATGATGGTACTGTCGATAACGCGGTTTTTCCTGGTCCTCCATGAATCTGACAGCGGGAAGTCATAACGTCTCGGTTTTTTCGGCAGTTCCCATAACCCTTCTTCATTTCTCTGGCTCAAAATCCACTCATCATATCTTTCCTTGTATTTCTTCCATCCCCTGAACTGCGAGACCAGCGCCAAAGCACGCACCCAGTGGCAAAAGTCCCTGCTGTCCCTTCTTCCGGTTCCGATCGGGACGAAATCCGACAGCCCGCAGTTGTAAACATAATAGATCTCATCTATACAGTTCATGCAGTGATCCACTAAAGCCCCGTCAACGGCATCGCTGATGAAGCTCGCTTTATCCGTCGGCGCCAGCAAAAGCAGGTTATAGTACCCGTACGCCGGTATGGTACGTTTCGTGACAAATCCAAAATACTCGTGCTGCGCCTTGCTTTCCGCTTCTTTATCATATTGGCCCTTTGCGAAGGCGATCCCGGCGAAATTTGCCCAGCGGCGCCTGTGAATGCTAAGTATCTCGTTGTCCGGATCTATAAGAGAAAGCATGGCGGCGCTGACAAGCGGGACAAACATCTCCGGCCACCAACGGACGTTGTCCTGTTTTTCAGACTGGTCCCAGCTTTCCTCATTACTCAGCACCTTGACCAGGTACTCAGCCACTCTTCTGAAGCAGGGATGATCCCTGTCCAGCCCAAGTGAAAGGCACCTGCGGATAACTTCCTCTGTATAGCCGTGAAATGGATCCCAGAACCCTCTTTCATTCTGCTCACTCTCTATGCCCTTAACAAAGGGGTGGCTGCACACCTTGTCATACGCGTCCTGGTATTCACGGCTGTCAGGGCTGATTTTTCTGAACTCCTTCAGAAGAATAAACTCAGGGATCGGGTCAGGTTTCATATCCAAGAGTTTGTCGACGATAATATTAAGATCGATCATCAGTGACCTCCTTTACGATATGGCGATGGTTTCCTGTTTTCATTTGGATCCTGCCGGTTGGTCAACATTATCTGCACTTGCAATTTCTATAGGAATTCGACACATTTGCCTTTTATCCTTTTATTCGGAAACATTTGCTTTAGCTGGATCAGTTTGCTTTTAATGCGGTTTCTTAATATGCATCGAAAAAGCTTATGATAAATCATGGTTTGTATCAGGAGTTCGGAATGATATAATGTAATTGATTTAATCGGACCTATTGGCGCACAGGAGGGTTGCCTGATGTCTTGTTACTATATTATAGGCGTCCGGATGGACAACAGGATCGACAATGCGGTAAAGTTCCAGGAAGTGCTCACGAAAAACGGCTGCAGGATCAAGGCGCGCCTGGGATTGCATGAGGTGAGCGACGATGCCTGCTCCAATGACGGGATCATCATATTGCAGCCGTACGGCAGCAAGGAAGACGTTGAAGCTCTTGTTAAAGAACTCAACAGCCTTGAAGGCGTAACGGCAAAGTATATCGATCTTAACTGATATAATTTTAATGCAGAAAAAGCATAAACCTCTTCGGCCGGTTGTTATACAGTTGTCTGTTTTATAATGTCTGTCCGAGTAATTTAATTATGCGGTTTATTGCGTCACGGGGCACGGAAAATAAAACGGGGTCTACCCTGACCCCGTTCAATTATCTTCATTCGCCCATTCATCAAGCTGTCTCATGATCTCATCATAGGTATCGTAGCATATCTGCGGGAGCTTGCCGCCGAAAACCCTTTCGGCCTCACGGAAGCCTTTTTCTATACCGGCCTTAAGCTCAGCCAGCTTGGATCTGTCGCCGCCTGAAAGTGCCTTGGCAAAGTTCACGATCCTGGCGCTGACAGCCTTTACTCCCAGTTCGCCGTCCTCGGACAGCAGCATCCGGGCTTCAGCCCTGGCACTCTCGTCAACAGAAAGCGCTTCCTTTCCCGACAACACGTCTTCATACTTTTTGCCCTGCCGGACGACGAGCCTGACGACTATTTCCCTGAGAGATTCATAGGATTTTTCGGCTTCCCTCCAAAGGCGGTCTATCTCCTTCGTGTCTCTTCCGTACACCGGTTTGCCGTATACGGCACTCCGGGCTTCACTCCTCCCCAGTTCGAGGATTGCCCCTGTTTCATCCTTTTTTATGTTATCCTGTCTTCCTGGTGATCCCTTCTCATTTGTGTAGGCAGGCTGGAGCCTGTTCGTGGAATTGACAGCATTGATCATATTGTTTCCCTCCCTGGAACCAAAATACATCCATATGTAATATATATCGGCATATTATTGGAAAAGCCTGAACCTTTTTATGCCGGCAGCCTTGATCCGGCTGCCGCGATCTGCTTCATAACGGGATAACTCGATAGTGTTGAACTGCGCAATCGCCGAACTGTCGATATTGTCTGTAAAAACCTTTGCAGTATTGTATTTGCCTCTGATCTCGAACATTTTGCTTAATCCGCAGCCATACTATGCGGTCTCTGCCTACTGCCACTCGCAGGTTGCCGGCGGCTTGCTGGTCACATCGTACAGGACGAACTCGATCTCGCTGAAGCTGGATTCGATCTTCTTTGCCAGTTTGCGTATCACGTCCCTGCTCTCGTCTTTTCCGATAAACGCAGGCCTGCCCGTCATGAAATCGTTCGTGATGAACGTCCTTATGGCCACCGAATAGCGTTTTTCCATCCCTATTGGCAGCAATACTGCGAATGACTGGCTTATACGTTTTGCATCGAGCGAAGACGTGACTATATGGTCTATTTCTCTCAGCAGGCTGACATTTTCCTTGTTTATATACATTTCGTAAGCTTTTATCTCGCCGTCTATGCTTGTTTTATTCAGGATATACGCGACCCTGTTCACTGAGTGGACATTGTTGGTAATGTCTTTCGACAGTCCATATACTTCATCCCAGTCAAATTCGGTCCCTTGCCCCCACAGGACCGACAGATGCCTGTAGCTCCTGCAGTCTCCCTGGACGCCGACGGTTTTCACAGGCAATATCTGCCCTCTGTGCGCAGTCTTCGAATCGATCAGCAGTTTGTCGAATATCTTTATATCTTCCTCATCTACTTTATTGCTCCCGTCATTGCAAACCACCCTTACGGCAAGCCCGGGACCGGGGAACGGCTGCCTTGATGCGATAGATTCATCGATGCCAAGCATCCTGGCTACCTGCCTTACTTCATCCTTGTGCCAGTCCCAGTTGGTTTCCACTACAAGGCCTTTCTCCCTTGCCTTCCTAATGATCCCGACGTCATTGTGATGGGTCTTTATTTTATGCGCATAGCTGCTTACGTCCGGGTTGCCGCTTTCGATCAGGTCGGGCCTCAGCGTTCCCTGGGCGATAAAGGTTTTGCCGAAATCCAGGTTCAGCCTTTCCGCCGCCCGCTGCACTGCTTTTATAAAGATCTCGCCGATCAGGTTCCTTTTCTCCTCCGGGTCGACCAGTGTTGTCAAAGGCCCGACCTCACGCCCGTTTATCTCAACCTTGCTGTTGAAGAAAACATCTTCGGCGTTTTCCCTGATAAGGTGCTTCAGGCCAAGCTCCTTGAGGTTCTCGCATATGATATCGCTTTCATTTTTCCGCATCAGGCCGTGGTCGACATGGATCGCATATATATTGTCAGGATCCAGCGCCCTCAGCAGCAGGGCGGCGCTTACGGCGGAATCCACGCCTCCGCTGACCAGTACGAGCACCTTCCCGTTTCCGACCGTTTTCTTTATTTGCTCGATCGATGTGTTGATCCTGTCCTCCAGGGCGTAGGTATCTTTGAAACAGCATATCTTTCTCAGGAAATTCTCAAGCATCTTCATCCCGTTTTCAGTCAGGTCGACTTCCGGGTGGAACTGGACTCCGTAGATCCTCAGGTCTTCATTATATATCGCGGCGATCACATTGCCCGATTTTGCAGCGGCCTTGAAGCCCGGCGCAAGTTTCTCGACCGAATCCCCGTGGCTCATCAGTACTGTCTGGGTGTCACCTTCGATGCCTTCGAACAATGGACAATTCTTGTCGGTCTCGATACGGCTCTCGCCGTATTCTTTCTTGATTCCGGGAGATACGGTCCCGCCAAAATGATGGTTGATCAGCTGCATCCCGTAGCAGATGCCCAAAACGGGAACATTCAGCGAGAATATCCTGCCGTCATATTTCAGAGCAGAATCGGACCAGACGCTTTCCGGCCCGCCTGAAAGGATTATCGCCTGGTAGTTTTTCAAAACATCGATGTCCGCCTTGAGAGGGAATATATCCGATTTGACTCCAAGTTCCCTGACTTTTCTGTCGATGACCTTGGTATACTGGCCTCCGCAATCCAATATCGCCAACTGCTCCATAATTTTTCTCCTTGATCTTAGTTCGACTAATATTTTGATATTTGCAATATACCATAATTTTTATCGATTTCAAGCAATTTTTTAGCAAATCGCAAAAGTATTTTGATAACTTTTTCTGGAATCATGAGTAATAAATGGTTGGCTAATCAAATAACTTAGGCTGCTGAGATCGGTGAAAATATCAAACGGGCTCTTTTTTCAGCAATTCAAGCACAAAAAGCTCTCTTCGCGTCCATCCGGGAATATCATGTCTTTCGGATTCGATCAGTTTTTTATTTGCCTCAATGGCACTGTCGATGTCGATCCACACCGGTTTGAATCCCAGTTTTTCTTCATAATCATCCAGGATCTGGTCTCTCAGGACAGGGTCGATATCGCATAAATAATAGCGAGATGCCATTTTGAAAACGTCATATTCGGGTTCCTTGGGTTTGGCATATTCGATGACCATACCGAATTCAGAGCGGATACATGTAACCATGGCTCCGCATTCTTCCCTGATCTCCCTCATGAGCGCCTCTTCATAGGTTTCTCCGGTATTGACACCCCCGCCGGGAAATTTGTAATCGCCGTCCTTGGAAGAGTACACCATCAGCAGCTTGTTCCCTTTTCTGATGATCCCCCTGACAGCTTCCCTGTAAATCGTTCTGCCTGATAAGTTCAGATTGTCCTTCCTGTATATTTCTTTCAATAACCTCAATTCATCTGCCCCCATCCCTTGACATTTTATGGAGTGTTGATACATTTAGTCTAACACTTATCCATATGTCAAAGTCAATATATTCAGAAAGATCCTGTGGAATATTAAATCACTTCAGTCTCCACGGTCTCTGAGTGTATATGGTTCCTTAAAAACGTCGAGAAAGTTCCTGCTGATATGATATACTGAACTTACTTCATGAAGTGGATCACGGTGATGCTTATGGATCATTATTTTACGGTATGGTCGGTAATAGTATTTGTTGAAAACAGGGTACAGGACAAAATAGACTATGCCGAACTGGAAAAAGCTACGGGCTTCTCTCTGGCGCACATACGGGACGTTTTTGCGAAGATGACGGGAACTACCCTGTCAAGGTACATACTTAGCCGGAAGATCGCCAATGCCGCTTTTGAAATATTACATAATCATCACAGTATTCTTTATGTCGCGACAAAATACGGATTCACAAACCATGATACTTTCACGAGGGCGTTTAAACGTATCACAGGGCTCACACCCAGTGAATTCAGGAAAAAGCGGCCTCCTGTCCGAAGAATCATGCTTTGTGCCGGGATGTATGGTATTGGACTGCCAAATCGTGGAAAAATGGAGGATGATAATCAATGATCAACCAGTCAGGATATAAAAGTGAAAACAGCGTTGTATTGTACGGTATTTCAAAGGTCGAATACAGCCTTAACGGATGCACGCCTTACCCCATGTGCCTGAAAAGCTGCGCAAATTATCTCGGCCAGGATGTCAGCCTGGACTTTACAATGGTATCTACAGGGACTGCGTTCCGTCTGACCTGGGATACCACTTCGTGGAACGGCGGAAATATAGACGCCATGCACACCTTTGATGATCCTGAGGAAGTCTACAGATTGGGCGTAGAAGCTTTGGGCCGTGACTTCGATATGCTGGCCAGGGCAGCAAATACATGCGGCGTGGAGTTCATCAGCTGCAAAAAATCTGATAATAAAGATGATTTTATCAGGTTCATAAAAGCTCAGATCGACAAAGGCTTCCCCTGCATTGCCCTTGGGATAATCGGTCCCCCGGAAGCCTGCATAATCACCGGGTACAGGGAAAACGGAGCGGTCCTGCTCGGCTGGAATTTCTTCCAGGATAATCAGGAGTTCGCGTCCCAGGTAAAGACCGACGAGTCAGGATACTACATAACCAATAAGTGGTGGGAGAATGAGTGTACTCTTGCTGTGATATCCATGGGGGAAGCAACAAGGCCGCTGATAAGCACAAAAACCATACTTGAGAATGCGGTCAGGGTAATGACGGGACGTTATGATAAGAAATCGGGCAGCATATACGCAAAAGGCATCGCCGCTTACGACGAGTGGAAAAAAGCCATACTGAATGATTCAGAATTCCCTCCTAACGCGGTCATGCCGATTCTGGCAGAGCGCATTATGTGCCATGGCGATGCAATGAGCTGCCTCGGGGACGGCAGGCATAACGCGGCTGTATTTTTGAATAAACTGGCTGAGGAGTTCCCCGAACATAAGGATCTGTGCAAGTGCGCCGCGGGACATTTCTCAAAAGTAGTGTCAAACATAGGGAAAATGGCTGATCTTCTCGGTAGATTCGACCGGAACGAACAGCAGATGCAGAATTTGGCAAAGCCGGATGTGAGACGGAAAACCGCCGCCCTGATCGATGAGTGTAAAGCTGCCGACAGTAAGGCTTTGGATGCATTGAAGCAGTTAGCGGAATCCATGTAGAACGGGCAGAAAACGAAATGTAATACCTCTAAATGTCGGCGTACTCCCACCGATCCAGGTTGTGGGAGTACGTCTTTCATTTTCATAACAACAATATATTCCTGGTTACATTGCTTATTTAATTGGCCAACTCATTAAACATCATCATTACCGCCAAACCTCATCCGACAGGTGGAGGTTTGGTTACTGCTGCCGGACAAACGAAAGTGTCGCAGACACTTAAATCAGCATAACCTGAATAGAGCAGTCATTTTATACTTACAAGGAATACTTGAAAGCTTTGATCAATAGATTTATAGGTGAGATTCTATGAATGGGCATGATAATGATGTATCACGAAGAATATTAAAGCTTGCTGCCGAGTCGGAATACTGTCTGGATCTATACTGTTGGACTCCGTGTATTTATAAAAAAAATGTGATTCTTAATCAATTAAGATATAAGCTGCGGGAAATCGCATATTTAAGCAATTTCGTATGCCTTAAGGCCAGTCCGGTGCAAGGCTGCTTTGCTGAGGATCCTGATCAAAATGAAAAAGTTTTTACTCCTGAAGACCTGGCAAAGTTCAATGGATTGGACGGGAATCCGGCGTATGTAGCGGTAAACGGGATGGTTTATGATGTCACGAATAATGCTGCCTGGGCTGCTGCTTCACATTTCGGCCTTCAGGCCGGAAAAGATCTGACAAATGAATTTGCATCATGCCATGCAGGCCAGCCAATACTAAGCAAATTAAAAGCAGTTGGGAAGTTAGTACGATGAATGCAAAGAATACTTGTCCGGAATATGCTGCCCGTCTCAGGACGGCTTCGGATTTAATCAATAAGGTCAATTATGAAATCAAGAGAGGCTCGCTTGCCAGGAAAAAACTCGTCTGGCTCGAATTAACAGGGTGTTCAGGAAATATTATTTCTCTTTTGGACGGATCAAATCCCGGCTTTAAATACCTGGTTTCCATGATGTGTGATCTTATCTTCAGCAACAGCCTTATGGCGTCAGAAGGTGAAGCTGCCATGGAGCGGCTGTTTGGGATCCCCGATAATGAATTCATCCTTGCCGTAGAAGGCGCAGTGTCAACCAGGAACAACGGGCTTTATAACGTAATTGGCCGCTTCAGGGGCGAACCTGTTACCGCACTTAAGGCTATCAGGATTTTAGGTGAAAGGGCATCGCATGTGATCGCGGTCGGAGCCTGCGCTTCACACGGAGGGACATCGGCGGCCAAACCGAATCCCGCACGATGCGTGGGGATACAAAGCTTATTAAAAAGGAGAGTAATAAAGCTTCCCGGATGCCCCTGCCACCCTGACTGGTTTTTGGGCACGCTGGCCCATATCCTCTTATACGGGGAGCCTGAACTCGACGACAGGGACAGACCTTTGCTGTTTTACAGCACCTTGATCCATGACAGGTGTCCCAGGAGGTCCTTCTTTGATCAGGGTATATTCGCAAAAAAACTGGGTGAAAGCACCTGTATGTTCAAACTGGGCTGCAGAGGGCCCGTTACCCGTATCGATTGTCCCATAAGAAAATGGAATCAGTATGTAAACTGGCCGATCGGGGATGATACGCCGTGCATTGGCTGCGCCCAGTTCGGATTCCCGGACCAGATGGAACCATTTATCACATACAATACCACAAGAGGGGTCAGAAAATGAGCAAAAAAATCATTATAAACCCGGTCACAAGGGTCAATGGGTTCATGGAGATAGATGCAACGATCGATAATAACCAGGTGACGGATGTCAAAACCGAGGGATTGCTTTTCAGAGGGTTCGAGAAAATGCTCGTGGGAAGGAACCCTTTTGATGTGGTATATTTCACGCAGCGGATATGCGGCATATGCTCGACAGCCCATTCCATAGCATCCACTCTTGCCCTGGAGTCCGCAATGGGGATCACTCCCGGCAAGCAGGGACGGTATCTTAGGGATATCCTTCATGGATGCGAATACCTGCAAAATCACATCAGGCATTTTTACCAGTATACCATCCCGGATTTTGTCAGACTGCCGGAAAAGTACCCCTTTCTCGCCACTGACCATAATGATTTCAGGCTTCCAAAGGAGAAAAATGACGAGGTAACGGAACATTACTTCGAATCCCTGGATATAAGCCGCAGCGCCCATGAAATGTTGGCAGTGCTTGGAGGAAAAGCTCCCCACAATCATGGGATATTTATAGGTGGCATCACGACCCGGGCTGCCGCCGACAGAATCATCAAAATCAAGTCTATATTACATAACATCAGGCGATTTATCGATGAAAAAATGGTCCCCGACGTCTTCACGATCGCAAGGTATTACAGCGATTATTACAAGATCGGCGGAGGATATGGGAACCTGTTGAGTTTTGGGTGTTTCAACGGTTATGAAGTCCTGGGGACCCTGTACGTGGATCCTTTGGTATATTCGAACGGCAAAACAAGCGCGTTTGATCCCGGAGGAATTACTGAGGAAATCGACTATTCGTGGTACAAAGATAAACAGGATACATACAAGCCGATGGATACGGCGCCTGAAGCGGATATGGACAAAAACAAAGCATATTCGTGGGTAAAGGCTCCAAGATATAACGGGATCCCGTATGAAACAGGTCCGCTTGCAAGACAGTGGCTGAGCGGTGAATACAGAAACGGGATATCTGCCATGGACAGAGTCATTGCAAGAGTTTTGGAAGCCAGGAAAATAACGCAGGTCATGGGGATACTCCTGGAAAACCTGATCCCGGATGTATCTGTACAGCAGGAATATGATATTCCGGCTTCTGCAGAAGGAACAGGCCTGGTCGACACAACGAGAGGCGCTTTAGGACATTGGCTCAAAATCGATAACAAGCTTATTTCTTTTTATCAGATCATAACTCCGACTGCGTGGAACCTTTCCACCCGTGGGAATAACGGTTCGAGAGGGACTGCCGAACAGGCATTGTTTGGCACTATGATAAAGGACATTGAGCATCCCGTTGAACTGGGTAGGATCATCCGATCCTTTGATCCATGCGTATCGTGTGCAACCCATGTATATTCACAGGGTAGATGCATCAAGACCATACAGGTGGTCCCATGAAAGAGATCCTTGTGCTTGGGATAGGTAACCGCCTGATGATGGACGACGGAATCGGAGTTTACATAGCGGAAGCGCTAAAAGAGAGAAATACGAACCCGAACATCCGGTATGTTGTCGGGGAGACTGACATATATTTTTGCCTGGAGCAAATCAAGGAGTCTTCATTCACTGTAATTATCGATGCCGCTTTGCTTGGCAATAGACCCGGAACGATATGTGTCATTCCGCTGGACCGGGTTTTCAGCGATTCCATACTGCCGATATCTGCTCATGATTCGCATTTGCTGAATGAAATAATAATGATGGATAAAAACGTTGAAGGACTGTTTATCGGTATTGAACCGTATGAGATCAATTATGCCCTATGTTTGTCACAAGTTCTTCAGAAGCATTTTCCCGGGATTATTGAGGAAGTAGAGAACATAATTGAGGATATGGCTGTACTTTACTTTCCTCTTCGAGAGCATTGCTTCATACCTGTGCCAGTCTTCCGGAAGGATAATGTGGGATAATACTATTGGATACCCTAATGCAGCCAGGATATCTATTTCACGCCCGATCTCGCCAAGAGCCCCGTCGGAATTATATTCGGCTTTACGGCCGCCCAGCCTGTACCTCAACACCTGCAGCATACAGTCGCCGTCGATGACCGCATAGCCGTATCTTTTCATCAGTTCTTCGGCAACCGTGGACTTCCCGCTTCCGCATGTGCCATTCAGAATAATCAGTTCTGCTCCTCTCGGAGGATCAACTGTTTTGATTTCGGAATTGCAAAGCTTACATGTAGGCAGCACAGGAGATAATGCAAAATCCTGTTTTCGCAGGTTTACATTATAGATCTCAACTAAAGATTTATCAAGTTCGCCGCAGGCCGCTCTGGTATACTTTTTCTGAAAGGCTGGTGTAGAAAATGGTAACGAAGGACGTTCTCCGCAAACTGGCTTCGGAATAGGCTCATGGAACTCGAATATTGGCAAAAGTGATCGGGATGAATATCATGTTGTCATTTATTGATATACATAATATAATGATAAAGTTGGAAGTTATCTGTTTATAGCTATTTGCAGCAATAATATGCTGAAAGTCAACAAATTGCATCACAGGGGGGCAGTCATCAAACCTGAACCACCATATCATAACTGCAGGCAGCAACTCCGGTCACAACTGAATACACTGCCAGATTTTAGCTCAACCTGAAGCAATACATGGAAGCAAAATGATGCAGTACATTATGGACAGTGCCGGCATCAGACGGTGTGTCCATATAAATATAACAATGAGAGGAGCAATGATCATGAACAACAGCAGTAAGTATGGCGGTACGTTCTTTTCACCTGATGAACATCAAATTTGCACGATCGGCACGGGCTACCTGGCAAATACTATTTCCGGCGCAGGCAGCAAGCGTGCCGGGGCAACCTTGACCAACAAGCGTGTCTATTTCAGCGGTTCTGTCTATTCGCTCAATAACAAGGGCCGTTTCGTGTCCGTCAATCAGCGCAAAATCGTAAATAACCGCGATATAACAGGCACAGGATATGTCTTTTACCGTCCGTTGCATTATGTGTGGTGGAGTATTTTATCTATAGTGCTTGGATTTTTCGGTTCGGCCTACCTGGGCAACCAGACAGGGAACGATGAAGCTTCTGTATTGTCGTTTGTAATCGGGATCATACTTTTCGTCGTATTTCTTATTTTATATTTTATAAAACGCATGACACTGCTGTGCGTTGAGTATGCAGGCGGAAACATCGCCTTCGATGTGCGCTGGATACAAAAGCATGAACAGGACGATTTTATCCGCAATATCCATCTTACAAAGGATATCGTCTACAGTAAGTCGGCAGTTGAACAGGGTTTTGTCAGCAATATCGATGATGAAGACCAGATCCCGGATCTGTGAGGAAGGAGCTGTTTTTCCATGGCAAATAGATATGTCCGTCAGTTCGAATTCACAAATACGATCGATTCACCGGCTTGCCCCGTTGCACTTGAAAAGGGCGCCGTTTTGCTGGATACAAAGACAAATACATATTACCTGCAGTTAAAATTAGCCAACATAGGGGCAGTGCCTGTTTCGTCAGTAAAGGTTTATATCGAGGCATTCGACGGTGAAGGCAATCCGGCCTATTCGGGACAAACACCGGGAATCGTTGCCGAATACAATGTTCTTGTGCCCGTTGGCGAAGCATTTGGCACGAAGCAGCTTCTGCCTGTTCCAAACAACAACGCTGTCACATTTCACGTCTATATCGAACAGGTAACTACCAATACCGGCTATGTTCTGGCCTTCCCGCGCGAACAGTATACAACAGGCGGCACAGGGCGCGACATTTCCCTTGAGCGCGAAAATGCACTGACCGCTGTTCGCGAAATACATTCTAAGCAGGTCAAAACATACCTGAAAATGTGGGGTGCCAAGTGGTATCACGTTCTGTTTGCCCTTTGGATTTTGGTGTATTTGATTTGGGTTTTATAAGGAGGTAGCTTATGCCTGCTCAGTTTACGATCATATTTCTTGCAATATTGCCTTTGGCCTTCTTAATATTTGCCTGGGTAAGTATAGGTACGCCGAAAATACTCAAGCGTACTGCAATGCTGGCCGTTATCGTTCCGGCAGTCCACCTGCTGTTTCTTCTGATGACAGGCTCCAGGAATATTTTCAGCTTCTTTGTAAAGGATATCATAGTTTGCGCTATTCCGTTCCTGTGTGTTTTCCTGAACGCCCGCAGGTTTGACAAATCGATCAGCCTTAAACGCGCCTTAGCGTTCTGGCTGCCTGATTAAGCGGAGGTAAGCAGATGGAAAATTCAACACTCATTTTGTCAGGCGACGGCGTTAAAATCCAGGGAAGGTATTATACCGTTTCCAATGGCTTCTTGTCGAAGCAGGATGGTACAGTTACGATACCTTACAAAGACCTGCTTTCAGCCGACTATGTAAAGCGCCGCTCAAAAAGGATCATGTACATAGTGCTCCTGTTGGGTTCGCTGCTCTTACTGGTCTTGTCGGGCGTCCGCACCAGCATAGGGAGGAAGATCGATTCGATTGAAATCAGCAGCCTGCAGAGCGCATACAAAACCGCGCAGGACGTCACTGAGAAAATCCGGGATAGCAGCGGTGATTTATACAACACGCTGAAGGCTATTGTTACAGGTATCATGATATTAACGGCAATCGTCTGTGTTTTCTGCATTATATACCTGTTTTCACGACGCAGGTTTATTGAGATCACCTCTATGCGGGGTACTTACCGTGTAGTCGTGCAGCGGGGGGACAGGGAACTTCCCCGTATTGTTTCACAATTGCAGGCGCGGATAGCCAGGCGATGATTCGGAATGCCGGGCCGGCAACCGGAAAAGTTTGCTTTGCCCGGCATTCTCAGTTTGTTTCCTTGCA